>Ga0137410_10000073_pt1 | contig 66642 bp, 59 predicted proteins | sample CZODoug1_16funga_FD_108878 | JGI IMG/M metagenome (GOLD analysis project Ga0137410, IMG submission 108878) | Vadose zone soil fungal communities from Angelo Coast Range Reserve, California, USA - CZODoug1_16fungal (Illumina Assembly) | ecosystem: Environmental > Terrestrial > Soil > Vadose zone... | reverse complement strand
GGTGGTCATCGTGTTGATCCTCGGTGAAGTTAAGGTGTGGTAACCCAACCTTACCAAGACTCACGATGACTGCCGCTCTAGCTCGCGGCCGCCGCTCTTACACCACTACGCGGGACACGATCCCCCGAAATCGCGTCGATGTTTGAAGAAGCGTATTGCTCGTACGAGCGGCTGGCGTACTGGACGCAACAGATCGCGCTCAGAGCACCGGGATTCTCGCGGGACAGCTACGAACCATACTTGCGATGGAACAGCCTCGACAGACGTTTGGTGGCCGCGTCAGCAGAGCTTGCCGCGACGCCGGGGACTCAGGGCTTCAGTGGCAGGTGGGAGAGCTGCCGCGGGACTCCGCAACCGTGGACTAGCCAGCGATTCAGGATTAGGGATTTGAAGCAATGACTACCGAAACTAATGCTTCAGTCATCATCGCGCCGCGGGAGGCATCGAACGCCGCGATTTAGCCTGCTGGAGGAGTCTGGTGCGTTTCGTCATCGCTGCTTTTCTCGCGATTGTGATCGCGCTGCTTGCGTATAACTCAAAGGTCTCTTCGCCAATCGTGCGCTGCCAAGCCGGCGGTGGCGAAGAAATCTATTCTCGTGTCGATCTAACCGAAGCGCAGTTCCTATCGAACGATCCGCTGGTATACGTAGAACTCACAACGATATTCGAGGGTTTGGCGGAACCGAGTAGAACGAAGAAAACCTTTGTTTACGATGATCCTCAGAGCTTGCGGGAGAAACTTTGCGTACGAACTGGGGAAGCGCTCTGGTTCGGGCGCTTTCGGCTCGGAACAGATGCCGAGAAAGATTTCTGACACCCTAGGCGCGTGAATAGTTAAGTATTCGCGCCAAAAGGAACCCGCTAAATGCGCGGGTTTCTGGGTTCTTGCGGACCGCCCGGGGGGCGGCCACGTAGGAGGCATGGATCCGGGAGAGATGTTAGACATTGCTGCGGCGAAGCTGTACATTGATGTCTAGCTTCAGGCTAAGGAAGTTAGACATGCCGGCCAAGCCCGCAGCAGATCAACCGTCAGTTCGAGCCTTTGTGATCAACGCTATCTCCGAGGGCCGACCGAACCTCGCGACGGCGCTCCAAGCTCACTTCGAGATTTCCCGCGCCACCTCCCACAACTACCTTCGGGAGATGGAGCGCGAAGGTGTCATCACGCGCCTTCGTCGCGGGCAATATCGCCTCGCAACCACCATACGAAACTTCGGCGCCTTCGTGGAAGGTCTCGAGGAACACCAAGTATGGGATGAGCAGCTCAAGCCGCTTCTCCGCGATCTCCCAGAGAACGTCCTTACCATCTGGGAATACGGCTGCACGGAGATGATCAACAACGTGATCGATCATTCCGAGTCACCCAGAATTCACATCGAAACCACAAAGTCAGCGAAATCTACGGAGATCCATATCACCGACTACGGTGTGGGCATCTTCCGCAAGATCGCGCGTGCCCTGAATCTGGAGGACGATCGGCACGCAGTTCTCGAGCTGTCGAAAGGCAAGGTGACTACCGATCCGGCGAATCACACCGGCGAAGGCATCTTCTTTTCGTCACGCGCGTTCGACTCATTCCGCATTCTTTCCGGTGGCGTCTTTTTCGCACACGATTGCGATGACGACCAGGACTGGATATTGGGCGACGAGCACCAACCAGAGGAGATTCGCGGAACAAGCGTCTTCATGAGCTTGAGCAACAACACTGAGAGACAGTTGCAGGATATCTTCGATGAGTTCGCCACGGACACGAAGGACTACCGCTTCGACAAAACCGTCGTTCCGGTGAAGCTTCTGCAGTACGGTGACGATCGCTTGGTCTCGCGATCTCAAGCGAAGCGATTGCTCGCGCGCTTCGATCGCTTTCGGACTGTGGTACTGAATTTCGACAACGTCGAATCGATCGGCCAAGCATTCGCCGATGAGGTTTTCCGGGTTTTCCCTTCTCAGCATCCGAACATCGATATCGTTGGTATCAACGCCAACGAACAAGTGACGCGCATGATGAACCGCGCACTAAGCGAGCGGCAGCCGCAGGCCGATCTCTTTGCGAGCGATGCCTCCGGAGGCGGTTCTCTCGGAGGCGGACCGCAGGGAGGCGGGCCCCAGGGAGGTCGCCCAGAAGGCCGCAGCCCCGAAGGTCACGGCCCCGACGACACCGGTCCAGAGGGGCGGAATACTTAGCGCCAAAAGTTCGGAGCGCTGGACTCGGGCGTGAGCGCCGCGCGCCCCGGCGTCGGGCGCTGGCGCTCGGTCCATGAGGCTCGGAATTGAGACGACTTGCCCGACCTGAGCAAGCGCCCAAACAAAAACGCCGGGAGCGCGCGTCGCGCCCCCGGCGTAGTTAGTAGCCGAGAGGGGTCGGTTGCGCTGTTATTGGCCGGGAGGACGCCCGCCCGCTCCACCGCCGCCGCCAGGACCGCCGGCTCCACCACCGCCCGGTCCGCCGCCGCCGCCACCCGGTCGCCTGCCGCCCCCGCCGCCACCGAACCCGGGATACGGCTTCGGGTTGACGAACAGCCGGTCGAAGAACAGGTCGATGGACGACGCCATCACCTCGACCGCGTCGAGCGCTGCGTTGTCGAACGCGTGCTGGGCGCCTTGGATCGCCGTCAGCGCCGTCGGCACCTTGAGCTCCCGCAGCTTGTTGAAGAAGTCGATGCTCGACTGCAGCGGCACCGTGGTGTCGTCCGTGCCGTGGACGAAGATCGTGGGCGCGAAGTTGGCGCTGATGTAAGTCGTCGGCGAAGCAGCCGCGATGGCCTCCGGCGTGGCTTTGCCTTCCTCCCACAGTCCCCGCGCGATCGTCGCGCTCGCGAGCGGATACACGCCGATGCAGGCGTTCACCTTCGAGCTCACGCCCGGCGTGCCGACGTTGCCCTCGAACTCGGGCTTGTCGTTGGTGCCGGCGGCCATCAGCGCGAGCATGCCGCCCGCCGAGTAGCCAGCCACCGCGATCTTGTCGGCGTCGACGCCGATCTTCGCGGCATTCGCGCGCGTCCAGCGAATCGCGGCCTTCACGTCGTCGAGCTGCGCGGGCCAGTGGCCCTGGGTCTGCAGGCGATAGTTCGCGGAGACGCTCGTGTAGCCGCGGTTACCGAGCGCTTTCGCGTCGTTGATGATGTACCCGGCGCTCTTGTTGCCGCCGAAGAAGCCGCCGCCGAACAGGTGGATGATCGCCATGCGCTTCTCGGTGACGCCCGCGGGCGGCCGGTAGACGTCGAGCGTCATGTTCATGTCGCCGGCCTTGCCGAAGACGATGTCCTTCTCGGCGCGCAGCTTGCCGATGTCGACCGGGGGCGGACCGCCCGCCGGTGGCTGAGCTTTCGCCGTCAATCCGATGAGCGCCGGCGCTGCGGCTAGCGCGCTAGACGCCTTGATGATGTCCCGCCTAGTAATCCGTGCCATTTGTTGGTCCCCCCGGGGTTGGTTTGGCAAAGTGGCAAAATCATACTCGGTCCGCCCGCAAAGCGATTCTTGGGAATTCTTTTGTGTCGGCGCCGACCCGCCGGACATCTTGTCGCGGCGGTTTCAGCGAATTGCGATTGGATTCCCCGGCGAGCCCGTCGCCCCCTTGAGCTTGAGCGGGGCGAAGAAGAACGCGAACTCGTAGGCCCGGTCGCGTGCGAGGTCCTCGGTGGCCAGGTTCTCGAAGATATAGATCCCGTTGCGCGTCAGCAGTACCTGGTGCGCCGGGAATACGAGGCCGGGATCCGGGTTCGGCACCACGTCCATCGACCAATTGTCCGCGCCCACCATCACGATCTCGCGGTCGACGAGATATTGGGCCACGGCCACCCCGATGCCGGGCGCGGTGGCGCCGAACTTCGCATTGTCCTTCATCCAGAGCGAGCCCCAGCCCGTGTGGACCAGCACGACGTCGCCGGCCCGTATCTCGCTGCCTTGCTTGCGTAGCGCGCCGCGAAAGTCGTCGACCGTGATCTCGTAGCCGCCTTCGAGGCTCGCCACGCCCTTGTAGCCGGCAACGTCGACGAGCACGCCGCGCGTGGCGATGGCGCCCACGTTTTCCACGCCAAGCTTCGTGAATCCCTCGGCCTTCGCGAAGTCCTTGCGGTTGTTGCCGTTGTAGAAGAGGTCGCCGATGCCGGCGTGTCCCAAGCCGTCGAATTGCGTGCCGATCTGGCCGAGCTCGCCGCTCACCAGCTCGTCGTGGTAGATGAAATGGTTCGAGCTGGGCGGCTCGAACGCCTGCGGGATCCGCAGGCTGAAGTGTCGCGAGCCGACCATGGGCATCGCGCTTTCGTACGTGCGGCCGAGCTGATAGACGACGCCGGTCTTGATTGCGTCTCGAGCCTCGAGCGCCTTGGCCGGAGTGAGCCGGTTCGCCGCGCCGCGTTGATCGGCGGCGCCCCAACGGCTCGGATACCACTGGCTCTCTTGTCCGAGCGTTGCCGCCGCGGCGGCGAGCGCGCACAAGAGGACGACCAAGGAGACGGACCGGATACGCATGCGCTTCAACCTCGGGTTCGTAACGTCGCGTGAATAGTATGCCGGCCGAACGGGCTCAGCCGGCGAAAAAGCCTTCGATCTCGTCCGCGAGCAGGCGGGGCGACTCCTCCGGAATGTAGTGGCCGCAGGGCACCGCGCCGCCGGTCACCTCGCCCGCGCTTTTCGCCCGCCAGTCCTCGACCGGCGTGAACAGCCGGTGCACCACGCCGCGCTCGCCCCACAGCACGCGCACCGGGCAGCCGATGCGCTCCGCGGCGTCGCTGCGGTCGTGCTCGAGGTCGACCGTCGCCGCCGCGCGGTAGTCCTCGCACATCGCGTGAATCGCTTCGGGCGTGAAGCAGCGCTCGTACTCGGCGAGCGCGCGCACGTCGAAGATTCCGCCGCCCCCCGACCCCCACCCGCCGAGCTTGTTGCGCAGATAGAACGCGGGCGCCGCGCCGATCAGCTGCTCGGGCAGCGGCGCCGGCTGAATGAGAAAGAACCAGTGGTAGTAGAGGCGCGCGAACTCCATCGTCGTGCGCTCGTACATCGTGGCCGTGGGCGAGATGTCGAGCAGCATCAAGGCGCGCACGGCGTCCGGGTGGTCGAGGGCGAGGCGGTGCGCAACCCGGCCGCCGCGATCGTGGCCGCAGACGAAGAACGCGTCGAACCCTAACCCCCGCATGAGGTCGAGCACGTCGCGGGCCATCGTGCGCTTGCTATAGGAGGAGTGGTCGGGCGGTCCGTCGGGCTTGTCGGAATCGCCGTAGCCGCGCAGATCGGGCATCACGAGCGTGAAACGGCGCCTCAGGCGGTCGGCAACCCGATGCCAGATCGCGTGCGTCTGCGGGAAACCGTGCAGCAGCAAGAGCGGCGGCCGGCTCCCGGCGGCGCCCGGGTCGTAACGCACGTTGAGCTCGATGCCGTTCGCCCGGCGGCGCTCGAGGCGGAAGTCGCCCGCGAAGAGTGTCACTCGGGAGGGGTCACTCGGGGCCGTCACTCGACGGCTTCGTAGACGCGCTCGTCGAGCGGGCTCCCCGTGAGCGGCTGCAGCTCGTCGCGGTACTGCCGCGTGCCCTGCGCGGCGACGTGCGCATCGAGCGCTTGGTGATCACGCCAATGCTCGATCACGGTGAAGTGATTCGCGCGCATCGTGTGCTGCACGACGTCGAAGCGGAGGTTGCCGGGCTCCTTGCGCGCGGCCTCCGCGAGGCGCGCGAGCATCGGCGCGACGCGTGGGTCGGGTGCGACGTCGACGTGCGCGATCACGTACACGGAGCGGGGCTCCGTCGCCGCGGTCGCGCGCGCAGTCGACAGATTCTTGTACGGGCGCTCGTCGTAGCCGCTCACGCGGATCGGCCCGAGCGTGGCGACGAGCTTCTGCCGCGCCGCCGCGTCGCGCGCGTCGAACGCGGCTTGATCGCGCCAGCGCTCGAAGATCGCGAAGTGACCGGGCCGGCCCATCTGCTCGAAGATCTCGACGGAAGCGTTTTGCTTGCGGGCGGCGGCGCGGTAAGCGGCGAACGCCGCGCGCGCCTGGCCGGCGGCGTCGGCGCGAGCCTCGACGTAGGCGACGGCGAACACTGCGGGATCGGTGGATGCGCTCGTGGGAGCCTCCTGCGCGAGCATCGTGCCTGACGCGAGCAGTAGGCCCGCGGCCAGGGCGGCCGAGCACGCTATTGCCGTGATGACTCGCATGGATCCCCCGGTCGCTTCTTCGTCACGCGACGCGCCGACTCTAACGCGCTTCCGGCCGGAGATCATCCTCGTGCGGGCCGGCGGTCGCCACCCCGCCGGCGCGCTGGTCGAGCGGAGCACCCGCCGCCCCCGGCTCGCGCCGTCGGCCCGAGGAGACGCTTGCCCTCGCCGCCGCTCACGAGCCCCCGGTCGATCGTGACGCAGTGGGCAGCCGGCGACTCGCTCGCCGCGTTATGATCAACGGTCCAAATCGGGCGAGGTTCGGAGTCGGTGCCGGTCAGTGTCGTGATTCTTGCCGCCGGGCAGGGCAAACGCATGAATTCGGCGCTGCCGAAGGTCCTGCAACCGCTCGCCGGCCGGCCGATGCTCGCGCACGTGCTCGCGTCGGCGCGCGCGCTCGAGCCGGCGGCGATCCACGTCGTCTATGGATACGGGGGTGACGTCGTCAAGGCGGCGTTCCCCGACGCCGATGTGTCCTGGGTGCTGCAAAAGACCCAGCTCGGCACCGGCCATGCGGTAGGCCAGGCGCTGCCGTCGATTCCGGACGATCACCAGGTTCTCGTGCTGCTCGGCGACGTGCCGCTGGTCAGCAAGAAGACGCTGCAACGCCTCGTCAAGGATTCGGCGTCGAGCGAGCTCGCGCTGCTGACCGCGGTGGTCGAGGACCCCACGGGTTACGGCCGCGTGATCCGCGACGAGCACGGCGCCGTGGCCCGCATCGTCGAGGAGAAGGACGCGAGCGACGACGAGCGCCGCGTCGACGAGGTCAACACGGGCCTGATCGCGTTCGCGGCCGGCCCGCTGCGTCGCTATCTCGCGAGCCTCGACAACGACAACGCGCAGGGCGAGTACTACCTCACCGACGTCATCGGGCTGGCCGCCGCCGACGGCACGAAGATTCTCGGCACCGTGATTCAGTCGACCACCGAGGTGCTCGGCATCAACGACCGTGCGCAGCTCGCGGTGGCCGAGCGCACGCTGCAGCGCGAGATCGCGCAAGACCTCATGGCCCGAGGCGTCACGCTCGCCGATCCCGAGCGGCTCGACGTGCGCGGCAAGCTCACCGTGGGTCGCGACGTGTTCATCGACGTGGGCGCCGTGCTCGAGGGCGACGTCGAGCTCGGCGATCGCGTGCGCATCGGCGCGTACGCCGTGCTCGCGAACACCAAGCTCGGCGACGACTGTCTCGTGCATCCGCATTGCGTGCTGAGCGAAGTGATCGCCGGTCAGAGCTGCGAGATCGGGCCGTTCGCGCGGCTGCGCCCGGGCGTCGAGCTCGCGAGCAAGGTGAAGATCGGCAGCTTCGTCGAAGTAAAGAAGAGCCAGATCGCCGACGGTAGCAAGGTGAATCACCTTACCTACGTCGGCGACACCACGATCGGCCGCGACGTCAACGTCGGCGCCGGCACGATCACCTGCAACTACGACGGCGCGAACAAACATCGCACCGTCATCGGCGATCGAGCGTTCATCGGCTCGGGCGTGATGCTCGTGGCGCCGGTGGAGGTGGGCGCGGACGCGACGATCGGCGCGGGCTCCACCGTCACCAAGAACGCGCCGCCGGGCGAGCTCACGCTCGAGCGCTCGAAGCAGGCCACCGTTCCCGGTTGGAAACGGCCGAAGAAGAAGCCGAAGTAACGCGGCCGATTCCAAGCTCGTAAAAAAAGGCACGACCAAGATATGTGCGGAATCGTCGGGGCGATCGCTGAGCGAAACATCGTGCCGGTGCTCGTCGAGGGCCTCAAACGGCTCGAGTATCGCGGCTATGACTCGGCCGGCATCGCCGTCATCCAGAAGAATCGCGAGCTCGGCCTCTGCCGCACCATCGGCAAGGTCGCGGCGCTCGAAAGCAAGCTGGCCACCCAGCCGCTCGCCGGCCGGCTCGGCGTCGCGCACACGCGTTGGGCCACGCACGGCGGGGTCACCGAGGCGAATGCACATCCGCATCTGTCAGGGGACCGCGTCGCCGTCATCCACAACGGCATCATCGAGAACTACCAGCCGATCAAGGACGAGCTGATCGCGAAGGGCTACGAGTTCAAGTCGGAGACCGACACCGAGGTCGCCGCGCATCTCGTGCACGACTACCTGAAGCAAGGCCACGACCTCGTCGAGGCCGTGCGGCTGGCAGTGCAGCGCTTCGTCGGCGCGTACGCGCTGCTCGTGTTCGACGCCGAGGACCCGGATCGCATCGTGGTCACGCGCATCGCTAGCCCGCTCGTCATCGGGCTCGGCATCGGCGAGAACTTCGTCGCGAGCGGCGTGCCGGCGCTGTTGCCCGTCACGCAGCGTTTCATCTATCTCGAGCAGGGCGACCTCGCCGAGATCACGCGCGAGAAGGTCCGAATCTTCGACGCGCAGGGCACGCCGGTTACGCGGCAGGTGCACGAGACGCAGTGGACCACCGATGCGGCCGACAAGGGACCGTATCGGCACTTCATGCTCAAGGAGATCTTCGAGCAGCCGAGCGCGCTCGCGGACACGCTGTACGGCCGAGTCGTCAACAAGCGCGTGGTGCCCGAGTCGCTGGGGCCGCGCACCGCGGAGCTGCTGCCGAAGGTGGAGCAGGTGCACATCGTGGCGTGCGGCACGAGCTATCACGCGGGCAGCGTCGGCCGCTATTGGCTCGAGGCCCTCGCGGGACTGCCCTGCCAGGTCGAGATCGCGAGCGAATATCGCTACCGCAACGTCGTCGTGCCGCCCGGCACGCTGTTCGTCACGCTGTCGCAGTCCGGCGAGACGGCCGACACGCTCGAGGCGCTGCGCATGGCCAAGACCGCGGGCTACGTGGGCTCGCTCACGATCTGCAACAGCGCGCACAGCTCGATGGTCCGCGAGTCCGATCTCGTGATGATGACGCAGGCCGGGCCCGAGATCGGCGTGGCCAGCACCAAGGCGTTCACGACCCAGCTCCTGTCGTTGCTGCTCGTGACGCTGATGCTCGCGCGGCAGCGCGGCATGGCGCCGGCGCGCGAGGCCGAGCTCGTCACCCACCTCTATCACGCGGCGGCGGCCGTCGAGCAAGTGCTCGCGATGAACGACCTGCTGCGGCTCCTCGCCGAGGACTTCGCCGAGAAGAACCACACGTTGTTCTTGGGGCGCGGGCCGATGTGGCCGATCGCGATGGAAGGGGCGCTCAAGCTCAAGGAGATCTCGTACATCCACGCCGAGGCTTACGCGGCGGGCGAGCTCAAGCACGGTCCGCTGGCGCTCATCGACGAGGAGATGCCGGTGATCGTGGTCGCGCCGAACAACGAGCTGCTCGACAAGCTCAAGTCGAACATGCAGGTCGTGCGCGCGCGGGGCGGCCAGCTCTACGTGTTCGCCGACCGCGAGACCGGGCTCGAGTCGGAGATGGGTGTGCGGGTGATCCCGATGCCGCACGCCGATCGGCTGATCGCGCCGATCGTCTATACCGTGCCGCTGCAGCTGCTCGCGTATCACGTGGCCGTGCTCAAGGGCACGGACGTGGACCAGCCGCGCAACCTCGCGAAGTCCGTTACCGTCGAGTAGCGGCGCAGCGCTCGCGTTCAGAACGCGGCAATCGAGGCGGCGAGGTCATGATGTCCGAATTCGGCCGCCCAACCGGCTGGATCGGCGCCAAATTTCTGGTCCCGGACGGTCTTGTCGGCTCCACGCTGGAGCAAGAGCCGGACGAGCTCGGCGTGGCCCAGGTACGCCGCAAGGTGCATACCGGTCGCTCCGTCTTGCAAGCGCACGTTGACGTCGAGGCCAAGGTCTAGCAGATACTCGACGACTGCAACCTGCCCGTTCGAGCAGGCATATCTGAAGGCGTTTGCGAGCGAACGCATTGGATCGTACACGCCGGGCTGGAGATATGGACGCGGGTTGCCGTGTTCCCCGATGAGCGTCCGCAGCACGTCCAATCTCCCGAGACCGGCAGCCCTGGTGATGCCGAGGGGCTCGCTGTCGTGCTCGGCGAGGTAGAGCGCGACTTTCGTGTTGCCCTCGTACAGAGCGCTGCCTACCGGCGTCATGTTGAACGGCAGAGTCACGGCGTCGAGGCGCGCACCCGCGGCGACAAGCTCCCGCGCCATTTCGACGCTTCCACGTTCTGCGACGTAGTGCAGGAGTGTCTGTTGCGCTTCGTCGGGCTCTTTCGATCGCGTGCGCGCAAGCTCGGGGAATTGGCGCAAGAGTGTTCGCAGCGACTCCAGCTCGTTGTTCAGAATCGCGTCGCGTGCCTGGCGAAACGATTGTGAATCGCGCCCGTTTGCGCGCTGATCGCGAATCCTTTCCACGAACTTAGGCCAGGAACCACAGCCATGTTCCCGAGCGATGACGACCTGGGCATCGTTCAATTTTACTTGGGTGGGATCGAAAGGCTTGCCGCGAAATAGCCAACTATCGAAGCGGTCCATGGCTTCAGGGTCGCTCGCATGGCACGCGCGCAGAAGTTCCTTGGCTTGCTTGCGATACTGAGCGAGATCGGGGTGCTCAGCCAATAAGCGAAACGAATTGATAGTCATCGACGAACTCCTTCTCATTGGTCGCCCAAGGTCCGCGGCGTGGGCATCATGAGAAAGAACGCGATAACCGTTCGTGCAGAAAGCGGGAGAGCACAGCTCTTCAGGCGGACACTTGGCACCCCGCGTGCCATGTTTCGATAGCGTAGCAGGATGGCCGGCGGCGGCACAGCTCCGCTTCGGTTAGCATCTCGCGGAGCCCTCATGACGCAGACGAAACGGCGACGTCGAATGGATCTGGACTCACGACCGGCCCGCAGGGGCGTTTGGTTCCTCGCGGCGCTCGCGCTGGCCGGGTGCACGAAAGCTCCGCCCCGGCCTACGTCGTCGTCGGCCGCGGACGACGATGTCCTGTTCGCCGACGTCGCGGTCGATCGCGGGCTCATGGTTCGCGTGAAGACTTCCGGCCTGGCGTTCGAACGCCTGATAGGCATCACGCCCGATTTCGAAGAGCAGCCGGCGAAAGGCGTCGTGCTGCTGACGGAGCCCGGCAGAGGCCACGACGCGCTGCGCGCGGTCCGCGGCAAGCTCGAAGGCTCGCCGTACGCGGCCTATCTCTACGACGACGGGTTCGGCCGCACGCCGGACAGAATCGCGATCCTCGAGGCGCACGACGATTACGGCTATCTCGCGGTCGTGAGGCCCGACGGCATCAACTACGACCTCGACCACGAGAAGGTCCTCGAGGTCTATCGTCGATGGGACGCGGCCTACGGGCTTGCGTTGGTCGGCGCCAGCCAGGACTGGATCGAGGCGGAGATCAAAAGGCCGCCGAGCGACTGGCTCGCGTTCGCGCAAGAGGTCTACGAGTTCTGCCCGGACGTCGTCGACCAAGGCACCAACGACGTCGAGACGCTCGCGCGCGAGATGCGCGAGCGGAGCCTCTTGTATCTCTGGTGGGATTGACGATGAAGACCACGCTGTTGCTCTCGCTTCTCGCGCTAGTCAGCGGCGCCCTGATCCCGGTGCAGGCCGCGTCGAACGCGGCACTCAGCCGGACGATCGGCGGCAACGTTCCGTTCGCCGCGCTCACGCTGTTCCTGGTGGCGGCGGCCGCGACGGCCGTCGCGACGCTCGCGTCGGGCAAGGGCATGCCGGCGACCGCAGTGCTCGGACAGGCGCCGTGGTGGAGCTTCAGCGGCGGGCTCATCGTCGCGTTCTACGTGTTCACGATCACGTTCCTGAGCCCGAGGCTCGGCGTCGGCAACGCGATCGCGTTGATCGTGGCCGGGCAGGTGTTCTCGGCGCTCACGATCGACCACTTCGGGCTGATGCGGTCGCTCGTATTTCCGCTCAGCGCGACGCGAGTGGCGGGCGCCGCGCTCGTCGTGGCCGGAGTGTTCCTCGCGCTGCGCCGCTGAGCGCGGGCATCTCATGCAGTTTACGAAACGTCTCCGCGAGCCGGTCGCGCGCGGCGAGGTCACCTGCAGCGTGCGCGTCTGGCAGCGCCCTCACGTGAAGGTCGGCGGTCGCTACGCGCTCGGCACCGGGCACGTGGTGGTGGACAAGGTGTGCCGGATCGAATTCGATGACATCACGCCCGCGCTCGCGCGCAAATCCGGCTTCGCGGGCGTCGTCGACCTCCTCAAGGTCGCGAAGCACGGCAGCGGTGAGAACGTCTACCTCGTCGAGTTCCACTACGAGCCCCCGCGGCGAAAATAGGGACATGTTGGCTTTTCGGACGCGCTACTTTCGATGACGGAAAAAGCAAACATGTCCCCATTTTTCTCATGTCCCCGATTTCGTTCGACGAGCGGCTGACGGCGGAGGCGGCCTGCGCCGCGCTCGCCGCGGCGGGGCTCTCGCTGCAGCCGAGCGAAGTGCGAGTCGAGCAGCGCGAGGAACGCTGGCTCGCGCGGATGCCCGGCGGGCGTATCGCGTGGTTCGTCGCGTCCGCCGACGCCCGCGCGCGTCTCGCGGTCGAGCGCCGCGTGCTGCGGCTGCTCGAGGCCCGCTGCGGGTTCGCGGCGCCGCGAGTCTTGTACGAGAGCCCGACAGGCGACTTCGACGTGCGCCGCGTCGTGCCGGGCTGCGCGGACCCGAGCCGGCTCTACGCGCGCGTGCGCCGCGATCCCGCCGCCGCCGCGCGGCTCGGCGCCGGCGTCGGCGCAATGCTGGCCGAGCAGCACTCGAACATAGCCGCAGCGGACGTCGCGGGCTGGCTGCCCGCGCGTGCGAGCTGGCCCGAGCCGGGCGAGTGGATCGCCGAGCGGCTGCCGAACGTCGTCGCGGACCCGGAGCTCCGCGCCCGTGCGGCCGCCGTCGTCGCCGCCTACGAGGGAGAGCCTGTGGCCGCGGACGATCGCGTGCTCGTGCACACCGACCTCGGGCTGCACAATCTCGCGGTGGCGCCGCGCTCGTTCACGGTTCGCGGACTGTTCGACTACGACTCTGCCGCCTGGGCCGACCGCCACCTCGACTTTCGCTACCTCGTGCTCGACTACGACGACGCGGACCCGCTCGATGCGGCGGTCGCGGCCTACGAGTCCGCTACGAGCCGAACGATCCGGCGCGAGCGCGTGTTCCTCTACACCGCCGCGAGCGCGGTCTCGTACCTCGCCTTCCGCGCCGGGCACGCGCCCGAAGAGGTCTGGTGCGGGCGCACGCTGGCCCAGGACTTGCAATGGTCCAGGCGCGCGATCGAGCGCGTGCTACGCCCGCGCGGCGCTTGAAGGAGCAGCTCATGCACAACTCCACGGGGTACTCGCGATTTGCAAAGCGTGCGGCGTACCTCTGCGGCCGGCCGAAGGTGTTCGTGCTCGCCTTGGGCGTAATCGTCGTGTGGGGGGTCACCGGTCCGCTGTTCGGCTTCAGCGATACGTGGCAGCTCGTCATCAACACCGGCACCACGATCGTCACCTTCTTGATGGTGTTCCTGATTCAAAACACGCAGACGCGCGACACCGAAGCGATGCAGATCAAGCTCGACGAGCTCATCCGCGCCACGCACGGTGCGCACAACGCGCTGCTCGATCTCGAGGAGCTCGAGGACGAGAAGCTGGAGAGCTTTCGCGACAGATACGAGGCGCTCGCGAAGGCCGCGCGCGCCGCCCCGCAGGCGAGCGACACGGATTCCCCGGAGGCTTGAGGGCCGATACGCGGTGCAGTTGCAGCGCGCGTGCAACGCGTGCGACAGTCGCCTCGGGCGGCAGCGCCGCGAACGGACGTCGCGGCGCTAGGGGGAAATCGAACATGCTCGAACTGCTCGTCCGGCGCGTTGGCGTCTCGCGAGCGGCGGCCATCGCCGTCGTGCTCGTGTCCGCGCACGGCTCGCCTGCGGCGGGGCAGCGCAGCATCGGCGAGGGGCCACTCAAGGCATTCGAGTCCGCGTCCGTGCAACCTAGTCATCCCGCGGCTGAGAAGCTCCTCAAAGTCGAGCCGCGCACCGGCAACTTCGCGGCGAGCAACGCGTCGCTCGCCGAGCTCGTCGCGTTCGCCTACGACGTGCGCACCGACCAGATCGTGGACCTACCGGCGTGGGCCGCGGCGCCGCGCTACCAGGTCGAGGCCCGCGCGCCGAAGGACCTCGCGGGCCGCCATGGGCAGCCGCTGGTCGAGGACGTGCGCCCGCTCGTCGCCGGGCTCCTCGTCGACTACTTCTCGCTCGACGCGCATCGCATTCAGTCGCCGATCTACTACTTGCTCGATCAGGCCGACGGCGGCGTTCGTCTGCGCGACTCGGCGGACCAGTGGGCCGCGCCTGGCTTCCTCGCGCCGAGCGGCGCGGGGTTCGCCGGGCAGCGCGTCCGCACCCGCGACATCGTCACGGCGCTCGAGCCGTTGGTCGGGCGGCCCGTGATCGATCACACCGGCCTCTACACGCGCTACGACGTCGACTTCCGTTGGGACACTCACGAGCGCGACCCGCGGAAGCTCACCGCCGAGCTCGAGCGGCAGCTCGGCCTGACGCTGCGCGTCGTGCAGGTGGAGCTGCTCATCGTGGACCGCGCGACGGAGCTCAAGAGCGGCGTGAACTGAGCTCGCGCTCGCGCTGTACGGTGTCGCGCGGGCGGGCCAGGCAGGCTCAGTCGAGGCTCTTGTGGACGCGCGACACCGCGACCACGAGCATCACCGCGATGAACACGCCGAGCGCCGCGAGCGACGGCCAGACGTCGATCAGATCGGCGCCGCGCAGCATGATCGCGCGCACGAGCCGCAGGAAGTGGGTGAGCGGCAAGATCTCCGACAGCCACTGCGCCGGCACCGGCATGCCGGCGTACGGGAACATGAAGCCCGACAACAGGATCTGCGGCAGGAACGTGAAGAACGCCATCTGCATCGCTTGAAACTGCGTACGCGCCAGCGTCGAGATGAAAATCCCGAGCGACAGGCTCGCCACGATGAACACGAGCGCGGCGGCGTAGAGCTCGGCGATCGAGCCGCGCACCGGCACGCCGAACAGCAGCTTGCCGACGCCGAGCACGATGGTGACCTGCACGAGCCCGATCGCGACGAACGGCAGCACCTTGCCGATCGTGAGCTCCCACGGCGACACCGGTGTCGCGATCAGCATCTCGAGATTGCCGCGCTCGCGCTCGCGCACGAGCGCGATCGCCGTGAACAGCACCAGCGTCATCGTGAGGATCACGCCCACCAATCCCGGCACCGTGTTGATCGGCGCGAGCCGCTGCGGGTTGTAGAAGTTCACCACCTCGACGCCCGGTACGCGGCTCGTCCAGCCCAACGAGCCGTAGACCGGGAATGCCGCGAGCTGCCGCGCGGCCGATTGGATCACTTGGTCGGAGCCGTCGACCACGATCTGCGCGGCCGGCCGGTCGCGGACCTCGAGCCGCGCCTCGAAGTCGGGCGGTAGCACCAGCGCGGCGCTGATCCGCCCCGCGTCCAGCAGCGCTTCGATGTCCTGCGCGCTGTACGCGGTGTGCTTGAACCGCAGCACGTCGGTGGCCGCGATCTCCGCGATGAGCTCGCGCGAGCGCGCCGTGTTCGACTGGTCGAGCACGGCCGCGTCGAGATGCCGCACGTCCATGTTGATCGCGTAGCCGAACAGCACGAGCTGCATCGTGGGGATGCCGATGATCATCGCGAACGTCAGCCGGTCGCGGCGTAGCTGCCTGAGCTCCTTGACGACGATCGAGCCGAGCCGCCGCAGGTTCATGACGAGCCCTCCTTGGCCTTGCCCTCTTGCGCCCTGTCTTCCAGCGTCTTACGAGTGGCCGCGACAAACACGTCTTCGAGATTCGGGGCGACCGGCTCGAAGCGCCCTTCCACGCCCTCGCTCTTCAGGCGCTCGCCGAGCCGCTCCTCGAGGTGGTCGCCGTCGGCCGCGAGCACGCGCAGCGACGTGCCGATCTGCGCGAGCGCGATCACGCCTTCCAGGCCCGAGAGCGCGCGCTGCGCCTGGCGTGGCTCGGCCGTATCGACGAGCAGCGTGCGGCCGGGCAGGTTGCGCATGAGGTCGTGCGGCGTGCCGTCGGCGACGATCCGGCCGCGGTCCAAGATCGCGAGCCGCGTGCAGCGCTCGGCCTCGTCCATGTAGTGTGTCGACACCAGCAGCGTCGTGCCCTCGTCGGCGAGCTCGAACAGCGAGTCCCAGAACTCGCGGCGCGACTGTGGGTCGACCGCGCTCGTCGGCTCGTCGAGGAACAGCAGATCCGGCTTGTGCAGCACGGTGCCCGCGAGCGCGAGCCGTTGCTTCTGGCCGCCGCTCATCGTGCCGGCGAGTTGCTTGCGCCGGTCGGCGAGCCGGTAGGTGTCGAGCAGCTCGTCGATGCGCTCGCGCGCGCGGGCCCGCGGAACGTCGTGAACGGCCGCGAGGAAGCCCAGGTTCTCGGCGACCGTGAGGTCCTCGTAGAGCGAGAACCGCTGCGTCATGTAGCCGATCCGGCGTTTGAGCTTCTCGGCGTCGCGCGGGATGGAGCAGCCGAGCACGTCGATGTCGCCGGCGCTCGGTTTGAGCAACCCGCAGAGCATCCGGATCGTGGTCGACTTGCCCGAGCCGTTCGGACCTAGAAAGCCGTAGACCTCGCCACGGCGCACGGTGAGGTCGAGCGCGTCCACCGCGACGAGATCGCCGAAGCGCTTCGTGAGGCCGCGGGCCCGGATCGCGGCGTCTTCAACGGCCGTGTCGTCAACGGGAGGCATGGCCGACGGCCGCTGCGGACACCGGCAAGCCCGCCGGCAAGTCGGCGGCGCCCGGCCCTTCGAGCACGAGCTCGGCGCGGTAGACCAGCCGGCTCGCGTCGTCGCCGGTGAGCGCGTAGTACGGCGTGAAGCTCGCCTCGCTGCGCACGCTCCGGAGCTTCGCGCGGAACGGCGTGTCCACGCCCTCCACCCGGATCTCGAGCTCGTCGCCGGGTTGCAGGCCCGCGCGCCGGGGCGCCGGCACGAACACGCGCGCGTACGGCGCGTCGCCGACCAACAGGCTCACGAGCTCTGCGCCGGCCGGCGGCTGATCGCCGGGATGAAACGGCAGCGCGTCCACGCGGCCGGCGCGCGGCGCGCGCACCGTGAGGCGGTCGCGCGTGAGCTCGAGCGACTGGAGCGCGCCCTTCGCGGCGTCGACCGCCGCGCCCGCCTGATCGATCTGCTCGGGCCGCGTGCCGCGCGTGAGCTCGCGGAGTTGCGCCTCGTTCGCCTGCGTCTGCGCGCGGGCCTGGTTGCGCGTCGCGAGCGACTGGTCGGCAGCGGTCGCGGTCACGAGCTCGCGCTTCAGCAAGTCGGCCGTGCGCGTGTAGTCGGTTTCGGCTTGTACCTGGGCGGCCCGTGCTCGCGCGAGGTTGGCGCGCGCGGTGTCGATCGTCTCCAGCGTGGCGCCGTGCGCGAGCTCGGAAAGCTTGCCTTCGGCTTGCATGAGCGTGCCGCGGGCTTCGGCGATCCGCGCGTCTTGGCGGCGCGGGTCTAGCTCGAGCAGCACCGCGCCCTGCTCGACGCGATCGCCCTCCGCGACCGCCCAGCGCATCACGGGCTCGGAGAGCTCCGCCGTGACCGCCACGCGGTCCCACTCGAGCGAGCCGAGCAGCGGCGGGTTCACGTCGCGCTCGCAGCCGCCGAGCGCGAGCGCCGCGGCGAGCAACGCCGCGGTGGCGCCGCGCCGGATCGCGCTTCCGTGGGCGTCTGACACCTTTGGTGTCCGACACCGGGTTTGGCACCTAGCGCTCATCGGCGGCTCCCAGGCCGAGATCGAGCAGCGCGAGCGTGTGCCGTTCGAGTGCCGCGCGGTCGATGTCGTCCGCCTCGAACAGGCGCCGCCAGACCGGCTCGGCCGCGAGCGGGAACAACGTGAGCCCGATCAGCGACACGACGAGCAGGCGCGGGTCGAGGTCGCGGTTGATCGCGCCGTGCTTCTGCAATTCGGCGAACCGCCCGGCGAGCACGCGCGGCACTTGCGGCGAGATCTGCTCGAGCAGCATCTCGCGCAGCGCGCCGCCCTGGCCGATGATCTCGCGGAGCCAGAGGCCCGGCAGCCACGGCAGATGCTCGACCGCCGCGTGCAGGCCGCGGACGAACGCCGCGACGAGCGCGCGCGGATCGTCGCCGACCGTTTGCAGCTTTTGCCCGAGGGCGGCGACGAACGGCATCAGGCGCTCGGCGATGAACGCGTCGAGCAGCCGCTCCTTGCTGCCGAAGTAGTAGTGCACCAGCGCGGGGGTCACGCCGGCCTTGACCGCGATCGCGCGCAGGCTGGTCGCGGCGATGCCCACGGTCGTGAAGCGCTCGACCGCGGCGTCGAGCAAGCGCTCGCGCTGATTCGCTTCGTCGGCGCGTGGCCGGCCGGGCTTGCGCGGCTCGCGGCGGGGATGCTTGCGTGCTTTCGCGACCATGCGTCAATTTAAACAATCATTTAATTAATTGCAAGTGGGTGTCGGGACGACCTTTTCGGCTATCCTTTCGGGCCTATGACTGACCAGGCATCCGCCACCGGCGCGGTAGTCGAGTTCGTGGGCCAGGCGCGGTTCGCCGATTTTCCGAGCCAAGCCGTCGCGCTCGGAAAACGCTGCGTGATCGACGGTCTCGGCGTGCTGCTCGCGGGCGCGACGCAGGAGGCCGGGCGCCTCGTGCACGAGCACGTGCGCGGCAGCGACGCGCGCTCCGAGTCCACGGTGCTCGGGCCGGTGCCGTTCAAGACCGGCGCCGCGAGCGCCGCGCTGGTCAACGGCACGAGCGGCCACGCGCTCGACTGGGACGACACGCAGCTCGCCACGAGCGCCGACCGGATCTTCGGCCTGCTCACGCATCCCACGATCCCGCCGCTCGTCGCCGCGCTCGCGCTCGGCGAGCGGGGCCGGATTTCCGGCAAGCGCTTTCTCGAGGCGTTCCTCACGGGCTTCGAGGTGGAGTGCAAGATCGCCGAGGCGATCCAGCCCGACCACTACAAGAAGGGCTTCCACACGTCGGGCACCGTGGGCACGTTCGGTGCCGCGATGGCGGCCGCCAAGCTGCTCGACCTCGACGGTACGGCGACGGCGCACGCGCTCGCGATCGCGGCGAGCTCGGCGTCCGGCATCCGCGTGAATTTCGGCAGCATGACGAAGCCTCTGCACGTAGGCCGCGCGGCGCAGAACGGCATCGTGGCCGCGGAGCTCGCGGCGCGCGGCTTCACCGGGGGCAACGACGCGCTCGACCCGCCGTGGGGCTTCTTCCAGACGTTCAGCCACGGCGGCGGCTACGACCGCGACCGGATCGTGGGCGTCCTTGGGCTGCCGCACACGATCGTGTCGCCGGGCGTGTCCATCAAGCCGTACCCGTGCGGCGTGCTGGGCCATCCGACGATGGATGCGATGCGGCGACTCGTGATCGCGCACGACGTGCAGCCGCCCGAGATCAGCGCAATCCGCGTGCGCGCGGGCTCGAACATCTTGAATCCGCTGCGCTACTCGATCGCCACCAACGAGCTCGAAGCCAAGTTCTGCCCCGCGTTCATGGTGAGCGCGATCGCCCTGCGCCGCAAAGCCGGCGTGCACGAGTTCAACGACGAGTTCGTGCGCAGCGCCGAGGTGCAGGCGCTGATGCGCAAGGTCGAGCGCGTGCTCGACCCGGAGATCGAGGCGCAGGGCTGGGCGAAGATCCGCAGCACCGTCGAGGTCGACCTCGCCGACGGCCGCACGCTCGTCGAGAAGGCGGACGAGCGCTATCGCGGCGGCCCGGACCTGCCCTTCACGCGCGCGGAGCTCCACGAGAAGTGGACCGACTGCGCGTCGCTCGTGCTGCCGGGCGCCGCCGCCGAGCAAGTGTTCGGCATCGTGGAGAAGCTCGAGGACTTGGCCGACGTGACCGAGCTCGTGCGCGCGCTCACCGCCCCCGCGCGCGCCGCGTCGCGCTGAGCCTGACCGACGAGAGCCGGCGAGTGGACCACCGCCTCGGCCGCGACCGGCCCGGGCCCGGCGACGGCTACTTGTCGGTGCGCGTACCGAGCTTCGTGAGCGCCTCCAGCGCCTTGAGCAGGCCGGGGATTCCCAACGCCGCACCGGAAAGCAACGCGATCCCTGTGTTGAACACGTCGCGCTGCGTGGCCCACAAGAACAGCAAGATCACGCCGAGCACGCCGAGCAACACCCAGCGCGTGTGCTCCCAACGCCGGCCGCTCGCTCGCCGCTCCCACTCGGCTACTTCCGCCGGCGGTAGGGCGCGGCTGACGAACAAGGCGAAGCTCTGATTCATCGGCTGCAGCACGGGGTCGCGGTACACGAAGCCGCGCTGCAGCAATCGGCGCACCGCAAGCGTCTGCTTCGGATTGACGACATTCTCCTGGGAGAGCTGGATCAGCACGAGCTTCTCGTCGTCGGAACACGCATTCCACAGTGCGCGATAGAGGACGTCGGCCTTCTCGACGATCTTCTCGAGCGCCTCGCGGCGAGTCGCGGGCCAGCGGTCTCCGTCGAACATCGCGCCGAGCACCGGCATCGCACCGAGCTCGCGGGCCAGCCAATCGTCGGTTGCCTGCCAATCCAATTGGCGGCGCCAATCGCCGTGGGTGCGCGGGCGCGGCGCGGTGCTGAGGGCAAAAGCGAGGCCCTCCGGACGACGTGCGGGCCGCTTGCGCTGCGGCGGCCGATTCGCCAATTGCTGCATTCTCGGGAGCGGCGCTGCGCTGCCAGAGCTTTCCCTCCTGCACGGCGCGATAGTAGTCGCGAAAGTCGACGCGCAGCTGGCCGGAATTCTCGTTCCGAATGGTGCCCTTCGCGAACTGCAGCCCGTCGCACGGCCGAACCCAGAACGCCACCTCGAAGTCGGAGCGTACGTAGCCGCCCTCGATCAGCCCGTTCGGGGTGCCCAGCACTATCTCCGCCGGCTGCAGCCGCCGCAGCGACAAGAGATCGCGGGCCTGCACGAGGTGATCGTTGGCGAACATGCCGGGCTCGTAGGCCGCGGCCAGCTGCTGGTCGTAGCTCTCGAGCTGCGCCTGCAGATCGTCGAACTCGTGCTGCAGATTCCATTCCACGTCCCGTGCAAGGTCGGCGAGGCTCCGCTCCGTCCGCTCACGCAACGTCCGATGCGTGTCGGTGCCGAGTAGCAAGATGACGGCCACCATCAGCGCGCCCCAAGTGCCGAACAGGAGGAAGTACGTGTCGCCGAAGCGGAACCGCTCTCGTTGCGCCAGGCCGAATACCTTGAGGATTGGCCACGTGAGCACGCCGAACACGACCATCGAGAACAACAGGATCGCGAGCAGCGGCGCGACCTCGAGGGCCGTCCGCAGCGTGCGCTCGCTCGCCATCAGCCCACAGATCGTCCAGTTGTGGGTCGTGCTGTCCTTGAAGTCGAGCGGCAGCGGCTGGCACAGCAGGTCGTAGTCCGCACCCGCAAGCTTCACCTTGTGGATCGAGCTCGCGCTCGACAGCTCCGCGACCTGCAGGCCCTTCGCCTCGTCGTAGACCGCTAGTTGCTTCACGTTGTCGAGCACGACCCCGACGGTTCGTCTGCCGGCCGGTTGATGTTGGCGGAGAACGTTGCCGTCCTTGTCGATGATCAACACGAGATCGACGGCGCTGCCGAAGGGAATGTCGCCGAGAATCGTGTCGAGATTCACTTCGAAGACCACCGGCTGCTTGACGACGTCGCTCAGTCCGACGTCGCGCAGCTCGATCTGGACCTTCGACGTCGGGTCGATGCCGAGCGTCGCCGTCGCCGTCGCGGGCTCGGTCGCGGATCGTTTCCCCGCGCCGGCCGGCGGCTTGATCTTCGCGCAATCGTCGTTCAGTTTGAGCCGCGGCTGGCGCCGCACGAACTCGCACGCATACGTGAGGTTCTGGCTCAGATTGCGCACCGTGCCTACGGAGTTTTCGAGGATCTCGCCCGTGGCCCGCGCGGCCTTGGCCAACGTTCGGAGGTTGATGGCGCGGACCTGCTCTACTTGATCGTAGACGTGGAGCAGATAGATGCCCGCCGGGATGACCGCGAGCACCAGCATCCAGGGCAACAGGGCGAAACGTGACAGTCCTGTAGGCATCGAAGGCCGGCGCTACGCCGAACGCGACACGCGGCGTCAGAGTATGCGGCAGAGCGCTCGCGAGGGATCCTTCGCTGTGTAAAGTACCTGACAGAGCGGCGCAAATATCTGCCGATCCGCGTCAGCGTTCCGCACCCCGAGCGTCAGCGGCCCCACCGCCGGCGAACGGTCGCTCGCGCTTGCGGTTGTGGTGGGGATAAGAGGATGCCCGCGATCGTCGTCCAGCGTAGCGCCGTCACATCTCGACCCTGCTCTCGGCCGCAGCGAACGCCGGTGCCCCCGCGCCGGCGCCTTGCGCTTGAATCGCGGCCGCCCGCTGCCTGCGCAGCGCCCGCAACCTCCACATGATGAATCCCGTCACGAACAGGACGCCGGGAATCAATCCGATCACGACCCAAATCACGCGGCTGGTCATCCCGCCGAAGCGCCCGAAGTGCCAGTTCACCAGTGCGCGCAATGCGATGTCGGCCGGATTGGTCGGGTCGCTCGGATCGATCAACCAGATGAACGGGTCGGGAAACGCGAAGTAGATCGCCGTGAGCCCCCACAGCAGCACGATTGGCAGCGACCAGAACCCGAACGCGACATGCACGCGCTGCGTGAAGCGCCGCGTTTTCTCGGGCCAGCCCGTCATCAGGTTTTCCGTCCAGCGGACCTTGCCGGGCCACCAGAGGAGCGCGCCGCTCACGGCGAGCAGGAAGAACAGCGTCGCACCGACGCCGTTCACCGTACGGCCGGTCTCCCCGCCGAGCAGGTTGTCGTGCAGGTCGACGACCCACTCGACCACGTTCAGCACCGGCGGGTACATGAGGCCGATGTCGCGCGCTGCGTACGGGTCGAACAGCCGCTCGGTCTCGACGCCGTCGCGCTGCAGCGTCACGCGCACGGGGCTATCGGGGCGCCGGCCCTCGGAGACGGCCGAAATCTCGTAGCCGTCGTAGCTCTGCCGCAGCGCTTCGCGCAGCTCGTCGGCCTTCAGGCGGGTACCGACGATCGGCACGGTGCGCGGAACCATCCACAGGTGAAACTGCGGCCGCAGCACGCTCGCGCTGCCGGTGATGCTCAGCAGTACGACGTACAGGCCCAGGCCGAGCCCCGTCCACGAATGAATGCGCATGAGCCAGCGGCGCCAGCGCAACGACTGCGGCGCCACCGCCCAGCGTCGCCAGCCGGACAGTTGCGCGCGCTCGGGAGGCCCCACGTTGTTCTGGTTCGACTCGGGCACGTCGTGCATCCTCCCACGGTCGGCGGCGCTTGTCGCGTACCCGGCGCAACTCGCCTCTCAGTAACGGGTGGTGCGGCCCGGGCCCCGGCATCGATGATCGTCGCGTTGCGCTCCGGTACGATCGCTGCGCCGCTCGTCTCTTGCAGGGGGGACCCATGAATCGCCGCCGCTTCGTTCAATCGCTGGCCGCCGGGCTCGGCGCGTCCCTACCGTTCGCCGCGCCATTCGTGTTCGCGCCGCGCGCGGACGCCGCTCTGTCCGATCTGAAGGTCACACGCATCCGCATCTTCAATCCCACGGGCACGAACGGCCTGAGCGGTTGGCTCAACCAGAGCGAGATCATCGTCGCTGTCGACACCGACGCCGGAATTACGGGCTTCGGCCAGGGCGGCACACGCGATCTCCTGCGCGACGCTGCCGGCGTGCTGCTCGGTAAGGATCCGTTTCGCACGGAATATCTGTGGCAGCGCATGTATCGCAGCACGTTCTACACGCCGGGCCGCGAGAAGCTCCATGCAATCGGAGCGCTCGACTGCGCCCTCTGGGACATCAAGGGCAAGGCCGCGGAGCTGCCGCTTTATCAAATGCTGGGAGGGCGGGCGCGCAACTACGTGGAGTGCTACTCGACGCGCGGCACCCTCACGCGCGCGGCCGCGCGCGGCGAGGCGCGCAAGGCCATGGCCGACGGCTTTCGCGCGATCCGTTTTCACGGTATCGAGGCCGAGCACGGCGTGTTCGACAGCCGCGCCGCCGTCGAGGAGACCGCCGCGATCTGCGCGGAGCTGCGCGAGGGCGTGGGCTCGAAAGGCGACTTCATCCTCGACGCGCACACGCGCTTCGATTTGGCGGACGCGATCCGTCTCTGTGAGCTGCTTGCGCCGCTGCGACCCCTGTTCGTCGAGGACCCCCTGCGGGCGATCGACGACACGCAACTCTTCGGCGTGCTGCGTAGCCGCGTGAGCGTGCCGCTGGCGGCCGGCGAGCAATTCGGCGATCTGCGCGACGGCGGCCTGCCGCTCATCGAAAAAGCACTCATCGACTACCTACGCGCGTCGATTCCGAACGTCGGCGGCATCACGGGCTTTCAGAAGATCGCGGCGCTCTGCGACGCGCATTCAGTCGGCATGGTGCCGCACTTTACGGCGCCGATCTCGACCGCAGCCGTCATCCATGGGCTCGCGGCATTCCCCGGCGTCGCGCTCAACGAAGTGTTGCGCAGCGCGTTGCCGCCGTACCTGCACGAGGGCGTCGATTTCCGCGACGGCAAGATCTACCCGAACGATCGACCCGGTCTCGGCATCGTGCTCGACGAGAGCAAGGTCAACGTCGTCGACGAGCTCACGGAGCCGCGCAGCGACGGTCTCTACAACGGCGAGAGCTATCACCGGCCCGACGGCTCGTATCTCTATTTATAGGCGCAACCGGCGCCTCGGTCATGGGGTAGACTCGCGGCCCGAACCCGGAACGGAGTGGCCGCGTCGCCATGAGCCTCGCCTGGATCTCGGTCGGCGCGCTGGTGCTCGCCGTGGTGCTGAGCTGCACCACGACGATCAACGTCGGAATCCTGTCGCTCGCGCTCGCGCTGATCGTCGGCTTAGTGGGACACATGAAGCCGGCCGAAGTGCTCGCGGGCTTCCCCGCGGACCTGCTCGTCACGCTCGTGGGCGTGACGCTGCTGTTCGCGATCGCGGAGGTCAACGGGACACTCGCGCGCCTGACCGAGCGCGCCGTGCGCCCATGCCGCGGCCACGCCGGCGTGCTGCCGGTGATGTTCTTCGTGCTCGGCTTCGTCCTCGCGACCATCGGCGCGGGCGCGACGCCCGCGAGCGCGTTGCTCGCGCCGCCGGCGATGGCCATTGCGGCTCGCGCCCAAGTGCCGCCCCTTCTGATGGCAATCATGACGGGCAACGGCGCGCTCGCCGGCACGCTGTCACCGTTTGCGCCGACCGGCATCGTGGCGCACGGCGTGATGCGCCGGATCGGCTTGGGCGGCGTCGAGTGGCAGACCTTCGGCTACAACGCGCTCGCGCACACGCTCGTCGGCATCGGCGGTTTCCTGCTGCTCGGCGGCTGGCGGCTGTTCCGCGCCGACGCGGGGCGAGCCGCGGCCGCGCCGGGACCTGAGGCCGAGCCTTTCGAGCGGCAACACTGGCTCACGGCCGCCGCGATCGCTGTGCTGATCGTCGCGGTGGCGGGCTTCGAGCTCGACGTCGGCATGGTCACGCTCGCGTGCGCGGCGGTGTTGATCCTGCTGCGCGCGGCCGACGAGACCCGCGCGATCCAGCGGATGCCGTGGGGCGTGATCTTGATGGTCACGGGCGTGAGCGTGCTCGTGGCGCTGCTCGGCAAGACCGAGGGCCTCACGCTGATCAGCGACGGGATCGCCGCGGTATCGACGCCGACCACGATCGAAGCGGTAGCCGCGTTCGGCACCGGCCTCGTGTCGGTGTACAGCAGCACGTCCGGCGTCGTGCTGCCCGCGTTCCTGCCGATGGCGCCCGCGCTCGCCGAGCGGCTCGGCGGTATCGCGCCGCTGCCGATCGCGTGGTCGATGAACGTGAGCGCGAGCCTCGTGGACCTGTCGTCGCTGTCGACCGTGGGCGCGCTCTACATCGCGAGCGCGGCGCCCGGCACGGACACGCGGCGGTTGTTCAACCAGCTGCTTGCGTGGGGGTTGACGATGACCGTCGTCGGCGCGCTCCTCTGCTTCCTTCTCTTCGGTTGAGGCGGGGTCTACCGCGTCAGGGACGCGGGCAGCGCCGGCTGCGTCCCGGACTGCGACGCCGTCCAGCTGCGGATGCGCTGGTCCGCGAGCTCGATGAGCCTCGTCTCCCCCTCGGGATCCGGGATCACGCACGGCGGATGCCGCCGCAGTTTCTCCCACTCGTTCAAGCGGATCAGCGCGCTCAGGAATAGCAGGTTCTTGCGGATGAACCGCACGTACGGGCTCTGGCCGCGCTCGAAGAACGCTTCCATGTAGCGGTACACGCGGTTGAAGCTGTGCTCGAGCCGATAGCGCGCGGACGACTGGTAGAAGGCGAGCGTCTTCGCGAGCAGATCCTGCGCCGAGCCATAGACTATGCCGCCGGCCGGGCGCTCGTCGATCGCGACGCCGCCGAGCACGAACTCGGGATACAGGCGGTCGCGGCACTTTTCGAGATAGCACCGGTCGGCGAGCTGCGCGACGAGGTCGGCCGTGCCGAGCAGGTGGCCCACGATGCTGTCTTTCGGCTCGTCGAGCTCGATCTGGTCGAGGTTGAGCTCGTAGCCCGTGAAGTGCACGATCCTCGAGACGACGGGCGCGAAGCGCTCGAGGCCGATTCGCGGCAGATAGCCTTCGAGGTACGCGCCGCTGCGCGTTACGTGCACACGAGTGAAGATCGCGCCGTTCACGACCCCGTCGTCGCGCACCTTGTGCCGAAGGTAGCCCGAGTCGTGAAACAGCGCGCTCACGATCGCGAGCTCGGCGCGGTCGGCGCCGAGCCGGTCCCCTGGCTCAGCGCTCTGCTCGTAGCCTGCGATCAGGCGGGCGAGCGCGAGGGTCATGTCGAGCGTGTGCTGGATGTCGTGATAGCTCGTGTCGACCCCGTGGTATTCGGGGTCTTGGCCGCCGAACAGCCTCTCGAAGTCGTGGAACGCCAGCCATACCGAGTCGAACGAGCACTGTGGATACAGCCTCGACAACAAGGCGGCGACCGCCGCGCGGACCTTCGTCGGCGAGCTCACTTGCACCGTGTTGGTAACGTCGAAGTCGTTGCGCCGTTCTTGTAGTTCGTCTTCGATCGGCATCGAGGTCTCGGAAGTCGTGGCGCAGTCTAGAAGGTTAGCTCGGCAGCGGGCTCCCGCCCTGTGACATAAGTCTCAACCCGACGCGATTTCTGCGACGCACGACACACCCGACCGAACACTCGCGCGTTCGTCTCACTTTGGCCGGAACTAGCGTCGCGCTGGCTGCAGCCGCACCTCGAAGGCGGGCGCGCGCCGCTGTTCGCACTAGTTTGTGCCGGAAGCGAGTACCAAATTGGTTGGTGACGGACCTACCTGAGTCTTCGACCTGACTTGCTTCGACGACGTATCGATCACCACCGCGAAGCCGTGACCCTCCTCATCTACCATAGCAAGGGCGGCGAACGTCGAATTCGGAATGGCCGTTGGGACATCCTGCATTGGGCTCATGCCCGTCAGTCTTCGTAGGTCAATGTCTGCAATGAGCTCGCCTGTTCCGCGATCGTACGCGTCAAATTCCGTCGTTCCGGGCTTGATGTGCAAATACGGTCCAGGCTCCGATGTCCATGGCGGGGTCAGGCCTCGGTTGCCCATCAGTTCCGCGCGCGATACGACCTCTCCGGTCTGAATGTCGCGCACCAGCACCCCGCCAGACCACTCTCGCACTGCCGACGCTCCCCCTTCCTCCGCGGCGCGACTGCCCGAAGGCCAAATTTCAGCGACCTGCGCACGGTAAGGCGATAAGTAATAGTTGCCGGGGAGAATTGGCACGTTCGACCGCCCCGTCACCTTCCCTGCAACGGCGTCAAACAGCGTCGTGAGGCCTCCGCTTGCCTCGGAGAGGCCAAGATACAAAGTGCGGCCGTTGGGAGAAGCGACCACGGAATACGCGGCAAGCCTCGCGTTGTCTGGCGCGTCATTTCGCAACTGCTCCTCCCCCCTTGGGTTCAGTGTGTAGGTACCCCGAACGTCGAGATCCTCCAACCCGATCGCGATCAAAGGATAGTAGTCGTTCTGGCCTCGGCCTCGCTCGCTGGTGATGAAGAGTGTCGAATCGGCCGCCAACGCGATCGAAGTTGGGCGTCCGATGTCGTTGACGACTTCGGACTCGCGGAGCACCGTGCCATCGAGCAGATTCACCGCGTAAACCTTGCGATCCGCACACGCAATGTAAGCGAAGACGTCACGAGGGCCCTGGATCAATGTCCGCCACCCCACGAAGGCGGCCAGGACGATAAGAAGGATCAGAGGTATCGTCTTCTTGGCCATGTGGCGCCGATATCGGTGTCGCCAAGGTGGGTTGTTTATTTGGCCAAAGTGAGAGGCTCGGTTACGCGGGTTTCGGCGGCGAGGCGATCCCGGCCTGGCGGAGCAGCGCGTCGAGCTGCGGCGGCCGGCCGCGAAAGTCGATGAACGCCTCGAGCGCGTCGCGGCTGCCTCCGACGGCGAGGATCGCTTGGCGGAAGCGGGCGGCGGTGGCGTGGTCGAATACCCCCGACTCCTCGAACGCGGCGAACGCGTCCGCGGCGAGCACCTCCGCCCACTTGTAACTGTAGTAGCCGGCCGCGTAGCCGCCGCCGAACACGTGAGCGAAGGTGTTCGGAAAGCGGTTGAACGCCGGATGCTCGACGACCGCCACCTCGCGGCGCACGTCGGCCAAGAGCTCGTGCACGCGCGGTCCGGCCGAGGGCGAATACTCGTGGTGCAGCCTGAAGTCGAACAGCGCGAACTCGAGTTGGCGCACCATCCCGAGCCCCGAGAGAAACGTTCGCGAGCGATTCAAGGTCGCGATCTTGTCGGCGGGCAGCGGCGCGCCGGTCTGATGGTGGCGCGCGAACGTGGCGAGCACTTCGGGCCGCCAGGTGAAGTTCTCCATGAACTGGCTCGGCAGCTCGACCGCGTCCCACGCGACGCCGTTGACGCCCGCGATCGACGGGTAGTCGACCTCGGTGAGCAAGTGGTGCAGCCCGTGGCCGAACTCGTGGAAGAGCGTGACGACCTCGTTGTGCGTCAAGAGCGACGGCGTGTCGCCGCCCGGCGGATTGAAATTGCAAACGAGGTAGGCTACCGGCGTCTGCGTGCCGCCGTTCTGTTTCGCGCGGCTCACGCACGAGTCCATCCAAGCGCCGCCGCGCTTGTTCGGCCGCGCGAAGAGATCGGTATAGAAGCTGCCGACGACACGGCCGCCCGCGGCACGGATTTCGTAGTAACCGACGGAGGGGTGCCAGACGCTCGGCGGACTGGCCTCGGCGATCGTCACGTCGAACAGCTTGCCGACGAGCGCGAACAGCCCGTCGAGCACGCGCGGCAGCGGGAAGTACGGCCGGAGCTCTTCCTCGGCCAGCTCGAGGCGCTCCTGCTTGAGCCGCTCGGCGTAGTACGCGACGTCCCACGCCTCGAGCTTGCGGCCGGCGTAAGTCGAGAGCGTCGCGAGCTCTTCCGCCGCGACCGGCTTGCTGCGGCGCGCGAGATCGCGCAGGAAGTCGATGACCTGGTCGGGCGACTCGGCCATCTTGGTCGCGAGCGACAGCTCGGCGAAGCTCTTGAAGCCGACGAGTTGCGCGCTTTCGTGGCGCAGTGCGAGGATCTCGCCGATCAACGGGCCGTTGTCCCATTGGCCCGCATGCGGTCCTCGATCCGACGCGCGCGTGACCCACGCCTCGTAGTACTTGGCGCGCAACGCGGGGGACTCGGCGTGCGCCATGATCGTCTGGAACGTGGGAGGGTCGAGCGTCAGGAGATAGCCCTCGACGCCGCGTTCCGCCGCGTGCGCCTTGGCGCGCTCGAGCACGAGCTCGGGTAGCCCCGCGAGCGCGCCGCGGTCCACCTCGTGATGCCGGAACGCGTCGGTCGCGTCCATGAGGTTCTGCTCGAAGCTCGCCTGGCGCGCCGCAAGCGTCTGCATGATGTCGCGGAACCGCTGGCGCTCCGAGCCCTTGAGCGTGACGCCGCCGAGCCTGAAGTCGCGCAGCGCGTGCGAGATCAACGTGGTCTCGACGGGCTGGCGCGGTGTGACCCGGCCCTGGAGCGCGCCGAACTGTTCGTAGAGCGCCTCGTTCTGACCGAGCTCGGTGCCGAACTCGGTGATCAGCGGCAGGCAGCGGTTGAATGCGTCCCGCAGCGCGGGGCTCGAGACGACGGAGTTCAGGTGCGAGACCGGGCCCCATACGCGGTGGATCTCGGTGTTGATCCGTTCGAGATCGCGGAGCCAGGCCAAGCTTGGCTCGGCGACGCGTTCGGCGACGTCGAGCGCCGCGCGCTGGTCGGCCAGCACCTGCCGAACGGCGGGCTCGACGTGCTCCGGCCGGATCGACGTGAAGGCCGGCAGCAGGCCCGGCGCGAGCAGCGGGTTCCCCTCGGTGGGCTGGTCCATGGGCGAAACTCTAGCGCGAAGCGGGCGGCTACTCTAACCGAGAAACTCCAGGCTTTGCCTGACTCCTGTACGCTTCCTCCCGGATTGGTCGCGTCGAGGGTGACGGCGGTGCAGGCATTCGATCTCATCGTGCTCGGGGGCGGCAGCGGCGGCCTCGCGACGGCGCAGCGCGCGGCGGAATACGGCGCGCGCGTGGCGCTGTTCGAGCCGGCCCGGCTCGGCGGCACCTGCGTCAACGTGGGCTGCGTGCCGAAGAAGGTCATGTGGAACGCGGCGGAGATCGCGAGGGCGATCGAAGCCGCGCCGGGCTATGGGTTCGAAGTGCGCGCGTCCGGCCACGACTGGGCCAAGCTCAAGAAGGGCCGCGACGCTTACGTGCTCCGGCTGAACGGCATCTACCAGCGCAACCTCGACCGCAGGGGCATCACGACGGTGCGCGCGGCCGCGCGGTTCACGTCACGCAACGAAGTCGCGGCGGGCGGCGAGACCTATCGGGCGGAGCACGTGGTCGTCGCCACCGGCGGTTTCCCGAAGGTGCCCGCGGTCGAAGGGGCGGGTCTCGGGATCACGTCCGACGGCTTCTTCGAGCTCGAGAGCCTACCGAAGCGTGTTGCGGTCGTCGGCAGCGGCTACGTCGCGGCCGAGCTCGGCAGCGCGTTCCGCTCGCTCGGCAGCGAGGTGAGCCTGTTCGTGCGTTACGACGGTTTGTTCCGCAACTTCGATGCCCTCGTGGCGGAGCATCTCGAGAAGAACTTGCGCGGGGACGGCGTCGAGATCGTGACGGGCGCGACGCCGCGCGCGGTAACGCGCGACGGCGCAGACCTCGCGCTGCACACGGCGGACGGCCGCGAGTTCCGGGGCTTCACCACCGTGCTCTGGGCGATCGGCCGCGCACCGAACACGCGCGACCTCGGGCTCGAGCACGCGGGCGTCGCCGTCGACGCCAGCGGTTGGATCCCGGTCGACGCGTATCAGAACACCCACGTGGCCGGCATCTACGCGGTGGGCGACGTCACCGGCCGCGCGGAGCTCACGCCGGTTGCGATCGCCGCGGGCCGGCGGCTTGCGGACCGCGTGTTCGGCGGTCAGAAGGACCGGCACTTGAGCTACGACTTGATCCCGACGGTCGTGTTCTCGCACCCGCCGATCGGCACGGTGGGCTTGCCGGAGCACGTGGCGCGCGAGCGCTACCCCGACGAGACGATCAAGGTCTACGAAACCGAGTTCGTGCCGATGTTCTACGCGCTGCTCGACGTGAAGCCGCAAACCGCGATGAAGCTCGTGACGGTGGGGCCGGACGAGCGGATCGTCGGCTGCCACGTCGTGGGGCCCGGCGCGGACGAGATGATCCAGGGCTTCGCCGTCGCGCTCGCGATGGGCGCGCGCAAGCGCGACTTCGACGATACGATCGCGGTCCACCCGACGAGCGCCGAGGAGCTCGTCACCCTGCGCTGAAAAATAGGGACATGTTGCATTTTCGAACACCGCCGGCGCGGCCTCGGAGGTCGCGCTCGAAAATGCAACATGTCCCTATTTTTCAGCCGCTCTGGCCCGCGAGCTGCTTGAGGATCGGGCGGGTGTCGGGGCGCACGCCGCGCCAGATGAAGAACGACTCAGCGGCCTGCTCGATCAGCATGCCCCAGCCCTGCACGGCGCGCCCGGCGCCGTGCTGCCGCGCCCACGTCACGAACGGCGTGTCGTGCACGCTGTAGACCAAGTCGTAGCAGAAGCTCTTCGGTCCGAGTAGCGACGCGGGGAACGGCGGAATCTCGCCCTTCAGGCCGGCCGACGTGGCGTTGATCACGACGTCGAACGCCGGCAGCGGCCCGAGCTCCGCGAACCCGACCGCGCGCAGCGCGGCCGGCGACTCGAGCCGTGCGACGAGCCGATCCGCGCGGTCCTGGCTACGATTCGCGAGCACCACCTCGCGCGGCTTGGCCGCGAGCAGCGGCCCCAAGATTCCCCGGGCGGCGCCGCCCGCTCCGAGCACGAGCACGCTGCGCTCGGCGAGCGGCTGGCGCTGATTCACCGTAACGTCGCGAATGAAGCCCACACCGTCGGTGTTCTCGCCCCACAGCTTGCCGCCCGCGAAGCTGATGGTGTTCACGACGCCGGCCGCGTTCGCGGCCTCGCTGATCTCGTCGACGAGCGCGAACGCGGCTTCCTTGTGCGGCACGGTGACGTTCAAGCCGCTGCCGCCGGCCGCGCCGAAGCCGCGCACCGCGGTCTCGAAGGCCTCGGGCGTGGCGTCGAGGATCTCGTAGGCGAGATGCTGGCCGGTCTGGCGCGCGAACAGCTGGTGAATCAGCGGCGACTTGCTGTGCGCGACGGGGTGGCCGACCACCGCGTAGCGGTCCGGCGCAGCCGTGTTCTTGGACATTCAGCCCCCTTTTGCAGCTGCCGATTCTGCTGAGTTTTCTGTACCTTTGCCAACTTGAAAGGATTACCGGAGTGTGCCGCGCATGTGTGCCGCAGAATCAAAGCGCTGTCCGTGGAGCGAAGGCATCGATCCGCAGTACCAGCTCTATCACGACACCGAATGGGGCGTGCCGGTGCGCGACGACCGCAAACATTTCGAGTTCCTCGTGCTCGAAGGTGCGCAGGCAGGCCTGAGCTGGTGGACGATCTTGCGCAAGCGCGAAGGCTATCGGCGCGCGTTCGCCGGTTTCGACGCGAGCAAGGTTGCGCGCTTCGGGGCGAGCCACATCGAGAGGCTGCTCGCGAATCCCGCGATCGTCAGGAACCGCCAGAAGGTCGAGGCCGCCATCACGAACGCGCGCGGCTTCCTCGCCATTCAGAAGGAGTTCGGCAGCTTCGACGCGTACGTCTGGGATTTCGTCGGCGGCGCGCCGATCGTGAACCGCTGGAAGAAGCCGAAGGACGTGCCGGTCACGACCAAGGAGTCCGACGCGCTCAGCAAGGACTTGAAGGCCCGCGGCTTCAAGTTCGTCGGCTCCACGATCATCTACGCGCACATGCAGGCGACGGGCCTCGTCAACGACCACCTGCGCGACTGCTTCCGCTACGGGTTGGTAGGGTCTGACCCCATTTCGCGCTAACGCCTTGCCAAGAGCGACGACGGTAGCCGAAATGGGGTCTGACCCTAGCGTGTGACGCCTCACTCCGCTCGAGCGCCGACCATCCAACACGCGCCCGTGAAGCGAACGTCGGCGCCGTCCACTAAGGGAGCGAAGGCGGGGCGAATCGCTTCCATGATTCGCGCGCGCGTGCGCTCGTCGGCCTCCTGGAGCACGCGCCCGATCGGACCGACCCGCGTGAGATAGCGGATCAAGTCCTGCTCGGGCAACGTGCAGACGACGTCGATCGGCACGACGTCGATTCCGGTCCAGCCGCTGTCCTCGAGGATGCGGCGCACGCGGCTCCGATCCGCGAAGGCGAATTGCCCCGGCGCATCCGGGTCGCGCGCCGGCAGATTCGGCAGGAACGGCGCCACCGCGCGCCGCAGGTTCGCGAAGGCACGCACGGAGTCGTCGAAGAACATCACGCCGAAGCGCGAGACGATCGCGTCGAAGCTCGCGGGCTCGAACGCGTGAACCTGCGCATCGGCGTGGACGAAGGTCGCCGGCGCGCGCTCCTGTTCGGCGCGCTCGCGGGCCATGGCGAGCATCGGCGCCGAGATGTCGACGCCAACGCCGCGGCCCTTCTTTCCCACGAGCCGCGCGAACACGAGCGTCGTGCTGCCGGTGCCGCAGCCCACGTCGAGCACGCGGCTGCCGGCCGCGGCGGACACCGATTCGACGAGCAGGTCTTCGAAGGGGCGCAGCATCCGGTCGAGGGCGGACTGCGCCTCCACCCAACCTCGGCCCCCGAGGCCGTTCCATAGGGTTGCTTGCTCCTCGTTCGCGCGCCGTGCGGGTTCCATGGCTTCTCTCCTGTCGATTGCCTTGAAGGCCTTATCGCCGCACTATGCCACTTCAAGTCCACTTGAGGTCAAGGGTGCGAGATCTGGACATCACCGAGGTAGGGCAGCGTTCCGGCCTGCCCGCCTCGACGCTACGGTTCTATGAGGAGAGGGGGCTGATCGTGTCGGTGGGCCGCCGCGGCCTCAAGCGCCTGTTCGGGGCCGGCGTCGTCGAGCGCCTCGCGCTGATCGCGCTCGGGCGGGCGGCGGGGTTCTCGCTAGAGGAGATTGCGCTGATGTTCGCGCCGGACGGTCGGCCGCGTATCGACCGCCAAGTGCTCACGGCAAAGGCCGATGAGATGGACCGGACGATCCGCCGCTTGAGCGCGTTGCGCGACGGACTGCGCCACGCCGCGGCCTGCACCGCGCCGAGCCACATGGAGTGCCCGAAGTTCCGCCGGCTCGTGCGCGCCGCTTCGTCCGGCGTTGGCGGGGAGCGGCGGAGACGCGCGCCGCGAGGGGTGTGACGTCGCGAAAGAATTAGGGTCAGACGCCTAAGGCGTCGCGACGTTGACGACGGTGAGCGAGTAGACACCCGACGGCGTCGTGTGCGAGATCGCGCCGATGTAGCGCGTGCCCGGCTCGAGACCCGACCAGTTGACGTCGACGTCGAGGTGCTCGCCGTTCGTCACCGTCTGCGGTGCGGCGACATCGAGGTTGCCGACGTCGTCGTTCTCGCCGATCGACCACGTGAACAGCGAGTAGTTCGAGCCCGGGCCGCCCGCGACCTGATCCGTCTCGAAGCCGTGCACGAGCGCGAGATAGAGGCCCGGCCTCGGCCGCACGAGATTGATCTCCTCGTCGGACGTGAAACCGCCGCTTTGTGCGACCTGCGTGCAGTCCTCGTTCGGGCAATAGAACAAGTAGAGGTCGAGGTCGTCCTTGCCGTCGGTGAACGCGTCGAACAACGCGACGCGCAAGTACAGCTGGTCCGGCGGCACGTTGATGCCGTGCGCGCTCACGCCGCCCTCGAGCCGGAACGAGAAGTGGTTGGTCGGGTCGTCGTCGACGAAGCCGCGCGGCACCTGCCCCGTGGTCTGGTCGATGAACGGCGCGCGCAAGCCGTGCACGCCGGCGGAGTACGCGCCGTCGTAGCCGAAGGCGGTAGGCATGCGCGTCGTGCCGCTGCTGCCGCGGAGCCTAAGCTCTGGCGGCGCCCGCAGCGTCACCGGTTGCACGGCGATCGGGCTCACCGCGGTCCGCGTGCCGTCCGACCAGCCGAGCTGGCCGAACCACCAGAGATCGCGCCCGGCGCCCCGGTCCACGAAGCGCACGGAGTATTCCGCGCTCTCGCCCGTGCCGAGCACCAGCGTCGCCGGCTCGACCACGAGGTCGAGGTCTTGCGGCGAACTGATTTGGGCGCTGAAGCTCGCGGGCGGGCCGATGTTGGTCACGCGCCGCCGCACCGAGTCGCCCGTGATGAGCTCGGCGACCGCGATCGACGGCTGGTTCAGGTTCTGCGGCTCGCTCGAGAAGCCCTGCGCCGCGAGCGCGGCGCAATCCGCTGCGGGGAACGGCGGCTTCACGAGCCCGCAAAGATAGGCGGCGTAGTCGCGGTGGTCGCTCTCGTACACGAGCCGCGGGTCGACCGCGCGATTCGCGTCGACGTGGCCGGCGCCCATGTCGAACGGATCGGCGGGCTCGCCGTCCGCTCGCACGACGCCGTGCTGGTAGGACGTCGTCATCAGCGCCGACTTCAGCACGGCAGGCGACCAATCGGGGTGCGCCTCCTTGAGCAGCGCCACGATGCCCGACACCTCCGGCGCCGCCTGCGACGTGCCGGACAGGTATTGAAAGAGCTCGCCGTGCAGACCGTTGTTCGGCGCGTCGGGCGCGGCGCCACCCAAGATATCCACGCCGGGCGCGGTAACGTCGGGCTTCAAGAAATTCGGGTCGGAGAGCGACGGGCCGCGCGAGGAGAAGTCGGCCACGACGTTGCCGTCCTCGTGCACGGTCGCGAAGATGCCGCGCGCGAGCTTGACCTTGACCTGGTCACCGGCCGCGAGGGAGTCGAGCAGGGCCTCGCCGTCGGCGGTCCCGATCATCACCGCCGGGATCTCGACGCTACCCGCGTCGCCGTTCATCACGATCGGGTCGCCGGCGTTGTTGAAGACAATCGCCGCGACGGCGCCCGCGTCCGCCGCGTTCTTGAGCTTGACCTGGAACTCGCAGCCGCCGCCGCGGACCAGCAGCGCGACGTGCCCATCGAGCTCGCGGGTATTCTTGAGCGGCTGGCAAGCATCGCGCGTGGAGCCGCCGTTGCCGCTCTCGTCGCCGTCGTCGGCCTCGATCAGCGTCTCCTCGATCGCTTTGTTGGTCAGCGGGCGCGTGAACGCGCCTTCGCGCATCGACATCAGGCCGGCGACCTCCGGAGGCTCGGTGACCTCGATCGCCTCGTCGAACAGATTGCCGCTCTGCGTCGACGCCGCGACCGTCAGCACCCACGGCGCGCTGCTCGGCGACCCGATCGTGTTGAGATCCGGGCCGTCGTTGCCGCCGGCGACCACCGAGAGCACGCCCGCGTCGAACGCGTTCAAGAGCGCCATGTCGTCGGGATCGGTGAGATTGGTCTCGAGGCTGCCGACCGAATAGTTGATGACGTCGACGCCGTCGGCGACCGCGTCGTCGATCGCGCGCGCGAGGTCGGACGTGGCACAGGTCGCGCGGATGTCGCCAGGCTTGAGCCAGCACGCCTTGTAGACGGCGATCCGCGCGCGCGGCGCGATGCCGCTCACGCGTGCGACGCGCGTACCGAGCAGGTGCGCGTCCACGGAGTTGCCCGCGATGATCGTGGCGATGTGCGTGCCGTGGCCGTCCGCGTCTTTCGGCGAGCGGAACTCGTGCGGGTCGAGCTCGTTGCGAAACAGAAAGCCGTCGATGTAGAAGCGCGCGCCGACGACCTTGTTGTTGCAGTCGGCCGGTCCGAATCCGTCGCCCGGCTGGCAGACGCCGCGAAAGCCGACCGGTGGATCGTACACGAGCACCGTCGGCGGATTGCGCTTGTACGACATGCAGAGCAGCACGCCGAGCCACGACGAGCGCGCCCACTGGGTCGTGCACGCCCTCGGCGTGAGATCGCGCGTGTCGAGCAGCGACGGATGTTGCGGCGTGATGCCGCTGTCGATGACGCCGACGACGACGTTCTCACCGCGGAGCTTCAAGTCGGCACGCAAACCGCCGACCTGGTTCTCGAGCCCCAAGAAGATCGCGCTGTTGTTAGTGTCGATGTGCTGCTCGGTGTCGGGCCAGATCCGCTCGACCTCGCTCATCTGGGCGAGGCGGGCGACTTGCGCCGAGTCGAGCTTCGCGGCGAAGCCGTTCAGCGCATACCGGAAGCTGTAGACCTTCGCCGTCGGCGCGCCGGCGGCCGCGAGCAAGCGGTCGTGCGTTTGCTCGAGATGTTGGACGTAGCTTTCGACGCCGGCCGAATGCGGCCGCATGCGCTCGCCGGCCATGGGCTTCGTGGCAGCGTAGCCGGGCAGCTCGCCCAAGTAGCTCACCGCGCCGGAATCCTTGAGCTTCACGATGTACACCGCGGAGCCGCCCTTCACGGGGCGTAGCGGCGCGGCGAGCCGCAGCGGCTTCACGAGGGGCACCAGCGTCGCTTGCGCGAACGCGACCGAGCTCGCCGCTGCCGCGAGGCAGAGGCCCGCTAACAGGGCTGCGGCCGCTCGTGTGCGCATCGCTCGGTCTATCGTTCGATTTGTGATCGGGGATGGGCCCTTAGGCCGCTTTGCTGAAACGTTACCACAGGCGCGAAGGCCGGATGTGAATTCGGTACACACCATGCGGAGCCGGCGCGCCGCCCGCCGGCCGCACTCATGGCCCGATAGGCCTTACGACCGGCGGAGCACTGCGCCGCTGCGGCCGTCCCGGATCGTCGTCGGCGCCGCGAGGCCGCCGAGCCGGCCGGCGAGCACGTAGTCGACGGCGCCGCCGAGGCCGCGGCGCAGCGGCAGCAAGCGCCTGAACGGCGGCCGGCCGCTCAAGTTGGCGCTCGTCGACACGATCGCCTGGCCTACCCTTAGGCAGAGCTCGCGGGCGAGCGCGTGGTCCGTGAGCCGCACGGCCACGCTGTCGCGGCCCCCCGTGAGCCAGCGCGGCGCCGCCGGGCGCGCCGCGAGCACCCAAGTGATCGGGCCGGGCCAAGTCGCGAGCACCTCGCTCCGCTTCGGCTCGGGCGGCAACACGGCGAAGCGCTCGATCTGTGCGAGGTCTGCGCCGATCAAGAGCAGGCCCTTGCGCCACGAGCGGCGCTTGATCGCAAGCACGCGCTCGACGGCGGCGCGGTCCTGGGGCAGGCAACCGAGCCCGAACACGGCTTCGGTGGGATAGGCAATCACGCCGCCGCGCTGCACGATGCGTGCGGCGCGGGCGATGTGCAGCGCGGACGCCAACGTCAGGTTTGGCCGTCGCCCGTGTCGGAGCCCCCGGCCGGCTCGGCCCCTGGGGGCTCGACCCCGAGCGGCGAGCTCGCGGCATCGCGGCCGACAGAGCCGGGCTTGGCGGAGCCCGCCGCGTCGGCGCGCGGCTTGCGCGCGGCCTTCTTCTTGGTCTTCTTCTTTTTCTTCTTGGTTTTCGCGGCCGCGGCCGCTCGCGCGACCTCCGGGGCCTTCGAGGTCTTCGGGGCCGCCCCGTCGCCCGCGGGCTCCGCAGCCGCGGGCGCGGGCTTCCTCCGCCCGCCGCGCGCCCGGCGCTCGGGCGCCGCGGCGAGCAGCGCCTGGCATTCCTCGAGCGTGAGCGCCGACGGAGTCTTGTCCTTCGGAATTTTCGCGTTTTTCTGTTTGTTCGTGACGTACGGGCCGTAGCGGCCGTTCAGCACCTGGATGCCTTGCTCGGGGAAGTCGCGGATGAGGCGATTAGCGTCGGCGATCTTCTTCTCGGCGATGAGCTCGAGCGCGCGCGCGAGAGTGATCGTGTAAGGGTCGTCGCCACGAATCGAGACGAACTTGTTGCCGTAGCGGACGTACGGGCCGAACCGGCCGATGTTCGCCGACACGGGCTCGCCCTCGGGCGTGCTGCCGAGCTCGAGCGGCAGCTTGAACAGATCGAGCGCGCTCTCGAGCGTGATGCTGTCCATCTTTTGGCCGGGACGCAGTCCCGCGAACTTCGGCTTCTCGACGTCGTCCTTGGTGCCGATCTGCACGAATGCGCCGTAGCGGCCCATCCGCACGCTCATGGGCCGGCCGCTCGCGGGATCCGTCCCGAGCACGCGCGCTTGCGACGCTTGCTCGCGCGTGACGTTGCTTTCCGTGTGCTCGACGAGCTTGATGAACGGCCGCCAGAATTCCTCGAGCAGCGGCACCCACTCGCTCTCGCCGCGCGAGACCGCGTCGAGCGAGTCCTCCATGCGCGCCGTGAACTCGTAGTCCACGTATTGGTGGAAGTACTGGCTCAAGAAACGGTTGACCACGCGGCCGACGTCGGTCGGGATGAAGCGGCGGTTCTCCATCTCGACGTACTCGCGGTTGCGCAGCGTCGAGATGATCGACGCGTACGTCGAGGGCCGGCCGATGCCGAACTCCTCGAGCGCCTTGATGAGCGTGGCCTCCGAGTAACGCGGTGGCGGCTCCGTGAAGTGCTGGGCGCTCTGGAGATCCTTGAGCGCGAGGCGGTCGCCTTCGACGACGGCGGGCAGGAGGTGATCCTGCTCGTCGGCGGCCGTGTCGTCCTGGCCTTCCTGGTAGACCGCGATGTAGCCGGGCGCCACGAGCACGGAGCCGGTCGCACGAAACGCGATGTCGGAATCCGGCGCGGTACCAGCCGCGAGATCGAGCGCGACCGTGTCGTAGATCGCGGGCACCATCTGCGAGGCGACCGTGCGCTTCCAAACGAGCTCATAGAGCCTGAACTGATTCGGATCGAGATATTGCTTCACGTCGTCGGGCGCGCGAGCCGCCGACGTGGGGCGGATCGCCTCGTGCGCCTCTTGCGCGTTCTTCGCCTTGGTCGTGTAGCGGCGCGGCTCGTCCGGCAGGTTCTCCTTGCCGTAGCGCTCGACGATCACCGAGCGGAGCTCAACGAGCGCCTCGTCGGCGACCGTCACCGAGTCGGTGCGCATATAAGTAATGAGACCGACCGAACCTTCGCCGATGTCGACGCCTTCGTAGAGCCGCTGGGCCACGGTCATCGTGCGCTGCGCGCTGAAGCCGAGCTTGCGGGACGCCTCCTGCTGCAGCGTCGACGTGGTGAACGGCGCGGCCGGATTGCGGCGGCGCTGCTTCTTGTCGACCTTGGCGACCGTGAGCGTGCCTTGCGCGGTGTCGCGGATCCGCTGCTCCGCCGCGCGCACGCCGCGCTCGTCGGTGAACGTGAACTGCTCGACCTTCTCGCCGGCGAACACCGCGAGCCGCGCCGGGAACGCTTGGCTCGCCTGCTCCGCCGTGGCCTCGATCGTCCAGTACTCCTGCGCCTTGAACGCGGAGATCTCGTCGTCGCGCTCCACGATCAGGCGCAGCGCGGGGCTCTGCACGCGGCCGGCGGACAGTCCGCGGCGCACCTTCTTCCAGAGCAGGGGCGAGAGGTTGAATCCTACGAGGTAGTCGAGCGCGCGCCGCGCTTGCTGCGCGTTGACGAGCGGCTCGGACAGAGCTCGGGGTTGATCGATCGCCTCGCGAATCGCGCGCTTCGTGACCTCGTGAAACACGACGCGGTACACGGGCTTCGAGTCGAGCACGTCGCGTTCTTTCAGCACTTCGTAGACGTGCCACGAGATCGCTTCGCCTTCGCGATCCGGGTCGGTTGCAAGGTACACGGCCGACGCCTTCTTCACGGCCTTGACGATTTTTTCGACGTGCTTCTCGTTTTTTTCGATGAGCTGATACTTCATCGCGAAGCCGTTGTCGGGATCGACCGCGCCCTCTTTCGGCACGAGGTCGCGCACGTGGCCGTATGACGCGAGCACTTCGAAATCCTCGCCGAGATACTTCTCGATCGTGCGAGCTTTGGCGGGGGATTCGACGATGACGAGATTTTTGGCCATGTCTACGAAGCGCGTTTTGTACGCACTGATCTCGACGCCGGCACGTCTGTTACGGGAATCTGGAGGACGGCCGTTTTGCGAGGCACGGCAGGATAGCCGATTCCGCTCGAGCCATTCAAAGAGCCGCCGTCAAAGCTCCGAGGGCCGATGCGGCGGCGTGCGGCGCGGTCAGTGGCGCCAGGCCGAGTCGCCGGCGAATACGAGGTCCTCCATCTGCGCGTAGGCCTCTTGCTGGCCCGGCTGGCTGAAGAGGACCATCATCACGACCCACTTGGCCTGCTCGATGTCGATCTCGTCGTGGTCGAGCGCCAGGAGCCGATCGATTACGAGCTCGCGCTGCACGGGCTGCAAGATGCCAATGTGCTCGAGATGGAGCAAATAGCCGCGGGCACCCGGGTCGAGCCGTTCTTGCTCGTCGTCGCCGTAGAGTCGAATCGCCGTGGAGCGCGGAGCGCTGCTCGCGACTTCGGTCGCGTTCAACCCGTCGAGCCAATCGAGCGCGCGGTCGATCTCACGATCACCGAAGCCGGCGCGTTCCAGTTCTTCTTTGAGCTCGTTGCGGTTGGGTTCTGGCTCGTCGTCGCTGTCGACGAAGGATTCGAACAAGTACATGAGCACGTCGAGAACGGTTTCTTTCATCACTCCCTCTTGGCCAGACGCGAGTAGCGACCGCCGGGCAATGCCTCGACGAACCCTTCCAATTCCAGCACGAGGAGCATGGAGGAAAGCTCCGCCGTCGTCAATCCAGCGCGGCCGCTCAAGTCGCCGATCGATTGCGGCGCAAAATCGAGCAGCGACAATACGTTGCGGTACACGGGATCATCGAATCGCTGCATCGGTTGCGTAGTCTCCTGCCGCGCGTTCGCGCGCAGAGTTTCGACGTCGACGGCGAGCAGCGCGGCGAGCTGCGGCGCGAGCTCGATGAAGATGTCGGCCGCCTCCTCGACGAGTTTTGCGCCTTGGCGAATGAGCGCGTGACAACCGCGCGCGAGCGGACTGTGGATCGAGCCCGGGATTGCGAACACCTCTCGGCCGTTGTCCATGGCCGCCCTCGCCGTGATCAGCGAGCCGCTGTGCCGCGTCGCCTCGACGACGAGCGTGCCGAGCGCGAGGCCCGCGATGATTCGGTTGCGCTGCGGGAAGTGAAACGTGTCCGTCTTCGTGCCGGGCGCGTACTCCGAGACGAGCAGCCCGCGCTCCGCAACTTGGCGCGCGAGCTCGAGGTGCGCGCGCGGATAGATCACGTCGATGCCGCTGCCGAGCACCGCGATCGTGCCGCTCGGTCCCTCGAGCGCGCCGCGGTGGCTCGCGCCGTCGATGCCGATGGCGAGCCCGCTCGTGATGGTGAGCCCGTGCTCGGACAGATACTTCGCGAACTGCTGCGCGGTGTCGCGGCCGCCCGCGGTCGGGTTGCGGCTGCCGACCATCGCGAGCTGCGGCGCGGTCAAGAGATCGAGCTTGTCGCCGTGTACCCACAGCGCGAGCGGCGGATCGGAGAGCTGCGCGAGCAGCGGCGGGTAGCGAGGATCGTCGAGCGGAATCAGATCGCGCCGCGAGCCCGCGAGCCACGAGCGCCAGCGATCGAGCGCCGCTACGTCGGGCGACGCGAGCCGCGCGATGTCGTCGTCATTGAGGCCGGCCGCGGCGAGCGCGCTCGGCCGCGCGGCCACGAGCGCTTCGGGTGAGCCGTGAGCCGCGAGCGCGCGCCGCCATCGGCCGGCGTGCGACGAGTGCGCGGCGCAAAGCAGCGTCAGCCAGGCGTCCCCGGCCATCGCTCAAGTTCATGCGGAAGGTCGGAGCTGCGGCTCTTACGGATTGCGGACGGTGTCGAGCACCGCGATCGCGTCGGTGGCTTCCATGATGAGCGCATAGCTGATCCGGTCGAACGTGCGGAAAACCATCATGGTCCCCGCCGGTTCGTCGGGCAAGCGCACTTTCTCGTGGAAAACACCATGTCCGGGCACCTCGTCGCGGATCGTGCGGCCGGTCTTGTAGACCCGCAGCACGTGCCCCGGCTCGAGGCCGCTGTTCGCGCCGCGGTTGATCACGACGACTTGGTACTGGCCGATCAGCGAGACGCCGTCGATCACCGACATGATGCGGCCTTCCACTTGCTGCTCCGGCGAGCGCGGCAGATAGTTGAACGGCGTGGAGTGCTCTACCTCGACCAGGAGGTCGCCGATGGCGGCCTCGCGTGTACTGTCGAGCAAGTGCACGGTCGACGGGTCGCCGCTGCGATCCACGCGTCCCTGGCCGACGTAGATTCCCTGATAGCCGAGGACGTCCTTGTTGTCCGGATCGCGGAGCTCCGCCCCGATCGCGATGACGTTGAACAGGGAGCCGACGGGCGCGTCGGTGCCCCGAGCGTAGACGTCGCGGCCCGCGCTGCCGAGCAAGCCTTCGCGTTGCGCGACGATGTAAGGAGCTTTGCGCCGCTGGTCCTTGTCGAGAATCGAGGGTCGCGCGAGGAACGAGGCGAGCGTCTCGTAGGGGATCGTCGAGATCGCCTCCTCGAGCGGTTGCTCGCGGATCCGGGGCGACAAGCGCTCGACGCCACCGCCGCCGGTGAACGGCCCGCGCGCGACGTTGATGACCGGACGGCCGTCGCTCAGGTACGCGAGCGACAGCACGTCGCCCGGATAGATGAGGTGCGGATTCGCGATCTGCGGATTGATCTGCCAGATCTCGGGCCAGTACCACGGATCGCGAAGGAACATTGCCGCGATGTCCCACAGCGTGTCGCCGCGCTGCACGGTGTAGCTCTCCGGATGGCGCGGGTTCAGCGCCGGCGGTGAGGACTGTTGCCCCACCGCGGCAAGCTCGAGCCGCGAAGCGCGCTCCTGCGCGAGGCTCGCAGTGACGATGAATACGCTTGCCGCCGATACGGCGACGAGACAAGCGGAGCGAACGAGCGGCTTGCGCGCGTGGAACATGGTGATGAGCTCCCTAGTAACTCACGAACCCAAGGTTCTTCGAGGCAGTCCCTGAAACCCCGGCTGCTATACTTGACCCGACATCGGGCGCAACGCGTAAAGCCACGGGTTGCGCGCCGCCTCTAACACTTCGGGAGTCTTAGTATCCCTGTAAAGTCAGAGGGTTAAGCAAACTTCGAGGCGTTATACACGAAATCGAGGCCGAACCACAATGGCACGTCTCCCAGTACTGGAGTATCCGGACCCGCGCCTCCGAATCCGCGCCGACCCCGTCACAAAAGTCGATGCCGAGATCCAAAGGCTGGTCGCGGACATGTTCGAGACGATGTATGCCGCACCCGGCATCGGCCTTGCCGCGACGCAAGTCGATGTTCACAAGAGAATCCTTGTCTGCGACCTCGGGACCGAGCACAAGGAGCCTTTTTGCCTGATCAACCCCGAAATCGTGAGCGCCGAGGGCACGACCAACTCCGAGGAAGGGTGCCTGTCGGTGCCGGAGTTCTACGACTACGTCGACCGCGCCGCCAAGATCAAGGTGCGCGCGCTCGACCGGACCGGCAAGCCGTTCGAGCTCGAGGCGGAAGGTCTGTTGGCCGTCTGCATCCAGCACGAGATGGATCACTTGGACGGCAAGCTCTTCGTCGACTACCTGTCCGAGCTCAAGCGCGAGCGCCTGAAGAAGAAGGCCGCCAAGAAGGCGAAGCGGGGCGGGAGCGACGTCGACGCCCGGCAGCCGAAGTCCGTACCCGTCATTTGATTCGCGGGCGGCGTTGAGCGCTCCCGCACGCATCGCGTTCGCCGGCACGCCGGAGTTTGCGGTGCCGACGCTGCGCGCGGTGGCGGCGAGCGGCGCGCGAGTGCCGCTCGTGCTCACGCAGCCCGATCGGCCGGCCGGCCGCGGTCGGCGTCTGACCCCTTCGCCGGTGAAGGTCGCCGCCCTCGAGCTCGGGGTCGAAGTCTTGCAGCCCCCGACGTTGCGGACGGCGGAGATCCTCGAGCGTTTGGGCCCGGCCCCGGACCTGCTCGTCGTCGTGGCGTACGGCCTCTTGCTGCCGCCCGGCGTGCTGGCGTGGCCGCGGCTCGGCTGCGTGAACGTGCACGCGTCGCTGCTGCCGCGGTGGCGGGGCGCGGCGCCCATCCAGCATGCGCTGCTCGCGGGCGACGCGACGACAGGCGTGAGCCTCATGCGGATGGACGAAGGTCTCGACACCGGCCCAGTCTATGCCGCGCGCGAAACGCCGATCGGCACACGCGAGACTGCGGCCGACCTCCACGACCGGCTCGCCGAGCTCGGCGCGCGCCTGCTCGCGGACGCACTTCCGGCGCTGCTCGCGGGCGAGCTGCGCGCAATTGCGCAGCGGCCGGAGCTCGCCACGCGGGCGCCGAAGATCGCGAAAACCGACGCGGTGCTCGACTGGGGGCGGCCGGCGGCGGAGCTCGAGCGCCGCGTGCGGGCGTTCAACCCCCGGCCCGTGGCCGAGGCGGTGCTCGACGACGGCCGGCGGCTGCGCGTCTGGCAGGCCCTCGCCGTCGACACGCCGTCTGGCGGGAACGGGCCCGCGCCCGGCGCGATCCTCGCCGCCGGCTCCGCGGGCATCGACGTCGCCACCGCCGCGGGCGCGCTGCGTCTCACTCGGGTGCAGCCGCCTTCGGCGCGGGCGATGGACGCGGCCGCGTACCTCGCCGCCCACTCCGTCGCAGGCGCGAAGTTTGTCTCCTGAGCGCGAGCGCGCCGGTGCTGCGGTGCGCGCGGGCGCGGCGCGGATCGTCGCGCGCGTCGTGCGCGAGCGCGTGTTCGCCGACGACGCGCTCGAAGCCGGGCCGTCGCTTGCGCCTCGCGATTCGTCGCTGCTCGCCGCGCTCGTTTTCGGCGCGCTCCGCTGGCATCACCGCCTCGAGTGGCAAGCCGCGCGTCTGCTCGCACGGCCTCTGAAGGCGCGGCAGGACGAGCTCGCCGCGCTGCTCAGGATCGGTCTGCTGCAGCTCCAGCACTTCAGGATTCCCGAGCACGCCGCGGTGTCCGCAACGGTCGACGCGGCCACCGAGCTCGGGCTCCGCGGGGCCGCGGGGCTCGTGAACGCGGTGCTGCGGCGCTATCAGCGCGAGCACGAAGCGCTCGACGCTCGAATCGTGGACGACGACGAGGCCGCCTTCAGTCATCCGCGCTGGCTCGTCGACGCCGTGCGCCGCGAGCGGCCAGACGAATGGCGCGCCATCCTCGAGGCGAACAACGCCGCCGCGCCGATGTGGTTGCGCGTGAACGCGCGCCGACTCTCGCGCGAGGAGTATCTCGGGCGCCTCGCGGCGGCGGGGGTCGGAGCGCAGCCGTCGCCGGAGGTTGCGACCGCCGTCGTGCTCGACGAGCCGCAGCCCGTGACGGCGCTGCCGGGCTTTGCGGCCGGCCACGTCTCCGTGCAGGACGTCGCGGCGCAGCGCGCCATCGAGTTTCTCGACCTCAAGCCCGGCCAGCGCGTGCTCGACGCCTGCGCGGCGCCCGGCGGCAAGACCGGGCATATCCTCGAGGCTTGCGACCTAGCAGCGGTCTGGGCCGTCGACCGGGAGGCGCGCCTGCCGCTCGTGCGCGCCAATCTCGACAGGCTCGGGCTTTCCGCCAGGCTGGTGGCCGGCGACGCCACGCGCCCCGCGGACTGGTGGGACGGTGCGCGTTTCGACCGGATCCTGCTCGATGCCCCCTGCAGCGCCGTCGGGGTCATCCGCCGCCATCCCGACATCAAGGTGCTGCGCCGGCTCGAGGACGTCGCTGCCGCCGTCCGGCTCCAGGCCGAGCTTCTGCGGGCGCTCTGGCCACTGTTGGCCCCGGGCGGGCGGCTCGTTTATGCGACCTGCAGCCTGTTAATGCAAGAAAACGACGCCCAAGTCGGGGCCTTTCTGACAGCGGATCATGGAGCCGAGCCGACTCCGGAGGTCGACGGAACCCCTTGCCAGACGTTGCCGGGAGAAGCGTTGGGCGACGCCTTCTATTATGCTTGCGTGACCAAGCCGGACGGTGTGCCACGCCCAAGTGTCTCTCGCACGCAACAATAGGTCCCTCGCAATTCTCGCGCGCTTGCTCGCGGCGGCGCTCGCGTGCTGGTCATTCGGCACTAGCGCGCAAGACTTCATCGAGCAGCCGCAGACTTTCGCCCAGGAGGACCCGGGCCACTTCGAGGTGCGCGCGGCGAACGTCCAGCTCGACGGCGGCGTGTATTACTTGAACGCGCGGATCGAGTATCGGCTGTCGTCGGAAGCGCGCGACGCGCTGCAGTCCGGGGTGCCGTTGCGCTTGCGGCTCGACGTGCAGCTCATCACCAATCGGCGCTTCTGGTTCGACGCCGAGGACGCGGAGCTGCGCCAGCTCTACGAGCTCGAGTACCACGCGCTCAGCGAGCGCTACATCGTCGAGAACCTGAACAGCGGCGATCAAGCGTCGTTCGGCAGCTTGTTCGCGGCGCTCGACTCCCTCGGCCGTGTCGAGCACCTGCCCGTCATCGACGCCGCCCTGCTCGACCACGGTCGTGAGTACGACATCCGCTTGCGGGCGGCGCTCGACGTCGAAAAGCTGCCGGGACCCTTGAGGCTCCTCGCGTTTTGGCGGCACGACTATTCGCTCGCCAGCGACTGGTTCAAATGGCGATTGCAAGGCGACTGAAGCGCGGCCTCGTCGCGCTCTGCGCAGTCCTCGGGATCCTGCTGTGGTTCGTCGCGCTGTTGCTGTTCACGCGAGTCACCGAGAACACCGACGACTTCGCGCGCCTCCAGAACTGGATCCTCGCCATCAACTCGATCGGCATCGGCGTGCTGCTGGTGCTGATCGTCGTCAGCCTCGCGCAGCTGATCCGCGACTATCGCCGCCAAGTGCCGGGCTCGCGCTTGCGCGCGCGCATGGTCACGCTGCTGGTCATGGTCGCCGTGACGCCGCTCGTCGGCGTTTACATCTTCTCGGTCGAGTTCATCAATCGCGGCATCGATAACTGGTTCAGCGTCGACATCGAGCGCGGCTTGAACGACGCGCTCGATTTGAGCCAGACCGCCCTCGACACGGAGAAGCGCGGCAAGCTCGTGGAGCTGCAGCGTATCGCGGGGCAGCTCGGCACGGCCCAAGGCGACGACCTCGTGCGCGTCCTGAGCGGCCTTCAGACCGAAAGCGGGGCGCTGCAGATCACGGTCTACGGCCGCGGCAACCAGATTCTCGCGACGACGTCGGACGAGAGCGAATCCGACGTGCCGCGCTACCCGAGCGACGAGCTGCTGCTGCAGCTCAAGCACGGGCCGTACGTGAGCATCGATCCGCGGCCCGGCGACCAATATCAGATCCTCGCCGCGGTGCCGCTGTCTGTGCCGACGCCGCGCGGCGACCTCGAGTTCGTGCAGGCGATCTTCCCGCTCGAGCGGCGCTTGAGCTCGCTCGCCGACGCGGTGCAGCTCACCTACAAAGAGTTCAACGAGCGGCGGTTCATGCGCACGGGCCTGAAGTACGGATTCACGCTTGCGCTGTCCCTCGTGCTTCTGATCTCGCTGCTCGCGTCGGTCTACGGCGCGTTCTATTTCGCGCGCCGTCTGGTGGTGCCGATCCAGCAGCTCATGCAGGGCACGCGCGCGGTCGCGCGCGGCGACTTCGCGACGCGCGTGCCCACGCCCGCGCGCGACGAGATCGGGTTCCTCGTGAGCTCGTTCAACGACATGACACAGCGCCTCTCGAAGGCGAGCGAGGAAGCGCGCCTGAGCCAGCAGCAGGTGGAGCGCGAGCGCAGCAAGCTCGAGGTGATCCTCGCGCGGTTGTCGACGGGCGTCGTGTCGTTCGAGCCGGACATGCGGATCCGCACGGCCAATCCCGCGGCCGGCGCGATCTTGGGCGTGGATTTGGAGACACACGTCGGCGAGTCGCTCGTCGACATGGCGCACACGCGGCCGCTGCTCGCACAGTTCCTGATCGTTTGCCAGAGCCACCTGCAGCGCAGCGAGAGCGAATGGCGCGAGCAGATCGTGCTGCGCGGTGAAGGCGGCCGGCGCGTGCTCATGTGCGCGTGCACCGAGCTCCCCGGCGGCGACGGCACGCCGAGCGGCTACGTGATCGTGTTCGACGACATCACTACGCTGCTCCAAGCGCAGCGCGACGCGGCCTGGGGCGAGGTCGCGCGGCGGCTCGCGCACGAGATCAAGAACCCGCTGACGCCGATCCAGCTGTCCGCCGAGCGGCTGCGCCGCAAGTACTTGAAGACCGACTCGAACGATGACCTGCTCGATCGCGCCACGCACACGATCATCCAGCAGGTCGAGGCGATGAAGCAGATGGTCAACGCGTTCAGCGAGTACGCGCGCACTCCGAGCATGGAGCTCACGCGCTTCGACGTGAATGCGCTGATCTCCGAGGTGAGCGAGCTCTACGCTCACCAGGAGAAGCCGCTGTCGATCAAGCTCGCGCTCGCGGCCAATCTACCGTTGATAGAGGCCGACGCCGGCCGCTTGCGGCAGGTGCTGCACAACCTGCTGCGCAATGCGCTCGAGGCCATGGAGCACCAGCCCGAAGCCTACGTCGAGATCTCGACGCGGCGCATGCAGATAGCGGAGTCGGACTCGGTGGAGATCAAGGTGCTCGACAACGGCCCGGGGTTCGTCGCCGACATCGTCCACCAGGCCTTCGACCCGTACGTCACGAGCAAGCCGAAGGGCACCGGTCTCGGACTCGCGATCGTCAAGAAGCTGATCGAGGAGCACGGCGGGCAGATCAACGCCCGCAACCGCGAGCAAGGCGGCGCCGAGATCAGTATACTCATTCCGATATCGGTGGACGCCGGCCATTCGATGGGCCGCCGCCACGATCACAGGAGAGAACGCGCATGAGTGCGCGAATTCTGGTCGTAGACGACGAATCCAACATCCGCGCGCTGATCGACGAGATCTTGAGCGAGGAGGGCTACGACGTCACCACCGCCGCCGACGCCAAGCAGGCACGCGCGGCGCGCAAAGAGCACGAGTACGACCTGGTGCTCCTCGACATCTGGATGCCCGACACCGATGGCATCTCGCTGCTCAAGGAGTGGTCGGACAACGGGGCGGGCGGCGCCGTCGTGATGATGTCGGGCCACGGCACCGTGGACACGGCGGTCGAAGCCACGAGGCTCGGCGCCGTCGATTTCATCGAGAAGCCCGTGTCGCTCGCGAAGCTGCTGCGCACCGTCGAGAAGGCGCTCGCGTTGCGCCGCTCGAAGGACCAGCGCCGCATCACCATGCCGCAGACCACGGCGCCGGCCGGCAAGAGCCAGCCGATGCGCGCGCTGCGTGAGCAGATCGCACGCGTTGCCCAGCACGACGCGCACACGCTGTTCACGGGCGAGCCCGGCTGCGGCCGCGAGCTGTTCGCGCGCTACCTCGCGAGCCAGAGCGGGCGCGCGCGCGCGCCGTTCGTCGTCATCATGGGCGGCGACCTCGGTACCGACGACGCGGAGAAGCAACTGCTCGGCGACGGCGAACGGCCGGGCGCACTCGAGCGCGCCGAGGGCGGGGTGCTGTTCGTCAAGGAGCTCGGCGACGTCTCGCCGGCGGGTCAACGGCTGCTGCTCGGGATTCTCGAGCAGGGCAACTACAGGCCGCACGGCCAGCCGGGCGAGCGGGCGCTGAACGTGCGAATCCTCTGCAGCGCGTTCCCCGGCTTCGAGCGCAGCGAGACCGTGCGTCGCGAGCTCTTGTCGCACCTGAGCATCGTCGTGATCCGCGTGCCGCCGCTGCGCGAGTACTCGGAGGACGTGCCCGAGCTCCTGCGTTATCAGGTTGACGTGCTCGTCGACGCGGAGAGCCTGCCGTTCCGCCGCTTCAGCGTGGCGGCGCAGAATCGACTGCGCAACTACCCGTGGCCGGGCAACGTGCGCGAGCTCAAGAACATGGTCAAGCGGCTTTTGATCCTGGGCGGCGAGGAGGAGATCTCGCTCGCCGAGGTCGAGGCGCAGCTCACGAGCGATTCGCCCGAGGGTGAGCCGCTCGTCAAGCAGGACCTGCTCGCGATGCCCCTGCGCGAGGCGCGCGAGCATTTCGAGCGAGCCTATCTGCAGCAGCAGCTGCTGCTCTGCGGCGGCAAGGTCGGCCAGCTCGCGAAGCGCGTCGGCATGGAGCGCACGCACCTCTACCGCAAGCTGCGCTCGCTCGGCGTCGACTTCCGCCAGTCCCTCACGGACGAATAGGGACTGGTTACTTTTCCGCGCTGCGCACCAGTCCTTCGCCGCGCCCCACGGAAAAGCAACCTGTCCCTGGTGCGCCGCCGCCCCAGACTGCCCCGGTTCTTCCCCTATCAGGGCACCTTCATCACCATCGGCACGATGCGCGCGTCGCGGAGCTGCTTGCGGATGCGGTTGAGCGCGGCCAAGTCCGTGATCGGGCCGATGCGCACGCGGTGGAACACGTCGTCGTCGATCGTCACGCGCTGCACGCGCGATTCGATGCCGAGCAGCGCGAGGTTCGCGCGCAGCCGTTCCGCGTCCGCGGCCGCGCCAAACGACCCGGCCTGGAGCACGTAGCTGCCGGGCTCCTCGATCGGCTTCGCGCGAGTCGCGGGGCTCGCGGCGGTCTCGACCTCGGGGATCACCACCTCGTATTTCGGCAACATCTCGTAGAAGTCGAAGCGCGACGCCTCCGGAGGCGCCGGCTCGCCCGCTCGCGCCGCGCGATTCGGTTGGGATGACTGGCGCTCCGCGGACACCGGCGGCTTCAGCTTCGTGTTCGCGTCGGTGCGCGCGGCTGCCGGCGGCTTCGACGGGGCAGCGCCGCGCAAATAGACGCCGGCGGCGACGACGAGGCCCAGCGCCAACCCCAACAACATCCACGCCCAACCGGGCGCGGGGTCTTTGCGCCGTCCGCTGCGATTGCTCTTCGCCATTTCGACGCGGATTCTAACGGAAGCCGCGTTTGCGCGGCGCACGGATCGCACCGTCTCGCCGAGCTAGACCGTCCACGTCCCGAGTGCGTCCTCGAGGCGCTGCTGCAAGTAGCGCCTCGACGCGCCCGGGATCACTTCTCGGTAGCGGGGACGAGCTCGAACAGTGCCTCGACGGTCGTTCCCAGCGTGCGCGCCAGCACGAGTGCCAGCTGCACGGACGGCACGAATACGCCGTTCTCGACGGTGTTTATTGTTTTTCGCGAGACACCGGCCATTCGCGCGAGATCCGCTTGGGTCAGCTCCTTGTCCGCGCGCCATTGCCGCAGCCGGTTGGCGACGCGCACGTCATTCATCGGGCCCCGCCCGGCGATCGAGTCGGCGATAGGCGAACGCGGGCAGCATGAGACTCAGCGCCAGCACGACGGCGACGAGCAACCCCAGGTAGTGCGTGCCGAAGAGGCTGACGACGTAGAGCACCGCGAGCGACAGGATCGCCGTGACGTAGCCCACTTGCAGCGTCCGCGCCTTGAAGAACATCAGGAGCTCGTCATGCGGGTCGGGCAGCACGGAGTCTCCGGGATGCAGCACGACGGCGAGCTCCGCCGCCGCGAACAGCAGGAACATCGGTATGCCGATGATGAGCAGCCCTTTGCCGGCGGGCCCCATCAACGTCCCGCCGATGACCAGGGCGAGCGTGAGGAACAGCGCGACGCAGCGCGCCGCGAGCGGCATCCTCTTCATGCGCCCCGAGCGGATGTCCGCGCGCAACGCGGCGCGCTCCGCGCGCGTCTCCTCGCGCCTGAAGAAGTGAAGATAGCCGGACTTCACGAGCACGCTGAGCACGCTGGCGGCCACGATCTCGGGCAGCAGGCCGTGGCGCGCTTCGAAGCTCGCGAGACCGAGGTGGGCGAGGGGTTGATACCAGATAAACGCCCACAGCCAGCTCACCTGGATGGCGATGTTGAGGACGTTCTGCAGTGTCCAGCGATTACGCAGGGAGCGACGGCTTTCGCGCTCATCGTTCATGGAATGCTCCTCTTTCGGAGGCCGCTCAGCGTAACCTATAGGTTACATTGGCGCAACGGACGCACGCCTGCGCGGGGCGTCTAGAGCTCGAGCGGATCGACGTCGAGGCTCCAGCGCACCTTGCGCGCTTCCGCGCTCTTGCGGATCTCGCCAAGCGCGAGGCTCACCGCGCCGTGCAGCGGCGCGCGCCGCGCGCACTGCAACAGCAGCTGCGCGCGATAGCGCCCGTCCTTGCGCTCCATCGCCTGCGGCGCGGGCCCCAAGATCGTGACCTCGGCCGCGTGCGGCTGCGCCCCGCGAATCGCGTCGCGCACGCGGGAGAGGAACGCGAACGCGGGCTCGCGCTGCGCCGCCTCGGCGTGGAACGCAGCGAGATGCGAGTACGGCGGCCAGCCCGCGTCCCTGCGCTCCGCGAGCGCGAGCTCCGCGAAGGCAGAGTAGCTCTGCGAGAGCAGGCAGCGCAGCAAGGGATGCGCAGGGTAGTGCGTCTGGATGAGCACCTCGCCCGGCCGCTCCGCGCGACCGGCGCGGCCCGCGACTTGCAGCACGGTCTGCGCGAGGCGCTCGTGGCTGCGCGGGTCGGTGCCGAACAGCCCTTGATCGGCGTTGAGCACGCCGACGAGCGTCACTCGCGGGAAGTCGTGGCCCTTGGTGAGCATTTGCGTGCCGATCAGGATCTCCACGTCGCCGCGCTCGACGTCGCCGAGCACGGCAGAGAGCGCGCCCTTGCGGCTCGTGGTGTCGCGGTCGACGCGCGCGACGCGTGCCCGCGGGAACAGCGCCGCGAGCTCGTCGCCGACGCGCTGCGTGCCGGCGCCCACGGCGATGCGCGCGCCGCCGCACTGCGGGCACTCCCAGCGTAGCGGGCGGCTCGCGCCGCAGTGATGGCAGCGGAGCTCGTTCGCCTTCGCGTGCACCGTGAGCCGCGCGTCGCAGCGCGCGCACTGCTCGACCTTCTGGCAGCTCGTGCAGAACAGCGCGGGCGCGAAGCCGCGGCGGTTCAGGAACAGGAGCACCTGGTTGCCCGCGGCGAGATGCCGGCCGATCGCCGCGACCAGCGGTGTGGACAGCGTTTGGCGGCTCGCGTGCACGTTCATGTCGATCACGCGCAGCTCCGGCTCGCCCGCCGAGCCGATCCGCCGCGGCATCTCGAGCTTGCGGTAGCGCTTGAGCTGCGCGTTGTAGACGCTTTCGAGCGACGGCGTTGCCGACGCGAGCACGATCGGCACGTCGAGCCGCTGCGCGCGCACCACGGCCAAGTCGCGCGCCGAGTAGCGGAAGCCGGTTTGCTGTTTGTAGGAAGCGTCGTGCTCCTCGTCGACGATGATCAGGCCCGCGGCCGGGAGCGGCGCGAACACCGCGGAGCGCGTGCCGACCATGACCTTCGCCTCGCGGCGATGCGCGCGCCGCCACGCGTCGAAGCGCTCGCGCTCCGTGAGGCCCGAATGGAGGATCGCGAGCTCCGCGCCGAAGCGGTCGCGCAGCCGCCCCACGAGTTGCGGCGTGAGCCCGATCTCGGGAACGAGCAGCAGCGTCTGTCGGTCGGCCGCGAGCTCGGCCGCGATGAGTCGCAGGTAGACCTCGGTCTTGCCGCTGCCGGTGACGCCGTGCAGCAGGTACGCGCGGAAGCCCGCGGCGCGGTCCGCCTCCACCGCCGCGATCGCGTCGCGTTGGTCGTCGGTGAGCGCGGGAAGCGCCGCGGCGGGCTTGGCCGCGTGAAGCGCCGCCGCGGCGCCGGCCCCACCCGCGGGGCTCTCGGCGGCGAGAGCACGGGGCTCGGACCCGTCGACCGGCTCGATCCAACCCTTGGCCGCGAGCCGCCGCAGCACGTCGGCCGCGACGCCCCATTCCGCGAGCTCGGCCGCGGTCAACGGTGCGGAGCGCAGAGCTGCGAGGGCGCGCGCCTGTTGCTTGGCGCGCGCGAGCCGTTCGAGCGACTGCTCGGCACCGAGCGGAGTGAGCCGCCACGGGCGTTCAGGCGGCGCGTCGAGGGCGCGGCCCTCGCGCAGATGCTTCGGCAGCGCGTGCGCCAGCACCTCGCCGACGGGGTGATGGTAGTAGTCGGCCGCCCAGCGCAGCGTCTGCATCAGCTCGGCGCCGATCATCGGCCGCCGATCGAGGGCCTCGCGCAGCGGCTTGAGCTTCTCGGGCGCGAGCGGCGTGCTCCGCGGGTGGTCGATCACGAGGCCGACGCTCTCGCGCCGGCCGAACGGCACGCGCACGCGGCTGCCAATCGGCGGCAGCGGCTCGCCTGCCGGCGCGAGATAGTCGAACGCGTCCGCGAGCGGCACGGGAACGGCGACGCGAACGAGCCGCAGGCCGCTGTCCGCGGCGGCGTTCGTGCCCGCTTGTCGATCGTTGCCCATCCGCGCTCACTGTAGTTGAGAACCGGCGACGCTCGCGGCCGGGTCGCGCGATTATGTGAATGGAAACGACCGCGCGGTCAACGAGTTAGAGCGCCGCGCGGCCGGCGGCTGTCAACCCGCCTCGGCTCGCGGCGTTGTCTACCGTCGAGAGGCGACGTCCGCTGGCGGCTAGGGTTGGCCGACCGCGCGGAGCGGCCACGGAGCGGCAGAGATGGGGTTAGCATTGAGCATTCTTCGCAATGACCTTGCGACGAGCGCCAGGGGAGACGACGCGCTGGATTCGGGAGCCGCCATCGAGGCATTTCTGCGCGAAGTCGAAACCCGTGCCTACCGCATCGCGTTGCTCGGCGTGCGCGACCGCGACGACGCCCTCGACATCGTGCAGGACGCGATGATCCGGTTGGTCCAGCGCTATGCGGACCGGCCGAGCGAGCAGTGGCCGCCGTTGTTCTACCGGATCCTGCAGAATCGGATCCGCGACGTGCAGCGACGGCGGACGGTGCGGCGGCGGGTGTTGAGCTTCTTCGGCGGCACGGAGAGCGAGGACGCGCCCGACCCGCTGCTCGCGGCGCCGGCACCGAGCGGCGAGAATCCGCTCGAGCAGCTCGTCGCGCACGACGCGATGGTGGCGCTCGAGCAGGCGCTGCTGATGCTGCCGCCGCGGCAGCGCGAGGCGTTCACGCTGCGCAACTTCGAGGGTCTCGACGTCGCGCAGACGGCGGAAGCGATGAGCTGCACCGAAGGCAGCGTGAAGACACACTACTCGCGAGCCGTGCACCGGCTGCGCGAGTTGCTCGGGGAGCACGGCGAGGAGCACTGGAATGAGCGAGCGGCAGACTGAGCGAGAGACCGATCTCGAGCGGCGCGCGAAGCGCGCGTTCGACGACAGCGTCGGCGCGCTCGACGCGGCCACGCGGTCGCGGCTCACGCAGGCGCGGTATCGCGCATTGCAGGAGCTCGCAGCGGGCCGACGTTCGGCTTGGCTCGGCTGGCTGCGATTGCCCACGTCGCCGCTGGCGCCCGCGGGCGCGCTCGCGGCCGTCGCGCTCGCGGCGCTGTTGCTGGTGTGGCGCGCGGAGCTGCTTCCTTCCGAGGCGATCCTCGAGGGACCGCCGGTCGCCGACCTCGACATCCTGCTCGGCGACGAGGATCTCGAGATGCTCGACGAAGACCTCGAGTTCTACGCGTGGCTCGAGGAGCAGCCGGAGTTGACCGCGCCGCCGGCCGCCGGCGATGGCGTGGGCTGATGCGCAAGCTCGCGTCCGCCAAGCTCGCGTCGGCGTTCGTCGCGCTCGGCGCGTCGTGGACCGCGCCCGGCGCGCAGGCGCAGGCCAAGGACGCGGCGGCCGAGCCGCCGGGGCTCGACTTCCTCGAGTACCTCGGCAGCTGGCAAGCCGACGACGACGAGTGGTACGAGATCGCGGAGTGGGACAAGGACAATTCCGAGGGCAAGGGCTCCGACGACAAGGCGGGGGGCGACAAGGCTGGCAAACCCCCGCAAAACGGTAAGGCCCAAGGCGACGAGAGCAGCGACAAGAGCAAGAGCGGCGACGAGCGGCGCAAGCCGGCACCCGAAGCGCCGCGAACCGAGGAACGAGAATGACCAGGGCACAAAGACTCGCGGCGCTTGCCATCGCGGCGCTCGCGTTCGCGGGCGCCGCGGCCGCCCAAGGCGTGCGCTGGGACGATTTGAGCGACGCGCAGAAGCAGCTGCTCGCGCCGCAGAAGGATCACTGGACCGAGCTCGACGCTGCGCACCAGGAGCAAATCGCGCGCGGCGCACAACGCTACCTGGAGATGAATCGCGGCGACCGCGCCGCCGCCACGCAGCGCTTCCAGAGTTGGCAGAAGCTCTCCCCCGAGGAACGGTCCGCGGTCCGGCAGCGCTATCAGGAATTCCGCCGCTTGCCGCCCGGCGAACGGCAGCAGCTGCTCGACACTTATCGCCGCTATCGGACGATGCCGCCGGAGCGGCGGCTCGAGCTGCGGCAACGCTTCCGGCAGCTCACCCCGGAGCAGCGTCGGGTGCTGCGCGAGCGACGGCTCACGCGCCCGCTGGCGCCCGGCCGCCCGTAACGCCGAAAACTAGCCCTGTCCTACGGCGCCGCCGCCAACGCCCCGAACTCCGGCGGCACCTCGCGATGCTTCGTCGAGCTCTCGTAAGCCGCCGCGATCTTGAACAGCGTCGCCTCGCCGAATGGCCGCGCGAGAAAGTCGATGCCGACGGGCACGCGCGCGGGCACCGGCCCCACCAGCTTCGTCGGCGTTGCCGTGTCGCCATCGCCTCCGCCTCCGCCGCCGCCGCCGCGTGCGGCCGGGCGTGCGGGCGCGTCGGGATCGGGCACACGGTCATATACCTCGGTCGTGAAGCCGGCCGGCACCGTGATGGTCGGGAAGCCTTGCTGGCCCAAGATCGACCAAGCGTTCGAGGGGCGGCCATTCACGGTCGGCTCGTTGGGCGCGCCGAGCTTCGGCGCCGGGATGTTGCCCGTCGGATAGGTGAGCGCGTCCAGGTTCTGCTCGCCCATGCACTGCATCACGAGCTGCCGCATCGCGTCGCGCATCAGCACGCGCGCGCCGACGTCGAGCGTCGTCTCCTTGTTGCGATCGACGAGCGTCGCCTTCTTGTCCTGATAGCCGACCGCGGGCTCGTAGAAGCTCGACTTCGCGATCAGGTCGTCGATGCTCTTGATGTTCGCGTCGCCGCGGTCCCTGAGATAGCGGTTCAGCACGTAGCGCCGGTCGCCCTTGGTCGGCGCCGGCCCGAGCCCGCGGACCGACGGCCCCTCGGGAAACTTGGACGAGTCGAAGAACAGGTCCACGAGCGCCGGTATCTGATCGGTGTTCGGCGGAAACAGCTGCGGGAATTGCGCGACGAACTGCGCCTGGTGCACGTGCGGGTCGTATTTCGCGAAGCACTGTTGGAACAGCGCGCCGCCGGCGCCCGGATCCACGATCTCGGCGCCCAGTTCCGCGAGCTTCGGCAACGCGCGCTCCACGATGTCGATGCTTTCGGCGTCGGCCGCCGTGAACAGCTTCTTGTCCATGTACTCGCGCAGCACGCCGATCCGCATGCCGTCGAGCCGGCCGACTTTCGCGGCCTCGACGTAGGGTTTCGCGGGCGCGTAGCCGGAGCTGAACGCCGTCAGCTCGTCCTTCGGGTCGTAGCCCGCGTATGCGGCGAACACGCGCGCGGTGTCCTCGACGTTGCGGCAGATGGGTCCCACGCGATCGTTCATGAACGACGCCGGGATCATGCCGTCGCGGCTCACGAGCTCTTGCGTCGGCGAAAGCCCGACCACGTTGTTGTTCTTCGCGGGGCTGCGCACGGACGGCCCCGACTCCTCGGCAATCGCGCAGGTCACGAGGTTCGCGGCCACCGAGGAGCCCGAGCCGCCGCTCGAGCCGCCCGGGCTGCGGTCGGTGGCGTACGGGTTGCAGAGCGTGCCGCCGAACGAGCTGCGGTAGCCGGCCGCGTACTCGCCCATGTTCGCCTTCGCGAGCACTATCGCGCCCGCCGCGCGGAGGCGCTTGACGAACGTCGCGTCGTCGGGCGGCCGGTCGTTCGCGTACGGCGCGTCGGCGCCCGACGTCGTCCGCATGTCGACGGTGTCGTATTGGTCCTTGATCGCGATCACCACTCCTTGCAGCGGGCCCACGAGCTTGCCGCTCGCGGCGAGCGCCTTGTCCTGCGCGGCCGCCGTCTCGAGCGCGTCGGGCATGCTCGGGTCGGCGTCGGCGGCGTCGGTCATGCTGCGGGCCTTGCGCGCGTCGAAGCCGAGCTCCTGCAACTTCGCGGGCCGCAGGTTCAGCGTCGTCAGCGCATTGATCTGCCCCGCGTCCGCGATCGGCTCCACCGGGCCCAAGATGCCGCGCGGCTCTTTCACGCAGGTGCCGTTGTAGGCCTTGATCCGCTGCAAGTACTGCTCGACGAGCTGCACTGTCGTGAGCTCGTGCGAGAGGAGCGCGGCCTGAACGTCCGTTATTCGCGCTTCGACGAGCTGGAACGGTGCGGCCTTCGGCGTCGCCGCCGAGGCGGTGCTGACGGCGGAGGCGGGTTGCTCGCTCGGCCCGCAGGCCGTCGTCGCGAGCGCGAGCACGGCGAGGGTGGTGGCGTGAGTGACGTGGGTGCGAAACACGGATGGCTCCTCTTGTGGGACTGCGGCGCCCGCGCGCAGCCGCGGCGTAGGTAACGCCCATAAGCCGACACGGGCGCGCTCGGTGGCCTGCACTTTGGTGAGACGAGCGAGCCACAGCTGCACCCTACCGGCGGTGATCGCTGCTCAGCGCGCCTCGCTGCGTTGCGAGCCCGCGAGCGGCGGCACGCTCGCGGGCGGCTTGCGGTAGTGCGTGGCCTGCTCGTAGGCATACGCGTAGCCGACGATCTTGGCCTCGTCCCACGCGCGGCCGAGTATCTGCAACCCGGCGGGCAACCCTTCGCCGAGATAGCCATTCGGCACCGAGAGCGCGGGCCATTGCAGCATGCTGCCGACGAACGTGAGGCTGCTGCCCAAGCGCGTCGGGCCTGCGTTCGGCGCGGGCTTCGGCTCGCCGATCTGCGTGTTGCGGTCGCCGTTGATCGCGGGCAGCTGCGCCCAGGTCGGGAACACGAGCGCGTCGACGCGCGCCGCGTCCATCGCCTTCGTGAACGCCTCGCGGTAGCGCTGCTCGTTCTTCAGGCCTTCGATCGTCGCGGGATCCTCGTCGACGGGGAGCGCCGCGGCCGCTTCCTCGAGGCCGCTCTGGTGCAACGGATGGGCGAGGCGCGAGTCCGCAATGGCCTGCATCGACGGATACGGAATGCCGGGGTGCCTCGCGATGAAGCGCGTGAGGTCGTCCTTGAAGCGCGCGGGCGTCTGCGGCGGCCGCGGAATCGTGTCGAGCTCGGGCACTAAGAACGGGTCGACGATCTCGGCACCGGCCGCGCGCAGCTCCGCGAGCGTCTTGTCGAAATTCGCGAGCACGCGCGCGTCGGTGCGCTTCGGATCGAAGATCTGCCGCAGCACCCCGAGCCGCGCCCCCTTGAGCGCGTCGGCGCGCAGATTCGCGGAATAGCTCGCCGCGACGTGGCCGGCGCTGCGCGCGGTGGCCGCGTCCTCGGGATCGGGCCCTGCGATCACGTCGAGCAGCACGGCCATGTCGTGCACCGTGCGCGCCATCGGTCCCGCCGTATCGCGCACGCTGTCGAGCGGCACCACGCCCGTGCGCGACACGAGCCCGACGGTCGGCCGCAAGCCCACCAGCCCGTTGTGCGCCGAGGGCATGCGCACGCTGCCGCCCGTGTCGGTGCCGATGCCGACCACACCGAAGCTCGACGCGAGCGACGCGCCGGTGCCGCCCGACGAGCCGCCGGTCGCGTAGGCCGTGTTGTACGGATTGCGCGCATAGCCCGGCACGACCGAGTTGATGTTGTCGCCGCCGCCGCGCGCGAACTCCGACAGCGACGCCTTCGCGAGGATGATGCCTCCGGCAGCCTTGATCTTCGCGACCACCGTCGCGTCGCTCGGCGGGTAATAGCTCTTCCAGCCCTGAAAGCCGGACGTCAGCGGCATGCCGGCCGCGTCGAGGTTGTCCTTGACGATCACCGGCACGCCGAACAGCGGCAGCGACGCGGCGCGCGAGTCGCCGGTCGCGAGCATGGCGTCGAGACGCCGCGCCTCGTCGAGCGCGTTTGGATTCACCGTGATCAGCGAGTTGATGAGCGGGCCCTGCTTGTCATAGGCCGCGATGCGCGCGAGGTGGGCTTGCACCGCGTCGACGACGGTCATGCGGCCGCTCCGATACGCGGCGTGCAGCTCCGCGATCGTGATCTCCTCGACGCGCTGTGCGTGCGCGGCGGAGTGAGCCGCGAGCGCCGCCAGCGCGACGAGCGTGGGAAACGCGCGCAAATCGCACCCTCTCGTTCGGTGGGTTGCGCTTTGTGAGACGCGCGCGCCCGACGGGCACCCTACCGCGGCGTCCCGCTATCATGGCGTCGATGGAAAGATTCGAGTTCGCGATCCTCGGCGCCGGTGCGATGGGCTCCGTTTTGGGTGCGCACCTCGCCCGCGCCGGGCATTCCGTGGCGATGCTCGCGCGCGGCCGGCGCGCCGCGCAAATTCGCGCCGAGGGACTGCGGATCTCGGGGTTGACTCGGTTCGCGACGCCAGTCCACGTGATCGAGGACCCCGCACAGCTGCGCGAGGCGGAAGTTCTGGTCGTGGCCACCAAGGCCATCGGCACGGCGGACTCGTTGCGGCCGCTGGCGGGCGCGACGATCGGCCGCGCGTTCTCGATTCAGAACGGCGTGCTCAAGAACGACCTGCTCGAGGCAGCTTTCGGCGCAGACCGCGTTCTCGGGGCGTTAGCAAATCTCAGCGGTGAGCTGCTGCCGTCGGGCGAGGTGCTGTTCACCCGCAACGTGCGTCTGCAGATCGGATCGCTGCGTGGCGGCGTTTCGGAGGCGGTACAAACCCTCGCGCGAACCATCGACGCCTCCGGTGTGCGCGCTGCAGCCGTGGCGGACATCCGGGCTCAGGAGTGGTCGAAGTTCGGGGCGTGGGTGGGCATGGCCGGCCTTGCGATCACCACCCGCGCGCTCACGTGGAAGTACTTGGTGGATTCCGACGCCGCGCTCGTGCTCGTCCGGTTGATTCGCGAAGTGCGTGAGCTCGCGGCGCGGAGCGGCGTGGCGTTCACCGACGATTCGGTGTTCCCGGTGGCCACGCTGTGCACGGTTACCGAGGAAGCCGCGGTTCGGATCCTGCACGACATCGGCGTGCAGATGCGGGAGCACTCGCCGCAGCATCGCCTCTCGGCGCATCAGGACCTCGACGCCGGCCGTCCGCTCGAGGTGGAGGAGACGCTGGGGCACGCGGCTCGGACGGCGCTACGCGAGGGGTTGTCGCTGCCGCTGCTCGACGCCGTATACCGGATTGCCGCCGCAATCGACCGGACGTCCCGCGCGGCATCGTCACGTGAGTGAGCGCGAGCTTTGCGCCGTTTGCGGAGGCCGAAGCGACTTCCGTAGCGATCACTACCGGCACGGTCGCGCTCACGACGCGATCTTGGCTTTCGTTGCCGTCATCGCGCTCCCTGCAGCACCAGCTTCTGCGCGCGCCGCTGGTTGACGATTTCCGCCGTGTAGAGATTGCCCTTCGAGTCGGCCGCCATGTGGTGGACGATGTCGAACTCGCCGGCCCCCGCGCCCTTCATTCCGATGACGCCGATCTGCGCCATCGTCTTCCGCTCGAAGATCACGACGCGCATCGGTCCGGAGTCGACAACGTAGAGGAACTGCTGGTCGCGGTCCGGCGAGAAGGCGAAGCCCGCCGGAACCGGTACGACGTCGCTGCCTTCATTCGTCAGGCGCACCTGCTTCAGGAACTTGCCGTCGCGCGTGAACAGCTGAACGCGATTGTTGATCCGGTCCGCGAGGTAGACGACGCCGTCGCGCGAGACCTTGATCGCGTGCGGCAATCCGAACTCGGGCGGGCCCTCGGGCGTCGCCTGCGGCTGCGGCGTGGGGGCGTTCGGCGCGAAAGTAGATGGCGGTGGGTTGCCGAACGCGCCCCACATCCGCTTGAACTTGCCGGTCTCCGAGTCGAAGACGATGACGCGCTTGTTGCCGTAGCCGTCGGCCGCGTAGACCTCTTTGGCCTGCGTGTCGACGAAGACGTCCGTGGCCTGGTGGACGTTCACCGTGTCGAGATTGCCGGTGCTCTGGCCGCGATGGCCGATCTGCATGACGAACTTTCCGGCCGTCGTGAACTTGAGGATCATGTCGTCGCTCAACCCGGGCGCGGTGGGGCGCGGCCAGCCGGCGCGGCCGCCGATCCAGACGAAGTCGTTCGCGTCCACGAAGATGCCGTGCTCGCGGCCCGGCCACTCGAAGCCCTCGCCGGGCCCGCCCCAGCTGGCCAGGAGCTTGCCGGCCGCGTCGAACTCGAGCACGGGCGGCGCGGCGTTGGCGCGCTGCGCCTCGGGAATCGACTGAGGCACGTGGAGCACCCAGATGTTGTCTTTGCGGTCGACCGAGATCGAGGTCACCTCGCCGAGCACCCAGTTGTTGGGGATCACGGGCCAGGCCGGATCCACTTTGAATTCGGGGGCGCGCAGGCGGGACTCCTGAGCGCCGGCGCGGCCGCCCACCCAGAGCAGAGCCAGCACCGCCGCGCACGCCAAAGGCCACGATCGAAGGGTCGTTTTCATGGGCGAGATGATACGGCAGCGCCCGCGCACTTTGCGCGCCCCCGGGCGCGTCGCTATATTCGTCCGGCGTCTCCGGAGGTAACAATGACCAGAACGAACGCCTTCGTCGCGCGACTCGCCGTTGTCGGGTCGCTTCTGCTCCTCGCCGCGCCGTCGTGGGCGCAATTTCCGCGTTACGACGACGAGCTGATCGACAAGCTGCACGACGGCGATTTCGCGCACATCTCCGACGACAATTTCGGCCGCATGGACCTCGAGGCCGTGCTCATGGCGTTCCGTGCCGAGGAGGATCTGCCCGAGAAATGCGACCTGTTCGGCGGCACCGGCGTCGACGGCGCCGGCCTGGTCAAGGTCCTCGAGTACGTCAAGTACCTCAACACGGACAGTGCGACCGGCACGTTCCCGAGCGCGCAGTTCATGGCGCTGAGCCTGTTCGGTCTCGGCGCGTGGTCGTTCGACCCGAACATGCTCGCGATGGGCGTGGAGATCGACAAGGGTTGCAGCAGCCCGCGTACGAAGAAAATCCGCGAGAACCTCGTCAAGCTGCTCGATGAGCGCATCGAATGGCATGCCACGGATCACCGCGCGAACGTCGGCGTGCATGCGCAGCGCACCGTGCGCGTCACGGCGCAGGCTTACCAGAAAGCCGTCGAGCAGAGCGTGCCGCTGCCGGTCCGGGACGCCGCGATCCGGCAGCTCGCCGCGCTCGAAGCGCGCGGCGCGCAGCTCGTGGAGTGCGAGTACGGGCCCATGAACCCGGACAGCACGGGATTCCAGACGATTACCTTCTGGCACGGCAGCGCGCCGCTCACGATGAATGACTTGCAGAAGATCTCGCGCCGGCATCCGCTCGGCGACCTGGGCGACGATGCCGTCAACGCGTGCCCGCCGTCGCTCGGCGAGGCGGGACGCGCGCTGCGAGCGTCGCGCGCGCGCGGCACGGCGCGTCTCGATCAGAGCGCGCTCGCTGCCGATGCGCTGTCGCTCGACCAGGCGATGGGCGACATGCGCGACCTCTACCGCCAGACGAGGGCGGCGTGGCTCGATTCGCGCGCCGCTCCCGATCCGCGCGTCGAGCAGCAGGCGGTGATCGGCAAGAGCAAGCTAGTCAAGATGAGCGGCGATGCGTGTGCCTTCCAGCGCAAGACCGGCGTGCCCCCGCCGGGCCTCGACTGGTGCGCGGTCGACGGTCAGCTCCGCTACGACCTCGGCCCGATCCCCGACGCTCCGCCGGAAGGCGTCGTGCTCATCACCGACACGCTGCCCAATGGCCTCGCGCTGACGATCTCGACGCTCGAGCCGATCGATCTTTTGTCGCTGGACGAAACGCGCCGCTACAAGGCCGAGCTTTCGGAGCCGTCGATGTTCCGAGGCGTCATCATGCTGCCCAAGGGCACGCCGCTGACGCTGACGCTCGTGCGCGCTCCGCAGGCTCCGCCGAACCAGGTCATCGCGAAGATGACCGTCGACACCATCACGCTCAACGGCGCGCCGAAGTCCGTCAGGTCGCCGGCCGGGATATACCCGACGTTCGCCGATCCCAAGAAGGCGCGCCCGCTACCGCCGCACACGATCATCAGGGTTGCCTTGCAGGCCTCGAATTAGCTCGCTGCGCGGGCTACCGGCGACGCGAATGAACCCCGCGAAGCTCCTCGACCTTTGGCGCCGCCTCGCGCCGTTGCCCTGCGGACCGTGGCTTTTCGCCAAGCTGTTCGGCTTCGCGGTGCCGTACTCGGGCTCCGTGGGCGCGCGCATCCGCGTGCTCGAGCCGGGCCATGCCGTCATCGAGATTCCCGACCGCCGCTCGAACCGCAACCATTTGGGCTCCGTGCACGCGATCGCGCTGATGAACTTGGCCGAGATGACGAGCGGGCTCGCGATGCTCGCCGGGATGCCGCCGACGGTGCGCGGCATCGTCACGACTCTTTCGATGACGTACCACAAGAAGGCGCGCGGCACGATCCGCGCCGTCGCGCAGGTCGCGGTGCCGGCCAACGTCACCGAGGACCGCGACTTCGACGTCCTGGCCGAATGCTTCGACCGCGAGGGCGCGCTGGTCGCGACAGGCAACGTGCGCTGGCGGCTCGGTCCCGTGCGACCCAAGGCCGGCTGACCGATGGCGACGGCGTTCACGCGGCAGGCCGGCGTCGAGGTCCCGCTCATCTGCGGACCGATGTATCCGTGCTCGAACCCCGAGCTCGTCGCCGCGGTGAGCGAGGCCGGCGGGCTCGGCATGGTGCAGCCGATCTCGCTGACCTACGTGCACGGCTACGAATTCCGCGCGGGCTTGAGCTACATCCGCACGCTGACCAGCAAGCCGATCGGTTTCAACGCGCTCATCGAGGCGAGCAACAAGGCTTATCTCGATCGGATGCGCCGCTGGATCGACGGCGCGCTCGAGGACGGCGTGCGCTTCTTCATCACCTCGCTAGGGAACCCGAAGTGGGTTTGCGAGCGCGTGCACGCGGTGGGCGGCGTGGTCTACCACGACGTGACCGAGCGCAAGTGGGCGCAGAAGGGCGTCGACGGCGGCGTCGACGGTTTGATCGCCGTCAACTCGCGCGCGGGCGGACATGCCGGGCCGAGCTCGCCCGAAGCGCTGTTCGAGGAGCTCGCGCCCTTCGGCAAGCCGATCGTGAGCGCGGGCGGCGTCGGCACGCCGGCAGAGTTCGCGCGGCACCTGCGCCTGGGCTACGCCGCCGTGCAGCTCGGCACGCGTTTCATCGCGACTCCCGAATGCAAGGCCAGCGACGCCTACAAGCAGGCCATCGTGGCTGCGGGCGAGGACGACATCGTGCTCACCGAGCGCCTCACCGGCGTTCCGGTCGCCGTCATCCGCAACGCCTATGTCGAGCGGCTCGGCACCAAAGCCGGCCCGTTCGCGCGCTGGATGCTCAAAGGCCGCAAGACGAAGCACTGGATGCGCACCTGGTACGCGCTCAACTCGGTGCGGCGGCTCAAGAAATCGCTCATGACCGACGACACGAGCAG
>Ga0137410_10000072_pt1 | contig 66754 bp, 66 predicted proteins | sample CZODoug1_16funga_FD_108878 | JGI IMG/M metagenome (GOLD analysis project Ga0137410, IMG submission 108878) | Vadose zone soil fungal communities from Angelo Coast Range Reserve, California, USA - CZODoug1_16fungal (Illumina Assembly) | ecosystem: Environmental > Terrestrial > Soil > Vadose zone... | reverse complement strand
GCTGGTCGGGAACCCGATCTCCTCGCTCCCCGACGTGACCACCAAGCTGGCGCGCCTCAACGCCTACGGCAAGTACGCGATCGACAAGAAGTCGGGCATCCGCGTCGACTACATCTACGACCGCTACAGCACCAACGACTGGACCTGGACGAACTTCGCGTACATTGACGGTACGACCCTGAACGAGAACCAGAAGCAGACGATGAACCTGGTCGCGGCAACCTACTATTTCAAGTTCTAGCGCATGCGCTAGAATCCGGACGTCTTCCACTTTCCGAACGAGGGACTCCATGAAAGCACTGCGCACTGCTGTCAGCGTCATCATTGCGATCGCGGCCGGGTCGGTGTTCGCCCAGTCCGGCGCCGACGTGGTGAAGTCCAAGGGCTGCCTCAACTGCCACGCGGTCGACGTGAAGAAAGTCGGGCCCGCGTTCAAGGACATCGCCGCAAAGAAGGGCGACGCAGCCGCCCTCGTCGCGAAGCTCAAGGACGGCAAGGGCCACCCGAAGATCGCGGCCTCCGACGCCGAGCTCCAGGCGGCGATCGGATACGTGCAGTCGCAGAAATAGGCGCTTCACATGGCGGACATGCCCGGCGGCGGCTTCTGGTCGCGTCTGTTCTCGCCCAGCGCGCGCTATTCGGTCTTCACCCTGCTCATCGCCGGCATCGTGGTGGGCGTGGCTGGACTGCTGACCTTCGACTTCGCGCTGCACGCCACCAGCACCAACGAGTTCTGCAGCAGCTGCCACGCGAACGACGCGGCGAAGGAGTGGCGCGAGTCCAAGCACCACAGCAACCCCGTCGGCTTCGTCGCCGGCTGCTCTGACTGTCACCTGCCGCGCGAGTTCGTGCCGAAGATGGTGCGCAAGGTCAAGGCCGCGAAGGAGGTCTGGGGCCACTTCACCGGTGTCATCAATACGCCGGAGAAATACGAGGCGCACCGCAAGGAGATGGCCGAGAACGAGTGGGCGCGCATGAAAGCCAATGGCGCCCAGGAGTGCCGCAACTGCCACAGCCCCGCTCTGAGCACCGACAAGGACAAGGCGGAGATGCACAAGGGCGCGCTGTCGGGCGGGGCGATCTGCATCGACTGCCACAAGGGCGTCGCGCACAAGGCCCCGAGCTGATCGCCGCGGGTGAGCTAGTGCCCGGCGCCGGGCGCGACGATGTGCGTGCGCAGGGTCGCGATCCCCTCGATCGAGCACTCCACCACGTCGCCCGGCTTGAGGAACAGCTCGGCCGCGTTCGGCTTGCCCACTGCCACCCCGCCCGGGGCGCCCGTCGAGAACATGTCGCCGGGCTCGATCGGGATGTGGCGCGAGAAGTGCTCGAGGATGTCGGGCAGCTTCCAGATCTGGTCGCGCGTGTTGACGCGCATGCGCACCTCGCCGTTCACGGCGCACACCATCCACAGGTCGTAGGGATCGGCGATCTCGTCCAGCGTGACGATCTCCGGCCCGAGCGGTCCGAAGCCCGGGATGTTCTTCCCCGTCCAGAAGCGCGAGCCCGAGGCGACCTCGCGCTTCTGCGTGTCGCGGTCGGTGAGGTCGTTGAGGATGGTGACGCCGGCGACGTAACCGAGCGCGTCCTTCTTCTTCGCGCCGAGCGCGCGCTTGCCGATGACGAACACCAGCTCCGGCTCGTAGTCCAGGGCAACAACGCCGTCGGGGCGCGCGACGTGGGCGTTGTGCCCGGAGAGAGATGAGTTGAGCTTGACGAAGGCGGTCGGCTCCTGCGGCGTCTCGGCGAGCAGGTCGTTGCTCCTGAGCTCCTCGAGGTGCGTCCGGTAGTTCTTGCCGACGCACAGGAACTTGTCGGCGTTGTGAATCGGCGGCAAGAAGCGTATCTCGCGCTCGTCGAGCAGCGCCGCCTCGAACCCGGCCTGGTCACCCTGCGCCTGCTCGTACAGCTTGCGCACCTGCTTCATGCCCGACCGGCCCTCGGCGAGTAGCCTTTTCATGCTCTCGGGGGGCGGACTCTCTCCGGCGACCCCAGCCGCGGCCGTCAGGTCGAGCACGCGCCGGTCGACCCGTACCCCGATGCGCCGGGCGCGGGTGCCGCGCGGGGAAAAAGTGATCAAGCGCATGCCAGCGGGGCGTATTTCCGTGAAATTTGGAGATTAGCACCGCAGGCCCTGGTCGGTTGCCCTCCGGCCCCCCGGGCCTTTCCGGGCCCGATCGGCCCATCGATGGTAATATCGGCGCAGCAATACGCAACAAGAATGACGCCGGCCCCCCCATTTGCCGGGCCGGAGGGCGCTGCATCCCGGCTGAAATAGATTGCTACCCGCAGAGGGCGGAAGAGATGTCGAAATCCGACATGGCGTTCGTATTCGCCGCGCAGGCTCCGGCCTTGGCGAAGTGCGCCCTGAACATCTGGGTGAAGGTCGCGCACCTCGCTGCGAGGCCTTCGTGGGCCGATCACTGGGCCGTGGAAAAGATGACCGAGGCGCTCGCCTACCGCGTTCCGGTGTGGACCAAGCTCGGCAACGGACTGAAGATCCGGGTTGCGCTGAACGACATGATCGGGCGCCGCATCTACGAGGACAGCTACTACGAGCCGGAGACGGTGCGGCTCGTAGAAAGACTGCTTCAGAAGGACATGGTGGTCCTGGACGTCGGCGCCCACGTCGGCCAGTACACCCTCATCGCGAGCAGGCTGGTCGGGGAGCGCGGCCAGGTTCACAGCTTCGAGCCCGATCCGGTGACTTTCGACTGGCTGCACACGAATGTCCGGGCGAACCACCTGGGCAACGTCACCGTTACTCAGACCGCGGTCGCGGACGAGCAGGGCCCGAAGCGCCTGTTCTACTCGAAGGTGCGGGACATCGGCTCCAACTCCCTCGCCGAGCAGGGAAACTACTCGAGGTCGGGACGCTGGAGCATCGTGCCTTGCACGACGCTGGACACCTACGCGAGCGCCAAGGGCCTTTCAAGGATCGACTTCATCAAGGCCGACGTCGAGGGCGCGGAGCTGGGCATGCTGCGCGGGGCGCGCGCCATCCTCGGCGCGGCCGAGCCGCCCGTGCTGCTGCTGGAATTCGAGGAGGAGCGGCAGCGAGCGTTCGGCAGCTCCTGCGCCGAGCTCGGCGCGGAATTGCGCAGCTACGGATACTCCCTGTGGCGGATCGAGGATCGGCTCGAGCCCTACACCCCGGGACCGGGCGATCCGTCGTCGCTCAACGTGCTCGCGGTGCACCCGTCGCGGCAGGCCCTGATCTCCGAACTCTTCAGCGCGCAGCCAGCTTTTCCGCGGTAATCTCGGGCTCGATCCCCTGAGCTTCGGCGGCGTCGAAGTTCAGCTCGACCTTGATGCCGTTCGGGTCGTACATGAACAGCTGGTACAGCGCCTGGCCGTTGGCGCGCCGCTCGCTGAATTCGACCTTGTGCCGGCGCAGGTGCGCCATGGTCTCCTTGAGGCCCCGGGCGCGGAACGCGATATGGTCGATGGCGCCGGTTCCCGCCCCCGAGTCCTGCGCGAGGCGCCCGAGGTAGGTCTTCTGGTTGTCGCTTGCGTGCCTTGCGCTCCTGCCGATGTGCACCACGTCCACGCCGTCCAGGTACATCCAGTACACCGGGAAGCCGAAATCCGGGTGCCAGCCCTCCTGCATCCCGAGCACGTCGCGGTACCAGTCGCGCGTGCGCTCCATGTCGTCGGCGGCGACCAGATAGTGTTCGATGTGTGAGAGCGGCACGGGACTCTAGTCTAGTATATAAAGTCGACTTGAGCAGTCCGCGGCGCAGGGCGCCTCGCCGCACGAGAAAGGAGCACCCCCATGAAGAACGAACCCGCTGCACTAGCCCCGGCCTCCAGCCTGAGGATGGGCGCGTACTGGATGCCTTTCACGTCGAACCGCTACCTGAAGAGGAATCCGCGCTCCCGGGTTCTCGCGAGCGCGCAAGGCGCCTACTACACCACCACGGAGGGCAAGCGCCTGTTCGACTGCCTCTCGGGGCTGTGGTGCTGCCCGCTGGGCCACGGCCACCCGAAGATCGCCGAGGCGGTGGCGAAGCAGGTGAAGGAGCTCGACTACAGCCCCGCGTTCCAGATGGGGCACCCGAAGATCTTTTCGCTCGCCGAGCGCATCGTCGAGCTCGCTCCCGCGGGCATGGGCCAGGTGTTCTTCGGCAACTCGGGCTCCGAGGCAGTCGACACCGCGCTCAAAATCGCGGTGGCGTATCACCGCATGAAGGGCGAAGCCTCGCGCACGCGCCTGATCGGGCGCGAGCGCGGTTACCACGGCGTGGGCATGGGCGGCATCTCGGTCGGCGGCATGTCGGCGAACCGCAAGATGTTCGCGCCGCTGACCCTTCATGGCGTCGATCATCTGCCGCATACGTTCGACGCCGAAAAAATGGGCTTCTCGCGCGGCCAGCCCAAGTGGGGCGCGCACCTCGCGGACGATCTCGAGCGCCTGGTCGCGCTGCACGACGCCTCGACCATCGCCGCCGTGATCGTCGAGCCCATGCAGGGCTCCGCGGGCGTGCTGGTGCCCCCGGTCGGGTATCTGGAGCGCCTGCGCGCGATCTGCGACAAGTACGGCATCCTGCTGATCTTCGACGAGGTCATTACCGGTTTCGGGCGGCTGGGGCAGCCCTTCGGCGCGCAGCGTTTCGGCGTGACGCCCGACATGATCACCTTCGCCAAGATCGTCACCAACGGCGTGATACCCATGGGCGGGGTGATCGTGAAGCCGGCGATCCATGACGCCTTCATGACCGGGCCCGACACGGCGGTCGAGCTGTTCCACGGCTACACCTACTCGGGCCATCCTGTCGCGGCGGCGGCGGCGCACGCCGCGCTCGATGCGCTGGCCGAGGAAGACGCGTTCAAGCGATCCCGGGAGCTGGAGCCCGTTCTCGAGCAGGGGATGCATTCGCTGAAGGGCGAGCCCGGGGTCGCCGACATACGCAACATCGGGCTGGCCGCCGCGGTCGAGTTCGAGGCGCTCGCGGGCAAGCCTGGGGCGCGCGCGCTGCGCGTGTTCGAGCGCGGCATCGAGGAGGGCATGCTGTTCCGCTTCACCGGCGAGACCATCGCCGTAGCGCCCCCCTACATCTCGACGAAGGCGGAGCTCGAGACGATGGTCGAGAAGCTGCGCGTGTCGATCCGGGCCGCTGCCTGAGCTACCTGGACTGGTAAACGATCGTCCCGCCGACCATCGTCAGCGCCGGCCGGATGTCCTTGATCTGCGCAGCGGGCACGGTGAAGTAGTCGCGGTCGAGCACCGGCAGGTCGGCGTACTTGCCGGGCGCGATCGATCCCAGGTTGCTCTCCTGGAACACGAACAGCGCGTTGCTGCGCGTGTGCGCGATCAGCGCCTGCTCGCGGCTCACGCTCTGGCGGTTGACCCTGCGGCCGCCGAGCATGCGTCCGGTCACCGCGAACGACAGCGTGTAGAAGGGATTCGCGGTGGTCACCGCGGTAGCATCGGATCCCAGTCCCCAGACGATGCCGCTGTCCTGCACGCGCTTGAACGGCGGCATGTCCCAGGCGCGCTCGCCGTGGACGGTGTGCATCAGCGCGCCCTGGATGAGAGGCCGGCTGTGCAGCCCCGCGTACAGTCCCAGCCGCTTCATGCGCTCGAGCTGTGCGTTCGTCACCTGGTCCAGGTGCGATAGCACCCAGCGCAATCCCTTCATCGGCTCGACCTTGTTCACCGCCTCGAGCTCGTCCAGGTAGGCGTCGATGGCGTTCTCCATCTCGACATGGGCGTTCAGGAACATGCCGCCCTCGGCCACCGCCTGCATGATGCGCCGCACCTGGCGCATGTCCTCCGGCCTGACCACGTAGTCGTTGCGCAGCAGCTGCGTGGTAGCGGGCAGGTAGACCGACTCGCCCCAGCCGATGTTGTCGAAAGTGTCGCTGCCCTGGAAGGGCGTCGCCTGCTGGATCTCGGTGAGCACCTTGTCGACCTCCGCGGGCGTCGCCGGCTGCCGTACCGTGGTCCAGAAGGCGCGCGCGTTCAGCTCCTCGCGCTGGGCGAGCTCGCGGTAGGCGGCGTAGTGCCGCTCGTCCACGCCTCGCCCGCCGGCGTCGTACCAGGCGGTGATGCCCATCGCGTTCAGGCCGGCGACGTACTTGCGCACGTTTGCGACCCATTGCTCCTTGTCGGGCAGCGGGATCTTGGCGGCGACGAAGGCGACGCCGCCCGCGCCGCTCACGATGCCGGTCGGCCTGCCGCCTGCGTCCTTGTCGATCGCGCCGCCGCGTGGGTCAGGCGTCGATGCATCGATCCCGGCGGCCTTCAGCGCGGCGCTGTTCAGATAGCTGCGCACGTAGACCGCCTGCAGCACGACGGGGTTGTCGGGCGCGATGCGGTCGAGCTCCTCCAGCGGAAAGCCGCGCGGGTCGTCGGCGAACTGGTCCTCGGCCCAGCCTCCCAGCGTCACGATCCACTCGCCCGGGCCCGCCTTGCGCACCCGCTCGGAGAGCATCGCCAGCGCCCGGGCGCGAGAAGTCACGCCGTCCAGCCGCAGCTCGTCGTGCTCGGGGGCACGGATGAAATGCGCGTGGTTGTCGATCAGGCCCGGGATCACCGTCCGCTTCTTGAGGTCGATCACCTTGGTGCCCGGCCCCTGGTGCTCGAGCACGTCCGCGTTCTTGCCTACGGCGAGGATGCGTGCCCCTTTGACAGCCACCCCTTGAGCGATGCTGAAACGATCGTCGACCGTTGCGACCTTGCCGTTCAGGAAAATGACGTCGGCGCGCTCGGCTGCAAGAGCGCTCGTGACCGCCAATGCGGCGATGAGGGTTGCAGCCGGCACGCAGGTTTTCATATCGCTTCTCCTTGGCGCCGCATGATAACTCAGCGCGCGGCGCGAATCGCGCGCCACACGCGCTCGGGCGTCGCCGGCAGCTCGATGTGCTTCACGCCGAGCCCGGCGAGCGCGTCGACGATTGCGTTGGCGACCGCGGCGAGCGCGGGCGTCGTGCCGCCCTCGCCTCCCGCGCGGATGCCGAGCGGGTTCGTCGGCGAGGGCACCTCGCTCAGCTCGGTCACCAACTCGGGAAAGTGGTCCGCGCGGGGCATGGCGTAGTCCATGAAGGACGCCGTGAGCATCTGCCCGCTGTTCGGGTCGTAGCGGCACTCCTCGAGCAGGGCCTGCCCGGCTCCTTGCGCGAATCCCCCGTGCGTCTGTCCGTGCAGGATGAGCGGGTTCACGGCACGGCCAACGTCGTCGACCGCGGCGAGGCGCGCGATGGTGACCACGCCCGTCTCGGGGTCGACTTCGACCTCGCACACCTGCGAACCGTAGGGGAAGCCCGCCACCCGCAGGGTTTCGGTGTGCGCTGCGGCGAGCGGCTCGCGGGCGGCGACCTCGAAGATCCCTATCGAGCGATCGGTGCCCTTGACCGAGAAGCGCCCGGCGCGAAACTCGACGTCCGCGGGGGCGACCTCGAGAAGCCGCGCCGCGATCTGCGCTCCCTTCGCGACGATGCCCTCTGCCACCTTGCCGAGGACGACGCTCGCGAAGCGCATCGAGCGACCCGAGTGCGAGCCGCCGCCCTCGGACACGATGTCGGTGTCGCCCTGGATCAGGTTGACGCTCTCGAGGGGGACGCCCAACCACTCGACCAGGAGCTGCGCGAAGCTGGTCTCGTGGCCCTGTCCGCTCGACAGCGTCCCGATCACGGCATCGACGCGGCCGTCGGGCCGCACCGTGACCTCGGCGCGCTCGGTCGGGAAGCCCGAGGTCACCTCGACGTAGTTCGCAACCCCGATGCCGCGCAGCCTGCCGCGCGAGCGCGCCGCCTCGCGCCGCGCCGCGAAGCCGCTCCAGTCACCCAGCGAGAGCGCCGCGGACATCGCCCGGCCGTACGCGCCGCTGTCGTAGACGAGGCCGAAGGGGTTGCGGAACGGCATGGCCGCTTCGGGAACGAGGTTGCGCCGGCGAAGCTCGACCCGGTCGAAGCCCAGCTCGCGCGCAGCGAGGTCGATGAGCCGCTCGACGACGAAGATCGCCTCGGGCCGGCCTGCGCTGCGGTAGGGCGTGGTCGGCGGCGTGTTGCTGAGCACGGCACGGGCGCGCACGTAGGCCGCCGGGAAGCGGTACACGCTGGTGATGATGGACGCGCCTTTGGAGAGAGGCACGTGCGAGGCCGAGTGCGCGCCGGCGTTGCTGAGGTTCGAAGAACGCAGCGCCATGAAATTGCCCTCGGCGTCCAGCGCCAGCTCCGCCTCGACAGTCAGGTCGCGTCCCTGGTAGTCGGACAGGAAGGCCTCGCCGCGCTCGCAGGTCCACTTCACCGGCCGCGCAAGGCGCCTGGACGCCCAGGCGACCAGGACGAACTCCGGGAAAAAACTGTTCTTGGTGCCGAAATTGCCGCCGGTATCGCGCGCGATGACGCGCACCGCGCCGTCCTCCACGCCGAGCATCGCGGCGAGCTCGCGCTTCTGCCGCACCACGCCACCCGACCCGGCGTGGAGCGTGTAGCGCCCGCTCGCCGCGTCGTAGACGCCCAGCGCCGCGCGCGGCTCCATCGGCACGCCGGTGACTCGCTGCACGCGGGTTTCGAGGCGAACGACGTGCGCCGCGCGCGCGAATGCGGCCTCGGTCGCTGCGGCGTCGCCGAGATCGGCGTCGATGGTGACGTTGGAATCCCGGCCCTTCCACAGAAGTGGCGCGGCGGATGCGGCCGCGTCCGCGGCGACCGCGACTGCAGGGAGCGGCTGATATTCGACGTCAACCCGCTCGGCTGCGTCCTTTGCGACTTGAAGCGACTCGGCGACGACCATCGCCACCGCCTCGCCGACGAAGCGCGCCTTGTCGGCGGGCAGCGGGTAGTGCGGCGCGATGAAGATCGCCGAGCCGTCGCGGTTCGAGAGGGAAACATCCGGGGGGCTCGCCGAGAACGGGCGGTGGGGAATGGCCGCGAGGCCCTCTGCAAGATAGTCAGCGCCGGTGAGCACGGCGAGCACGCCGGGCATCGCGATCGCCGCGGCCGAGTCGATCGCCACGATGCGCGCGTGCGCGTGCGGCGAGCGCACCATCACGGCGTAGGCCTGCCCGGGAAGATCGAGGTCGTCGCTGAAGCTCCCCTTGCCGGTGAGTAGCCGCGCGTCCTCCTTGCGGAGAACCGGAGCTCCGATGCCTTCGCTCAGGGTTTTTTTCATGTTTCGAACCGCGGTATCATGGCACGGCCGTGAGAATCGCATCTTTCGCCCTGCTGGCCGTGCTCTCGCTGCCCCTGTGCGCACAGGAGTACCCCTCCAGACCCGTTCACGTCTACGTTCCCTCCAGCGCTGGCGGCGCCTCCGACATCGCGGCGCGGCTCCTGAGCCCCAAGCTCGCCGAGACCCTCGGCCAGCCGTTCGTGGTGGAGAACCGCGTCACCTCGGGAGGCATCGTCGGCACGGCGCAGCTCGCCAAGGCACCCGCCGACGGCTACGCGATCATGGTGACCTTCGACACCTTCGCGTCCAATCCGCACCTGTACAAGGAGCTGCCTTACGACGTGGTGAAGGACTTCGCGCCCATCATGCTGGTGGTGCGCTACCCGCAGATACTGGTCGTGCACCCCAGCCTCGGGGTGAAGAGCGTTCCCGAGTTCGTCGCGTACGCGAAGAAGAACCCGGAGAAACTGAACTACGGCTCGGCGGGCCCGGCGTCTTCGAGCCGCCTCGCGTTCGAGCTTTTCAAAGACGCCGCGGACATCCAGGCCGCCGCGGTCAACTACAAGGGCGGCGGGCCGGCGATCAACGACCTGGTCGCGGGCACCGTCCAGGTGATGCTGATCCAGGCGGGCGGCGCGATCGGACAGAACGTGAGATCGGGAAAGCTCATCGGGCTCGCGACCAGCGGCCGTGAGCGCTCGCCGCACTTCCCGGACCTGCCGACGATCGGCGACTTCTACCCGGGGTTCGAGACGACGTCCTGGGTCGGCGCCATCGCGCCCGCGGGCACGCCGCGCGCCGTCATCGACAGACTGAACGCGACGCTCGCGAAGATCCTCTCCGAGCCCGACGTCAAAGCGAGGTTCGACACCCAGAGCGCGGAGATCGTGGCGAGCACCCCTGAGCAGTTCGGCGAATTCATCAAGTCCGAATACGCGAAATGGGGCAAGGTCATCCGCGACAAGAACATCAAGGCCGAGTGATCACCCGCGATTCCGTCATCACCTGCCCGCGCTGCGGACACCGCAAGGCGGAGCGCATGCCTGCCGATGCCTGCCAGTGGTTCTACGAATGCGAATCCTGCCGCGAGGTGCTCAAACCCGAGCCGGGGGACTGCTGCGTGTTCTGCTCGTACGGCAGCGCTAAGTGTCCGTCGATGCAAATAGCGAACGAGCCGCGCTGCAAATAGCGGCCCATAAAGCCTCAATAGGACCGGATCGCTACTTCGCCGACGTGATCACGTAGTCCGATCCCTGCTGCACGAACTGGAACTCGACTTTCTTCCCCTCGGAAAGCTTGTCGAGCAGCGCCTTGTCCTTGACGGTGAAAGTCATGTTCATCGCCGGCCATTTCATCGTCGGGATCGGACCGTGCGCGATCGTCACTTTGCTGCCGGCGGGATCGAGCTTCTTCACGGTACCCGTTCCCTTGTGCACCTTGCCTTCCGATTTCTTGTCCTTGCCCATGTCCATTCCCTTCATCTCCATGCCGCCCATGCCCTGGGCGCGGCTCAAGGGAATCATGGCGACGGACAGAGCGAGAACGGTCACTGTGGCGAAACAGAATGCTTTTTTCATGTCAGTACTCCTTCTTGGGGGTTAAGAATCGAATTGCCGGCTCGGGGCCGGCGTAACAAGAGGTACGCAACGGGAACGACGAACATCGAAAGCAGCGGCGCGGTGATCATTCCGCCCACCATGGGCGCGGCGATGCGTCGCATCAATTCCGAGCCGGTCCCCGAGCCGAACATGATGGGAAGGAGCCCGGCGATGATGACGGCGACCGTCATGGCAACCGGCCGCACGCGCAGCGCGGCGCCTTCCACGATGGCCAACGCGAATCCGCGCTCGTCGCGGAGCCCGCCCGCCGCTTCGTGCGCGGCGACGGCCTGATTCACGTAGACGAGCATGACCACGCCGATCTCGGCCGCCACGCCCGCGAGCGCGATGAATCCCACGGCCGAGGCGATCGACATGTTGTAGCCGAGCACGTACATCAGCCAGAACCCGCCGACGAGCGCGAACGGCAGCGTGCCCATGATGAGCAAGGCCTCTGCGACGCGCCGGAACGCGAAATAGAGCAGCACGAAGATGATCGCGAGCGTTCCGGGTACCACTATCTTCAGCCTGGCGGCCGCGCGCTCGAGGAACTCGAACTGGCCCGACCAGGAGATCGAGGTGCCGGCCGGCAGCTTCACTTTTTCCGCTACCGCGCGCTGCATGTCGCGCACCGCGGAGCTCAAATCACGGTCGCGAATGTCGACGTACACCCAGCCCGAGAGCCGCGCGTTCTCGGTTTTCAGCATCGGCGGGCCGTCGGTGATCCGCACCTCGGCCACGTCGCCGAGACGGATCTGCGCGCCGCGCTCGGTGAGGAGCGGCAGATCGCGGATCTTTTCCACCGAGTCGCGCATCTCGCGCGGATAGCGAACGTTGATGGGAAAACGCTGCAAGCCCTCGACGGTCTCGCCGATGTTGTCGCCGCCGATCGCCGCGGTGACGACGCTGTGCACGTCGGCGACGTTCAAACCGTAGCGCGCCGCGGCGTCGCGGTCGATGTTGACGTCGATGTATCGCCCGCCGCCCAGGCGCTCGGCAAGCGCCGAGCTCACGCCCGGTACCTCCTTCACGACGCGCTCGATCTCGGCCGCGACGCGGTCGATTTCCTTGAGGCTCGTTCCCGCGACCTTCACACCCACCGGGCTCTTGATCCCGGTCGCGAGCATGTCGATGCGGTTGCGGATCGGCGGCACCCAGATGTTCGAGAGCCCGGGCACTTTCACGATGCGGTCGAGCTCATCGACGAGTTTTTCCGGCGTCATTCCCGGCCGCCATTGCTCGCGCGGCTTCAACTGGATCGTGGTCTCGAACATCTCGAGCGGCGCCGGGTCGGTCGCCGTTTCCGCGCGCCCGGCCTTGCCGAACACGCTCGCGACTTCGGGCACCGTCTTGATGAGCCGGTCGGTTTGCTGCAGCAGCTCCGCGGCCTTTCCGGCGGAAAGCCCGGGCAGCGCCGAAGGCATGTAGAGCAGATCGCCTTCGTCGAGCGGCGGCATGAATTCGCCGCCGAGCCGGCTCATGGGCCAGAGCGTCGCAGCGAGGATCGCAACGGCGGCGAATAGCACCGCTTTCGGACGCCGCAGCGCGCCCTCCAGCAGCGGACGATAAAGAGCGACGAGGAAACGGTTGATCGGGTTTCTTTCCTCGGCCGGAATGCGCCCCCGAATGAGATAGCCCATCAGCACCGGGACGAGCGTGACCGCAAGTCCCGCCGCCGCGGCCATCGCGTAGGTCTTGGTGAACGCGAGCGGCGAGAAGAGCCTGCCTTCCTGAGCCTCCAGCGTGAAAACCGGGACGAAGGAGAAAGTGATGATCAAAAGCGAAACGAAGAGCGCGAGCCCCACCTGTGCAGCCGCGTCTCCGATCACGCGCCAGCGCTCCTCCCCCGCGAGCGTGGCGCCGGGATTGGCGTGGTGCCAGGCCTCCAGGTGCTTGTGCGCGTTCTCGATCATCACCACCGCGGCATCCACCATCGCGCCGATGGCGATGGCGATGCCTCCGAGAGACATGATGTTGGCGTTGACCCCCTGGTAATACATGACGGTGAAGGCCGCGAGGATGCCGAGCGGCAGCGAGACGATCGCGACGAACGCCGAGCGCAGGTGGAACAGGAACAGCACACACACCAGCGCCACGACTACGAACTCCTCGACGAGTTTCTGCCCGAGATTCGCCACGGCGCGCTTGATGAGGCCGGACCGGTCGTAGGTCGGCACGATCTCCACGCCGGGCGGCAGGCTAGCCTTGAGGGAGGCGATCTTCGCCTTGACCGCGTCGATGGTTTCGAGTGCGTTCTTCCCGAAGCGCATCACGATCACGCCCCCAGCGACCTCGCCCTCGCCGTCCAGCTCCGCGATGCCGCGGCGCATCTCCGGCCCGATCTGCACGCGCGCGACGTCGGCGAGACGCACGGGAACTCCCGAATCGGTGGTCGAGAGCGGAATCTTCCGGAAGTCGTCGAGCGACTGCAGATAGCCGCTCGCGCGAACCATGTATTCCGCCTCGCCCAATTCGAGCACCGAACCGCCGGTTTCCTGGTTGGCACGCTGGATTGCCTCGATCACCTTCGCCTGCGGGATGTTGAACGCGCGCAGCCGCACCGGGTCGAGCACGATCTGATACTGCTTCACCATGCCCCCGACGCTCGCGACTTCGGAGACGTTGGTCACCGCCTTCAGCTCGTACTTGAGAAACCAGTCCTGCAGTGCACGCAGCTGCGAGAGGTCCATGCGGCCGGAGCGGTCGACGAGCGCGTACTCGTACACCCAGCCGACGCCGGTGGCATCGGGCCCGAGCGAAGTCTTCGCCTGCGGTGGCAGGCGCGACTGCACCTGGTTCAGGTATTCGAGCACGCGCGAGCGCGCCCAGTAGGGATCGGTGCCGTCCTCGAACAGGATGTACACGAACGAGTCGCCGAAGAACGAATAGCCGCGCACGGTCTTCGCGCCCGGCACTGACAGCATCGTCGTGGTGAGCGGATAGGTGATCTGGTTCTCGACGATCTGCGGCGCCTGCCCCGGGTAGGTGGTCCGGATGATGACCTGCACGTCGGAAAGGTCGGGAATCGCATCGAGCGGAGTGCGCAATGCCGCCCACGTTCCCCACGCCGCGAGCGCGAGCGTCGCGAGCAGCACGAGGAAGCGGTTGGCGATCGACCAGCGAATCAGCGCGGCGATCACTTGCGCGCTCCGCGATCCGGCTCGCTCGCATTCTCCGGGGCGATGTCTGTCAACTGGAACTCGCCATCGGGTCGGATGGTGAACTCGAACCGGATCCGGTCGCTCTTCTTGAATCCCGGCGGAACGACTCCACCCGGCGCGCGAAACGGCATGGTCATCGCGCCCATGCCTGCACTCGGAATTGCGCCGTGTTTGATCAAGAGCCCGTCCGTGCCCACGCCCAGGATCTCGCCGACAGCCTGGTGAGTTTGCGGAGTTGCCGCTTTCGAAACCTCCGCGCCTTCCATGCGCGTCCCGGTCGCCCGCAGGTTCGCCTCCGAGTCGATGAGGAACTGGCCGGAGACGACGACCTTCTGGCCGACTTCGAGTCCCTTGCGGATTTCCGTCTGGCCGTTTGCCTCGGACCCCGCTACGACTTCGATCGGCTGGAACTTGCCTTCGCCGACCGAGAGCACTACGACGCTGCGCGTTCCCGTACGGATCATGGCTTCCGATGGGACAAGGAGCGTTTCCTTCTTCGCCGCCGCCGAAAGATCGACGCTCACGAACATGCCGGGAACGAGCCGCCCTTCGGAGTTCGCCAGCTCGATGCGCGCCACGACCGTTCGCGTGGTCTGATTCACCTGGGGCAGCAAAGCGTTGATGCGGCCTTTGAAGACCGCCTCGGGGTAAGTCGGAGATTTCGCTTCCACCAGCTGCCCGGGCTTCAGCCCCGAGGCTTCGGCGACCGGGACTTCCGCGTTGAGCCATACGCTACTGAGCGCGTTGATACGAAACAGCATCGCCCCCGCCATCACGGTCATGCCTTCGCGCACGCCGAGCTCCGCCACGACGCCGCTCTCCGGCGCATACAAGGTCGCTCTAGGGACGACTTTCCCCGTGCCTTCGACGCTCCGGATCGCATCCTCGGTCATGCCCACGAGCTGCATGCGCTGGCGCGCGGCAGCGATGAGCTGCGCGTCGGACGCGGACATCCGGCGCAGCGCCAGATATTCCTCCTGCGCCGCGACCCAATCGGGCGCAAGAATCTCGACAAGCGCTTGCCCCTTCTGTACATGATCGAGCGGGGCGCGCACGTGGAGCTTCTCCACGAATCCGCCGACGCGGGCCTGGACTAACACGAGCTCGCGCTCGTTATAGGCGATGTTGCCTACGACCTCGAGGCGTGGAGCGAGCGATCCCTTGACGACCTCGGCGGTGCGGATGCCGAGGTTCTGCACGACGCGCGGATCGATGCTGACGGTGCCTTCGCCGCCACCTCCATCCGCATAGACCGGGACGAGCTGCATGTCCATGAAAGGCGACTTGCCGGGCTTGTCGAACTTCTGCCCCGGCACCATCGGATCGTGCCAGTACAGGACTCGCCGCCCGGTCGCCGGATCGGCCTTGTCGCCGGATGCCGAGGGGGGCGAGGCGGCATCGATCATCCGCATGCCTTGCTGTATTCCATACCGGTAGGCTGTGTAGCTCGCTGCGCCGAGAAGGGCGAGCGCAATCGTGCCCGCGGCAATAGCTCTGCGCTTCATCGGGAACCCTCCCTCGCGCCGGCCGACACGTGCTCGGGCAGGAGAAAATTGAGCTGCGCCCAGGCGCGTGCCGTGTCGGCGGTAAGCTGGAGCGCCTGCATGCGGATGTCGCGCTCGTTGCGGCGCGCGTCCAGCACCATACTTAGGCTCCCGGTGTTGCCGCGATACGCGGCGAGCGCCGCCTCGGAGCGCTGCGCGGCGAGAGGCACGAGGGCCGTCTCGATCCGGTTCAGGCGCTCGCGGCCGGATTCCCACTCCGCGATCATCGAGCGCACCTCCGCCGTGTGCATCTTGAGCGCGTCCTCGAGCTGCGCCCTGGCCTGCTCGGCCATCGCGAGCTTCGCGGCGACCTCGCGGTCCTGACGCTCGCCCGGTGCGATCTGCAAAGGAATGCTCACGCCGATCGACACCATGTTCGAGAAAGAGGGCCCGCGCTGCTGATAAGCGAACTCCACGCTCCAGTCGGATTTTTTCGCTGCGCGCGCCAGCCGCACGTCGGTGTCGGCGACGGCGGCCTGCTTCGCGAGCGCCGCGAGCTGCGGATGATGCTGCAGCTCCTCGTCCAGTTTGGCGACGTCGAATTGCAGCGATCGGATGTCGGGCTGCCCGGCGAGACCGCGCTCGGCGTCGGCACCGATCCAGCGCGCGAGCGCGATCTTCGCGCTGCGAAGCTGCCGATCGAGTTGGCTGCGGCGATCTTCGAGTCCTATCAACGCAGCACGCGCGGTCAGGACATCGGCCTGGCTGCCCCGTCCGCCTCGGTAGGCGGCTTCGGCAGCGCCGATCAGCGCCTGCGTGTCCTGCACCATCTGATCGAGGACGGCGCGCATTTGCTCCGCGTAATAACGGTCGAGCCACGCGAGCGCAGCGTCGCGGTGCACGTTGGCGAGCGTCGCCTCGCGGCTCGCGCTCTCGCGTTCGGCTTCGCGCTCGCCGCGTTCGCTTTTCAGCCGGCGCTTCTCCTCGCGCGGAAATTCCTGCATCACACCGATGCGGCGCATGGTCATGAAATCGTTCGTGAGGCTGTAACTGTCGGGTCCCGTCACCGGCAAGTTGTCTACGCCGAAACGCAGGACCGGATCCGGTAATTGACCCGCCGCGACCGACATCTCGCGCGCCGCTGAAACGGCGGCGCTCTGCGCGGCGAGCTGGCGCGACTGACCGTCGGCGAGCCGGATGGTTTCAGCGAGCGAAAGCGGCTCCGGTCCGGCGGCGCGCACAGGTAGTGCGGCGGTGGCAATGCAAGCGAAGCTGAAGCAGATCAACAGGCGCGCAAGACGCCCCGGCAAAGCTAAGACCATGAAACCTCCGTTGAGCAAGAACACCGGCGCCGCCACAGGCGGCACCGCGGCTCAGCGGCGGCTAAGTGAGAAAACGGGAATAAAGAACGGTGAGAGGCGGAGGCGGCGCGCCCGCGACTGCGATTCGCGTCGGAAGCAGCGCGTCGGTCGCCGCCGGTAGTGCTACATGTTCGACCACGAGCACGAGTACGGGCAAGTCGAAAGCAGAGAACTGCGGTAGTTTGGCGAGATCGAGCGTTTGCGTCTCCGCCTGGACATGCACGCGGCACAGGAGCTCAGCGGGCGTCGCGTTCTGAGATTCTTCGCACGCCATCTGCGGCTCGGGCATCCTGCCCTGCAGGCAACCATACCCGGCAATCGCCGCGTGCGCGAACGCCATCGCCGCCAAGGCGAAGCCGGCGATCCAGCGACGGCGATATCGTGTCATGAAAGGCATTACGAAATAGTCCCGCGATTAGGATAGCCCACTTCGGGGAAAGTTCAAAATCCGGTGCTGCGCCTGCGTATATACCGCGATAGATCATGCGGATCGACTGGTCACAACCGTTTTCTAAGGCCCAGATCCTCGCCGATCGGCTTGCCCGGGTAGTGGAACGCGATCGGCCCGTCGGGTTTCGCGTGCATGAATTGGAAAACGTACGGGTCCTTCGACGCGAGCACCTCGTCGGGCGTGCCCTCGCCCGCCACCACGCCGTCGGCGATTACGTAGACGTAGTCGACCAGCTTCACCGCCTCGCTCACGTCGTAGCTCACCACGATCGAGGTCGCGCCAAGCGAGTCGTTCAGCTGGCGGATCAGGTTGGCGATCACGTTGATCGAGATCGGATCGAGCCCGCCAAAGGGCTCGTCGTACATCGCGAGCATGGGGTCGGCGGCGATGGCGCGCGCCAGTGCCACGCGGCGCGACATGCCGCCCGAGAGCGCGTTCGGCATCAGTGCGTGCGTGCCGCGCAGGCCCACCGCCTGCAGCTTCATGAGCACGATCCGGCGCAGCACGCTCTCGGGGAGATCCCGGTGATGCTCGCGCATCGGAAAGGCGATGTTCTCGTACACGCTCGTGTCGGTAAACAGGCCGCCCGCCTGGAACATCAGCCCCATCTTGCGGCGCAGCGTATAGAGGGCGCGCGTGCCGAGCTCGTGCACGTTCTGGCCGTCCACCGTGACCGTGCCCCGATCCGGCTTGAACTGCCCGCCGATGAGGCGGAGGAGGGTCGACTTCCCCGAGCCGCTGGCGCCGAGGATCGCCACCACCTTGCCGCGCGCGATCCGCAGATTCAGGCTCTTGAGCAGCTTGCGCGGCCCGTAGGAGAACTCCAGGCCTGAGATCTCGACGAGGTTTTCGCCAGGCACGGGCTACTCGTTCTGGAGCAAGGCCACCGTGCCCAGCCCGCCGTCGGCGCATATGCTCACCACCGCGCGGCTTCCCCGTGGCAGCGCAGACAGCTCCTTCACCGCCTGCGAGAGGATGCGCGCGCCGGTCGCGCCGAAGGGATGGCCGAGCGCCACCGAGCCGCCGTGGGGATTCACCCTGTCCACGGGAAGCTTGCCCGGATCGAAATCCACGCCCGCCTTGTCGCGCCTGAAGCTCGCGCTCTCGAGCGCGGCGAAGTTGCACAGCACCTGCGCGGCGAACGCCTCGTGGATCTCCCACAAGGCGACGTCGGCGTAGACGAGACGGTTGCGCGCGAGCATGCGCGGAATCGCGTAGGCCGGCGCCATGAGCAGGCCCTCGTGGAAGATGTCCACGGCCGCGATCTCCCAATCGAGGAGCCGCGCCCTGGGAATCGATGCGGGCAGGCGCTTCACACCGGCTCCGGTCGCCACCCACAGGCCGGCGGCGCCGTCGGTGAGCGGCGAGGAGTTGCCCGCGGTGATCGTGCCCATGCCGCTCTTCCTGTCGAAGGCCGGCTGCAGTTTCGCCAGCTTCTCGAGGCTGGTGTCGGCGCGCGGAAAGCCGTCGCGCGAGGCCTCCCCGACAGGCGTGATCAGGTCGTCGAAGAAGCCGGCCTTCTGGCCCGCCACGGCCTTCTCGTGGCTCGCCAGGGTGAGCTTGTCCTGGGGCTCGCGGGTGATGCCCCAGGCCTTGGCCATCTCCTCGCAATGCTCGCCCATGCTCTTGCCTGTAGCGCGGTTCTTCACCTCGAGGACGTGCAGGTGGACGTCGCGCGCCTTGAGGGTGCCGAGCGCGGCGAGCCGCTGCGTCGCCGAGCGTGCCTGCGTAAACCGCCGCAGCCAGTCGGATAGGCCCTGCGACAGCCCGACCTGCACGCGGCTCATGCACTCCACGCCGCCGACGAGCGCGAGCTCCCTGCTCCCGTGGCCGAGCATCCCGGCGGCCTCGAACGCCGCCAGCATGCTGGTCGAGCACGCGAGCACCGTGGAGAACGCCGGTATGGTCTGGTCGAGGCCCGCGTCGATCTGGACCTCACGCGCGATGTTCGAGTAGTGAAGGTTGGGAATCACCGTGCCCCAGACGAGCAGGTCCGGGTGGATGCCCTCGTGGGTCATCGCCTTCATCACCGGGACCGACATCTCGATCGCGTTCAGGCGCGCAAGAGGTCCGTCGACGCGCGCGAACGGCGTGCGCAGGCCCGAGGCGAGCCAGATATCCGGGGGCTGGGAGCTCAAGGTAACGCCGATTGTAAGGCCCCTGCCGCGTTTCCGACCAACAGCGGAATCGGGACCCGGAGCAACGGTCTATACTGGACCTTACGGAGGTGATGAAATGGATCGTCGCAATTGGTTGAAAGGCCTGCCTGTCTTGCTGCTCGCGGGTTTCGCCCGGACCGGCCTGGGACAGAAGCCGGCGAAAGGAGCCGTAAAGGTGGAAGACCTGCAGAAGAACTGGAGGACCCTGCTCGCCGACGGAGCCGACGTGGCAACCGGCATGGAGCCGCTCAAGATGTCCGACGCCGAGTGGAAAAAGCAGCTTTCGCGCGCGGCGTACGACGTGCTACGGCACGAGGGCACCGAGCGCGCGGGTTCGAGCCCGCTCGACCGCGAGAAGCGCCCCGGAGTGTTCGTGTGCGCGGGCTGCGGCCTGCCGCTTTTCTCCTCGGAGATGAAGTTCGACAGCGGCACGGGCTGGCCGAGCTTCTTCACGACCATCCCCGGCGTGTTCGGGACGACAGTGGACCGCAAGCTGTTCATGGAGCGCAACGAATACCACTGCGTGCGCTGCGGCGGGCACCACGGGCACGTGTTCGACGACGGCCCCGAGCCCACCGGGTTGCGCTACTGCAACAACGGCGTCGCGCTGCGCTTCATTCCGAAGACCGGCAAGGCCTGACCCGCGCTGGAAAAAACAAAGCCGCGGACCTCCGCGGCTTTGTCGGTTTTCGACCCCGCTGTTACAAGTCGGCGATCAGCGTGCGCTGCGACTTCCACATGCTGTAGGCCAGGAGCAGCGTAAGGAGCACCGCGGTGATGCCGAACACCGAATAGGCCATGCTCGCCGGCGACAGGCCGATCCCGGCATTGGTGACGACCTCCTTGGTGGGCTCGAGCTTGAGCGCGTACATGCCCGTGTAGTGCATGCCGCACACCGCGACGCCCATGACGAAGGCGCTGCCGAAGCGCTGCAGGTTGCCGCGCAGGTTGAAAGCGAGCCACAGCGCGACGGTCGCCGCCACGATGGCGATCACGATCGACGCCACAAACAGCGTCGGGTCGTAGCTGATCTTGGCCGGCATGATCATCGCCGCCATGCCCGTGTAGTGCATCAGCGTAACGCCCAGCCCGGTGAGCACGCCGCCCAGCGGCAGGTTGAGCCAGCCGCCGTCGCTGCGCCCCACGATGAACAGGCCGATCGCCGGAGCGAGGATGGCCACGATCAGCGAGGCAAAGGTCAGCACGGGGTCGTAGGCCACAGCGATGCCGAGGTCGGCCGCGTTCATCCCGATGAAGTGCATCGACCAGATCGCGCCTCCGCCCACGGCGATGGCGGCGCCGACGCAGGAGCCGATCACGCCCCCCAGGTACGCCCCTGCGGGATCGCGATCGCGAGCTGCAGGGCGGTGTAGGAACCGAATACCGAGATCACGTACGACAACCCGACCAGGAACGGCTCGTAGTGAATAGTGTTCATGTTATGCCTCCATTCGTTCGTTTTTAAAACAAAAACTTATCCCGAACGGCTCAGATCACGCGTTTGATTGCGTGGCTAAGGCCGCGGAATTATAGATCATATTTCAGCTTGAAACTACACCGAGCGCCGCCCTCCGCCTTGCACGAGATCTTCTCCACCCTGGTGTTCGCAGTCAGCGGGCCTGCATCCAGAAATCCCTGCATGAAGCCCCCGAGGAAGCCGCAGCAGGCGACCTCGCCGGCGCAGAGCGGGCTTTCAGGAAATCCTATGTCCGTATCCGTGGCCTCCACCTTGGTGATCGCCTCGAGCGCCGGCACCAGCGTGCGCCGCAGGGCAACCGGCATGCGCAGCGGACTGCCGAAGGACCATTCCTTCTCGTACTGGAATGCCCCGATCTTTTTCCCCGCCTCGAACAGCTCCTGCTCCCTCGCGTCGCTGCCGAAGCTCGCGCCGTAGGCCTGCACCAGCGCTGCGACGGCGGGGAATTTCGCCGCGATTTCTTTCAGGGACGGAGCCGGTCCGGGCTGGGCTGCGTCCATCCCCAGTAGGCTGAACTCGGGGCCGAGGCTCCGGAGCTCCGCAGCCAGCTTGACCCGGTCGAGCTGCGGCGCGTCGATGACGACGCGTACCAGCTTGGCGCCCGAGGACGAGTCAATGAGCTGCTGCCCCTTCACGGGGTAGCCCTTTCGGACCAGGAAGGCCGAGATCCGGGCCAGGGCCCCGCTCTTGTCCGCACCGCCGATTGTGATAGTCACCATGCCGTCTCCGTGCAACAACTACGCAACTTCTATGCCGCGAGGACGATATTCCGGCGTGGAATCCTGCCCCTAGGCGCGCATCCCACCCGCCCGAGCAGCAGGAAATCTGTCGGCAAGACGACGCCGGCGACGAGAAATTCTATCCCAGCGTCATTCCGGGGGCCCCCTGTAACCGCCGATACAGGGGTTACAAGGCGTTACACCCGGCCGGGTCAACAGGCGGAGCGGCCGGCCCGTTTTTCGGGTCATAAACGTTGAGAAAGGAGCCCAACCATGAAGACCTCCGCCCTCCGCCTCTTGAGCATCGCGGGCATCGCCGCATCGTCCCTCGCTGTCGTCTCCCCGGCGCTCGCCCACAACGGGTATTACCGCGAGCATGTCCACTATGCCCCCCCGCACTTCGCCCACCGCGTCGTCGTCGTGCGACCCGTGTTTGCGCCGGCGCCAGTGGTCGTGTACCCGGGGCTGGTTTATCCGTCCGCACCGGTGTACTACGCCGCTCCCGCGCCCGTGTACTACGCTCCCGCGCCCGCGTACTACGCTCCTGCGCCCGCGTACTACGCTCCCAATCCCGCGGGCACGATCGGCGGCGCGATCGCCGGCGCCGCGATCGGCGGCATCGCGAGCCACGGACGCCCCGGCGCGATCGTGGCCGGCTCGGTGATCGGCACGGTCGTGGGGAGCACCCTGCCGCGCTGACGCCAGCGCAAGCGAGTTCCACGGGAAGTCCACCTTCGGGCGGACTTTTCTTTTTGTGCAGCGGGCGGCAGCGCACGCCACCTTACAATGACGCGTGCCTTCCGAACCGCCCTACGCGGGCCTCACCCCCGACACCGTCCTGGACGCGCTCGCGAGCGCGGGCTTGGCCGGCGACGGCCGTATGCTCGCACTCAACAGCTACGAGAACCGCGTCTATCAGGTCTGGCTCGAGGACGCCGAGAACCCTCGAGCGTCGATCGTCGCCAAGTTCTACCGCCCGGGACGCTGGAGCGACGCACAAATCCTCGAGGATCACGCGTTCACCGCCGAACTCGCCGAAAGGGAGATTCCGGTGGTCGCGCCGCTCGCGTCAGACGCGAGGACGCTCCACGAATTTCGCGGATTCCGCTTCGCCCTCTATCCGCGCCGCGGCGGGCGCACGCCCGAGCTCGAAGACCCCGACACACTCGAATGGATGGGGCGATTCATCGCGCGCATCCACGCTATGGGCGCGACTCGCCCGTTCACCGAGCGGCCCGCGCTCGACATCGCCACCTTCGGCCGCGAGCCGCGCGACTGGCTGCTGGCCAACGAATTCGTCCCGGCGGACCTGCTCGCGGCCTGGAAGAGCGCCGCCGAGCTCGCGCTCGCGGGCGTCGCGCGCTGCTACGAGCGCGCGGGCGAGGTACGCACGCTGCGCCTGCACGGCGACTGCCACGCGGGCAACGTGCTGTGGACCGACGACGGCCCTCACTTCGTCGACTTCGACGACTGCCGCTCGGGGCCGGCGATCCAGGACCTGTGGATGCTGCTCTCGGGCGACCGCGGCTCGATGACGCGGCAGCTCTCGGACGTGCTCGCGGGCTACGAGGACTTCCACGAGTTCGATCCTCGCGAGCTGCACCTGCTGGAGGCGCTGCGCACCCTGCGCCTCCTTCACTACTCCGCCTGGCTCGCCCGTCGCTGGGACGATCCGGCTTTTCCGGCGGCCTTCCCCTGGTTCAACACGCAGCGCTATTGGCAAGACCGGATCCTCGAGCTCAAGGAGCAGGTGAGCCTGATGGACGAGGATCCGCTGGGCGTCGCCTGAATCAGGCCACCGCGAACTCGGGCTCGCGCTCGGCCCCCGCGAGCCGGTCGACCTCGACGCGCGCTCGGGCGAGGCCCTGCTGCTTGCTCGCCTCGCTGATCGCCAGCCCCTCGGCGTAGACGAACTCGATGTCGCTCATGCCGATGAACGAGAGGAAAGCGCGGATGTAGGGCGTCTGGGTGTCGTTCGGCGTGCCAGCGTAGAAGCCGCCGCGGGCCGCGAACACGTAGACCTTCTTTCCCGTGAGCAGGCCGACCGGGCCCTTGTCGGTGTACTTGAAAGTCACGCCCACGCGGCCGATGTGGTCGAAGTAGGCCTTGAGCGTCGAGGGCAGCCCGAAGTTGTACAGGGGCAGCCCGAGTACCACGACGTCGGCGCGCCGGAGCTCGTCGATCAGCGCGTCGGAGTAGGCGACCACCGCCTGCTGCGCCGGCGAGCGCTCCTCGGGCTTGGCGATGAACGCGGCGAAGCGTCCCGCGTCCAGGTGCGGCACCGGGTCGGCGGCGAGGTCGCGCACCGTCAGGCGCGCCCCGGGGTTCTGCGCCCGCAAGCGGGTAACGAACTGGTCAGCAAGGGCGGTCGACTGGCCGTTGCCGGAGAAGATGCTGGAATTGATCTGCAGGATATTCATTTGGCTCTCCTTTTGAATAGAGCCAATTTATTATTGATCAAATAGATTAAAAAGCACAAAATATCGACATTATCATTCGAATATATCGATAGTTATGTCAGCACCCAGGATCAGCATCGACCAGTGGACAGCGCTTGTTTCTGTCGTAGAGTCAGGGAGTTACGCCAGAGCGGCGGAGCGACTGCACAAAAGTCAGTCAACGCTCACCTATGCCATCCAGCAGGTCGAGCGGCTTCTCGAGGTGAAGCTCTTTGAGATCAAGGGACGCAAAGCCGTGCTGACCTCGACCGGGCAGCTCCTGTACCGCCGCGGCAAGACGCTGGTCGACGACGCCGAGCGCCTGGAACGGGCGGCGGGCGAGCTCGCCAAGGGCTGGGAGACCGAGATCCGTCTCGCGGTCGACATCCTCTTCCCGACCTGGCTGCTGGTGCAGTGCCTCGGCGCCTTCTCCACAGAGCGGCCTGAGACGCGCATCGAGCTCTACGAGACGGTGCTGAGCGGCACGGACGACATGCTGCTCGCACGCAGCGTCGACTTCGTCATCACTTCGTCGATACAGCAGGGATTCATCGGCGACGTGCTGACGCAGGTGCACGCAGTGTGCGTCGCCGCGCCGTCGCACCCACTGCACCACCTCGGCCGGCCCGCGACGCTCGGCGACCTGCGCCATCACCGCCATGTGGTGATCCGCGACACGGGCGTCCAGCGCGCGCGCTCGGCCGGGTGGCTCAATGAGCAGCGCTGGACCGTGTCGCACAAGGCGACCTCGATCCACGCCTTGTCGCTCGGCTACGGCTATGCCTGGCTACCCGACGAGTGGATCCGCGGCGAGCTCGAGCGCGGCGCGCTAGTGCCGGTGCCGCTGCGCGAGGGTGCCGAGCGGACGGGCTCGCTCTACCTCGTGTTCGCCGACCGCGACGCCACCGGCCCCGGCGCGCTGCGCCTGGCGGAGATCATCCGCGAGAAGGTGGCGAGCGAGTGCAAGCGCTCGGCGCTCCCCGATGCCTGAGACCCGTCTGCACGGCGCTGCGCTCACCGTCACCCTGGTTGTGATCTGCCAGGGGTTCAACATGCTGACCGTCGGCGGCATCGCCCTCCTCCTGCCGCTCATCCGGGAAGACCTCGGCATGAGCTTTTCCCAGGCGGGCCTGCTCTCGGCCGTGTCGACCTTCACCTACGCGCTCGGCCAGATTCCCGCGGGCCTGCTCGCGGACCGCTTCGGGCCGAAGCGGCTGTTCTTCCTCGGCATCCTTGGGTCGACGCTGCTCGCCTTCAATTTCGGCACGCTGCAGACCTACCCGGGTGCGGTCGCCAACCAGATCGCCTCGGGCGCTTTTCGCGCCCTGATCTTCGCGCCCGGCCTGACGCTCGTCGCCTCCTGGTTCCCGCCCGACCGCAAGGCGACCGCGATGGGCGTGTACGTGATCGGCGGAGTGTCGGGGAACATCCTGCTCTCGCTCGTCGGCCCGCTGCTCGCGGGACGCTTCGGCTGGCGCCCGACGTTCATGGGGTTTGCGCTGCTAGGCGTATGCATCGCCTTCGTGTTTCTCGCGCTCGGCAGGGAAAAGCCTGCGGCGGGCCGTCACCCCGTGGGCATGCTCGACGCGCTCGAGCTCTTCCGCTACCCGATCATGTGGGTGTGCGCGGGAATCCAGTTCATCCGCTTCGCCGTGACGACCTCGTTCAATTTCTGGCTGCCCTCGATGCTGGTGTCGGACCGGGAGCTCTCGCTGGAAAGCGCCGGCCTGATCACGGCGATGGGCGCGCTGCTCACCGCGGCCGCCAACCCTCTCGGCGGCTACGTCTCCGATCGCTTGCGGAACCCGCCGCTGGTGATCGGCGCCTCCCTCGCCGTGCTCGCGCTGACCTCGGGGCTGATCGTCGTTGCTGACTCGACCGCGCTCCTCGTGCTCGTGATCGCGGTGAACTCGATCTTCCTGCAGTTCTACTTCGGCCCGCTGTTCTCGATCCCGCTCGAAGTCCTTGGGTCGCGCGTCGCCGGCATGTCCGCCGGCTTCGGCAACATGTTCGCCAACCTCGGCGCGCTGACCTTCGCCTACGCGCTCGGCGTGGTGAAGGACAGCTCGGGCGCGTTCAAGTGGGGCTTTGTCGCGACCGGCGCGGTATGCATCGTCGGCGTGGGGCTGGCCTTCGTGCTCGCGCGCCTGCGCAAGCGCGCACCTCAGTAGGTCTTGTACGGCAGGTACTTGCCCGACATCACCACGTGCACGCGGTCGCCCTTCTCGTGCGGCTCGCGGCTGATGTCCATCGAGAAGTCGATCGCGCTCATGATGCCGTCGCCGAATTCCTCGTGGATCAGCTCCTTGATCGTGGTGCCGTAGACGTTGACGATTTCGTACCAGCGGTAGATGAGCGGGTCGGTCGGGATCGCGGTCGGCAGCGACCCCTTGTAGGGAACCGTCTGCAGGATCAGCACCGCCTCCTCGGGAAGGTCGAATATGTTGCCGACAGTCTCGGCCTGCTTCTTCGTCATCTGCATCTGGCCCAGGCAGGCCGCGGTGACCCACTCCTTGCTCTCGCCGACTTTTTTCGCGACCTCGGCCCACTTGATGCCGAGCTTGATCTTGCGGAACGCGATCAGATCGGTGACGTCGCCGCGCTTCATGGGCTTCATCATGCTGGCCGCGGCGAGCATTGCGTTTTCGGTGTCGGAACGTTTCATTGCCGTCTCCTTTGGTGTCTGATTCAATGCCTGAGATTGACTACGTTGGCTGCGGCCCTCTGGGGGGTGTCCGTCGCGCGCGGCTTGGAGCGGTTCACCAGGAAATCGACCAGGTGATTGCGGATCGGATAGTACTGGGGATCGCGGTGCATGTTGTGCCGTGCCCGGGGCGCAACCATCGCGTTCTTCACGGTCTCGGCGATGACGGCGCGCGGGCCGTTGGACATCAGGAGGATCCGATCGGCGAGCAGCAGTGCCTCGTCGACGTCGTGGGTGATCATGAACACGGTCTGGCGCGTCGCTGCGCAGATCTTCAGCAGCTCGTCCTGGATGACGCCGCGCGTAAGCGCGTCGAGGGCGCCGAAAGGCTCGTCGAGCAGCAGCATCTTCGGCTGGATTGCAAACGCGCGCGCGATCCCGACGCGCTGCTTCATGCCGCCGGAGAGCTCCGCCGGCTTCTTGTGCTCGGCGCCGGTGAGACCGACCATGTCGATGTATTTCTGGCAGTGCAGCTCGACCTGGATGCGGTCCCATTTGGGCCAGCGCGAGCGCACCGCGAACGCGATGTTCTTCAGCACGGACAACCAGGGCAGGAGCGCGTGCCCCTGGAACACCACGCCGCGATCGAGGCTCGGGCCCGCGACCTCCCGCCGGTCCATGATCACCACGCCCTCGCTCGCGGTATCCAGGCCCGCGAGGATATTGAGTATCGTAGTCTTGCCGCAGCCGGAATGCCCGACGATGCACACGAACTCGCCCTGTTCAATCGCGAAGCCGACGCCTTCGAACACCGGTACCGGCCGGCCGTCCTTCGCCGGGTAGATCTTCGACAAGCCCTGGACTTCGAGAAAGGCCATGGCTAGTCGACGTAGGTGACCAGCTTCTGCAGCCGCCCGATGGCGACATCGAGCGCCATACCGACGACGCCTATGACGAGGATGGCGAATATGACGTTGGCGAGATCGAGGTTGTTCCACTCGTTCCAGACGAAATAACCGATGCCGGTGCCGCCGACCAGCATCTCGGCGGCGACGATCACCAGCCAGGCGATGCCCATCGAGATGCGCATGCCGGTGAGTATCGTCGGCGCCGCAGCGGGCAGGATCACGCGGAACGCACGGCGCAAGGGCTTCACCTCGAGCGTGCGCGCGACGTTCAGCCAGTCTCTCCTCACCGACGCCACGCCGTGCGCCGTGTTGATCAGCATCGGCCACAGCGAGCAGATGAAGATCACGAACACGCCCGAGACCGACGAGTCCTTGATTGTGTACAGCGCGAGCGGCATCCAGGCGAGCGGCGAGATCGGCTTCAGCACCTGGATGAAGGGATCGAGCGCGCGGTGCATGAGCGGCGACATGCCGATGAGGAAGCCGAGCGGGACCGCGAAGACGATCGCGAGCAGGTATCCCGCGCCGACCCGCGCGAGCGAATAGGCGAGCTGGATGCCGATGCCCTTGTCGTTGCTGCCGCGGTCGTAGAACGGATGCGCGAGCTGTTTCCATGCCGTCTTGCCGATCTGCCCGGGCGTCGGCAGTCCCTCGGTCTTCTTCGCGCCGCGGCCCATCAGCTTCGCGTACTCGTCGTTCGCCGAGGGCCCCTGCCGCTTGGGCAGCGTCGAAATCTGCCAGACGCCGAGCACGAAGACCAGCAACAGAAGCGACAGCGCCGCGGCGCCCCAGAAATCGCGCGAGCCCAGGCTCACGCCGCTTTCCTGATGGCGAAGCTGGCGACATAGGCGTCGGGCTTGGCGGGATCGAACTCCTTCCCCATCACCTTGATGTTCGCGTAGCTGCGCGGCGGCGCTTTCATCTCCAGCTCGGCCATGTGCTTTCTCGCGTCGGTCGCGAGGAACACCTTCTCGGCGATCTGCCGGTAGTCGACGTCGCCCTTGATGTAGCCCCAGCGCTTCATCTGCGTGAGCATCCATACCGCCATCGACTGCCACGGGAACGGATCGAAGTCGGCGCGGTCGGGCACGTTCTTCACGTTGCCCAGGCCGTCGGCGAACTTGCCGGTCAGCACCTGCTCGACCACGGTCACCGGCTGGTTGAGGTAGTTGGGCGGCGAGATCACTTCGGCGATCAGCGGCCTGTTGCGTGCCTCGCGCGCCATCGCGGCCGAGGTGAGCACCGCGCGATAGAGCGCCGCGAAGGTGTTGGGGTTCTCCTTGATGAACTGGTCCGACACCCCGAAGGCGCAGCAGGGATGGCCATCCCACAGCTCCTTGGAAAGGATGTGGATGAAGCCGACCTCGTCGTAGACGGCGCGCTGGTTGAACGGATCGGGGCCGAGGAAGCCGTCGATGTTGCCGGCGCGCAGGTTCGCGACCATTTCCGGCGGCGGCGTGACGCGGATCTGGATGTCGGTGTCCGGATCCAGGCCGTGCTCGGCGACGTAGTAGCGAAGCAGGAAGTTGTGCATCGAGTAGTCGAAAGGTACGGCGAACTTGAAACCCTTCCACTGGTTCGGATCGCGCTTGTCCTTGTGCTTCACGTGCAAGGTGATTGCCTGGCCGTTGATGTTCTGGATCGTGGCGACGTTCATGGGCTGCGCGGCCGAACCCAGGCCCATGGAGATCGCGAGCGGCATGGGCGAGAGGAAATGCGAAGCGTCGTGCTCCTTGTTCAGCATCTTGTCGCGGATCAGCGCCCAGCCGGCGGTCTTGTTGAGCGTGACGTTCAGGCCTTGCTTGCGATAGAAGCCGAGCGGGTCGGCCATGATGAGCGGGGTAGCGCAGGTAATCGGGATGAAACCGATCTTGAGGTCCTTCTTCTCGAGCGCGCCTTTCTCCTGCGCCATCGCTTCGAGCGGGCCGAAAGGAACGAGGCTCCCGATCGCGGCAAGCGCGGTCGACGAGCCCACCGCAGAAAGAAAGCGCCTGCGCGCCGCGTCGCGCGGAAAGAGCGCGCGCATCACCGCCGACTGGATGACGCGGCCGCTCAGCGATTCCGGATCGCTGTCGGCGGGGACCTCGACAGCGGCGTCGTGCTCGCCCTGCGACCGGTGCATCCCGCAAGTGCAAACGGCGCCGAGCCGCACGTCGGGGTTGAAGGGATTGTTGAAAGCGGACATGTCTCTGCCTCCGGGATGTTCGAGATGTTTCCGGGGGCAACCGCATCAAGCGTGCCCAACCCGGCTGGGACGCGACTCGCGTAGGATTTGGTTGTGCAACAAGGAGTTCCCCGGAAGGACGGCACGGCTTCGGTCGCCACACTGCGCCGAACAGGTGCATCCGCCTCAGCGTGGTGCGCTCGGCGCACCTCGCTGGTTCGACCGGTTACTCCGCTCCTCCCGGCCTCACCACGGGTCGACCTGCAGAATCTCCAGCGGCATGCCCGAGGCCGCGTCGATGAGGACCGCGCCGTCCGTGCGTGCGCGCAGCGGCAAAAACTTCACCGAACCGGGCGATCTCCCGGACGAATCCAAGTAACCGCGCACCGCTGCCGCGTCCCGCTGGAGAAGAATGCTCACGTCCTTCGCGCGCTTGAGCGCGTTTTGCGCCTGCGGCTCGTAAGGCGCGTAGTACTTCGGAAACAGCTCGACGTCCTTGCCTGCGACGCCGGAGAACAGCACGTCGCTGCGCTCCTTGGGGTCGGTGGGCAGCACGGCGGCAATATATTGCGGCCGTCCCAGCGGCAAGCGCTGGTACCGCGGGTCCGTCGCCTGAGCGAGATCGTTCGGGTCGAGATCCTTCGCGGTCACCAGGACGAATCTGTCGACGGCGAACGCCAGGTAGACCGGCCGGACGAGGTAGACGACGTGCACTCCGTAGACCAGCGCCGTGGCCTGGACCGCCGCAATGAACGCCAGGTCGAATTTCAGGCCTTTCTTTCCCGACTTGAAGATGATGAGCGTGATCAGCGGACCGAGCGTCACGTCGACACCCGCGAGGATCACCGTGAGCCCGGCGCCGCCGGCAAGCTCGAAGAGCGGCCACGGGTACCACACCGTCATCATGAAGACGAGCACGGCGCCGACCACGACGCAGCTCAGCAGCACATGGATTCCGGAGGCTCTCCAGCGAGACATGGACGATCGCGCCACCGCGGAAAGGCGATACCCGGCTGTTACCTCGGGTCGTCCGGACCCGCGACCGCCGCGCCCTCGACCCCGTGCCGCGCCAGCGCCTGCGCCACCAACCCGGTCGCCTTCATCTCCTCGATGAAGTCGCGCACGTAGCGGGCTCCCGCGTCGCGTCCCTTGGGCACCGCCATCGCCTGGTTGATGGTCATGAAGCGGCCCGGGAGCATGCGCACGCCGGCAACGCGTTTGGCGTCGGCCTCGAGTTGCTGCTTCACGCCGGCGGACACCTCGAGGTTCTCCCGGATCATGGTGCTCACCACCTCGGGCGAGCTCGCGACCCGCACCAGCATCGCCTGCTTGATCTGGCGGGTGAGGAACAGGTCGTAGGCGCTCCCTTTGCCCACCACGACGCGGATACCGTCGCGATCGACCTCCGCGTTGCTGCGGATCGGCGACTCGGCAGGCACGAGGTAGGCGCCCTCGATCACCACGTAGGCCGGCGACTGGATCATGTCCACCGCGCGCAGCGGGTCGATCGCCACGTACCCGATGTCCCAGGCGCCGGACTTCGCCGCCTCGACGACCCGGCCCGCGGCGGTGTAGGGAACGATCTCGAGCGGCACGCCCAGGCGCTTTGCGAGCTCGCGCGACAGATCGACCGAGACGCCGCGCGCCTCGCCGTTCGCCGGATCCTTGGACGCGAGGACCGGGTTGCCGAAGTTGATCGCGGCGCGCAGCTTGCCCGTTGGCGCGAGCTCGGCGATAGCGGCGGGCGAAGGCTTGGGCGGCTCCGACGAGCAGGCGGCGGCGAGCGCCGCGAGGGCGATGAAGGCGAGCCGTTTCATTGGGCCTACAGCGGCCTGATCTCGACCTTACGGAACTTCACCACGCCCGCGCCGTACTGGAGCGCGATCGGGCCGCTCGCGTGCGTGCTGTCCTGGATGTCGACCGTCTTCTGGCCGTTCAGGACCACCGTGAGCTGCGAGCCCTTGGCGGTGATCTCGTAGGTGTTCCACTTGCCCCCCGCCTTGGGCATGGGCACGACCTTGGCGTGGTAGACGATGGCTCCCGTGCCGTAGCTCGGGTCGGGGCGCTTGTCGAAGATGTTGACCTCGTAGGCGTTCTTGGCGGTCACCGTTCCGCGATCGGCACAGCGCAGGAACACGCCGCTGTTCGCGTCGTCGTCGACCCAGAATTCGGCCCTCACCTGGAAATCGGTGTACGAATTCTTCGAGACCAGGAATCCCTGGCGCTTGTCGCCGCTGTCGGCCTGGACCGAACCGTCGGCGATCCTCCAGTTCGCATTGCCGATCGGTGTCCAGTTGTCCAGGCTGGAGCCGTCGAACAGCACGGTCCATCCCGAGCCCGAAGACATGGACGAGCAGGCGCCGAGCGCAACGGCGAGCAGCCCGACGGCGAGCACTGACAGGCGTTTCATTTTGGCCTCCTCCAAGAGTGTTTGCGGATGCGGCGGTTTTCCAGGCATTTTGCACTGCCGGGAAAGGTTGTCAACCGCGTGCGGATCAAGGGGCCGCTCCCGGCGCCGCGAGACGGTCCTTGAGTTCCAGGAAGTGCCGCTCGAAGAAATAGTAAGACGCGGCGGCGGCGAGGAAGCTGACGGCCGTCCCCGCGAACACGTAGCCGAGCCCGACGATAAGCGAGTCGCCCGGCGCGAGCCCCAGCGCGGAGAGCGCCGGCTTGCCCGCGAGGAAGTGGATGGGGACGCTGAGCACGTACATCGCGTAGCTGTATTTCGCGATTCGCCGCAGAGGGTCCCAGCGCAGCGCCGCCAGCCAGCCTCCGGCCCCGAGCCAGTCCGTTGCCGCCGCTGCGGCGACCAGCAGCGCAAATCCGAGCCCAAGAAGCGTATACCCCAGAGACAGGGTCGCAGGTTCGGCAAAGTTGTAGCCGCGCGAGATCGCCGCACCGGCGGCGATCGACGCGAGGCCCGTTCCCGACAGAAGCCGTCGGCGATTCAGCGCCCACGAGGCCGCCGAGGGAATGCGGAACGCGGCGGCCGCCGCGCCGCCGAACGCCAGGGCGTCCATGCGGGTCGCCAGGAACTGGTAGATCGCCTGCACCGGAGCCCCGGCCCGCAGCATGCCGATCCGGACCAGCAGCGCCGCCGCGGCCACCGCGAGACACAGGCGCAGGACCCACCGCGCGCTGCGCCGGTAAACCACGAACGGCCACAGCAGGTAGAACTGCTCCTCGCACGCCAGCGACCAGAAGTGCGACAGCGAGTCCTCGCCCGGGTGGAACGGCCCGTACCAGTTGGAGAAATACGCCCAGTAGGAAAGCTCGAGCAGCGCGTCGCGCCTGGGGGCGGGGACCAGCCCCAGACCGGGCAGAACGACGAGTAGGACGAGGAGCGTGAAGTAATAGAGCGGGAAGATCCGCAGCACCCGGCGCACGAAGAACGAGCGGAAGTAGCCGGGCGCGTCGCGCGTGTCGAGCAGGATGCCGGTGATGAGAAAACCGCTGAGCACGAAGAACAGCTGAACGCCGATCCATCCCCGATGCAGGCCGACGACGACGAAGTAGGCCGCGCCGCCGAGCGCGACCATGAGATTGAAATTGTGCGGAACCACGAGCAGAACCGCGATCGCCCGGAGACCATCGAGCGCGGGCATGCGGGCCGGCAGGGCGCCGGGATCCGGTGTCGCGGTGCTCATCGACTCACTCCACGTGGATGTGTCTGTCCCTGATGACTTTCCCCCATTTTTCGGACTCGCGCTTCAGGTGGGCCGTGAATTCGTCCGGCGTGCTCGCGACGACCTCGAAGCCCATCTGCTCGAAAAAACGCGCCTGCTCCGCGGCCGTGAGCGTCTCCTTGATCCGGGAATTGAGCAGCGCAATGACCGCCGCTGGCGTGCCCTTGGGGGCGAGCACGCCGTGCCAGGTCACGAACTCGTATCCGGGCAATCCCGCCTCGCCGATGGTCGGCACGTCGGGGAGGGCCAGCGAGCGCTTCGCGCTCCCCACCCCGAGAATGATGAGCTTGCCGGCCTTCGCGTGGGGGATCGCCTCGGAGATGTTCGGATACGAGATCCCCACCTCTCCGCTCAGGGCCGCGAGCAGCGAAGGCCCGCCTCCCTTGTACTGGACCGCGACGATGTCGACGTTGCCCAGATAGTTGAACAGCTCGCCTGTGAGGTGAGGGTTGGTGCCCGCGCCTGCGGCCGAATAGTTCAGCGCTCCGGGCTTGGACTTCGCCAGCTGCAACAGCTCGCGCACCGAGCGCGCCGGCACCGACGGGTTGATCACGAGCGTCCCGGGCGACGAGCATAGCCATGTCACAGGCAGGAAGTCGGTGAAAGGATCGTACGGTAGCTTGCTGTACAGGTAGGTGTTCGTGACGAAGGGAATAGTGTTGATCAGCAGCGTATAACCGTCGGGGTTGGCGTGCGCCACCCCTTCCGTGCCGATGATGCCCGAGGCGCCGCTGCGGTTCTCGATGACCACCTGCTGGCCTATGCGCTCGGACAGCTTCGGCGTGAGCGCCCGCGCCACGACGTCGACGCTGCCGCCGGGAGGAAACGGCACGACGAGGCGCACCGGCCTCGCAGGATAGCTCTGCGCCTGGACCAGCAACGGAAACGCGATGGCGAGAATCGACCAGACTTTCCGCATTGCTTCTCCCTAGCGACGGAAGCTGTCGCAGTATTCGGCGGGCCCCTGCCACTTCTGCTCGACGACCCGGCTGTCCCGGAAAATGAGCGTGCGCTCGCAGCGCACCGGCTCGCCGCCGCCCGAGCCGAACGTAACGCCCGTGCCGATGCCCACGCCGCCTCCGCTGCCGATCCCGATGCCGATCGAGGGCGATACCCGCCCGCGCGTGCCCGTGCCTTCGGAGACCCAGGTGTAGACGCTGCTGCCATCGGTGAGCTTGGTGCTGCGCGCCGGCGTCCCCCAGGCGCGGACCACGTCGTCGTAGCTCGCGCCGTTCCAGCCGCTTTCGGGCCCTGAGGCCTCTCCCGACGTCGCGCAGCCGGCAAGCAGGACGAGGATGGACAAGGCGACTCTCACGCGCCGATGATACGCCGGCGGAAGCGGCGGCGGAGCCGTCCCTCTGTATACTTCGGACCATAACTACGCTACCAGGAGATCAAGCGCGTGAAGAACGGGCACTACGTGGAGATACCGGTGGGCGAGAGCACGCGCGGGCACGCCACCACGGGCAGCGCCGCGCTGTGGAAGCAGCACCTCGAAGACCTGTTGAAAGACGCACCGCGAACCAGAGGACAACGATGAAACGCATCGCCGCAGTTCTCGCTGCAGGCCTCGTCGCCGCCTCCGCGGCGCAGGCGCAGTACCCGAGCAAGCCGATCCGCATCGTGGTGCCCTTCGCCGCGGGCGGCACCTCGGACATCCTCGCGCGCGCCATCGGCCCGAGGATCACCGAGGCCTGGAGCCAGCCGGTGGTGGTGGAAAACCGCACGGGCGCGAACGGCAACGTCGGCGCCGATTTCGTCGCCAAGTCGGCGCCCGACGGGTACACCATGCTCCTCTCGGACGTCGGCGCGCTGGCGATCAACCCGAGCGTTTATCCCGAGATGCCGTTCGACCCGGCGCGCGATTTCTCGCCGATCGTGATGGTGTCGTACTCGCCGCACGTGCTGGCGGTGCACCCGTCGCTGCCGGTTAAGGACGTGAAGGAGCTGATCGCCTACGCCAAGGCGAACCCGGGCAAACTCAATTTCGCCAACTCGGGCACCGGCGGCGCGCCGCACCTCGCGGGCGTCGAGTTCGCGGCGCGCACCGGCGTGCAGTGGGCCTACATCCCCTACAAGGGCGGCTCGGCCGCGGTGACCGACGTGATCGCGGGCAACGCCAACGTGCTGTTCAACGGCATGCTCGCCACCTACCCTTCGGTGAAAGCCGGGCGCCTCAAGGGCCTCGCGGTGTCGAGCGCGCAGCGCGTCGCCTCGGCGCCCGACCTGCCCACGGTAGCGGAGACGCTTCCCGGGTTCGAGACTGGCTCCTACCAGGGCGTGCTCGCCGCGGCGGGAACCCCGCGCGAGATCGTGGCGAAGCTCAACGCCGAGCTGGCCCGCATCCTCAACACGAGCGAAATGAAGGAGTTTCTCGCGAAGCAAGGGACGGAAGTGCGCGCCGGCCCGCCGGAGGCGCTCGCTACGTTCATCGTGAACGAAAAGGCGCGCTGGGCGAAGGTGGTGAAGGAGAACGGCATCAAGGCCGACTGAAGACGAAAAACAAAACGCCCCGGGGTCTCCGGGGCGTTTCGCGTAAGGCACGCCGGATTAGCGGCCGGCGGTCATCCCTGTGGTGCGGATGGATCCGCAGTTCGAAGCCTCTAAACCGATCCTGCCTGGTTGGTCTCTCACGGGATCACCTCCTTTCGAAGTTGGGAGCTTGTACTCTAGCACGCTAGCTCCTGGGCGCGCGGGGCAGGAACAGCCACAGCGCGATATAGACGACGATCCCGAGCCCGAAGAACAGCGCGAAGAGGACGAACACCACGCGCAGGAATATCGGGTCGACGTCGAGCCATTCTCCGAGACCTCCGCACACGCCGGCGATCTTCCGGTCCGACCGCGACAGGTGCAGGCTCGCAGACGGCCGAGGCTTGCCGTCGCCCGTCTTCTCGGGAGCCATCACCCACAGCAGCAGATAGACCAGCGCCCCGAGGCCGCCGAAAAACAGCGAGAGGAGAAAGAACAGCCGGAAGAACACGGGATCGACATCGAAGTATTCGCCGAGCCCAGCGCAGACCCCGGCGAGTTTCTTGTCGTCGGCCAATCGATGGAGCTTCTTCACGCCTCTTGCTCCGGCATCCGAATGGGAAGATCATACCCCGACGACGCGCGGTGATTTTCTCCGGGAGGCCCCTATGAAGAAAAAGCAGGGTGACGCAGCGACTCGCGTTGATCCGGACGGTCCTGCAACGAATCGGCGAAGGTTTTTGAAACACGGCGCCGCGCTCGCGGCAACCGCCACCGTCGCACCAAGCGCCCGCGCGCAGAATCTCGCCGGCCAGCCCTGGGAGCGCGTGTACGGCGCGGCGTTCATCGGCTATGGCCAGCCTTCGCGCTTCGAGCAGCCGGTCGTGCGCCATATGCGGCGCGCGTACGGCGAACTCGCGCCGGGATCGGGCTCGGCGCTCGCCCCCATCGAGTCGCTGGAGGGCATCATCACCCCGAGCGGCCTGCACAACAACCGCAGCCACAGCGGAACGCCAGAGATCGATCCGAAACAGCACCAGCTGCTGCTGCACGGCCTCGTGCAGCGGCCGCTGCAATTTTCGATGGAGGCGCTGTGGAGCTATCCCATGACCACGCGCATCCATTTCGTCGAGTGCTCGGGCAACAGCGCAGCCGCCCTCGCGCCGCAGCCCGCCCAGGTGCCGGCGGGCGCGATGCACGGAAATGTCGCCTGCAGCGAGTGGACCGGGATACCGCTCGCCATGCTGCTTGAGGAGGCCAGCCTGCTGCCGCAGGCGAAGTGGCTGCTCGCCGAAGGCGCCGACTCGGCGCATATGAGCCGCAGCGTCCCGATCGAGAAGGCGCTCGACGACGCCATGATCGCGCTCTACCAGAACGGCGAGCGCCTGCGCCCCGAGCAGGGGTACCCGGTCCGTCTGCTGCTTCCCGGATGGGAAGGCAACATGAACGTGAAATGGCTGCGCCGCATCAAAGTGACCGAGGAACCGACGTACACCAAGGATGAGACGTCCAAGTACACGGACCTGCAGCCCGACGGCCGCGCGCTGCAGTTCACCTTCGAGATGGGGGTGAAATCGGTGATCACGCGGCCCTCATCCACGATGACCCTGCCGCGCCACGGCTTCTACGAGATCTCGGGCATCGCCTGGAGCGGCGCGGGTCGCATCCGCCACGTCGAAGTCTCCACCGACGGCGGCGCCACTTGGGCGGAGGCCGCGCTCACCGGAGAGGAACGCCCGAAGGCGCTGGTGCGCTTTCGCCTGCCCTGGGAATGGACCGGGCAGGCCGCGGTGCTGCAGAGCCGCGCCACCGACGAGAAGGGACGGGTGCAGCCGGCGCGCAAGGCGTGGCTGGCGCAATACTCATCCGCCAATCTCTATCACAACCACTCCATCGTGAGCTGGGCGGTCGGCACCGACGGGAGCGTGAAGAATGTCTACGCCTAGCCGCATCGCGCTGGTCGCGTCCCTCGCGCTCGCGGCCTGCGCGAGCCAGCCCGCGGTCAAGGGCAAGGCGCCCGCGTTCGGCGCGCCGGCGAATCCCGAGGAGATCGCGCGCTACGACATCAGCATTCCGCCGAGCGGCGCCGGGCTGCCGAAGGGCTCGGGTACCGCGCGCGAGGGCGCGAAAGTGTACGAGCAGAGGTGCCAGGCCTGCCACGGCGCGAAGGGCGCGGGCAAGCCGGCAGACGCGCTCGCCGGCGGCCAGGGCTCGCTCGCGTCGAGGACGCCGCTGCGCACCGTAGGCAGCTACTGGCCCTACGCGACGACGCTGTTCGACTACGTGCGCCGCGCCATGCCCATCACCGCGCCGCTATCGCTCAGCGACGACGAGGTCTACGCGGTCAGCGCCTACGTGCTTTACCTGAACGGCATCGTCGGCGAGGACGTCGCGATGAACGCGCAGTCGCTGCCGCAGGTGAAGATGCCCAACCGCGACGGCTTCGTGAGCGACTGGCCGCCGCGGGCGCATAATTGAGGGCAACGCTCCATCCTGTGAGGTACCCATGAACCTGGCCGTACTCCGCCCCGCAGCCGTTTGCTTCGCGCTCTTCGTTCCGGCCGCCCATGCGCAGGTACCCTCCGCGCTCACCGGCCAGGTCAGCTCCGCCGAAGAGGGATCGATGGAAGGCGTGGTCGTCACCGCAAAGCGCGACGGCTCGACCATCAGCGTCAGCGTGGTCTCCGACACCAAGGGGCGCTTCGCCTTCCCGGCCGCGCGGCTCGAGCCCGGTCACTACACGCTGAAGGCGCGCGCCGCAGGCTACGAGCTTGAAGGCGCGAAGTCCGCGGACGTCGCCCCCGGTGCCGACGCGAGCGCCGACATCCGGATGAGGAAGGCCAGGAACCTCGCGTCGCAGCTCACCAATGGCGAGTGGATGTCGAGCATGCCGGGGACGGACGAGCAGAAGCGGTTCCTGCTCAACTGCAACAGCTGCCACACGATCGAGCGCATCATGAAGTCGAGCTACGACGCCAACGGCTTCCTGCAGATTTTCCAGCGCATGGCCGGCTACTATCCCGGCAGCACGCCGCTGAAACCGCAGCGCCTCGCCGGCAAGGCGATGCGCGACGTCGAGCGCGGCGGCAACGGCAGGAAGACCGCAGAATGGCTCGCCACGGTAAACCTGAGCCAGCAGCAGACCTGGTCCTTCCCGCTGAAGACCGAGCCGCGGCTTACCGGCAGGTCAACGCGCGTGATCATCACCGAGTACGACCTGCCGAATCCCCTGATCCAGCCGCACGACGTGGTGCTGGACCGCGAGGGGCAGGTCTGGTACTCGGACTTCGGCCAGATGTTCCTTGGCAAGATGGACCCGAAGACCGGCAAGGTGACCCAGTACCCGATTCCCGTGGTCAAGCCGGGCTGGTCCGAAGGCACGCTGGACCTCGAGCTCGACCGCGACGACAACCCCTGGGTCGGGGTGATGTACCAGAGCGCCATCGCGAAGTTCGACCGCAAGAGCGAAAAGTTCCAGATGTGGTCGACGCCCAAGGAATGGGACACCGACGGCGGCCAGCTCGGCCACATCGCCATCACCGGCACGCACACCGACAACAAGGTGTGGATCAAGAACTCGGACGGCGGCTACATCTACCGCCTCGATCTCGCCTCCAACAAGATGGAGAACCTCGGCAATTTCATCGATCCGCGGAACGGCAGGCGCATCGGCACCTACGGCATCCACTCCGACGCGGAGAACAACGCCTACCTGCTCGACTTCGCGGCGGGAAATATCGTCAAGGTCGACGCGAAGACCAGGCAGATGACTATCTATCTGACCCCGACGCCCAATTCGCGCCCGCGGCGCGGCCGCGTCGACCGCGAAGGCCGGCTGTGGTTCGCCGAATACCAGGGCAACGCGATCGGCATGTTCGACCCCAAGGCCGAGAAGATCACCGAGTGGAAAGTGCCCACGCCCTGGAGCGCGCCCTACGACGCCGTCGCGGGCAGGAACGGCGAGGCGTGGACCGGGTCGATGCTGACCGACCGCGTCTCGCGCCTCGACATCGCGAGCGGCACCTACACCGAGTACATGCTGCCGCGGCCGACCAACATCCGGCGCGTCTGGCTCGACGATTCGAAGAACCCCGGCATCCTGTGGGTCGGCAGCAACCACGGGGCGTCGATCGTGAAGGTCGAGCCGCTCGACTAGCCGAAAGCATTTCGACAACCGAAGTGGCGACCAGCGGGGCCAGTGATGATCCGACGGCGCGATTCCGGCTCGACGACCGCCTGATCGTCGTCACCGGAGCGAGCCAGGGCATCGGGCGCGCGTTCGCGGAGTGCTTCGCCGCGGCCGGCGCTCTTGTCGTACTCGCGAGCCGGAACGCGGACAAGCTCGAATCCGTGAAGCAGGCGATCCTCGGCTCCGGCGGGCGCGCGGAAGTCGTTGCGACTGACGTGAGCCGGCTCGACGACATCTCCAGGCTGGCGGATACCGTGAGCCGGCTGCTGGAACGCGAGCAGCGCCAGGTGGTTCTGGTGAACAACGCCGGATTCGGCTTCACCAAGCCGGCGCTCGAAGTACTCGAGCGCGACTGGGACGCGCTGTTCGACACCCACGTCAAGGGCACGTTCTTCTGCTCGCAGAAGATCGGCGCTCTGATGCTCAAGCGCGGCTACGGCAAGATCATCAACCTGAGCTCGGCGTGGGCGGCTTCCACCGACGCGGGGAAAAGCACTTACGGCGCGGCCAAGGCCGCGATATCGCATCTCACCGCGCAGCTCTCCACCGAGTGGGCGCCGCTCGGGGTGCGCGTCAATGCGCTCGCGCCGACCGCGACCCTGACCGAGTTCGTCGCCGGCACGATGTCCGCGAACCCGGCGCGCGCCCAGCGCCTCGTGGACCGAATCAAGCTGGGGCGCTTCGCCCAGACCTCCGACCTCCTCGGCACCGCGATCTTCCTCGTGAGCGCCGCTTCCGATTTCGTCACCGGGCAGACGCTGTTCGTCGACGGCGGGTTCACCACGTGAGTCCCGCCCGATGAGCCTCAGGCTCGGCATCCTACCCGGAGACGACATCGGCCTCGAGGTCGTTCCGGAGTGCGTGAAGGTGATGAAGGCGGCGGCGGAGCGCTCGGGGCTCGCGATCGAGTGGCAGACGCTGCCGATCGGCAAGCGCGGGCACGAGGAGCACGGCGACACCCTGCCCGCGGTGACCGAGCGGGCGCTTCACGGGCTCGAAGGCTGGGTGATGGGGCCGATCGGCCACGCCGCCTATCCCCGCGGCGACCCCACCTGGGTGATGCCGCCGGTGCGCAAGAAATTCGAGCTGTTCGCGGCGGTGCGGCCCGCGCTCTCGCACGCGAACGTCGCCTCGGTCCACAAGAACGTCGACATCGTGTTCGTGCGCGAGCTGACCGAAGGGATGCTCTATTCCGAGACCGTCGTCGCCGGCGCCCCGGAGTTCCGGCCCAACGACGACATCACCGTCGCCATGCGCGTGATCACGCGCAAGGGCGCGAGCCGCGTCGCGCGCGAGGCGTTCGAGATCGCCCGCACGCGGCCGCGAAAGAAAGTGACCGCTGCGCACAAGGAGCCGGTCTACCGGCTCGCCTGCGGCATGTTCGCCGAGGAGTGCCGCAAGGTGGCGCGCGACTATCCGGAGGTGGCCTTCGAGGAGATGATGATCGACTCGACCTCGATGAAGCTGGTGATGGAGCCGCAGCGCTTCGACGTCGTCGTCACCACCAACCAGTTCGGCGACATCCTCACCGATATCGGCGCGGGGCTGGTCGGCGGACTGGGCCTCGCCCCGGGCCTGTGCGTGGGCGAGCGCCAGGCGATGGCGCAGGCGACCCACGGCTCGGCGCCCGACATCGCCGGGCGCAACGTCGCCAATCCCTATGCCATGATCGTGTCCGGCCAGATGCTGCTCGCCTGGCTCGGGCGAAAGCGCAAGGAACCGAAGGCGACCGCGGCGGCGCTGGCGATCCACAACGCGGTCAGCGCGGTGATCGCCGAGGGCAAACGGCTGACCCGGGACCTCGGCGGCAGCGCGAGCACCCGGGAAATGGGAGACGCGATCGCCGCTTCGATCGCTAGATGAGGAGAGAGCCATGAGCATGACGCGTCTCGTTTTCGCGGTTCTGTTCCTCGCGCCGGCGATCGCCTCGGCGCAGGCGTGGCCGAACAAGCCGATCAAGATGATCGTCCCCTTCCCCGCCGGCGGCGGCACCGACTTCATCGGGCGCCTCGCGGCCAAGCAGCTCGGAGACCGCCTCGGCCAGACCGTCTACGTCGACAACCGCGGCGGCGCGAACGGCCAGATCGGCGCGCAGGCGCTGATGCAGTCGCCGCCCGACGGCTACACGCTCGCGGCGATCTCCGACGGACCGACGGTGATCAACCCCGCGCTGTACGAGAAGCTCGCCTACCAGCCGCTGCGCGACTTCGTGCCGGTGGCGATGATGATCAAGTTTCCCTCGATGCTGACGGCGCACCCCTCGGTTCCGGCGCGCAGCGTCGCCGAGCTGATCGCGCTGGCGAAGGCGAAGCCCGGGACCCTGAACTATTCCTCCGGCGGCACCGGCAACTTCAGCCACCTGGGCCTGGAGCTGTTCGCCTACCAGGCCGGCATCCAGCTGGTCCACGTGCCCTACCGCGGCGTGGGTCCCGCCACCGCGGCGGTGCTCGCGGGCGACGTGCAGCTCATGTACAACAACGTCGCCACCGCGCTCGAGCACGTGCGCGCCGGCAAGCTGATCGCGCTCGCGGTCGGCGAGCCAAAGCGCCTGCCGGCGCTGCCCGACGTCCCAGCGATCGCGGAGACGCTCCCCGGGTTCGAGTTCGCGGCCTGGGTCGGCATCTTCGCCCCAGCGAAGACGCCGCCCGCGATCGTCGCGAGGATCAGCCGGGAAACGGCCGCGTTTCTCGCGAGCGCCGAGGTGACCAAGATTTTCGCCGAGCAGCAGATCGTCGCCTCGTACCGCGATTCCGACGATTTCGCCCGCTACATCGGCGAGGAGCTGGACAAGTGGTCGAAGATCATCAAGACCCTGGGAATCAAGGGAGAGTAGGCCGCGCATGTTCAGCCTGCGTCTCAGCCCCGAGCAGATCGAGATCCGCGACGCGGTCCGCGATCTGGTGGAAACGGAAATCAGGCCGGCCGCGATCAAGCCGGCGCGGCTCGAAGCGAGCGAGCGGCCGCTGCTCACGGCCCTCCTCGACAAGGCGTCGGGCATGGGCTTGCGCACGCTCACCCTGTCCGAGGCGGATGGAGGTGCGGCAGCGGACACGCTCACCGGTTGTATCGTCACCGAGGAGCTCGCGGCCGGCGATCCGGACATCGCTGCGGTTCTCGCGCACACCTCGGTGCTCGGTGGGATCCTCGCCCGGGCGATGACGCCCGCGCAGCGCGAGCGCTTCCTGCCGCCGTTCGTCCGGGACGAACGCTACCACCTCGCCTGGGCCGGCGGCGCAGCCGGGAAGCGCAGCGGCGGCGAATGGATCGTCGACGGCGTCACGGACGCCGTCGGCAACGCGCCGCTCGCGAAACTCTTCGCCGTGCAGGTCCGGATGCCCGACGGCACCCGCACCTTGCTGGTCCCGCGCGACACGCCCGGTCTCTCGGTGCGGCCGCACGACGGGCGCTGGTTCCACGGCGCCCGCGGCGAGGTGACACTCAAGGATTGCCGCGTGCCGGCGGAGAATCTTCTCGGCCCGGAGGAACTCGATCCGCCGGTCGGCGGCCCGGCATTCCAGGCGATTGCCCTCGGCATCGGTCGCGCGGCCTATGAAGCGGCGCTCGCCTACGCGCAACTGCGCGTGCAGGGCGGCCGGCGCATCATCGAGCATCAGGCGATCGGCGCGAAGCTCGCCCGCTGCGCGATGAAGCTCGAGGTCGCGCGCGCCGCGGTGTGGCGCGCGGCGTGGGCCTGCGACCATCCAGAGGCGGTCTCCGACCGCAGCCTTCCCGACCTGCCGCTGGCGACCGTCGCCCGGGTGTTCACCTCGGAGGCGATGCTCGAGGTAGCCAAGCACGCCGCGGAGTGCTTCGGCGCGATGGGCGTGATGCGCGACATGCCGCTGCAGCAATACGTGCACGACGCGCGCGTGTGCCTGCACGCGGACCGGAGCAATGACGAAAGCACGCTGGAACTCGCGCAAGCGCTCGCCGGCGACCGGCGGGCGGCGGCCGCTTAGGAGAATCCATGGACTTTTCATTGAGCGAGGAGCAGCGCGCGTGGCAGGCGAAGGCGCGTAAGTTCGCGAAGGAGGAAATCCGGCCGATCTCGCTCGCGCGCGACGCGATCGCCGATCCGGCCGCGACTTTCGATTGGGAGATGTTCAAGAAGGGATCGAAGCTCGGCTTCCGCACCATGGCGGTCCCGAAGGAGTGGGGCGGCGAAGGCACGGACTTCGTGACGCAGGCGCTGGTCATGGCCGAGCTCGCCCGCGCCGACAGCGCGATCTCCAAGAGCTTCAGCCAGTGCTGGAAGTGGAGCCACCTGATCGCCGCGGTGTGCTCGCAGGAGCAGAAGGAGCGTTTCTTGAAGCCCTTTCTCGCCGACGACACTTTCGTGCTCGGCAAGGGCATCACCGAGCATTCCGCCGGGTCGGACAACCGGCTGCCGCCGCCCGACGAGCCCAAAGCGGGCCTCAAGCTACGCGCGGAGCGCCGCGGCGACGAGTGGATCCTGAACGGCGAGAAGGCTTTCATCGCCAACGCCAACATCGGCAAGCTGTTCTTCATCGACGCGCGCACCGACCCCAACGCGCCGCTCAAGCAGGGCACGACCTTGTTCCTCGTTCCGCGCGACACCCCCGGCTTCCGCCCGGGCAAGGTCTTCAACAAGAGCGGCTGGCGCTTCTACCAGAACGCCGAGATGATCTTCGAGAACGCGCGCGTGCCGCACGCCAACGTGGTCGGCGAAGTGAACGGCGCCATCAGGAAGACCGGCGGCTCGGGCGGGGACACCACCGGCGGCGACCTGTTCGGCGATCTCGAGCTCTCCGCCAACGCGCTGGGGATCTGCGACGACGCCTGCGAGACCGCGCTGCATCACGCCCGCACCGCGAAGCAGGGCGGCCGGGTGCTGTTCGAGCAGCAGCTCATCAAGCTCAAGCTCAACCGCATGCACATGCTCACCGAGGCGCTGCGCTCGTTCGTGCTGCGGGTCGCCTGGGAGCACGATTGCCGGGTTCACTCGGTCAACGCGGGTCTCGCGATGAACTACTCGACCGACGTCGTCCAGGAAGTGACCGAGCTCTACATGGACGTGCGCGGCGGCGCGGGATGCGTGATGGACCCGCACGCCGACAAGCTGGTGCGCGACTCCATCATCTGGAGTCATCTCGCCGGCGACACCGTGCAAAGGCTCAAGGTCGCGGGGCGGCTCGCCGTATAGCGACGGTGCACTGAGTCAAACCCCTATTCGATTCTGCTTCGCCTCCAGCTCCTCCCATCGCTTCAAGGTCCGCTCCAGCTCTTTCTCCAGCTCGACGATCCGGCGGTTCGATTCCTTCGCCCGCTTCGGATCGTCGCGGTAGATCGTTCCGTCCGCCAGCTGGGCGGTGATACCCGCCTGCTCCTTTTCCAGCGCTTCGATCCTCCCCGGCAGATCGGCGAGCTCGCGCGCTTCTTTGAAGCCGAGCTTCGCCTTGGCTTTCTCGGCACGCGCGGGCTCGGCCGGCTTCGCGGCTTTCTCCGCCGCCGGCGCTCGCCCGGGTTCGGGCTTCGCCCGCTGCCAGTCGCCATACCCGCCCGCGTATTCCTTCCACAGGCCCTCGCCTTCGCTTGCAATCGTCTGCGTCACCACGTTGTCCAGAAACTCGCGGTCATGACTCACCAGGAACAGCGTGCCCGGATACCCGGCGAGGAGCTCCTCCAGCAGTTCCAGGGTTTCGATGTCGAGATCGTTGGTGGGCTCGTCCAGCACCAGCACGTTGGCCGGGCGACTGAACAGGCGCGCAAGCAGCAAACGATTCCTCTCCCCTCCCGACAAGGATTTCACCGGCGCGCGCACGCGCTCGGGGGGAAAGAGGAAATCCCCCAGGTAGCTGATCACGTGCTTGCGCGCGCCGTTGATCTCGACGAAGTCGCCGCCCTGGGTGATGGTGTCGGCCAGCGTACCCTCTTCATCCAGGGCCGAGCGGAACTGATCGAAGTAGGCGATCTCCAGTTTCGTGCCCAGGCGCACCTTGCCGGCGTCGGGCCGAAGCTCGCCGAGGACCAGCTTCAGCAGCGTGGTCTTGCCTGTGCCGTTCGCGCCGATCAGGCCGACCTTGTCGCCGCGCAAGATCCGGCAGGAGAAATCCTTCACCACCTTCTTGTCGAAGGATTTGGAGACGCCTTCCAGCTCGGCCACCAGCCTGCCCGAGCGCTCGCCCTCCGGCAGCGCGAGCCCGACCTTGCCGATGCGCTCGCGGCGCGCCGCGCGTTCCAGGCGCAGCGCCTCCAGCCGCCGCACGCGCCCCTCGTTGCGGGTGCGGCGCGCTTCCACGCCTTTGCGGATCCAGGCCTCCTCCTGCGCCAGTACCTTGTCGAACTTGCGGTTGTGCACCGCCTCGTCCGCGAGCGCTCCGGCCTTCTTCACCTGATAGGCGCTGAAGTTGCCGGGATAGCTCGAGAGGCGCCCCCGGTCGAGCTCGACGATTTGCCTCGCGACGTCGTCCAGGAAGCGCCGGTCGTGGGTGACGACGAGCACGCTTCCGGAAAAGGCCTGCAGCGTTTCTTCCAGCCATTCGATGGCCGGTATGTCGAGATGGTTGGTGGGCTCATCGAGCAACAGCAGGTCAGGCTCGAGCACGAGCGCGCGCGCCAGCGCGACCCTCTTCTGGGTGCCGCCCGAGAGCTCGGCGACCGGCCGGTCCTCGGGCAGGGCGAGGCGCGAGATCGCCGCCTCCACGCGGTGCTGCACCAGCCAGCCGTCGGCGGCATCGAGCGCCTCCTGCAGGCTGTGTAGGCGCTCGAGCAGGGGACCGTGCTCCGTACCGGCGGCGAGCGCGTGGGTGACGGCGTGGTAGTCGAGCAGGAGCTGGCTGCTCGCGCCCAGGCCTTCGGCCACGGCCTCGAACACCGTAAGCCCTGCGCCGAACTGCGGCTCTTGCGGCACGCCGGCGATCTTCAGGTTCGGCGCGCGCCACACCTTGCCGTCATCCGCCGTGGTTTCCCCCGAGATCACCCGCAGCAGGCTCGACTTGCCCGTGCCGTTCCTGCCGATCAGGCCGAGCCGCTCGCCGGGCTCGATCACCAGGTCGACGTGATCGAGCAGCGGCACGTGGCCGTAGGCGAGCGAGACTTCGGAAAGTCGTATCAGAGGCATGTGCCGATTCTAGGGACTTCGCCGTCTCGGGGCGCGTATCCGTTCGACCTCGGTAATAAGCCGGTGGGGGCAGGTTCATGCCCGCATGCTCCATGACGGGCAGGCAGCACTATCGTCGCCGCACGCCGGCGGGTGGAGCGCTATAGTACCGGCAGACCGAACAGGGAGACGGCGATGAGGACACACGGACACCTTCCGGGATGGGTCGCGGCGCTGGCGCTCGCGGGCATGACGATCGTTCCGACTGAGGCAAGCGCACAGACTGACGTCGCCAAGCAGCTCGCGCCGACCGGAACGCTGCGCGTCGCCGTGCTCATGCTCTCGTATTTCGCCGACGAGGACGCGGGCCAGCTCAAGGGCTGGAGCCCGGAGCTCGGCGTGGAACTCGCGCGGCGTCTCGGCGTGCCCTACGAGCTGGTGCGCATCCACAACCCGGCGGACATGATCGCGGCGTTCCGCGACGGAAAAATCGATGTGACCTTCATCGGCATCACCAAGGACCGCGCCGCCGTCTTCGATTTCGGACCGGTCGTCATCGGCCTGCGCACCACCTTCCTCGTGCCGGCCTCCTCGACCATCAAGACCATCCCCGAGATCGACCAGCCCGGCGTGCGCATCGTCGTGCCGGCGCGCAGCGCCCAGGGCGAGCACCTCGACAAGATCATCAAGCGGGCCACCCTCCTCCGCGTGCCCGTCGAAACCACCAAGCCCGCCGTCGACATGATCCTCGCCGGCCAGGCCGACGCCATCAGCCACGTCGTGCCCATGCTCGCCACCGCGCAGCCTAAGCTGCCGGGCTCGCGCATATTGCCGGGGAGCTACTACAACGTCCCGATCGCGATCGGCTACTCCAAGGGACAGTCAGCCGCCGTCGCGGAGTACTGCAAGAAATTCGTGGAGGACATGAAAGCGTCGGGCTTCGTGCAGAAGGCGATCGACCGCATGGGAAGCAGAGCGGATGGGGTCGTGGTGATGACGCAGTAAGTTGCGGGGCCTGTAAGCAATGCCGGCGGCGTGAAGTAGCGCCACCCGGCGTAAGCGATTCACCCCAGCGGCCCCAAAAACGGCTCTCCCAAAAACGTATCGCTCCGCCCTTCCACCGCTTCCGGCCATTTGGCGTTGTCGACTTTCGACCGCTGTGACGCAGGCCGCGGTTTGCCGTCCCAGCCGACTTGCTCCATGTAGTAATAGAGCTGGAAGGCGAAGCCGTCGGGGTCGATGGCGATGGCGCAGTAGTCGATGCCGGGAAAGAGCTCGGGCGGCAGGTACTTGACGGTCACGCCGTTCGCCTTGAGGTAGGCGACGGCGTCTTTCAGCTGTTTGTAGTTGCCGAGCTGGACGCCGAAGGACATGAGGGTGCTGTCGGCCTTCAAGCCGAGCTCTTCGCGCAGCGCGAGCGGATAGAGCGCCATCGAATGGTGCTCGGTGTTGGCGCGTAGAAAATAGCAGCGATGGTTTTTGTACTTCACTTCCTCGGTTACCGAGAACCCGAGGTCGTCGCGGTAGAAGGCGAGCATGGCGTCCATGTCTTCGGCGAAGAGGCGCACCGGGCCGATTCTCGCGATCTTGAAGGGACGCGCGAGGAGTATCCCGCCGACTTCGTACTTCTCCTCACCGCCCAGGTCCGTCGCGCGCGTGCCTTTCTCGATGGGAATGCCGTCGGCGGTCGCCTGCGCCACCTCGGCGTACTCGGATTTGTGCGGCAGCTGCGGCGGCTTGGAGTAGCGCACGCCGTACATGTCGCGCGGTTTCGAATATCCGTCCCAGCCGACCTGCTCGATGCCGTAGTACAGCTCGTTGGTGTGGCCGTCGGGATCGGGCGGGTAGAAATGCCAGTTCGATCCCGGCAGGTCGCGGCCCGCGCGGCGGATCGGCCGCCCGCGCTTGGTGAACCAGTCGAACGCGTCCGACACTTCCTGCAAGGACCCGACCTGCCAGGTGATCTGGTTCACCGTGCCGCTCGGCGTGCGCGCGTGCGGGTTGACGACCTCGAGGATCTTGCGCGGGAAGAACACGAACGAATGATGATCGGTGCCGTGGCGCGAGAAATAGCCGACCGTCGGGCCGACCTTGTCGCGCTGCTCCTCGGGCACGCGCTCGCGGAAGTCGATCGGATCGGAGACGCGGAAGCCGAGCAGCCGGCAGTAGAAATCCTTGCTCTTCTCCGGATCGGCGACGTTCACGCCGAAGTGTCCCAGGCGCCGGATGCGGAACGGCCGCGCCAGCTTCACGCCGCCGACGGTGAATTCGTCGGTTGCCTGGGGGACGCGCTCGGGCTTGTTCATGCGAGATTCCTTCGTCGCTGTGCGCGCCAATTGTACGCCGGCAGCGCGGCGATCCCGCCTGTCACGCGGCTACGCGCTATTCCGGAGCCCGGTGCAGCCGCTCCCCGCCCGGGCCGTCGGCGAAGGTGAGCGGGGAAGCTGCGCGCCGCTGGCCGACGCCGGGCTCGCTCCAGTCGCATACGCCGTCCGGGAAAACCGCGTGCAGCCGCGCCAGATGCTCGGACGAGAGGACCAGCGGCGCATAGTCGGCCGAGTTGAGCGGCTTCAGCTGGCACTTCAGGATGTTCTCCGCGAGCGGCCCGCCCGCAATCTGCCGCGGCGACGCATGCTTCGCGAGCCGGCCGAGGCCGTCGGCCTGGGGCGCGTTGGCGTCGCACACCGCCATGTCGAAGATCGGGGTCGAAAATGCCGTGTCGGCGAGCAGGAAGCACAGGTCGACGGCAGCCGCGGGCTTTCCGGCGATCACCTGGGAGTGCGTGCGAACGGAGTTGATCGTCTGCTTCGGTGCACTCGTATTCAGGTTCGAGAGCCAGGTGTCCATGGTCAGGAACGACTTCACCGTCACCGCAGCGATCTGCGCCGGCGTGACGGGCAGGAGGCCGGTGCCGTAGCGCCACATCACCTGGTTGCCGTGGTCGCCGTCGTTGGCCGCCTCGATGCGCGCTCGCTCCGCGAAGCTGCGCCAGATGTAGTGAATGCCCTGCTCGTCCCAGCCGCGCGAGTCGATGATCGGCAGCTTGCCGAGGTTCCTGCCGCTCGACACGATGCCGGCCCGGTAGGCGATGTCGAGCGCCGGTAGGTCGGCGGTGCTGCGCGCCGCCCGGCGGTTCGAATCGGCATCGAAGCCGCCGATCTTCTCGTTCAGCGTGACGAATTCCTCCGCCGTGATCTTGCCGTCGAGCAGCGCCTTCAGGCCGTACTGGATGCCGACGTTGTCACCGGTCTGCCGCGCGCGCACGCTGCCCGGCGCGTTTTCGTTGGCCGTGGTGCCCCAGACTGCGGTGGCGAGGTCGGGATCGCCGCAACGCGTGCCGTTCGGATTGGTCACCGGGTCATAGACCAGCGCCGCCGGCAGCCGGCAGTTGTTGCGCGGCGCGCCGGAGGGCGCCAGCGTGCCCGTGATCGGATTGTTGACCAGCAGCGGAACGAAATTGCCCGGCTTGTTATTGAAGCCGAACTGGTTATTCCATTGCTGGCAACCGGACTGATCGAGATGGCCGTCGATCGCCGCCTTCTTTGCATTGATCTGCGCCTGAGTGAGGCCCGCGCCCGCCATCAGCGCCGTCCACTCCGGACCGGCGTAGAAGTTCACCAGCAGCACGCAATCGGTGACCTCGAGGCCCGTGGTGATCGAATCCGAGAAATCGCAGCCCGGCTGGATGCCGTCGAGCAGGCCGGGGAAGATCGAGGCAGCCGTGTTCTGCTGGATCGATCCGCCCGAGCAGCCGTTGCCCATCGTGTACTTGATCTCGCCGTACGTATCGACGATATGCTCCTTCATCATCATCAGCGTCTCGGCGTTCAGGACCCGGTTCGAGTTGAAAAGCGAGTCGGTGAGGCTGTTATCGGCGACCATGAAGCCGAGCCTGAGCGCGCTGTCGTCGTTGGTGCCGGTGATCCCCGCGACGACCCAGTTCTGCTCGCTGCGGAACTGCAGGCGCGGCTGGCCGGTGGACGCGCCGAAGGTGTACAGGAGCTTGCCGTTCCATTGGGGCTGCGGCGCGGTCGGCGTCCAGGCCGGCTTGGTCGGGTCGAACAGCACCGCGATGTCGTAGATGCCGCGGTTGAGGGTGCCGCGCTCGACCCGCACGATGTACGGCAACGTGACGCCGGCGCTGGTGGTGGTCGAGGCGACCAAGGCCGCCGGCGTCGTGCCCGGCACATAGGGCTGGAAACACGAGAAGGCAGGCGTTGGCGCGGTGGTCGTCGGGCTCGGATCCGGCAGCACGAACACGCAATTGCCGTCGGCGCCGTTGTTGACCGACACCGGGGTTTTGGTCCGATAGAACAAATGGAATTCGGTCGCGATGTTGCATTGCGCATCGATGGCAAACGTCGTCAGGCCGCTCGCGTTCGATGCTGGCGTGTCGCCCACCTGCGGGACGGCCGCAGGCGTGGCGCAGATCCATGGCGTCGTCTGCGAGCCGAGCAGCACCGGTCCGCCGATCGGGTGGTTGGTGATCTCCAGCTTTTCCGTATGGCCTGACCCGTGATGCTCCCGGGCACCGGCTTCGAGCGTGTTCCTGCCGTCCGCGAGACCGCTGACCAGCCCGCGGAAGCTGCGGGCGGCGGTATTGCGGGTGAAGGCGGCGGTAATGTCGTGGCCGTTCAGGCTGATCACCACGGCGTCGGGGTTGACATGCCCGGGCACCTGCACCTCGACCAGCGCGTCGCCGCCGCTGATCAGATCGGCGCGGTTGGACAGCGTCCTGATCTCGAATCGGTTTGCATCCCGGTCCCGGTCCGAACGGTGCGAATCCCGGTCCGGATGCTCCGAGTCCTCGTCCGAATCTGCCGCCGCGGGACCTATGAGCATCGCACCGGCGCACAACAGCAGGCCGGCCATAGCCGATCGTTTGTCGAACCATCGATGAGTCATTGCTGCCTCCTCGTCTGAGCGGGTCATCCCCCCGTAGCGTGTCCTGCTTTCGTGAAAGGAAGATCAATTCGCCACGGTGTGGGCCGTGGGCTTGTTGTGCCGGTCTCGTCTCTTGCTAGTCTCAAGACCGGAAATTTTTCGTGGACCCGGGGAATATTAGCATCAAGAATGTGTGCTCAGGAATCCGTTGTCAGGTTTCATGACAATTTCATGAGGGCTTCCGCTGGTTGACCCTACGCGGCGGCTCCCTCATGATCTTTCCTTGGCCCACTCCCTTGGGAAGGGATCGGGTCATACCAAAAAGGGAGAAGACCATGACGCGACTTCACATCGCCTGCGCGCTCGGCGCGCTCACGTTGTTGGCAATGAACTCCGCCAGCGCCGATTCCGACAAGGACCGGGAACGGGACCGGAGCAAGGATAGGACAGTCACCGTCGATTGCGCCTCCGGCGACACCCTCGCCCGAGCGCTCACCAAGGGAGACGACCGCAAGTCCCTGACCATCCTGATCAGCGGCACCTGCAGCGAGAGCATCGTCATCAACCGCAGCGACATCAAGCTCGCGGCGGCAGCACCGGGCGCGACCATCGTCGGGCCCGACCCGGCGATCGACGTGATCCGCGTCACCGGCAGCCGCGTGACCATCGACGGCATCACCATCATGGGAGGCCGCAACGGCGTCACCGGCGACGGCGCCGCGGGACTGATCGTGCAGAACGCCCTGGTCCAGGGCACGGGCCGGAACGGCATCACCTACGCGCACGGCGCGAGCGGCATCGTCGACAACGTGACCGTGGCCAACAATGCGCGCGACGGCGTGGCGGTCGACGCCGCGCAGGGTACCGTGATCAATTCACTGGTCACCCAGAACGCGCGGCATGGCGTAGGCGTGTTCAACAGCGGCTCGGCGCGCGTCGGCATCGACAACTTCAACGACCCGGGCGGCAATACTATCAGCGCCAACGGCCAGAACGGCATTCACATCGTGTTCGGCTCGACTGCACTGGTCGCCATGAACCAGATCACCGGGAACGGCACCAGCGCCGACCCGGCGGCCCTCAGGATCGGGATCAACCTCGCCAGCGCGAGCGTCGACATCATCGGCGGGAACACGATCTCGAACAATGTGGGAACCGGGGTGAACCTCGTCAGGAGCTCGGCGATATTCAGCGATCCCAACTTCGGCATCACGACCGTCAACACCATCAGCGGCAACGGCAGCCCGACCTCGCAGGGCGGCGTCTCCGCGTTCCTGGGCTCGAGCGTGACCATCCGGGACGCCATCATCACCGGCAACGTCGGCTTCGGCGTGTCGCTCTCGCTCAACTCGGCGGCCCAGATCGGGAATACGCAGATTCAGAACAACACCGGCAGCGGCCTGCAGCTGCAGCTGGGGTCGGCCGCGCTCGCCCAGGCGCCGGCCGGCAGCATCACAGGGAACGGGGGCTTCGGCGTCATCTGCGACACCGCCGAGTCGAGCGTGGCAGGCGCGCCTAACCCGATCGTCGCATTCGGCATCGGCCCCAACGGGGCAGGAACCCTCGCCTGCACCGGCTTCTGAACGGCCGCATCGCACGCTCGATCTGAGCGGGCGAATGAAGCCCGGCCTGGACGACCTGGAAAAAATCTCGGCCCTCACGCTCGAGCACTATGAAACGCGCGCCGAGGATTTCCGCGAGGGCACGCGCGACCACGACGTCAGCCAGAACATCGAGGCGCTGCTGCGGCACATCGCGGGCGAGCCGCCGTTCACCATTCTCGATTTCGGCTGCGGGCCGGGGCGCGATCTCAAGGCGTTCAAAGCGCTCGGCCACGTCGCCATCGGCCTCGAGGGCGCCGCGCGCTTCGTCGCGATGGCGCGCGCCGAGTCGGGGTGCGAGGTATGGCAGCAGGATTTTCTCAAGCTCGACCTGCCCGAGGCGCGCTTCGACGGCGTGTTCGCCAACGCCGCGCTGTTCCACGTCCCGTGCCGGGAGCTGCCGCGCGTGCTGCGACAACTGCGCGCGGCGCTCAAGCCCGGCGGCGTGCTCTTCTGCTCCAACCCGCGCGGGGCAAACGAGGAAGGCTGGAACCGCGGCCGCTACGGCGCGTACCACGATCTGGCCGCGTGGCGCCGCTGGATGTCGGGATCGGGATTCATCGAGCTCGAGCACTACTACCGGCCCGCCGGATTGCCGCGCGAGCAGCAGCCGTGGCTCGCGAGCGCGTGGCGCCGGCCGGCGGACTGAAAACACGCCGGCCGCGCCGACCGCGACCGTCACACCACTTTCAAGTGGATGGCCGACAAGCTCCCGTTCAGCTCGCTGCGCACTCGGTACGAGAGCTTTTGATTGTCCTGAAGGCCCCTGAGCCCGGCGCGTTTCAGCGCCGCTCGATGGATGAAGAGGTCGCGCGAGCCGTCGTCCGGGCGTATGAAGCCGAACCCGCCTTTGACGTTGAAAGATCTGACGATACCGGTAGGCACGAGGGTTCTCCTATCAGCGCAAAACGCAAGCGTCCTGACGCCTAGCGTAGGGGCGATCGCGACCGCGGAAGAATTCAGCGTGCCGCATTTTACATATCCATCCCTTCCATGCCGCCCATCCCGCCCATGCCGTGGGCGTGGCCGGCACCGTCCTTCTTCTCTTCGACCAGCTCCGCCACTGCGGCGTCGGTGGTGAGCAGCAGCCCGGCCACGGAGGCCGCGTTCTCCAGCGCCGTGCGGCTTACCTTGGTCGGATCAACCACGCCCATCTCGACGAGATCTCCGAACTGCTCGGTCTGCGCGTTGAAGCCGAAGTTGCCCTTGCCCTCCGCGACCCGGTTCATCACCACCGAGGGTTCGGCACCCGCGTTGGCGACGATGGCGCGCAACGGCTCTTCCAGGGCGCGGCGCACGATCTTGATGCCGGCATCCTGGTCGGGGTTGTCGCCCGTCAGCTTGTCGAGCGCGCTGCGCGCGCGGATGTAGGCGACGCCGCCGCCGGCGACGATGCCTTCTTCCACCGCCGCGCGGGTCGCGTGCAGAGCGTCCTCGACGCGGGCCTTCTTTTCCTTCATCTCTATTTCGGTCGCGGCTCCGACCTTGACGATCGCAACGCCGCCGGCGAGCTTGGCGACGCGCTCCTGGAGCTTTTCCTTGTCGTAGTCGCTCGTGGCCTCGTCGATCTGGGTGCGGATGCTCTTCACGCGCGCCTCGATCGCCTTCGCTTCACCCGCGCCGTCGATGACGGTGGTGTCTTCCTTGGCGATTTCGATGCGCTTCGCCTGGCCGAGGTCCTTCAGAGTCGCCTTCTCGAGCGTCAGGCCCACCTCTTCGGCGATGACCTGCCCGCCGGTGAGGATGGCGATGTCCTCGAGCATGGCCTTGCGGCGGTCGCCGAACCCGGGCGCCTTCACCGCACAGGTCTTGAGGATGCCGCGCAGGTTGTTGACGACCAGCGTCGCGAGCGCTTCGCTCTCGACTTCCTCGGCGATGATCAGCAACGGCCGGCCGGCCTTGGCCACCTGCTCGAGAATCGGCAGCAGGTCGCGGACATTGGAAATCTTCTTGTCGCTGAGCAGGACGTACGGATTCTCCAGCACGGAGATCTGCTTGTCCGGAGTGTTGATGAAATACGGCGAGAGATAGCCGCGGTCGAACTGCATGCCTTCGACCAGCTCGAGCTCATTGTTCAGGCCCTTGCCGTCCTCGACGGTGATCACGCCTTCTTTCCCGACCTTCTCCATCGCGTCGGAAATGATCTTGCCGACGTCGGCATCGGCATTGGCGGAGATCGCGCCGACCTGGGCGATTTCCTTGCTGGTGGTGCACGGCTTGGAGTTCTTCTTCAGCTCTCCGACCACGGCGATGACCGCCTTATCGATGCCGCGCTTCAGGTCCATCGGATTCATGCCGGAGGCGACGAACTTCATCCCTTCCTTCACGATCGATTGGGCGAGAACGGTGGCGGTGGTGGTGCCGTCGCCAGCAACGTCGGAGGTCTTCGACGCGACTTCCTTCAGCATCTGCGCGCCCATGTTCTCGAACTTGTCCTTCAGCTCGATTTCTTTCGCGACCGACACGCCGTCCTTGGTCACTGTTGGGGCGCCGTAGGAGCGCTCCAGGATCACGTTGCGGCCCTTGGGGCCGAGGGTCACCTTCACCGCGTCGGCGAGGACATTGACGCCCGTGAGCATCTTGTGGCGGGCGGACTCGTGAAAACGTACGTCTTTGGCAGGCATGTTCGTTCCTTGGTTTTCGAATTGAGGGGCTCAGCTCGCGACGACGCCCATGATGTCGTCCTCGCGCATGACGAGGTATTCGGTGCTTTCGATTTTTACGGTCTGGCCGGAGAACTTGCCGAAGAGGATGCGGTCGCCGACTTTCACGTCGAGCGGCTGCACCTTGCCGTCGTCGAGGATCTTGCCTTTGCCGACGGCGATGACCTTGCCCTGGTCGGGCTTCTCCGCTGCGCTGTCGGGGATGACGATGCCGCCGGCGGACTTGCTCTCTTCATCGAGGCGCTCGACCACGACGCGGTCGTGCAGGGGACGAATTTTCATCATGATGGGAATCCTTAAGAACTCTCGACGAGGAGGAACTCTCGGTGAGAAACCTGCGATTGTTCCGCGTTGCCTTACTGCTTCCATCCGTCCGACTGCCAGCCTAGGCGGAAAGACACTGGCGGAAAGATACTGACTGGTCGCTACCAGAAGCGTGTGCTATGATACTGACCGGTAACTCTCTTGTCAATCAGAAATTCGGACATGCGCAAGGCATCCAAATCGAACGGACACTCGGCCCCGCGTGGGCCGGAGCGCCCGAGCGCGCGCAAGCGCATTTTCACCACCGCCTCGGAGCTCTTCTACCGCAGGGGCATCCGAGCGGTCGGCGTGGAAACGATCGTGGCCAAGGCCGATACCACCAAGATGAGCCTGTACCGGAACTTCCCGTCCAAGGACGAGTTGGTGGCCGAATGGCTGCGCGACCACGACATCCACTTCTGGCAGGCATGGGACACGATGTCGCAGAAGTATCCGAGTGAGCCCCGCAGGCAGCTCAAGACGGCTTTCGCCCTGCTGGCTAAGCACGTTTCGGATCCCAAGGCGCGCGGCTGCCCCATCGCCAACGCGGCGGTGGAAATCACGGAGAAAGACCACCCCGCGAGGAAAGTGATCGAGATGCACAAGGCGAAGCTGCGCTCCCGGCTCGCCCATCTGTGCGCGCAGATGAAGGCTCGGCATCCTGGGATGCTGGCCGATCAGTTGTTTCTGCTCATGGAAGGCGCGCAAGTCACGACCCAGACTCTGGGAGCGCGTGGTCCGGGAAGGAACGTCGCCCGCGCCGCCGAGGTGCTGATCGACGCGCACCTGCGCGCCTTGTGATACCCGCTTTCTAGAACCCGATGCGCTGCTTTTTCGCGGCGCGGTTCTCGCCCAGGTCGTCCAACCGAATCTCGTCGCGCCCGTCGAGCTTGGCGTTGCCGAAGGCGGTCATGATGGCGCGGCGCATCTCGCGGGGCCCGAGTTCTGCGAGCCCGGCGAGCACTGTCTCGGCCGGCGTCTCGGGAAACGCCTTCCCCCAGTCGTGGCCGCTGCGGGTTTCCGAGTAGATTGATTGCGCGATCCGTCGGGCGCCGTCACGGTCGGGCGCCTCGATCTCGTAGACGTTCACGCGGTTGAGAATCGGCTCGGGAATGTGCGCAGCCGCGTTGGCGGTGGCGATCCACACCACGCCGGAGGCGTCCACGGGAATTTCGACGAACTCGTCGACGAACCGCGATGCGGTCTCGCGTTCGAGCAGCGAATAGAGCGCGCCCATCGGATCGTACTGCGCTTCCGTACCGGCTTTGTCGATCTCGTCGACAACCATCACCGGATTGGCGTAGTCGCCGTGCAGCAGGGTGTCGAACACCTTGCCGGGCTTCGCGTTCTTCCACTGCGACGAGGCGCCCGAGAGTATCCAGCCGGCGGTCATGGAGTTCATTGGAGCGAAGCCGAATCCGGTTGCGAGCAGGTGCGCCAGGCGCCGCCCGAAGTGCGTCTTGCCGATGCCGGGCTCGCCGAGCAGCAGGATGGGCGGCAGCTCCATCGGATCGTTCGACGACGCGCACAGCGCGATATGTTTCCTCACGTCGTCGAGCACCTCGGAGAAGTTGGGCAGCTCGTCGTACAAGGTATCCATTGCCGGGACGCCCGAGGGCTTGACCGTAAAGCGCGCGCCGCCCGTCTCGAGCATCTTCGCGTACGTGGACTTGAGTCCCTCGCTCGCGCCGGCCGGAAGTTTTTGCAGCGCGCGGTCGACCGCGGCGGTATCGTAGACGTTCTTGAATCCTGCAATCGGGATGCTTGTCGCGGTCATCTCAAGCCCTCCTCAAGGAGACGCACGGCATGGCACCAAGCTACCACCCGGCCATGGGGCCGGCAACGTCCTTTACAGGATCAAACGAAACAAATCCTCGCCCCGTCGACCCGGCCGGCCCTGGCACTCTCCGGGCCCGACTGCCAATGCGAAGTCAGTTGGGCCTGCCGAACAATCCCACCAGCCCCGCGGCGCCCTTGGTGTGGCCCTGCAGCTTCGGCAGCAGCTCCTCGCGCGTCAGGCCGGCCGGCAGCTCCTTGGCATCGAGGTCGGTGGCGATCAGCGTGAAGGTGTAGTGGTGCATGCCGGTCGCCGGAGGCGTGCACGGGCCGAAGTAGTAGCCCAGCCCCTGGGTGCTCTTGCCGCCGACGTACTTGTCGTTCAGCTGGCTCACCTCGCCCTCGGTGAAGCCGTTGACGCTCACCGCGATGCCGTACGCGACCCAGTGGTTCACGCCCAGGCCCTGGCGGCCTTCGGGGTCGACCATCAGCAGCGCGTAGCTCTTCGTGCCCGCGGGCGGGTTCGAGAACGCCAGCGGCGGCGACACGTTCTCGCCGATGCAGTTCGGGTTCTTGGGGTTGTTGCCGGCATTCTTCTTCGCGAGCATCTCGCCATCCTTGAACGCCGACGAGGTGATCGAGAAGACGTTTGGTCCGGTCGAGGGCGGGCCCATCATCGAGCACGCGCCGAGGGCGAGCGCTGCGAACGCGCCGCTGCAGGCAATGCGGAGTTTCATGGACATCGTGGAACCTCCTCAGGTTGGGATTGTGCAGCGCATTGTACGCCGCCGTGTAGTGGCGAGCGTGTGGTTGAAAAATCGCGGAGACAGGTATAGCGTCACCCGCTTCCATTTCGAAAACCACTGCTCCGGGGAGCGCGGTCCCAGACGAGAACATCAAGGATCTGCGCTCGGTCCTCACCGTCGTCGGCGGCAAGGTCATGTACGACGATCTCGACGGCAGGTCGAAGGACTACTGGAAGGCGGGACTCCCGTGAACGGGGCGATCACCCGCTTCTAGGCGTCCCCGGGATCCGCGCCCGCAGCCCGCGCAGCTGCTCCTCGAGGTCGCGCACCCGCTCGAGCAGCGCGACCGCGAGCGCGAGTCCCTGGGAGTCGAGTTCGAAGTCGCGCCGCAGGCGAAAAGCGCTGCGCGCGACGACGAGGCGGTCCGCGCCGAAAGTCCAGTCGCGCGCATCGGAATCGGTGGGGGCGATCGCTCCGCAGTCGACCAGGGCGCGCAGCTCCGCCTCCGACAGCCCCGAAAGCTCGCACAGCTCGGCGAGCGACAGCTCGCGCTCTTCGTGCAGCCACTCCACCTGGCCGGTCATCATGTCACGCCTCCTGCGCGAAGTGTCCGCGCGGGTTGAAAGTAGAGATTCCCGCGAGTTCGCCGTAGAGGGCGCGCTCGCGCTCGCTAGCCGCGCTCGGCACCGCGATCTGGACGATCGCGAACAGGTCGCCTTCGCCCGAGTGCGGTTTCGGCAGCCCCCGCCCCGCGAGACGCAGCTGCTGGCCCGCGCGGGTGCCCGAGGGCACCTTCAGCTGCACCGATCCTCCCAACGTCGGCACCTGCACGGTCGTACCGAGCACCGCCTCCCAGGGCGCGAGCGGCAGGTCGAGGAACAGGTCGTGGCCGCTCACGCGGAACAGCGGGTGCGGGCGCAGAGCGACGTTGAGATACAGGTCGCCGTCGCGCCCGCCGTTCATGCCCTTGCCGCCCTGCCCCGCGAGGCGCAGGCGCTGGCCCTCGGTCGCGCCCCTGGGAATGCGCGCTTTGAAGCTGCGCTGCACCCGGTGCGGCAGCCCGCGCTCGTCGTGGTCGGGCACGGCGAGGTCGAGCGTGACCTCGGCGCCGCGGTAGGCTTCCTCGAGACTGATGTGCGCGGTGACCTCGTAGTCCTGGCCCGGCATACGCATGCTGCGGGCGTGCGCGCGCCCGCCGAAAGCGGAGAACAGGTCGCCGAGATCGAGATCCTCGAACGAGAATGCGCCGTCGCCGAACTGCTTTTCCCACCCCGGAGGCGGGCGGAAATCCTGGCCGGGACGATGACGGCCCAGCTGATCGTAGGCGGCGCGCTTCTGAGGATCCTTGAGCGTCTCGTAGGCCTCGGCGACTTCCTTGAATTTCTCCTCGGCGTTCGGCTCCTTGGAGACGTCCGGGTGGTACTTGCGCGCGAGCTTGCGGTACGCGGTCTTGATCTCCTCGGGGCTCGCGCTACGCTCGACGCCCATCACGGCGTAATAGTCCTTGAACTTCATGCTGGCGGCATTGTATCCCCGCTCCTGCGATCGGGCAGAGGCTTGCGCCACCCGATCGACGCGCTCATGAAGTAACATGCGGGTCGGTTCCCCCATGACCAGGCTGCTCATACTGCTCACGCTGCCGGAAAACATCAGAATGCAGTACTACAACGGTCTGCGCAGCGCCCTCCCCGAGCTGGCCATCGACCTGGTCGATCATCACAGCAAGGTCGATCCCTACATCGGCGCGGCGGATGTGCTCGTCACCTTCGGCGCGCACATGGCCGACCACGTGCTGGAGAAGGGCGGAAAGCTCAGGTGGATCCAGGCGCTGGGCACCGGCGTCGATGGGATCGTCGACCGGCCGCCGTTCCGCTCCGGGACGCTCGTCACCAACATGCACGGGCTGCACGGCGACTCGGTTCCCGAGGCGGCGATCATGCTGATGCTCGCGCTCGTGCGCGACCTGCCGCGCGCGATGCGCAACCGGAACGCCCGCAAATGGGAGCGCTATCCTTCGGCGCTCTTGAAGGGCAAGACGGTGGGCATCTTCGGCGTGGGCGCGATCGCGCGGTCGCTCGCGCCGAAGTGCAAGTCCTTCGGCATGCGCGTCCTCGGCATCACGTCCGCGGTGCGCGACATGGGAGGCTTCGACCGCATGGTCCACCGCGACGAGCTCGAGCGTGTCGTCGGGGGGCTGGACTTCCTGGTGTTGCTCACGCCCTACACGCCCGAAACGCACGGCATCGTCGGGGCGAAGGTGCTCGCGGCGATGAAGCCGTCGGCGTTTCTCGTCAATCTCGCCCGCGGCGGCATCGTCGACGAGGAGGCCCTGCTGCGCGCGCTGCGCGAGAAGCGGCTCGCCGGTGCAGCGCTCGACGTGTTCGCCAGCGAGCCTCTCCCCGGCGACCATCCGTTCTGGAGCATGGACAACGTGATCGTGACGCCGCACCTCGGCGGCTTTCACGACCAGTACGCGGAGGAAGCGCTGCCGACCGTGGTGGACAATTTCAGGAAATTTCTCTCGGGGAACATCGACAGCATGAGCAACATCGTAAGGCGCTAGGCCATGGCGACCAGCGAACGCATCAACCACCCGATCTCCACGCCCGAGCTCGAGCGGCGCTGGGCCGCGGTGCGCGCCGCCATGGCCGCGCAGCGCATCGACGCTCTCGTCATGCAGTCGAACAACGACTGGATGGGCGGCTACGTCAAGTGGTTCACCGACGTGCCCGCGACCAACGGCTACCCGGTGACCGTCATCTTCCCGAAGGACGAGCGCATGACGGTGATCGGCCAGGGGCCGATGGGCGTGGTGCGCGAGTTCGGCCCCGAGGGGGACGCGGTGCGCCGCGGCACCGCGCGCTTCATCGGCATGCCCTCCTACGCCTCCTGCCCGTTTACCGCCGACTACGACGCCGAGCTCGCGGAAAAGGCGCTCGAGCGCTATGCCGGCGGAACGATCGGGCTGCTCGGGCGCGCGGCAATGTCCTTCGCGCTCGGCGACCATCTGCGGCGCAGGTTGACGCGAGCGAAATTCACCGACGCCTCCGACGCGGTAGACCGCATCAAGGCGGTGAAGAGCCCCGAGGAGCTCGAGAGGATCAGGAAGACCGCGATGCTCCAGGACAAGGCGATGGAGGAGACCTTCGCCGCGATCAAGCCGGGCATGCGCGAGCTGGAAGTGGCCGCGATCGCCGAGCACGTCGGCCACAAGCACGGCAGCGAGCAGGGCCTTTTCCTCGCCGGGTCGGGCCCGGTGGGCACTGCCGCCGTCTTCGCCAACCGCTACCAGCAGAACCGCGTGCTGCGCGAGGGCGACCAGTTTACGCTCCTGATCGAGAACAACGGCCCGGGCGGCTTCTACACCGAGCTGGGGCGCACCTGCGTGCTGGGCCGCGCCTCGCAGGAGATGAAGGACGAGTTCGCGTTCGTGCTCGCGGCGCAGAAGTTCACCCTGGAGCACCTCGTGCCCGGCGCCAAGTGCAGCGAGATCTTCGCCGAATACAATGCTTTCATGCGCAAGAACAAGCGCCCGGAAGAAAAGCGCCTGCATTCCCACGGCCAGGGCTACGACATGGTCGAGCGCCCGCTGGTCCGCCACGACGAGACCATGGTCGTCGAGAAGAACATAAACATGGTGTGCCACCCGACCTACGTCACCGAGCGCACTTACAGCTGGTGCTGTGATAATTTCCTGATCGGAGAGACCGGCGTCGCGGAAAGGCTGCACAGGTTTCCGCAGAAGATCTTCGAAATCGGCTAGAGGAGGAGACATGAAGAAGCCCTTGTTTGCGGTCGCCATCACCATCCTGTCCGTGGCCCTGGCGCACGCGCAGGACTTCCCGGCGCATCCCGTGCACTGGATCCTGTCGCAGCCGCCGGGCTCTTCGCCCGATATCAGCGCACGGCTCATCGCCGACGGACTCTCGAAAGCCTGGAACCAGCAGGTCGTCGTCGACAACCGCCCCGGTGGCCAAAACGTGATCGGCGCCGTGGCCGCCGCGAAATCGCCCGCCGACGGCTACACCTACTATTTCGCCACCACCGCGGCGCTCGTCAGCAACCCCCTCACCTTCAAGTCGCTGGCCTACGACCCCGAGCGCGACTTCGTGCCGGTGGCGATGATCGGCAAGTCGCCGATGGTGATCGCGGTCAACAATGCGGTGCCGGCGAAGACCCTCGCCGAGCTGATCGCACTCGACAGGAAGGACCCGGGCAAGCTCGCCGCGGCCAACGAGGGTACCAAGACCTTCGGCGGGATGATGAGCCAGCTCCTGAACGTCGCCACCGGCATGCGCCTGCTGCAGGTGCCCTACAACGGCGTCGCGCCGGCGCTGCAGGACACCGTCGTTGGCCGCACGCAGGTCGTGCTGGTCAGCTCCGCGGCGATGAACCCCTTCATCAAGCGCGGCGACCTGCGCCCGATCGCGGTCACGTCGGGCAAGCGCGTCAGCGGCCTGGAGAGCGTGCCGACCATGGCCGAGAGCTACCCCGGCTTCGAATACGTCGGCTGGTTCGCGCTGGTCGCGCCCGCCGGCACGCCCGAGGCGATCGTGCGCAAGGTCAACGCTGACGTAAACGCCGTGCTGGCGAAGGACGACATCCAGAAGCGGCTGCTGGATCTGGGGGCGATCAACGAGGGCCCGGGCACTCCGGAGCAGCTCGCGCAGTTCCTCAGGGACGAGCGCGTGCGCTGGGCCAAGCTGGTGAAGGACATCAATCTGCAGCCGGAGTGAGCGCGATGCGGACACTCGGTGTCCTGCTGCTCGCGCTCGCGGCGTTGCCCGCGCACGCCCAGACATGGCCCAACCGCCCCATTAGGGCGATCGTGTCCTTCGCCGCGGGCTCGGCGCCCGACATCGTGTGCCGCTTCGTGACGGATCGCCTGACGCGCTCCCTCGGCCAGCAGGTGATCGTCGACAACCGCCCGGGCTCGGGCAACATCATCGCGGCGCAGGCGGCCGCGCGCTCCGCGCCCGACGGCTACAACGTCTTCTGCGCCACGGCCGCGACGCTGGTCTCGAATCCGCACACGTTCAAGTCGCTGCCCTACGATCCGGCGCGCGACTTCGTCCCGGTGGGCTTCATCGCCAGGAATCCCTTCTTCGTGCTGGTGAACCCGAGCGTCCCCGCGAAGACGCTCGCGGAGCTTGTCGCGTACGACAAGACGAACCCGGGCAAGCTCAGCTTCGCGACCGACGGGCTGCGGAATTTCACCGGCATGATGGCGGCGTGGCTCAACAAGGTCGCCGGCACCAGCATGCTGCTCGTGCCCTACGCGGGTATGCCGCTCGGCGTGCAGGACACGATCGCGGGCCGCACGCAGGTCACCATCCTCGCGATCCCGCTCGCCGCGCCGCGCATCAAGGCAGGCGAGCTGCGCGCACTCGCAGGCAGCTGGGCGAAGCGCACCCCGGGCTTCGACGACGTGCCGGCGATCGCCGAGACCTATCCGGGGTTCGAGCTGGTCGGCTGGTTCCTGATGCTCGCTCCGGCGGGAACGCCGCACGATATCGTGCTGCGCATGAATCGCGAGATGGACAAGGTGCTCAAGGACCCGGACACGGTGCACAAGCTCAACGCCATGGGCTTTTTCACCGAAGGCGCCGATACGCCGGAGGCCGTCGCCGAAGCGATCCGCGCCGACACGGCCAAGTGGGGACGCATCGTGAAGGAGATCGGGATCCAGCCCGAATGAAGATCCTGCGTGGCGCGGTGTGATGCGCCCGGTTCTTGCGTTGCTGCTGCTGCTCGCGTGCTCGGCCTGCGCGCACCGAACGGCGCCGCTCCCCGGGGAGACGGTCACGCTGCGCGTCGCCTACGTGGTCAACCCCGGCTTGCCGCGCATGAGCGCCGAGCAGATCGCGGCCCTGCTCGCGGCGGCGCGGCGCGGTGCGATGGAAAACTTCGGCGTGAACGTGGAATTCACGGAGCCCGAAGAGCAGTCGCTCAAGGTCCTGTTCGATCGCGCCACGCCGGCGCAGAGAAGCGACTGGGCCGGCCTGAGCTACGACTTCAAGAGCGGCAAGGGTAACCGCACGCGGCTCGTCCGGGGGTATGCCGCGGCCCTGCGCAGCGACGAAGGCAGCCTCGACGACTTGATCGCCTACGCGCAACCGCACCTCCTCGCTCCCGTGCCCGAGCTAAGCTACCAGGGACTGGCGGAGGCGGTGACGACGACGCTGCTCGCGCGCCTGGACCAGCTCAAGTCCCAGAAGCTGCCCGACGGGAGCGAGTTGATCGACCGCTCGCCGGACAACGAGGTCCTCTACTGGGCCTTCATCGGAAAGCTGTCGTTCCCCTACGACGTCGTGATCACGAACCAGCTGATCGCGAGCGCCGAGTACATCGGGTCCTCGGTGCACACCGCGATTCGCGGGGGCATCACCAACGGCATCACGACGGGCAACCCTTCCGCGCCTTACGGAACCACGGCGATCGTGAGCATCTATCCGGTAATCGGCGAGGACGGCATGACGCGAAGCCTGCGCGGGGACGAGAGCTATTCCAGAGCGGACAGCGCCCGGTTCGCCGGGTTCTTGCTCGTCCACGAGATCGGCCACCAGCTCTTCGATTTCGGGCATCCCTACGGAAAGAAGGCGTGCGTGATGAGTCCGCCCGAGCTGCTGCGCTTCCGCGAATGGGTCGGGCAGCTCTCGCCCAAGGACTGCAAGCGATGACCCGAAGAGTGGTCACCGGGCACGACGCGAGCGGGCGCGCCGTGGTTCTGTTCGACGGCGAGTCGCCGCACAGCTTCGTCCTCGAAAAGGCCGGCGGCCTGCGGCTCACCGAGATCTGGGAGACGCGTTCGGCGCCCGCGGACAACACCGGCGGCGGCGACGACGCCGACCACGAGCGGCGCATCGAGCCGGTCGGCGGCGGCAGCGTGTTCCGCATCATCGAGTATCCCCCGGACAGCGTGCGCCTGAAAACGCTGGCTCCCGAGACGTTCTTTCGGGACATGGGCGCCCGGGCCGCGGACGCCGCGACGCGCCGGCACCCGGGGATGCACAAGACCGATACCGTCGACTACTGCGTGGTGCTCTCTGGCGAGATCTGGGCGGTGCTCGACGAAGGCGAGGTGCTGCTGCGCGCGGGCGACTGCCTGGTGCAGCGCGGCACGAACCACGCCTGGAGCAACCGCACGGACAAGCCCTGCGTGATCGCCTTCGTGCTCATCGCCGCGAGGCCCGCGCCATGAAGCGCCGCATGATCCTCGACAAGGATGTCGCCGTGCCGACGCGCGACGGGTCGGTGCTGCGCGCGAACGTCTTCCGCCCGGACATGCCCGGGACTTTTCCGGTGCTGATGACCTTCGGGCCCTACGGCAAGGACGTGCACCTATCGCAGTTCATGCCCGAAGCCTGGGAGGCCCTGCAGCGGCGGCATCCGGAGATTCTGAGGACGTCGTCGTGCAAGTACCTGGTGTTCGAGACGCCCGACCCTGAGATGTGGGTGCCCCACGGCTACGCCGTCGTGAAGGTCGATTCGCGCGGATCGGGCAAGTCGCCCGGACGCCTGGACGTGAACTCGCCCGCCGAGTTCCGCGACTTCCACGACGCGATCGAGTGGACCGCGGTCCAGCCCTGGAGCACGGGCAAGGTGGGCCTGCTCGGCATCTCCTACTATGCGGCCGGCCAGTGGATGATTGCCGCCGAGCGCCCGCCGCACCTCGCGGCGATGCTGCCCTGG
>Ga0137410_10000070_pt1 | contig 67340 bp, 55 predicted proteins | sample CZODoug1_16funga_FD_108878 | JGI IMG/M metagenome (GOLD analysis project Ga0137410, IMG submission 108878) | Vadose zone soil fungal communities from Angelo Coast Range Reserve, California, USA - CZODoug1_16fungal (Illumina Assembly) | ecosystem: Environmental > Terrestrial > Soil > Vadose zone... | reverse complement strand
GCGACGAGTTCGCTGCGCGTGAGGCGCTCGCCCTTCGGCACGACGCGCTCCGCGGGAGCATGCGCGAGCAAGTACTCGGCATCGTAGTACGCGGCGTTCGCCTGCCCGCCGCCGAGCGGGCCCAACCCCGGATCGCCTTCGCGATTGATGACCCACTCGGCTTCCGTGATCTTGCGGTCTTCGACCTTGAGACGCAGTGTGACGATCCCGGGGTCTGCGGCTTCGTCGAGCGTACCGAAGTAGCCGGCTTGCTCGGTGGCGGTGTCGAAGTAGCGGCGTTGGAGCTTGCCGAGGGCTGTTGTGGATTGCCAGAGGCCGGTGCCTTGTGAGACGACGACCGCGTTTTCGGTTTGGCGGAAGGCGAGGCCGAGTGGGGCTTTTGTTGGGGCGTGTGCGACTAGCGCTGTCAGGTATTGGTCTAGTGTGGTCTCGAGGCAGGCGCGGTCGCAGGGGGCGGCGAAGGCGTTCACGGTGGTGAGCGCGAGCGCGGGGAGGAGGAGTGATTTGATCATGGTGCGGAGCGGTTCTAGTCCGTCAAGCTCCGAGAACGACGCCGCTCCGTGGGGCGCGCAGGCGCACGCGGCCTAGGGCGAGTCTGCTTCAAGAGTTTGCGTAGCGCATCGTTCACCGCTACAGACGTACGGAACCGTTGGGCAATGTCCAGGTCGAGCACGACCACATTGGATCCTTCCTTCAGCAGGCGGGCGTAGTATTTGCCGCGAATCCCTTTGGTGTAGTCGAGATCGTACTCGGCGCTCATGTCGTCGCGGCGCCGCGCGACCTTACGCTTCATGGTTTTTCCTTTCATGTGCGGTGGCCGGTCGGGCGCTGATGATGCGCAAAGCACGTCCCCGTTCAGTATGGCACAGGACGAGCAAGCGGCCCCGCGCGGAATATCCGACGGTGACCAGGCGTGTCTCCGACGCTGAGTAGTGCGCATCTTCGAAAGTCGCCGCCAGCGGGTCGTAGAACACGGTCAGGGCCTCCTCGAACGACACGCCGTGTTTTCTGCGGTTGCGCGCCGCCTTCTTCGGGTCCACTCGAAACGCATTGGGGGACAAGACTCCGTGCCCGACGGATCGTCGAAGCTACCGTCTTGGCAGAGTTGTGTGGAACACCAAATTCGGGAGTCTTTTCAGGGCTTCGCGGCACGTTCGCGGCCCTCGGGTGTCGCTCGCGCAGCCCGCAGCCGCGGTGTCACGTTTTGCGACCGCCCCCTGCTCCAATGCCGCTCACCGCATTCCCCGAGGGTATGCGATGCTCGGCTGGACACTCCTTTAACGAGGCATGGCGTGTACGAGCGTCGTTAGCCGGGCTAGCCATAGCCAGCCATCCCGCTACAATGTCCCCGAGAGCGATACGAGAAGAACAACAACAATGTCTCTCGCAGACGAGATCAAGCTAACGATCATCGAGCGCGGCGAGCTGTCGAAGTCCGACATCCAGCGGCTTTGGGGGCTCTCGGACGAGCGCTACCGGGCGCTGCAAGACGAGCTCGACGGCGTCAAAGTCTTGCGCGTCGGCCCCAAAGGCACGGGCGGCTACGAAGCCGCGTACGCAAAGCGCCCCGGCCAGCCGGACGAGAGCCTGCCGGGGCCGACCTTCGAGCACGAGTGGCAGAACCAGGGTCTCGCGAGGCTCGTCGAGCTCTTCTCCCATGCGGACCTCGAGCTGCTGTTCCGGCGGATCGTGGAGCCGGTGGAGACGCTGGGCGACGATCCGCGCACGGAACTCCAGTCGCGCGGGTACCTCGCGCACAGAACGCACGCGCCTAGAGAAGAAAGCTCGCCATGAGGCCGAGTTCGGGCCTCGTTGGTTGTCGCGCTTTCGCGTGCCGATAGTCAGCTAACGAATACGCTTGCTCCATGTCGACACGATCACAGTTTGTACAGATCGAGCATGGCGGTGATGGCATATGCAAGCTCATTGCTATCGACGGCCAACACGCGGAGATCGAATACTTCGAATCACCCGCTGGCCCCCGCCTCAGACGTGTTCGGGCGCCGGTCGGCTCTCTACGCGAGGTGGAACTCTCGTCCGAGACCCGCGTGTTCTGGTTTGATCCGAATGTGCACGGCTGGCGCTCGGGCCGCGCGGATGGGCTAATCAGCGCGCAGGCGTTAAAGGTCGCCGAAGATCACTACGCGGTCAGATTTCCCAACGGCCAAGCGGCCTATATTCCCATCTCAGAACTCTATGTCCGCTGCTCAGCTCCGATAGAGGATCCAACCGACTATTTGGCGGCACGAGTCACCGACACCCCCTTCTTCTTCGATGGGCGTTCGCAAATCACCAGATACCTCGCAGCACAGCGAGCTGCGTTCGGCGGCTTAACAAGTCTCGCATCCTCGGCGGTCGATCTGCTGGAACACCAAATTACGACGGTCCGGCGCGTTCTCGCAGACCCAATCGAACGATACCTACTAGCCGACGAGGTCGGCTTGGGCAAAACGATCGAAGCGGGAATTCTCATCCGGCAACACTTCCTTGACCAGCCGCACGGCGCGCATGTTCTCGTCGTGGTTCCGGCTCACTTGGTTCAGCAGTGGCAGACCGAACTGCTGACCAAGTTCTTCCTTGCCACGGGTCCGACGCTGATAGTGCTCTCAGAAGACGAGCTGAGCGAGTTTGACGGTAGTCTTGGTGGAATCAGCATGTTGGTTGTGGATGAAGCACAGCGATCAGCTCTCCGTGCCTTCGATCCAGACCCTAGCGAGCGAAAAATCTACGACGTGCTGCGTGCGCTCGCCGAAAGCGTGCCCCGTCTTCTTCTTCTCTCCGGCACGCCGGTTCTGCGTCAGGAAGAGGGATTCTTGGCGATGCTTCATCTGCTAGATCCCAGCGGATACCCTCTCCGGGATCGAGAACAATTCCGGCAGCGAATACGCCAACGTCAGACGATCGCCGAGGCAACGCTGGATCTTGCAGACGATGCGAGTTCCTTTTTCGCCGGCGATGCGCTCGAAAGATTAGAACCACTGTTTGGTGACGATCACCGGCTCGCGGCTCTGTGCAACGATGTGCGCGAACAGCTCCCGCGCGATATCTCCAGCGATGAACGCATTCGCGCGTTGCGAACTCTACGTTCACATCTGTCTGAAACATATCGCTTACATAGGCGTCTGTTGCGGACGCGACGGAATGATCCACGTCTCCAAATGTACTTACCGCGGCGAACCGGGACGATTCGCCTTGAGCACGATGATGCGGCGCGCCGGGAGGCGTTTGACTTTCTCGACGCTTGGCGCCTGGCCGCATTGAGAACCGAGGATGATCAACCGAGGCAAACTCTCACCGAGCTATTTTCTTTGTTGGTCACCTCGGCTCTGTCTCACCCTAGGGTTCTCCTTAGACACATTGATGCAAGAATTGGCCTGCTGAATCGAGCTGCGTCTCAGCCAAGCTCTGTCGAAGTCGGCGGTGTGTTAGGAATCCGCCGGGCCTTCGATGGAGAAGAGGCGCTTCTTGGTGAACGCCGCAAACTTATAGATGAGGCAATGAATGTCGATTCCCGCGTTCAGTGTTTGATCACCTGGTTGCGCTCGAAAGGCGACGTCAAGAAGGTGATCGCTTTCGTTGACGATCCCGAGGTCGCGGATCTGTTCTCGGGCACGCTGCGCGATGCTCTCGGCTCTACATTCGTTCTACGGTACGACGGCAACGCTGAGACTGTGCACTCATTCGAGGAACAACAATCGCTCGCCATTCTCGTCTGCGACGCTGCCGCCGAGGAAGGTCTGAACCTTCAACGGTGTGGCGCAGCGATTGTGCATCTGGACCTTCCGCTCGAACCGGCGCGCATCGAACAGCGCATTGGACGAGTCGATCGGCTTGAAGCTCGCGGTCGGATGCGGAATGTGATCTTCAGGGCCAAGTGCCCGTTCGAAAGCGAATGGCTGAAGTGCGTCGCCGAGACGATACGCGTGTTTGATCGCTCAATCGCCCCTCTCCAATACGTTCTCGCCGAATCGACTCGACGAATTCGGTCTGATCTTCTAGTTGAAGGGCGCGCTGCAATTGAGCGCGAAATCGCCCGCATGAGCGATCGCGAGAGCGGGCTCGACGCAGAATTGCGCCGTATTCAAGCGCAGGAGGCGCTTGACTCAGTGGAGGGTAATAGCGACGCCGACGCTGCCTTTTGTACAGCGCTATCAGAGGCCGATGAAGCCGCCGAGACCGACGGTGAGAAGGCGCTCAACTCCTGGGTCACCGACCGCCTCCAATTTGTTTGCCGTCGGCTCGAACCTGACATCTTGCAATACATGCACGACCTTCGCCGACCAACCTTGATTCCGCTTTTCGAGACTTTTCGGAGATTCGGTGCATGTCTTGATCGCGCAGGCAAAGAACGAGACTTAAGAACGCTGCCACTTCAGCCGGCGACGTTCAATCGTTCAACAGCCGAGACGAAGCACGTAACACTTCTTCGCGTTGGTCATCCGTTCGTCAACGCATTGGAGGGGCTCATCCGCAGCGACGACCGCGGGACGGCTTTTGCTATGTGGCGCTACGTACCAAATTGCCTGGAAGCGCCTCAGGTGTTTTTCAGGTTTGACTGGCTAATCGAGTCTGACCTTTCACGGGTACGATCGGAATTCGGTGATCGCATTTCGCTCGACTCAATGAGACGCCGAGCTGACGAAGCATTTCCAGTTGAGTATCGAACGGTCTGGCTCAACGGCGACCTCGAACCCGTCGTGGATCAGGGCGTTCTAGCATTGCTTGAGCGGCCGTACCAGAAAAGCGGGCGAGCTGACGGCAGCAAGGATGCGAATGTCAGATTGGAACGTTGGAGTCGTGTCGACGCCCTTCTGGCGACCAGTGATTGGGGTGACCTTTGTCGACGAGCTCGTGGCGTAGCTGAGCGTGTAGTACGAAGCGATGCGGATTTCTTGGAGCGCTGTCGCTACCACGCGGCTCAAGCGCGAGATCGGGCCAACGTCGTCAACGAGTCGCTTAAGAGTCGGATAGCACGTCTTTCAGGTTCCGCTCAAACCTCAGAAGAGGAAATGGCCTCAATCGAGTTGCGCTTGAGTGAGACACTTGCCCGCGGCATTGAAGCCCCCTACTTCCGCGTCGATTCGGCCGGAGCGGTATTTCTGGCACCGCAGCCTCTGGAAGAAGCGTGATCGTCCCACTCCGAGAACTGCAGAGTCTAATTCTATCCGCCGATAAGTCCGGATCTCATTTTTCGTCGACTGGCGATCCGTTTCTGACACGGATTCACAACGCCCTTCGGGGCATGGCTACCCCGTCTTGCACGACGGGGCCAGCCGATATTGCGGGCCTCCTGCGTCAGGGAATGCTCCGATGCCAACTCGCGTTTGGGGAAGAGCCCGAATTGCGCGTTCCGAGAGGCGGTGGCTGGCCGAGCAAACCATCGTGGCATCAGTTCAGTTGTGACGTAAGAGTTGCCGGGAGTCAGCACTTCCTCGTGCGCCCGCGGCGTTGGGAACCTTCATGGCTCGATCCCGGCGCTGCGAAGGTTGTGGAAGACGCCATCGAAGAGAGCCCGCGCCGGCAGTCTCGCCCTGTACCAAGCGATCCACTCGTCAGCGAACTTACTGGCCATGCGACGTACGTATCGCCTGGCCAGCGCGCAGCAATTCACGCGGCGTTTCTCATTCCGCCTGGGTCCACGGCAATTTTGAATCTACCGACCGGCGCGGGGAAGACACTTGCTTTTCAGTTGCCGGCTTTAGCGTGGGCGTCCCAGGGAGGGCTCTCGCTCGTGGTCGTCCCGACTACGGCTCTCGCCAAGGATCAGGAGCAGCGCTTTCGTGCACTGCTCGGACAATTGGCGACGAGTCGAGCCCAGAGCGGGATGCCGCTCGCCTATCACGGTGGCCTTGATCAAGATTCCAAGAATGCCATCAGGGCTGCTCTCCGTGAGGGCTCCCTTCCAATCATCTTCGCGTCGGCCGAAGCAGTGATGGGCACATTGCGTGGTCCTCTCTTCGATGTCGCGCGCCAGGGGAGACTGAAAACTTTCGCGGTCGATGAGGCCCACATCGTGACGCAGTGGGGCCAACAATTTCGGCCAGAGTTCCAGAGCATCGCAGGGCTTAAGGATGCTCTCATGGATGCGTGTCCAGCAACGGCTAAATTCCGCACGCTCCTCCTGACGGCAACACTCACCTCAGAGTGTTGTGAGACGTTGAAGCAATTGTTTGGCAACGGTGGTTGCCAAGTTGTATCGGAAGCCGCCCTACGTCTTGAGCCGGCGTTCTTGCTTGAGTCCATCAGTGGAGAGCCGGAGCGTGTGGCGCACGTCATGGAGGCAATTTGGCATTTGCCAAAGCCGCTAATCCTTTACACGACGCTTCGAGAGCATGCCGAAAACTGGCATGCACGTGTGCAAGGTGCCGGATTTTCTCGTGTGCGCCTGGTACGCGGCGGTGATCTCAAGGACGTGGGTGGTGACGAGGTGCTAAGAGACTGGAGAGGCTCTGCCGTAGATATCATCGTCGCGACGTCTGCTTTTGGACTTGGGATGGATCAACAAGAGGTCCGATCTGTCGTCCATGCGTGCCTCCCGGAGTCAATCGATCGCTACTATCAGGAAATTGGGCGAGCCGGACGCGATGGACGGGCGGCAGTTGCTCTCATCGTCAGTACGCGGGAGGACATTGCGATCGCAGAGTCTTTGAGCAACGAACGGCTAATTAGCATTGATCGAGCCTTCGAACGATGGGACGCGATGTGGGTCCATCACCGACGGATCAAAGAGCAAACATACGTACTGTCGCTCGACGATAGACCTACGGACATCGCTGATACTTCCCCGAGGAATGCCTCGTGGAATCTTCGAACGCTCGTGCTTATGGCCCGCGCAGGTCTAATCACTTTCGCAGCACACCCGCCGCCAGTTATTGATCGCGTTGCCGATGAGGATGACGAAGCGTTCGAGGGGAGACGTCGCCGTGTACTTGAGCGGTTCTCTCGAGAGGTAGCGGTTCGAATCTCTGATCCTCGGCACTCAGACAAAACGCACTGGAACGACGTCGTCGTCAGCACAAGAACGTCCCTTCGGTCGTCCGACGAGGAAGGTATCAGGTTGATACGAGAACTTCGCGATTTGCAGCGCCCACTGAACGACGTCTTTCGTCAGGTATACACACTCGAAGATCCCGTCGTCCGACCGCCTCGTGTTGTCGGCAGTTGCCCAGTAACTCGACGGCGGGGCGCCGTGAGCTTTCTTTCGTCTGAGCCCGAGGTGGTTCCGATCGCTGAAACCTGCGCCGCTATTTCCACGGATTTGGCGCGAGCCCTGCTCCCCTGTTCGGACGACGCCGGTCGATCATGGATTTCATATGAAGCGCCTGCAGGGGGCTCGCGAGAGGAGAGGCGATGGCGAGAACTCATCCTTCAATTATTTCGATATTCAGTCGCTGGCGGTGTCGCGGAACTTGAAGTTCCTAATGGAATCCTTTCCGGCCGTGAATGGTCCCAACTCACCTCGTCTTCGCCTCTTCGACTACTGATTCGCGCAACGGCGGATGCAGATGATCGCAGGACTCCGACGGCCCCAGTTCCTAGAATCACCTTATTAGGCGAGCAATCACTGAGACCGGTGGATGTTGAGAGGGTGATGATGGTGCGTCGTCCGCGTCACGTTATCGTCCTCCCGCGCAGCGCACCGGATCCAACGCGACCCGGTCGGCCACTCCTTGATATTGTCCGCCATCTGCCGATTGAGGACCTCCTTTCAAGGCTGCAGTCATGAGCATTCTTAATCGCGCCTCAGATGGTCTGCTTAGCGTGTTACTTGCCCTGCGCCGCGCTGTACTCGCGTACGGACCGTTGTCTGATTCAGATCTTCTTGAACTCGCAGCGCCGTCTTCCGTAGTGCCAGATGGAAAACCTGACCTGGCGAGGAAGACACTGAGTCGATGGAAGCAGCTTGGTTTTTTTGCAGACATCGATGGCGTTGTTAGTCTGAATCCAGGTGTCGCCAATATTGCTCGCGATGACTTAATGGGTTTGCGGACGGCTATTCTTCGACTGATCCTCGCGCCTGAAAACAATCCCGCCTTCCTGGAGAGCGACGAAGATTACGACGCATCTAAGGCATCGGATTGCACGCGCGCAATCGCCTGGACCTTGGCGCAAGACCCCTACGCGTTTCCCGCGAAATACAAAGGCGGCGTTGAGTCGCTTCAAGATGCCCAAGGGGTTAATCCGCGGCCGTTTGTGAATGACACACGTTGGGCAGGCTTCGCTGAATGGGCAACGTTTCTGTGCATTGGATGGTCGAGCACTCGCTCGAGCTTTGTCCCAGATCCGGCGGTCGCCTTGCGCTCGACGCTCCACGACGTATTCGCTGAACTCACCGAGATGCCCCAGGCTGACTTCTTTGGTGGCCTCGCGGACGCACTTCCCGTCGTTGATGGGGGCCGCTATCGCGTGGCAGTCGAATCTCAAATCGCGCGCCAATGGCGTGATTCACGCGCAACGGAGATTTCGCCGAGTCTCTCAGCAGCTCTCTTGAGACTCGAGGCGAGTGGCGAGCTTCGAATCGAAGCGCGCTCAGATGCGCCGCAACGGATGCTACTCGGCCGCGGCGGAAGCCCCCTACGCGCTGTCAGCCACGTTATGCGCACGGGAACTCAATGATGCTGAAGCGCGATCTTCTCGGGTATTGGCCCCGCGAAGCTGACGTGGCCGCTTGCATTAAGACCGACGCCGAGGCTTCCGACAAGGCTGTCTTGCTGGCGGTGCACCAGCCGATGCATTTCGAACGCCGGATAATTGGCGGCGAGTCGGGTTCGGTCGATGTGTGCGATGAGCATGAACTGCTCCGAACCTTCCTCGCGCCAACTCTCCCTGACGGTCGAGTCATTGTTCCGATTGTCGGGAGTTCTGGCGCCGGAAAGTCGCACGTAATTCGCTGGATAGACGCACAGATCCGGCGCCTTCCAGGAGCCGATCGGCGGGTCATCATACGAATTCCCAAAGGCATGAGCCTTAAGGGAGTTTTGGGGCTCCTTCTGAAGGAGTTGCACGGCCCGGCCTATGACCGATTTCGGACAGAGTTGATCCGAGCGCAAGAGGCACTGGATCCGGAAGAGGCAGCAGGGCTGCTCTGCGAGATGCTCGCCCACACAATCACCGAAATGGGTGTAGAAGCTCGAGCGAGGCTTGTCAAGAATCCGGCGGACAAGAGCGCTGACGAACGTTTCGCTTTCTGCCGCCCTGAGATGCTCCCTGCGCTGTTGCGCAACCAATTGCTCCGAGATCAGCATTTTGTTCGTACGCGCGATGGACGCGACGGAATTGTGAAGAGCCTTGTCGCACAGCTTACCGAGTCGCGCGACGCAAATACGGATGATGATCGGCGGCACTTGTTCTCGTCAGACGATCTTTCATTCGCCAGCGAAGTTGACCGCGACGCGCTGGGCCGAATCGAAGCCAGAGCGCTCTCTCTACTCGAGCGCGACGATCGCCGCTCAATCGCCGCGCGCATTCTTAATGATGCGCTTGACGACGCAAAGCAACGATTGCTTCGTCTCGATCCAACTGTCTCCGAGCTATTCGACTCGGTGCGCCAGGAACTGCTTAAGGATCAGCGTGAACTCGTGCTGCTCGTCGAGGATTTCGCTGTCCTATCCGGACTCCAGAAACAGCTTCTCCAGGTAGTCATAAAGGAAGCGTTCCGAGATGGTCGTCAAGTCCTCTGCACCATGCGCACCGCGCTTGCGTATACGACTGGCTACATGACGACCGCGACTGTCCTTACGCGCGCGAACGTCGAGTATCAAATTCCGGATGAACCCGGCACTGAAGAGGAGATCTACTCTCGAATCGAGAGGCTTGTTGGAGCATATTTGAACGCTGCGCGATTTGGTCAGGAATCTCTCGAACATGCCTACAAGACAAAAAGCGGGGATGCCGAAACGCTGGAGCAGTGGATTCCGGTCTTTTCACAGCATGTCGAACCGGAAGCACGTGCGACGCTTGACGCATTCGGTGCAACGAGCGATGGCTATGAGCTGTTTCCGCTGAATCAAGCAGCGATTCGTGAGTTGAGTCGCGAGGGATGCATTCAAGGCGGCCGACTTGTCTACATCCCTCGTTTCGTCATCCAAAACGTAATCAACAAGGTGTTAGATCATCGACATCTCTTTGCGGAGGATCATTTCCCCCCTGCCGCATTTGGATCCCAGGGGCGGCCGTTACCGGCGCGAATCGCTGAGGATGTCCGGCGGCGCGTACCGGTAGCGGCATTCGAGCGTTACCTACGCTTCCTAAAATATTGGGGTGGTTTCCCCGGCACGCCTGCGGAAATGGATCAAATAGAACGGCGCGTCTTCGAGGCTTTCGGCCTTGATCCTCTCCTATTCCCGAAGGACGGCACGCCGCCTGCATCGCCTGCCTCGGCAAAGAAGACCCCAACACAATCAGCAACCCAGGAGCAGTCAGCTAACCGCCGCGACGTCGATCCGCTGGAGACGAAATGGGGGCAGGTTTTGGAGAACTGGCGCGCAGGAACGGCGATATCGCAGGCGGACGCCCGTAACCTCCGCAAGTGGATTGCGGAGGCGGTGAAAGGATTCGTCGAGTGGGATTGGGATTTGTTTCTTCCACGCAAGGACGCTGGCCTAGAGTCGTGGTCGGAGTGGATTTACATCCCTCACGCAGCTGGCAACGAAGGGAGAACGGCTGACGAGGCCATGATTGCCGTGTGCTCGGATTTGGAGCGTGCGGATCAGACGAAGAGCGCCGCCATCCATTCTGGACTAATGTCACTGATCCGCTATCACGCTATCCACAAGGGCAGCTGGGATTACACAGGTGCCGAAGAGGACCTGCCGAAATACGGGGCATTGGTCGAGCGAATGGCTGAGAGTGCTCGGGCGTTCGTGCGGGGGCGCTACTTCAAAGCGGACTGGGATCCAGTCCCGGCACTCGTTGAAGGTCTGTTGATAGGTGCGCGCGCGCTGGGCATCGACGCGGCAACGAAAGATCGAGATCACGCTTCGCTGATTCAGGCTATCTTTGTTGTCGCGCCGGAATCCGCCTCGACGCATGCCATGCCAGATGGGGACTCAGAGGCGACGAATTGGGTCGAGTTTACCGAGGTGTTGCGTCGATGTCGCCGCCGGGGCGAAAGAGAATCCCGTGACCAACTCTCGTGGCAAGGCCACCTGCTTAGCCTAATCGGTGCACGCCAAGGTCAAGCGGATATGGTGCACGCAATAGACGTCACGCGCCTGAAAGCAGCGATTGAAAAGACGCTTGCAGGTTGGGAGTTTGGCGAAGCGCTCCCGAACCCGGCGGGTGTAAGCGACTTTGCGACTTTTCGGGCGACGTACTCCGATCTACGGAGGCTCAGCCCAGCGGTCGCAAAGTCACAACGGCGTTTATTTCGTTGGCGCGATAAAGCGCTCGCATGGCTCGGCGAGAGTATCGATAAAGATGCTCTGGTGCGCGAGGCCAAGGAAACTATCGAGGCAGCGAGAGCTGCCGGCCTTACGACCGGCATGGATTCAAGACGCGTGCTTCAGCTTCTCGAAGAGTTCCGTACCGCGAAAGTCATGGCTGCATTGGAAGATGCGGGCAAACTCGCGGAGGGAACTCCTCGCGGCCTGGTTCTGACTGTCTTGGGGCGTGGGTACGAGCCCGTGGTTCGTCTGTGCGAAGAACTACAGGTGAAACTCAGCGAGATACTTAGCCTCGTCGAAGCTGAGCTTGCGAACGAATCACTCAAGTACGGCGCTGACCCTCTCGCAGAAGCCGCGTTGTCACTATCTCAAGAACTTCAGCAAACTCAGCGAGAACTCGAAAAGGTTGAACAGCTATGACGCTTCTGGATCGCTGTACAAGCATTCGCTCGCAGATCGTAAAACGGAACGACTTGCGACGAGCTCACAAGGATGCGGAAGCATTAAGGGAGCGCGCGGGCGAATTGCAGGCGCTTCGCGAGGAGCTGAGCGCTGCATTGGCACGAGTAATTGTCCTCAAAGAGAAGCGTGTACCTGTTGTCAAACTCCCCTCGGTGGCCACTGCAAACGCAGTACTCGCTGAATGTCAGACGAAGCTCTCGGAGAATTCCACAGAGACCGGCAAAGATTATGGCCGGCTGAAGCGTTCAATCGACAAACTGGCCAAGGACCTGCTTGGAGTTGCCGAGAAGGCGATCGAGTCCGTGCGCCGCGACTTACCTACTGTGGAAGAGGCATTTCTGAAACAGGTCGAGGTCATCCCTGGTTATACGAATCAAGTCTTTGGCATTCGGCAACAGCGAGACGCGCTGCTGAAGGGAAATGACCCAAGTACGTCTGCTGAGGCTCTTGGCCAGTTCCTTGATCGGCGCGAGGCTTTGCGGAAACTCGCGGACGACCTTAAGCCGGACGAGTTTCCAAACGAGGTTTTAGCATTCTTCAAGGCCGGGCGTCATGGCGGTGCGCCCCTCGAGAAGCTGACTGACACGGTGCGCCAATGGCTTGCTGATCGAGATCTCCTCAAGAATGTTCGAGTAACCGTAGTCGCCCGCTAAGGAATGCCCGAGATGGCGGTGGATGCACAAGCACTGGAATTCCTTGGCCAGTTGGAGCGCGCCGAAACAAGTCTTCTCGCGTGGGGTCTCGTCGACGGGTTCTTCTCCGAAGCGGAACTCGAAGGGCGCGCCGAAACATACTTAGCGGGACTCTCGGATCAGGGAATCGAACGCTCCCACGCTTCGGCATCGGAACTTGTCGACGCCCTTCTGGAGGAACAGCTCCTCTGGCGGATGCCAGATTCAGAACGCTACCGAACTCGGATGGCTGAAGCCGTGCGGTTGTTCGCTCGGCTCCGGCAAATCTTCCCGGACCCTCGCAATGCAGCTTGGCGGACAGCCCCCAACCTAGTGGCTGACTACCGCTTCCTTCTTCGGCAGAGGATCTCTCCCATACGGGATGTGTCCCAAAGCGTGCTACTTGAGGAAGTACGGCGGCAGGTGCCGCTTTCGTCGCTTCAAGCGAGCGTCATCGGCGCGCTCGTCAGAGTTGGAACACCGAATGAACTCCGCTTGGCTAGGTTTCAGTTGCGAGCCACTGAGCGGATCATCCGGGCCGCAGGTAGCGATCGCTCGTTCGGAACGGTTATTAGCGCAGGGACAGGAAGCGGCAAGACTCTCGCTTTCTATCTACCTGCCTACGCGGTCATTGCCGAGCGAATATCGACCGAGTACTGGACTAAGTGTCTCGCGCTCTATCCCCGGAACGAGCTTCTCAAAGATCAGCTGCGTGAGGCGCTTTCCAATGCGCGACGGATCGGCCCAGCACTCGTTGCGCACAAGAAGCGGCGGCTAGTAATCGGTGCGCTGTACGGAGACGTTCCTCATACTGGCCGCAACATCCTCACGCCTGGACGGTCCAGTTCCTGGTCTCGGATCACGATTCGGGGCCATGTTGCCTACGCTTGTCCCTTCGTCCGTTGCCCGCGGTGCGGCGAGGACATGGGTTGGTTAGAAGCCGACATTCGGAGCAATCTTGAACGGCTGAATTGCACAGAGCCTCAATGCGATGAACAAGTTCTGTCTGACGAGATCCGGCTTACGCGAGAACGAATGCTGGCTGAGCCCCCCGACATTCTCTTCACGTCTACGGAGATGTTGAACCAGCGCCTATCGTCGGTACGGTTCGCTCCTTTGTTTGGCGTCGGAGTCAGATCAGACAGACGGCCACCCTTCGTGCTCATCGATGAAGTTCACGCATATGAAGGCGTGCACGGAGCTCATGTCGCACTTCTCTTGAGACGCTGGAGGCGTGCGTCCGATGCGCGGCCGCATTTCGTCGGGCTGTCCGCGACGCTCGCCGATGCACCCCGCTTCTTTGGAGAGTTGGCTGGCCTGGGACCTGGCGACGTGAGCGAAGTGCTCCCAGAACCCCGTGAATTACGCGCGGAGGGTGCAGAATACATGCTGGCGCTCAGAGGCGATCCCTCCACAGGTACGAGTCTTCTCTCGACGACTATCCAAACGCTCATGCTCCTCCGGCGCATGTTGGCATCCGAGCATGGCAACTACTTTGGTAGCCGTGTCTTCGCTTTCACAGACAATTTGGATGTCATTAATCGCCTGTATCACAGCGTACTCGATGCCGAGGGTTGGGATGCTCCCGGTCGGCCAAATCCGAGACGCGCAATCGGTTCGCTTGCGAATCTCCGTGGCACCACTCTGCCGAATGCTCGCGAACGACTTGACCTCGGTCAGAACTGGGCACTCGCGGAGGAAATCGGTCACGTCCTTGCGCCCGGAAATCACGTTCGCGTCGGCAGAACAAGTTCACAGGATGCCGGTGTCGACCCAGATGCGGATATCGTCGTTGCGACCGCAGCTCTGGAGGTGGGGTTCGATGACCCAGAGGTGGGTGGAGTCCTGCAGCACAAGGCGCCTCACAGTTCCGCGGCCTTCCTCCAGCGAAAGGGTCGTGCGGGCCGGCGTCAAAACATGCGCCCGTGGACAATCGTCGTATTGTCGGATTACGGGCGCGACCGCAGCGCCTATCAAGGCTACGATCAACTGTTCTCACCACTACTTCCACCGCGCTATCTTCCGCTCCGCAACCGCGCCGTCCTTCGGATGCAAGCGACATTTGTTCTGTGCGACTGGTTAGCATATCGACTGCCGCCCAACCACTCGCCCGATCCGTGGACTGATTTTTCACAGCCCGCTGCGGAAATTGAGAGCGCTCAGACCGCCAACGATGTTGGACTGCGGCAGGGACTCTATGCGCAGTACCTGAGGGCTCTGCTGGAACAGAGCTCTGTGCGAGAAGAATTCGCTGCGTTTCTTGCTCGCTCCCTGGCGATTGATCAAGACGAAGCGACCGCTGTTATGTGGGAACCTCCGCGCGCACTAATCACCGAGGCCGTGCCTACTTTACTTCGCCGCCTCGAGCGCGGTTGGCGTCGCGCTGGCACGCCCGATCTCGAGCAGCATACAGCACGAGTGCCATTACCCGAATTTCTACCTCGGACGCTCTTTAGCGACTTACAAGTGCCTGATGTAGCGATTCGACTGCCAGCGCTCGGCAGAATAGTGGCCCGGGCTGAATCGATGCCGATTGCGCAAGCTCTTCGCGAGTTCGCTCCTGGGCGAGTATCTCGTCGCTTCGGCGTCTCCCACGGGCGAGAGAGACATTGGATTGCTCCAGGAAATGGAACCGAAGTGTCAATTGATAGCTTCTGTCCACCACCTGACCGTCAAGCCCTGGGACACTTCGGCTTGGTAGACGACAACGGTAACGTACGCGGCGTCCCTGTCTTTCGGCCGCATGCCATCCACGTTGCGCTCGCACCACTCGACGTTCAGCAGTCCTCTAACTCGTTCCTTGAATGGCACGCGGAGATCGTTCCAACAGCAAGTGGTCACGAGATCGATCTGCCGGAGGGTTCTTCTTGGGCTCAGGTCTTGAATTCCCTGTCCTTCCATACTCACCATTTGGGCCTGCCGATCGAACTTCGTCGATTTTCCGTAGGCGCAACAGCTTCAGTTGGCCGCGGGCGTCAGAACCAAGTCGCATATCCGCTACGCTTTGTCTCGGCATCAGAACATGGTGAAGAAACCGCCGGCGTGGGCTTTGACTCTGACGTTGATGCCATCCAAGTCGAGTTCGCCTTTCCCGAACGACTCTATGAAGTATGCGCACGCGACGATCGACTCGTCCGCGCGCTGCGCATCGCTAGGTTTCGAGACTATATTCGCGATTCGGCACGTCTGGATGGGTTAGCAAACGCGTTTCAGCGTGACTGGTTATCGCAGGCGTACCTGTCAGCCATCACGGCCGAGGCTTTGCGAACGGGAGTTGCGCTTGAGGCCGCTGAAGGAGCTGTGCACGACCAGACATCAAGAACGACAATTCGCGAAGTCCTCGAAACCATCCTTCGATGGGACGAAAGCGACTCCGACGACGACGATAACGACGGATCGCCGCGTCGTCTTCAAGAGCTACTCGATCTGCTTGCCCAAGATCGAACGAAAAGCGTGCTTCACGATGCCGCGCGAGTTCTGTGGACAAGCATTGATATTGAGTGGGAAACATGGCTGCGAGCTCGATTCAAGTCGACGCTCGGTGCAGCACTCGTCGATGCGGCGCACGGCCTATGCCCGAGAATGAACGCTGGGGCTCTCGCCGTCGACGTCCGAGTGCACGTTGTTCATGAGGATTTCGAGCGAAGTGCCTCTAGTGAAGGACGGGACGAGATTTGGCTGACCGAAACGACAATTGGTGGTGGAGGGTTTGTTGAGGAACTCCTGGCGCGGTACGTCGAAGACCCTCGCCGCTACTTCCGTTTCCTGGAGGCCGCTCTTAGCGCTTCTGATCTCGAAACCACGGGCGACGAACTAGCTCGTGTGCTTTCGCAAGTGGCATCATCGACATTGGATAACGCATCGCTCGTCTCGGCGTTTGATGCAGTTCGTACCGCGAACTCGCACAACGAAGGCTTGCGAGCGCTCAGCGCGCTCCGCGCCGAATTAGCGCGACGAGGAATCCAGCCTACCACCACATTGTTAGTTTCCGTCAACGCACGGCTACTCGGGCCAGGCACGAACTCCGATACCGATCATTATCTGGCTGCTGCCGTTGACGCCTGGCAGGCTAGTGAACGCAATCTTGGAGTAGACATCGACGCGCGAGTATTCGCGCTTGTAAGGAGCTCTGATCCGGCTCTTGAGCAGGCGCTCGGTGTCACGCCGGTGGGTGAATCCGATCGTGCGCGGGCAGCATGGCGTTTCGGCGTCCTGTGCGGAATGCTGTGGCCTCGTGGTGCCCAAGTACGGACGGAGTCGCTGCGCGCTTGGAATCCATACGATGCACTTCCAGAGTGTGATCGTCTCCTCGTGCTTGCTGCGCTGCCACTGAGCGTACGGCAGGTGCTCATATCAAGCGACCTGTGGTTTGAGCAACTCGGCCAAGCACTTCTCGAAGATGGTCGGGCTCAGCTCGTGAGCTTCGTTGACGATGGCGATCAACTATCGATCGCATTGTTGCGAATCGCAATGGAGCCAGTGGACTCCGAGGCAATTCTGGTTCACGCGCGCCTAACGGGTGTCTACCGGGACGGCGAACAGATCAGGGCTGAGATCGAGCTGCCAGAGGCAATGCAATGACGCGCCAGTTCCTGCAAAGCGCGTTGGATTCACGGAATGGCGCTCGTGAACTCCTCCAGATCGTCTTTGCGTCGGAGTTATTGAGTCCAAGCCGCTGTCTCTGGATCGTCTCCCCGTGGTTGAGAGATGTTCCCGTGCTGGATAACAGCACCGGGTCGTTTCTCCATCTCTGCCCCGATTTTCCGCGAACGGACGTTCGACTCAGTCGCGTGCTTCGTGAACTCGTCGACAGAGGATCGACATTGGTAATTGCGACGCGCCCGGACGTTGGGAATCGGCAGGTCATCGAAGGCCTAAAAGGACTCGATCGTCCCGATGCCGTCGTCTTCCGCGAGCGCGCGGAACTTCACGCGAAGGGAATAGTAGGAGACCGCTATTCGCTAATAGGGTCAATGAATTTTACGTACAACGGCCTGGAACGCCTCACGGAGATGCTCGTCTTTGAAACGGATGAAGCGAGCGTGGGACACCTTCGAATTGCATTTCGGCGCGAGTATGGAGGCCTTGCTTGACCTTCGAGGAGAAGTTCTTTGGTCCCGGTAACCGGTTGCGGTGGGAGGCAATCCAAGCGGGATCACTTCCACGAGACGTCCAAGACCGATTGGGCCCATTTCTTTCGGAACTTCAGCGCAACCCGAACGTGCTTGTGCTTCCTCGCGCGCTGGAGGGCGGTCGGGTGCAATGGTACGTGCTGTGTGCGTCTCCACGTGCCACTCGAATCGCACGAGATGAAGTGCGCGCATTTCTCGGACCAACGTATTCGGACTTCGAGGGGCGGAATGCGCACCTTGATCCCGCCGACGCGGTTGAAGCGGCTGTCCTCGAGCGCTGCGGAAGCAATGCGTTCCGCATCGACGTGCCCGAACGCGACCTAGTCGATGCTGCACGCGAACGACTCCGTCTCCTAACCCAACTTCGAGAAGAACGGCCCATTAGGCATGCGCGCCGTCTCCGTGCGGTCGGCAGAGTCCTCCGCGATTTCGAATACGCCATTCTCACGGCCGACGCTCATGCAGCGAGCGATCTGATTGGTGAACTACGGTTAGCGGGCTATCTCAGCGCGACAAATCTGTTGTTTCTGGAGGTACGACGGCTTGCGGCAAGCAAGCTCTGGAACGCGATTCTGACACTTCCGGAACTCGACTCTCTGTTGGCAATATCAAGGCCTCGCAGGGTAACTGAAGCAATCATTAGCGCTATATATGAGTCCCGATTGCGCGTATTCGAGGAAGGCAGCCGCGCCTCGGATGCGATTCAGCTTTTTTCCTCGGAGATTTTCCCGCGTTTTCAGACGCTTTACGGTTCGCGAGCGGCCTTGTCGGGATATTCGGTGGACGCCAGCTTCCTGCTCGCCGCCTGTACATCGACACCTCCGCGACCGGAAGTTGCGAAGGAGATTCTGAAGGCCTATGTGGATTCTCGGGAGCGGTCGTACCTGGTCCGTATAGCCGAATCGATCACGCCGTGGACACCGCCAGCGACTTTCAAGGCACTCGACGAAGCTCGAGCCGCGTTCTCGGATGCCGACATCGACCGAGCCTACGAACTGGCATTGTCGCTGCCGCCGATGTTTGATCGCTCAGCACTTCTGCTGCGCTGTGCGCGCGATATTGGAACGCTATCCACGGCGCAAGTTGCTCTGAAATCGATTGAGGGCCTGGCCGAGGCTGATCAGTCCCGACTGTATCGAAACTCGGCCCTGCGTCGAATTCGCGACTCTCTCGAAGAGCTCAACGCCACTGCCATTTCGACGACCGCCGTTCATGGCATGGCCGTGGAGCTCCCGTCTACATGGATGACGTGGCTTATGCGGCTGGAAGTCGCCGCACCATGGGCCAGCGCTGTGTCCGTTGCGGAAATAGGTGCTCGAGAGTGGGACGTCGACGCCTTTGCGGCTAGTCCATCGGCTGTCCAGGAAGTGGCCGAACTCCTCCTTCACGATAGGCCAGCATGGGGCCACGCGGCTCTGCGCGACGCCCTTCCATATGTTCTTGAGTTCTGCCTTGCTCACGAGAACGCACTCCGGCTGAAGGCAGTCTACGAAAGCTTGTTTCTAATACTCGCCGTTGATGAGCACCTGTCGTTGCCTCAGGTCTCCGCGCTCGTGAAGGTCGTTGATATCCGGTTGCGATTGGGCGTCACGCAAGACGAGTATCGCGAGGCCCTCCGTCACCTGTCGGCCGCGATACGCGCCGTCGCGACGCCATCGGTCACAACTCTTGCACTGGAGGCAATCGAACTTGTTGTTTGTGCGCCTTGCTCAGTGCCCACCGAACGCCAGGAACTCGTAGCCACTGTCGCGGCTGTATTTCAGCGCTGGTACACGCGCGTCAGCAAGTCCAGCTTTCTTCTTTTGCAACACCTGGCCGAGGAGCTAGGCGTAACTGATGTGCTTCCGCGATCCTTTTCGCAACCTGACCTTCGCGCTCAAACTGAGTGGGATGCTTTGAACGGTAGACGAGTGGCGATGTACTCTCTGCAGGAGTCCGCTCTTCGACGAACAGCTACAGTAATCGGTGAACTCTGTCCGAGCGCGCGGGTGGATATCTTCCACGATCACGTCGGGGGCTCATCAGCGCTTCGGGCTGCCGCGAGCACCGCAGATGTATTCGTAATCGCAACGGCAGCCGCCAAACACGCCGCTACAATCTATATCGAAGAACATCGTCCTCGAACTTCGACGACACTCTATGCCCGCGGTCAGGGTAGTTCGAGCCTGTTAGGCGCGCTCCACGAACACTTGTTATCGATGCGGAACTGAAGGGCTACTCGTCGCCCATTGGTTCTCGATACAACTGACAATACGCCTTCCAGTTGACTGGAGCGCCCTTCGTAAGCCCCCCGTCAAGCGGCCGGTTGAGAACAGAACTTTTTGCAGTTTCTGCATACTCGATTGGGGTCAGATCGCCGTGCCCGCCAATCGGCGCGCAGTAATTCCGTGCAACGCGTTGCGGCTAGATAAAAAACTGCGGATAGTAGGGAAAAATAGAACCTTGAAAACTGCAGGGCATCTAGTAGACTGGCGGCACGGTTTCTTGGGAAGAGTGATGCGCATCGGATTGATCACTTCGTGTACCAACCGTAAGAGGCAGCCAGCGCCCCCCCAGTTGCGTGCACGAAATCTCGGCCCGGGCTCGATCCATGTTGTAGCCACGGACTGGGCCAATCGTGTCCGCGGAGAACAGAGCCGGACACGTGCCCGCGATCTCTACGGCGGCCGCTCCTTTTCCGAAGCAAAAGCAGCTTCGACAATTGCAGGTGCGGCGTTGTACATCGTCTCCGCGGGCCTGGGCCTCGTCGAGGCAGACGACCTCATACCTTCCTACAGCTTGACGGTTACCGGCGCCGATCCTGACAACGTGTTGGCGAGGTTGGTGGGCAGCGTGTCGCCCAAGAGTTGGTGGAGCGCTTTGTGTGCGGCTCTCCAGACAACTCGCCCGCTAACTCAGTTGGTTTCGACAAAGACTGATCATCTCTTCATCTTGGCCCTCCCGAGGAGTTACTTCGACCTCATCGCTGAAGAGATCCAGGCCCTACCGCAAGAAGCGCTTCGCCGCCTACGGATTATCGGGTTGAGTAGCATTAAGGCACACATTGCACCTAACGTTTCTTCGTCTGTCGTCGTCTATGACGAACGCCTTGAGGTTGCTGGGGGCTCTCTCTCTGGCACCCGGTCCGATTTCGTTCAGCGAGCTGCACGTCACTTCTTAACCACAGTGCTTCCCGACGCGCGTGTAGCTAGCGCGCAAGAACACAATCGCCTTGTCGCTGCACAGCTGTCGCCTTTCAAGGCTCCGGTGAGACCGATCCGGTCGCGATTGTCCGATGACGCGTTGAGAGCAGTGATCCGAGAGTTTTGGGACGACACAGGTGGGCGTGTCACGGCCGGTCTCCGGTTAATGCGGCGGGATCGCCAGCTCGCTTGCGAGCAATCCCGCTTCAAACGGCTATTTTGGGAGGTAGCGGCAGAGAAGGGTTTGCGTAATGGTTAAACGCAGACAGCGCTCGCAGACCATTGTCGTGAGAGCAATCAGGACTCGGCAGACGAAGGACGTCGATCTCTACTCATTCTTCATGCCCGGCGGAAAAATCACGACAGTGGCCGACATTTCCCGCGTTGAACGTGACGAAGACGATCAGTTGAAAGGATTTCAGCGCCGCGAGATCAGGAACCACGTAAGAGGAATTGTCGACTACCTGAATCAAAAGAACGTCCTCTTCCCAAACGCGATTATTCTGGCGATGTCTCCTGATGTGCGCTTTGTGAGGTCAAGGGGGCCCAGCCGCAAAGAACTTGAGAAGGGCGTAGAGGCAGGGACGCTTTCGATCCCGATGCGCCCAGAGGGTGATCGAGTCGCTTGGATTGTCGATGGGCAGCAGCGCTCTCTAGCGCTGTCAGAGTCCGACAATCCTACGCTTCCAGTTCCCGTAGTCGGTTTTGTTTCGGATGATCTCGCTACTCAACGTGCGCAATTCATTCTGATCAACAAGGCGAGGCCATTACCAAACAGGTTGATAAACGAACTGTTGCCGGAGACCCGCGGAGTCGTGCTTCCCAAAGACCTTACCGCGCGCAAGATCCCGAGCGAGTTGTGCAGCCTTCTCAATCGCGATCCTACGTCGCCATTCTTCAGATTGATCAAGCGGTTGTCGGAGCAAAACGTTGATGGGGCGGTAATCACAGACACGGCGCTGGTGACAATGATTAAGGGCAGCATCCAAAGCCCTCTCGGCGCCCTCGCGCCGTTCAAGGCCGTTGGAGATGAGTCCGCAGATATCGAAGGCATGTACAGAACGCTATGTGTGTTCTGGGGTGCCGCTCGTGAAGTTTTCGTCGACGCTTGGGGATTGCCGCCGCAAAAAAGCCGGCTTATGCATTCGGCGGGAATCGAGGCGATGGGCGTGCTAATGGACCGTGTTTACGCAAGGCACGCCGGCAAATCCAATGAGCACGCCGCCATCAAGCAAGATTTGCAGCGAATGGCGCCTCACTGCCACTGGACCGATGGTGAGTGGGAAGGCCTTGGGGTGGCGTGGGATCAGATCGAGAACACACGAAAGGACATTCGCAATCTAGCCGATGCGCTGATCCGGATACATTCGGTACGAGCGGCGAAGTGAAGTTCATATTTGCAGACAGCATGGACTTCATCGATCCGCGATACGACTTCGCAACGGACTCCCACGGTCACGGCCGACAGTTGTATTGGGATGACCAATATCCGCACGAGTACATGGAGAGGCCTCCCTATGACGGAATCTTGGTCTCGCGCGGCATTGTTGGAGACCATCGGTTCAAAGGACGTTACACATCGTCCCAAGCGATGCGCTTCCGGAGGATCGGTGCGCGCGAATTCCTCCGCTTCGACGGCCCTGGTCTCCGCGACAAACCGATATACGGCGATTGCGGTGCTTTCTCATATGTCGATGAAGAAGAGCCTCCCTACACTGCCGAGGAGATGCTTGAGTTCTATGTCGACGCTGACTTTAGCCACGGATGTTCCGTCGATCATGTGGTTTTTGAGTTTGACAAACGTGCGACTGGAACTGACGGAGGGTCACAGGACTCGCGGCGTCGTTACGAGATCACGCTGACGAACGCTGCCGACTTCCTCGCGTTGTCGCGTCGCTTCCCTGGACTTACTCCTTTGGGAGTCGTTCAGGGATGGTCGCCTGATAGCAAAGCGAGCGCCGCCAAAGCCCTCGAGTCGATGGGGTATGACTACCTTGCTGTCGGGGGCATGGTCCCGCTGAACGCTGCGTCGATCCATCTGTGTCTACAGGCGATCCGAGCAAAGATAAAGCCAGAAACGCGGCTTCATTTGTTGGGTTTCGCGAAGGCCGAGCAGATTGGGGAGTTCGTACGCTACGGCATCGAGAGTTTCGACTCGACATCTCCACTGCTGCGCGCGTTCAAGGACGCTCGAGCGAATTACTATGTGCTAACGGACGATGGGCTCGATTACTACGCTGCAGTTCGGATCCCTCAGTCGACTGAAAACCCTCGTCTGCTGCGCGCTGCCAAAGAAGGGCGCTATCGCCAGGAACACCTAATCGACTGCGAGCAGCGTGCTCTGAAGCTCACGCGCGCCTACGACAAAGGTATCGCCTCTCTGGAAGAGACCGTTGAGGCCGTGTTTGAGTACAACCGCCTGTTTTTGTGGGATGACCACCAATCGAGTGACGCGAACGAACGGGCGCTGCAAGTCACGAAAGCGAACCTGACCAGAACTTTGGCGGCCAGGCCATGGAAAGATTGCAATTGCCGGGTGTGCGAATCTGCGTCGGTGGAGACGATCATCTTTCGTTCGAGCAACCGGAACAAACGCAGAGGCTTTCACAATCTCGGTGTGTACTACGACTACGTACGAAGGCAAATCAATGTCTCACACAGAGCAGAATACCTGGACCTACCGAGCCGTAGTTGCGCAGCAGAGTGCTAAGCACTCCTGTTTCATGCTTGCGGCACCGGCGCGAGACATCCTCGCTTGGGCTCAAGTAGAGCGCGTCGGTCGCACGGGCAACGGGTCCCTAAGAGGGTTTCAGCGACCTCAGATCGCGAGCCACATAAAGGAGATACGAGACTACCTCGCACATCCCGATGCCGTGCTTCCGAATCCCATCGTCGTTGCATTCGTGGGCGGTGTACGAGCGTTGAAGAACGGTGACGGGACTGTATCCGTCACTCTCGAGCCGAGTCGCAGCGGTTTAGGGTTTGTGGTTGATGGTCAGCAAAGGCTGACGGCGTTGTCCGGACTCCCGAACAAGGAGTTCGAGGTCTTTGTATCTGTTCTTGTTTGCGGGGACTATGAGGAACTGCGCAGACAATTCGTGCTTATCAACAACACTCGCCCACTTCCCAAGGCCCTGATCTACGAACTGCTTCCTGGAGTCGATGGGCTGCCCGCGCGTTTGTCCTCTCGTTCCAGCGCGGCCTATCTAACTGAACGGCTCAACTACGACAGTACGTCCTCCCTCCGCGGGCAGATTTACCAACACACGAATCCCAGCGGCGTTATTCGAGATACGGCGATTCAGAAGGTGATCATGAGTTCGGCGTCGGACGGAGCGCTGCGCGATTTCCGCGCGCTAGACGATGAGTCGGATCGTTCGTTCAATTTGATCAGCGAGTTCTACGGCGCTGTGCAAGACGTTTTTCCAGACGATTGGAAGGGTCATGCACCGAAGACCTCACGGCTCGTGCATGGAGCCGGAATTGTCGCGATGGGCTATGTAATGGAGTTGCTTTACGCACGAGATCGCGCTGATGACCGTTCGACGTTTGCTAGAGGTCTCTCCGTGCTTCGGGGACGAACGGCGTGGACTCATGGATCGTGGAAATTTGGTGAAGAGGAAATCGTTCCATGGAATTCCGTCCAGAACGTTCAACGTCAGATCATGGCGCTGGCTCACCATTTGGTGACCGTTGTAAAGCGTAGTCCAGTTTCTGAGGCGGCGTGACAAAATTGGAGATCTGCGATGACCGTACTGGCGAGTAAAGCGCTCGTTCTTTTCTCCGGTGGGCAAGACTCAACGACGTGCCTCGCCTGGGCGTTAACGCGATATTCAGTGGTGGAAACGATCGGATTCGAATATGGCCAGCGTCATGTTGTCGAACTCGAGTGCAGACAACGAATACTGGATCGCATTCGAACGCAGTTTCCGGAGTGGAATGCGCGATTGGGTGATGATCACGCGGTGACCATTGACGCTCTTGGGCGAATAAGCGAAACAGCCCTCACGCAGGATGTAGAAATCAGACTCAACGCAGAGGGATTGCCGAATACCTTTGTTCCCGGTCGAAATCTCTTGTTCTTCACGCTGGCCGCTACCGTTGCATATCGACGAGGTATCCGCTCTTTGGTAGGCGGCATGTGCGAGACCGACTTTTCGGGTTATCCCGACTGCCGGGACGACACCCTCAAGGCGCTCCAAGTGGCTCTAAATCTCGGTCTGGAGTCAAGGTTCGTGATCGAAACGCCACTCATGTGGTTAGACAAAGCGAAATCGTGGTCGTTGGCCGAGTCGCTTGGCGGACGGCAATTGGTCGATCTGGTCGTCCGAGAGACGCACACGTGCTATCGGGGTTCGCGGGAGATATTGCACGAGTGGGGATATGGATGCGGCGATTGCCCCGCCTGCGATCTTCGCATGCGCGGGCACGACGAGTTCTGCGGCGCGCGAGCGGCTTGAGCGATGTCGTACGCCGTCAAAGAGATTTTTTACACGCTGCAAGGCGAGGGTGCCAATGCTGGTCATCCCGCGGTGTTTTGCAGATTCTCCGGATGCAACCTATGGAGCGGTAGTGAACGTGACAGACAAATCGCGTCGTGCCGTTTCTGTGACACCGACTTCGTTGGTACTGATGGAACTGACGGTGGTAAGTATGGAAGCGCCGCGGAACTCGTAGAGGTCATCAGGAATCACTGGCGCTCGGAGATAGGCGAACGACTTGTCGTGTGCACTGGTGGAGAACCGGCTCTTCAACTCGACGCTCAGTTGGTGAATGCCCTTCATGAGGCAGAGTTCGTTATAGCTATCGAGACAAATGGGAGCCTCACCTTGCCTGACGATGTGGACTGGATCACGGTGAGCCCAAAGGCAGGCGTGCCGCTGCGGGTGCGTCGAGGTTCCGAACTGAAAGTCGTCTGGCCCCAACGCGACCTGGACCTCAACGATCTCGAGAGATTAGATTTCGGTGTTCGGTACCTTCAACCTCTTTCCGACGACAAGTTGATCGAGAACACTCGAGAGTGCGTCGACCTCTGTCTGCAGCGACCGTTGTGGAGGCTGAGTCTACAAACTCACAAGTTGTTGGGGATTCGATAATGCACGAGCTAAGTCAACGCTTCATGTTTGAGGCCGCGCACACGCTTCAAAGGGCCTTTGAGGCGGAAGGCAGTCGTCGGATCCATGGGCATACCTATTTTGCGGAGGTGACCATTGTCGGCGTGCCCGACCGGATCACCGGGATGGTGATGGATCTCGCAGTATTGCGTGAACGAATCGATGAGGTACGAGCGACGCTAGACCACCAGATGCTCGATGATGTTGCAGAACTCGGCGCGCCGACCCTTGAGAATCTCTGCAGTTACATTGCTGATCGACTGACGTGCGCCAATCTGACTTCGGTTCGAGTCTGGCGGGAAGGGGCTGGCGACGGGTGCCGTTTGCCCATCGCTAAGGCAGAAGCTGGGCCTCTGTCTTCGACACGCAGTCCACGAGGTGCGTGACTCTTTTGGTTTGCGTTTGTTCCGCAATTGCGCTACCCGTTGGTTACGGTGCGCTGGGCGCTGGAGGGAGATAGTTCGCCGCGCCCGGTCTGCGCGCGGACGCTGGCGATGGGCAAAAATGCCGAAAGTCGCAGGCGTCACAAGTTCCGTCGTCACCGCTTGTCGGCCAGTGCGCGATGATCGCACCGTGCTGCGCCTCTCGCGCAACGCAACTCTCGATGTCGACGACTACTTCGTCGAACCGTTGCAGGGCCTGGTTGATGCTCGGCTGAGTGATTGGCACGACGCGGATCACGCGCGCCATGCGGAAGGCGGCACTGAACGCCGGCAGACCCGCTCCCGGTCGCCACGTCCGCAATAGGTAGTCGTCATGCGAACCCGGTTGAGGGCGGATATCTGTGTGGCCCCGGGCGATCTCGCGTTGCAGGGGCGCCAGGTCATGGAGGCTAAGCGCGAGTTCGTTCACATAGAGGAGAACTCCCGCCACGACAGGGGCCGCCGCAGGCTGCTGCGATCGCAACCAGGCGTACATCTGGAGTTGCCAGTCCCCCAGCGCCCAGTAGTCGCCCCCTATCGTCGGCGGTCGTCGTGAACCCTTGTAGTCGACGATGATATCCGCTCCCGGTGGGAGGTTCGGCAGGAACGCACGGACTGCGTCGCAGACTATGTTGTTCGCGGCTGCGGCAACTGTTACTGACGACAGTACGTCCATCACGCCATGAAGTTCGTACATCTGAGCCCGACTCACGATGCCCGCGGGCATTGCGAGCGGACGTGTTCCGATGACCCTCTCCTCCACCGCGGTAATTAGCGGGAAGAGCGCCGGCCCTATCTCGTTGACAGCCAACTCCGCACGCCGGTATCCGGAGTCGCGGAGATCGCGGCTCCGCGGACTCTTTCCAGACGCAGACAACGTCGACTCAACCAAGTCTCCGATCGTGCCAATGTCATGTGGCTGCCTGTTTGCGGGTATGGGCGCGTTGAACGGAGTAGGTGTGCACGGCCACGGGAATGGAACAGGGTTGGTGTTCCACAGCCTGTATGCGGTCTCCATCACGCCATGTATGAACTCGCCAAACCACATCTGCACGGGCCGTGACGGAGGGAGGGCACTGCCGTTCTGGTATCGGTATTGAAGACCGCAGCGCACATACGACAGCAAGTCTCCAGTAAGGGAGTAGTTCGGCACCAACTCGACTGGTCTACGTCGCTCGAGCACTAAATTAACTCCAACGGAATCGCATTGGCCATTGCGGGTGGTCGCTGTCCTTGATGCGGGGTAACCCAAGCCCATGTGCCGTCGCTCCGCCAGAAGTTAGCAACGTGCCGTATGGACGTGCTGTACCGAAGGCATGGATCCAGACCAACGAGCAGTAGCACGGACTGGGGTCGGCTGAACGCGACGTAGTAGAGGCGGATTAAGTCCTCGAATGTTCGCTGCAGCGCTGTGCGTTGCAGGCGAAGAGCGCCCACCGTACACGCCTGCGCAAAGTCGTCCTCCATCACGGCGACATTACTGGGCTGTTCCGGGAACCGCTTGAAGCGATTCTTGACATTGTTTGTTCGAAAATCAGAGGCGACATCGACGATAACCAGTGGAAACTCGAGGCCCTTCGCCTGATGGATCGTCATCATCGCAAGACGGTCGCGCGGCACAGTGGGCATGATTTCTTCATCAACATCGATGGATTTCTCTGCAAGGGGCGCGAAGACGTCGCGGAGTGCTGCCTCTACGCTGCGTTGATCGTGCTGGCCAGATCCGTTAAGCACGAGCGAGCGATATGGAGAAAACGTCGCCGATTGAGCGATGGCGCGCGCAATCGCCTCGAGATGCACTTGACCTTCCGGATCGTCACGTAACCGCGGAAACCATGCGAGTAGCGTGAAGCAGAGTTCCAGAAGGGGCCATTCGCGCGGCCAGGCCTGGTGTGTAGCTTGGGGTCGTCGCTGTCCCCAGGCTGTGACGAAGCCATCGACGCCGTGTGGTCTTGTAGGGGCAGGATTTGCCGCCGCGTATTGTGCGTATGCCGCGCGAAAGATACCGAGGTACTGAATGGCGACGCCGCGCAAGCGCATTGTCGCCTGAATGGCTCCACGCGGATCGAGGCATTCCAGCATCGCCCCGGCAATCTGCTGCACGTCGGTAATGTCGCGCAATGCTTGGCCGCGCGGATTGAAAACACCGATATTCCTGGTACGTAGTTCATCGCGCAATACGCGCGGTAGTCGCTCGCGAGGAGGTTGGCCCATGAAGCTCGATGCGAGTTCGTTGACGGAGTGCGCGAGCAGGACACCGTCCCCGAAATCTCCTCCCAACGGCGACCGCACGATCGTCACGTTGCCCATAGATCCCCTGACTACACGACCAGGCCCACGAAAGACGTCATCCACGAATGCGGCCAGGTCAACGCCAAGAGTGTTTAGATCGGCTCGAAACATCCCGAGTACCGGCACACCGTTCGAAGGCCGTCGAGCCTGAATCGCGGGTTTCGGGGGTTGCACGCGTGCCGGCGCGAAACCAGGGTCGTTCACGATGAACGCGTTGAAGTGATCAACGATCTCTGGGGTTGATCGATAATTGCCGACAAGGTCGAGCCGCACAACGACGGCGCCGGGGATGGTCTGAGCGAACCTCGTTTGGAAGTCCCGAAAGAGTTCCACAGTAGCCCCGCGGAAACGGTAGAGAGACTGGTCGTCGTCGCCTACGACCGTCAGCGACGCGCCCGATTGTGCAGCAACGGCGAAGTAGATGCTCTCTTGAAGCAGATTCGTATCCTGATATTCGTCGACGAGCACGGCGCGAACGGTGTCCGTGAAGCGTGTAAGCCGTCCGGTCCGCAGCCGCTCGAGGAACTCGCGCTCGAGTAAGGCGAAGTCCAGCCGGTTCGTATCTCGGAGGTATTGCACGTATGCGTCATAGGCCTGGCGCAGTGCAAGTCGCGCCGCTTGCGGCGCCAGATTGCTAAATTGCTGGAGGTCGATCAAGTCGTGGGAGAAGCGGTCGAAGAGTGGGCGAACGGCGTCAATGAGTCCCGACACGTTACGTGGCGGCTGGCCGTCGAAATCGAAGGTGCTCAAATACGCGGCGACGTTCGGGAGAATGGCGCCTGCCGCGTAAGCTGGCCCGGTCAACCCCCTGCGGTGCATCAGTGTGTTCGCGGCGAACCCCTCGAGCAGCGTCGGCGCGGGATCCGTCGCAGCACGCAGCGTTCTTATCGCGTCCTCACACACGCTGTCCAGCGTACCGGTCACAAACCGATTGATGTCGACTTGGCCAAGGTGTTGTTGGGCCTGACGTGGTCCGCGGCGGCGAAGGTGATCGAGTAGTTGGAGCCCCCACTCGATCAGTCGCGTGCGGATCTCGTCCGCGGCTTTTTTCGTGAATGTCGTTAGAAGTACGTGCTCAGGAAGCAGCCCATCGACGACAACGAGGCGTAGCGCTCGGAGTACTAAGACAGTGGTCTTGCCGCTGCCGGGACCGGCGACGATTTGCAGCGGCACATTTGCCGGATGGAGGATGCATGCTTCCTGCTGCGCGTCCGGCGCAGGGGGACGTCCTGTTTGTGGCAGGAAGCGCGGGATCGCAGCACGAACAGCCGGGATAAAGTCGGTCAGGGGTAGCACAAGATGCAATCAAACCTTGGCGCCAATCGGTCGAAGCATGCTGCTGTAGCCGTGCCTCGGTCGGCACAATAGCGGGGATTTCCCTAGGCCTCAACCGAAGTCGTTCTTGCAGGCATGGGATCGTAGCGCGGGAGCGCCCATTGACTAGCAGCGCTACAAAGTCCCCGGAGTGCCCCGGTTGCGGTTCTGCCATGTAAGTCCCTACTCGCTCGCCGAGAGACGGGTGTGCCGAGCCCGACTAGACTTCCCACATCGTGCATCATCGGTGGGTCAACCAAAAACCAAACCTTCGAGCAAGAGACTCGCGGCGGCTTCCTCTGGTCCCCGAAACGCAATGTCAACGACCACCGCAACCCGTTCTACGAGTTCATGCGCGAGGTCGCGCCGGGTGACGTCGTCTTCTCCTTCTATAGGACGCGCATCCACGCCATCGGAGTCGCCGAATCGTTCTGCTACGAATGCCCGAAGCCCGCGGAGTTCGGCTCGGCCGGTCCGAACTTGTCGAACGTCGGCTGGAAGATCGGCGTGCGCTTCACTTCCGTGCCGAGCCCCTTGCGCCCCGCCGATCACATGCACGTCCTCACCCCGCTGCTTACGGAACGGAACGCGCCGCTTCGCCCGAACGGCCATGGCCTACAGAGCATCTACCTCACGCCCTCGAGCCCGCGTTCGCCGAGGCGCTGCTCACGTTGCTCGGACCGGAAGTGCGAGCGCTTGCCGCTGGCGCGATTGTTCGCGACCGGCCGTTCGACGCGTCGCGCTCGCCGGGGCAGGGGCAGACGGAGTGGGAGGAGCACCTCATCGGCGCCATCCGCGCGCAACCGATCGAGGAAACGCAGAAGTCGGCGCTCATCCTCGCGCGCCGCGGCCAGGGCCTGTTCAAGCAGCGCGTCCGGCAAGTCGAAGTGAAATGCCGGCTCACCGGCGTCGACCGCATCGAGCATCTGCGCGCGAGCCACTGCAAACCGTGGCGCGACAGCACGGACTCCGAGCGTCTCGACGGCGAGAACGGTCTGCTACTCACGCCGACGATCGATCACCTGTTCGACCGCGGCTTCATCTCGTTCGAGACGGACGGGCGGTTGCTCGTGTCGCCGGTGGTGCATCGCACGTCGCTCGAGCGGATGGGCGTGCCGCTCGGCGAGCGCGTGAACGTCGGCCCGTTCTCCGAAGGGCAGCGGCGGTATCTGGAGTTTCATCAGGAGCGGGTGTTCTTGGAGGCGAAGGTCGAGCGGCGCTGAGCCCCGTGTGGCGGATACTAGTGGAGCACGCCAAATCCAGCCGAAATCGCGGCAAATCGGTCGTTGCACGGTCATTCGACCGCCACGGATAATTGCGCGGCCTTGTTACGCGAGCTCGCAATGCAATGCCCAGGTCTATGTCTGGCCGCTGCAACGAGCGTGGCATGACTTCCCTCCGCTCCGTGCCGAGCGGCGAGGTGGTGGTTTTCGAGACGCCCGCTGGCGACGTTCGCGTGGACGTGGTGATCGCCACGTGTGGAGCTAAGCGCCTCTTACTCTGCGCTTTGCAAAGTTTCGCGCCTATTCTTCTCACCGCAGCGCGGGCGACGATTCCAGGCGTTGACACGGAGCTTTGCGGGGGGCTTAACATCGATGCCTACCGCAGGAAGTGTCCGTCCTGGCGGGTAGGGAGAGCCGAGATGAAATTTTCGCGGATCACGGTACATCCGGATCAGATGCGCGGTGCGCCGTGCATCCGAGGCTTGCCAATCGCGGTCGCGACCGTGGTGGAGATGGTCAACGACGGAATGACCGTGGCACAGATTCTTGAGGGTCATCCGGATCTCACCGCGGCTGACGTTCGCGAAGCGCTCGCGTTCGAAGCTCGGCGCGTTGAAACGCTTCGCGCCGAAATCGAGGCAGATTTGGCAGCCGCGAATGAGTACATTGCGGCGCACGGATCCTTCGGCGACCTTATGCGCGAGCATTCCGCGTTTGCCGACGATGACGCAGTTTGAGGTCTTCTCGAATCCTGCTCCGCGTGTGCGCCGCGTCTATCCCGTTCGTCGTCGTGCTGCAAGCCGATGTAGCTCAGCGGGGAAGCCAACGAGTAGTGGCTCTCGCGGCACCGCGGGCCGCGTTCCCCGCTATTCCGGGTCGGCTCACGCCCATCGTCGCGATAGAGCGTGAGGAGTTCGTGCTACTGGTCAATGCATTGGAAACGGTATCGGTCTGCGGTCTGATTGGCGCCGTCGCTTCGCTGGCCGGTCGCCGAGACGACATCGTGGCCGCTATCGACTATCTGTTCTTTGGCGTCTAGCGGGGATCTGCGACGAAGCGCCACCGCCAACTTGAAGTCGCGTCTTGCGACGTCAAGTCGTGGCGAGTCGGCCGTCACGTGTGTCGTGCGATTCTCGGTCTCTGGCTAGTACAATCCCGAAGTCCCGACGAGGAGCATCTCGAATGGCCCGTGCGGTCGCAGACATCGAAGAAGACATTCGCGCTTTGACGGCGGACGAAAAACTGGAGCTCCTCCGGTCGCTGCTCCGCGAGCTCGACGGTCCGGCCGACGCGAACGTCGAGAAGACGTGGCTGGTCGAGAGCCAACGTCGCTATCAGGAGCTTGTCGACGGCAGCGTCAAAGCGGTTCCGGGTCATCTCGTCTTCAAACGCCTGCGTTCGCGCTTGGCGGGATGAACTACGAGTTTCATCCGGAGGCCGAGCTCGAAGTTATAGAGTCCGCCGCTTGGTATGAGTCCGAGGTCCCGGGGCTCGGCCTGGAGTTCGGCGAAAAGTCGAACGGGTGCTCGAGCTGCTGATGGAGCGTCCCGAGCTCGGCGTCACGGTGCACGGTGACATCCGCCACTTCGTACTCCGGCGATTCCCCTTCTCGGTCATTTACGCCGTGGTAGGCCAATTGATCTATGTTCTCGCGGTTGCGCACGGCAGTCGCGGGCCTGGGTATTGGAAGGCGCGGCTTCCGAAGGACTGAAGCGTGGACTGTCGGTGGCAAGGACCTGGCGGTGTTGTACGGCGCGGAAAGCAAGGCATTCCTCCAAGCCGTTAGACGGAACAGGGATCGCTTCCCCGCCGGACCTCGTGTTTCAGCGCGATAAACAAGAGGTTGCGCGTTTGAGGTCACAGTTTGTGACCTCAAACGGACGCGGCGGCCGGCTTCGTCCGACACGAGACCGACTGGCGGGTGGAGTGTCGCATCGCATGTCGCTCGAGCGGATGGGCGTGCCGCTCGGCGAGTAAACGTGGCGCCGTTCTCCGCAGGGCAGCGGCGGTATTTGCGGTTTCGTCAAGGAGCGAGTGTTCTTGGAGGCGAAGATGGCGCGGCGCTGAACCCGGCGGGAGCGAGGGAGGCAAGCGCCGACGCGATTCCATGCGTAAGCCGCCCGATTTGCTGTTGACTCGGCGAAAGCGCGCGGCGTTAGACTCCGGTCAGGACTGGCGAATCCGAATGACCACGAAGCCCCTCAAGACCGGCGCCACTTACGACGACCTCCGCGAGGTTCCGGACAACTTCGTTGCTGAGATGTTCGACGGCGAGCTTTATGCGATGCCGCGACCGGCTGTGCCGCACGCGCGTGCTGCTTCGGTGCTCGGCGTCAAACTCGGCGGCCCGTTCGACAGCGGTCCCGGAGGGTGGGTGATTCTCGACGAGCCGGAGCTGCACTTCGGTAACGACGTGCTCGTGCCGGATCTCGCCGGCTGGCGGCGCGAACGAGTTCCCACGTTACCGGCGGACGCGTATCTGACGCTCGCGCCGGACTGGATCTGCGAGGTGCTGTCGGCGTCCACGGAGACGCTCGATCGCGGCAAGAAGCTGCGCATCTATGCCCGTGAAGGCGTCGCGCACGCTTGGCTGTTGGATCCGCTGCGGCAAACGCTCGAGGTGCTGCGGCTCGAGTCGGCAAGATGGATCGAGGTCGCGGCCCACGAGGGCCGAACCGGTGTCCGAGCGGCGCCGTTCGACGCGATCGAGCTCGAGCTCGGCGCGCTGTGGCTCTGAGCACGTTCGGATCTGAGCCGAGCCGGTTCATGAAGCCCGGGCGCAACGATCCGTGCTACTGCGGCAGCGGCAAGAAGTACAAGAATTGCTGCTCCTCCAAGGAGCGCAACGAATCGCCGGCCGACGTGTCGTGGGCCCGCGTGCGCCGCGCCATCGACGGCCTGCCGCGGCAGCTTGCCCGTTTCGTCGCGGAGGTCTACGGTCCCGCGGCCGTCGAGACGGCATGGGACGCGTTCACCGTGTGGGAAGGTCCGGCCTTCGATCCCGAGTCGCCGCTCACGGCGGTCTTCTTTCCGTGGCTGTTCCACTGTTGGGAGCCGAACCCCGACGACGATACTTCCGTCACCGACGACTCGTTGCACCACCGTGCGCCCACGCGCGTGTTACTCGAGCGCCGCGCCGGCCGCCTCGACGCGTTGGGTGCGCGCTATCTCGCGGCGTGCCTCGAGGCGCCGTTCAGCCTTCACGAGATCCTGCACTGCGACCGCGGCCACGGATTCCGCACGCGCTGCGTGCTCACGGGCCGCGAGCACGACGTGCTCGAGCGCCGCGCGTCGGAGACGATGCAGGTCGGCGACATCCTGTTCGCGCAGCTCGTGCCGATCCTGGACATTGTGCTGCTCGAGGCGTGCTCGCCGTACGTCCTGCCGCCGATCGACAAGATCCGCGTCGTCGAGCTCCGCGAGCACATCGACGAGCGCGAGCGGAGCCACCCGCATTCCGAAGATCGGCGCCGCGCATGGCACATCGAAATCCGCGAGCTCTATCTCAGCCTCATCGACAAGTACATCCACCCGCGGCGGCCTGTGCTGCACAACACCGATGGCGAGCTCCTCAAGCTCCAGAGCGTGATCTTCGACATCGACGATGCGGAGCGCGCGCTTGCGGCGCTCGCGCAAGCCGTGCCGGGAGCGGAGGAGCCCGAGGTGGAGCGCGCGCAGGCGGGAGGCATCGAACGCGCGACCTTCGCCTGGATCGCACGCGGCAACCGGCGGCACGCGAGCGCCGAGCGCACGGTGCTCGGCACCGTCGAGATCGCCGGCACGCGGCTCGTGGCGCACGTGAATTCCGACGAGCGCGCGCAGGTCTTCCGCGACATCGTCGCGCGCACGTTGGGCGACGCCGCCCGCTACAGCGCCACGGAGCTCGCGGCCGGCTTGGACTCGCTCGGCGGCGACGCGGCGGCCGCGCTCGAGCAAGCGATGCGCGGGGGCGGCGACGCGCCGCTCGAGCTGTCGAGCGTGCCCGAGGTGCGCGCGCGCGTGAGCCGCATGCTCGAGCGGCATTACGCGGACTGGCCCACCACCGAGCTCCCCGCGCTCGGCGGCCGACGACCGCTCGACGTGGTCGCCGAGCCGAATGGCCGCGAGAAGGTCGACGCGTTGCTCACGCACATGGAGCGGCACGCTGAGGCGCAGAACGACGCGCTGGCCAAAGCCGCGCTGGCGCGTCTGCGCGAGCGACTCGGCCTTGGGAAATGAGCAGTCGTACCCTATAAGGGATATTTACATGTGAAACCCTATAGGGTATATATTCAATCTATACCCCATAGGGAATTTCCATGTCCTACGCCGCCCAAACCCCCGCTCAACTCGGACAAATCCTCCAGGCACAGCGCAAGGCGAGTGGCCTCAACCAGCAGCAAGCGGCCGCCTCGGTCGGACTGCTGCCGAAGACCATCTCTCGACTCGAGCGAGCTCCCGACACCGCCACGATCGACAGTCTCTTCAAGCTTCTCTCGGCCTTGCAGCTCGAGCTCGTCGTGCGGTCCAAGGATGCGCGGCCCACGGCTCGGGAGTGGTAACAGATGCCGCGGCCGTCCCAAACACGCCAACTCGTCGTCTGGATGAACGGCGAGCGCGTCGGCGATTGGACGGTCGACGCGCGCGTGCAGCATCAGTTCCGCTACGCGCAGGAGTGGCTCGACGCACCGGACAGCCGTCCGCTGTCGTTGTCGATGCCTCTGCGGCCCGCCGCTCAACCGTACCGCGGACCGCTCGTCGAAGCCTACTTTGACAATCTGTTGCCCGACGCCGCCGAGATCAGACGGCGGATCCAGGTTCAGTTCGGCGCCGTGTCGTCTGCCCCGTTCGACCTCTTGGCCGAGATCGGCCGCGATTGCGTCGGTGCCGTGCAGTTATTGCCGGCGGACCAGTCGCCCGGCGATGTGAGACGCATCGACGGCGAGGAGCTCGACGAGGCGGGCGTCGCCGCGGCGCTCCGCACCGCGGTTGCGCCGGCGCCGCTCGGCCAACGTGACGAGCAAGCGTTTCGAGTCTCGGTGGCCGGTGCGCAAGAGAAGACGGCGTTCCTTCGCCACCGCGGACACTGGTGCAAGCCCCTCGGTTCGACTCCCACGACCCATCTCTTCAAGTTACCGCTTGGACGAGTGGGCAACATGCGGGCCGACTTGTCCATGTCCGTGGAAAACGAGTGGCTCTGCGCGAGCATCGTCCGCGCGTTCGGCCTCGCCACCGCGAGCTGCGAGATGGCGACGTTCGGCGAGCAACGCGTGCTCATCGTGGAGCGATTCGACCGGCGCCTGTCACACGACAGCGCGTGGTGGGTGCGCCTCCCGCAGGAAGACATGTGCCAGGCTACAGGCACTCCTCCGGCGCGGCGCTACGAAGCTGACGGCGGTCCCGGTTTTCGCGAGATTGCCACGCTGCTGCTCGGCTCGCGAAACGCAGCCGACGATCGGCGCAACTTCCTGCGTGCGCAAATCATCTTCTGGATGTTGTGCGCGATCGATGGGCACGCGAAGAACTTCAGCGTGTTCATCGAGCCGGCGGGTCGATACTCGCTCACGCCGCTCTATAACATCATTTCCGCCTATCCGATCTTGGGGTCGGGCGCCCATCAGCTCGCGCCGAAGAAGGCGGCGATGGCGATGGCCGCGGTCGGCAAGAGCAAACATTATCGATGGGCCGAAATTCAGCCGCCCCATTGGCTCACGACTGCGGCGCAGGCGGGACTGCAAGCGACTGCGCGTGACGACGCCGTGGCCTTGGCAGCTCGCGCGTCGGCGGTGGCGGACGAAGTCTCGCTAGCACTCCCTGCCGGTTTTCCGGAGACGGTGGCGGAGCCGATTTTCGAGGGAATGCAGTCGGCGGCGCGGCGGCTGGGCGAGGAGCTTGGGTAAGCAACTGCTTCCTACGAGAAAGCGTCGATCCGATCGGTAGAGATCTTCGAGTTGCACGACGGCCGATTCGCGCGTGCTGCGGCGGGCACGTCGGGGTCGCTCGGCAACGTTCCCAGATGCCCGGACGTCACATTCGACCTGGACGCGCCGTGGCGCGAGCTCGCCCGCCTCACTCCCAACGACGAATAGTGTGCTGCTCGCGGGCTAAAGGCGCGCTAAGGGCCAATTGTCCATGACCATCGGCGCGTCGGCCGCGCGAGCGACGTGGTGATGTACGTGCACAGCGAGCTCGAGTCGCTCGGGCTGATCGAGGCCGCGTAACGCGTCGCGCGCGATTCCCCGCATAACCACGGAATTCGCTTATTGACTCGTCGAAAGCGCGCGGCGTTAGATTTCGGACTCATCTGCTCCGGTACGGCCGGCATTGTGGACCGGAGCATAGTCGGGCAGATCACGAGAGGGAGTAACATGTTCTCCGTTACCGCTACGAGATCAGCAGTGAAGTTCGCTCGGATCACCGTCAACCCTAATCAAATGGGTGGTATGCCCTGTATAAGGGGATTGCGCATCCCCGTAGCAACCGTGGTCGGCATGGTGGCGGATGGGATCACCGAAGCCGAGATCCTGGAGGCCTACCCAGATCTCACGGCCGACGACATCCATGAAGCTCTGCGGTACGCCGCGGAGGCGGTACGCGAGCACGTGCTCCCGATCGCCCCTTCGTGAGGTTGCTGATCGATAACGCGCTTTCGCCCTCCTTGGCCGAAGCTTTGCGCAGCAACGGGCACGACGCGGTTCACGTGCGCGACCGCAGCCTTCAATCGGCCGAGGACGCCGCGGTGTTCGAGCTAGCGGTACGAGAAGGGCGCGTCGTTGTTTCGGCCGACACGGACTTCGGCACACTCCTCGCGCTTCGCGGCGATCAGAAGCCGTCGGTCGTCCTCTTTCGACGCGGAATCGAGCGCCGGCCCGCGAAGCAACTCTTGCTTCTCCTTGCGCACATGTCAGTGATCGAGAGAGCCGTGGTCAGAGGCGCCATAGTCGTGATCGAGGATACGCGGGTGCGTGTTCGCTATCTGCCAGTCGCCGGCGACGAAACGCCCAACGCGCTCGACGACGATCCTGCAATTCGCGATCGGCCACATAGTCCGGAGTGGATCGGCACTTCTGCGCCACGCTGATCGGCGACTGGCGCGACGTCGCCACCGCCGTGCTCGCCAGCGGTTCGAGATCTTCTGTCCCGACGCGTGATCGGCGACGCCGAACCCTTTCGCCCCGCAACGACCAGATTCGCTATTGACTCGTCGAAAGCGCGCGGCGTTAGACTTCTGGTATGGCGGTGAACCTTACGGAGCTACTGGCGCTTCCGGCAGACGAGCGTCTGAGACTCGCGGAAGCTCTTTGGACGAGCGTCGCGCCTGCGGACGTAGGAATGCTCGTCGCGGAGTTCGTCGAGCGTGCCGAGCGCATCAATGCGGCCCTCGATGTCACGATCGGCCGCCTCGAGAGGCTCGACGAAATCCTCGCGCGCGATCGCGCGGAGGCGCGCGAAGCGGTGCTACGCGCCGGCGAGCAATGGCCGTTCGAGCTTGCTCCGAGTGCTACCGCTTAAGGAAGCGCCTCGTCGAGCAACGCCATCAGCTTCCGGCGCGCGCGGTAGCGAGCGCGGATTGCCGCGAGCCACTCGTCGCTCTGCGCTGACCGATCGAGCACGCACGCTCGCGCAATGGACGCCGCGAGATCCGCGTACCTCGGCGGGCTGCTGCCGGGCAGCGCGGCGTCCACGGCGCGGCGCAGGAATGCGGCGGCCGACGGTGCGTGACTCGACGCCAGTGCGTCCGCCAGCGGTTCGAGCAGACCCTCCACCACCGAGTGCCGCTCGCCGAGCTCGCGGGCCTGGTCGACGTCGCCGTCCGCGAGCAACAGCCGAACCCGTCTCGAGACGTCGCGATCTTTGCCCGCGGACTTTTCGGCGCGCTCCACGTGCTCGAGCGCGCGCCGGCGATGCTCCTGCCACTGGTCGCCTGCGGCGGTCTTGAGTCGCTGCCAGTGTGCGGGGCTTGGGTCCTCGCGGAAGTCTTCCCAGTCGAGCTCGAGCGCCCGGTCGTTCAGTCCGTCGTGTCGACATCGGTCCGCAAGCAGTGCACGCATGCCGCGCCACTTGGGGTGCGCTCGATAGCCGCGCTCGGCCCAAGTGGTGGCCTCGCGGCCGCGGCCCGCTTCGAGGCAGATCGCCACGAGGCGCTCGAACGCATGGCCGCTCGACAGATCGCGCGCGGTCACGCGGATCAATGTATCGACGTCGCCTCTCACGGCCGCAAGCTGCTCCATCCTGTGAACGATCGAAAACTCGCGGCTCCAGCGATCGGAGTCGTCGCGTGCGTGCGCGGGGCCGAGCGCCGAGTATTCCGCGTCGACGGCCGTCGCGTAAGCATGTTGCGCAAGCGGCCCAAGCAGCGGCCAGAATTCCGCCAAGTCCGTGAAGCCCCACTCGTCGTGCCGCTGCACTTCCAAGAAGCGCCGCCCGAGTGCCGCGTCGTCACGCGCGCCGCGCTCGATCGCGCGCCGATACAGGGCCGCAACTTGGGTGAGCCGCGTTCCGATCGCGCCAGACGAGTCGTCGGCGCTCGCGCAGCGTTTGAGAAGCTTCGTGAGCGCGAATTCGCAGAGCTCCAAGGCATGGTTCGGATGGGCCTGGAGGGTGTCGTCGAGCGCGTCGATCACCGAGGCCAAGCGCTGCGCGAAGCGCGCGGAGGCGCGCCAGTCGAGAAATCCGTGAGCGCGGATCTGCTTCGCGATCTCCTTCTTCAGCGCCGCGGGATCGGACTGGGCTTGGCGCAGGCGCAGCCGCTTCTCCACCGACGGATGCTCGCGAGCGATCTCGCCGAGCCACGCGGCGAGGCGATCCGCCGGCTGGGCGCGCAGAAATGCGTCGAGCTCCGCGTCATCGCCCGAGTCTTGCCGCGTGGCGGCAGGCGGCTCACGAGCGGCGATGGCCGCGGCGACCAGGTGCTTGCAGAACTCGCCGACAGGGCAGTTGCACATCCACGCGAGCTCGTCACCGCCTGCGTCGATCTCCACGCGATAGCGTTGTTGGCCGTGAACTTCGGCGCGCAACCGGCGTTCGTCATTCTGCTCGAGCCGCACGCGTCCGCGCCGCGCGTAGTCCGCCCCGCGCTCGAACGAGCGGTCGCCGGCGAGGTCGCGCAGCGTAGCGTCGTCGAGGTTCACGGAAATACCTGGAGTTTCATGCTCCCTCGTAACGACCGGCGCGTGTTAGTGCACGCGCTTGAACACCCAAGCCCCCGAAACCTGAATCTCACTCACCTGCGTCGCCACCCCATCCCCCTCACGCGCAAAAACATACGGCTGCCCCCACTGGCATGAAGGGCACACAAACGTAGTCTCCGACTGCGCCACCAAAGGCGACTCCTTCCCGCCATTCCTCCGCGCCACCAACCCGCCGTCTTTGAGCGTGACCTCCAGCGTCGTCAGGTTATCGAGCCAATACCCCCGATACGTCCCGACATACTTCGCGAGCACCTCCGGCGCAACCTTCACTGCGGCGGTCGCGTCGTCTGCGCTCTTGTCGCCCACCCAATGCTTCGTGCCGCCCTCACTCGCCTCGTTGCACACCGTCTCGAGCAGCTCGTCGTCCGCCGCATATTCCATCTTCACCGCCGCATGCAGCGGCGCGGAGAACGTGCCGGGATCGTCGTACGTCACGTCGAGCTGCAGGTGACCGAAGTCGAGCCGACGATAACGCTCCGTGATGCGCAAGCGCTCCGTGTGCCCCAACCCTTCGGTGTGCAGCCACGTCTTGCCGTTGTAGCCGTTGCTCTCGACGACGAGCGTGTCGCCGTCCCACCGACCGACGGAGTAGCCCATCCAGATCGGCAGCGGATCGGGCTCGAGCGCCCGGCCGTCGGTAAAGATTTGCCGATACGTCAGGTCACCGTTCAAAATCGCGATCACGGTCGGGCTCTGCACGATCCTGCGCATGCCGCCCGCAATGTTGGCCGGCCCGCTCGGCAGGCACTGCATGTGCGGGCCGTCCTTGTAGTAGTTCGCCTCGCGTGCCGCCCGCAACTTCACCGCCCAATCCTGGATCTTGCTCTCGTCGCGCAGATCGCCGCTCGTCCCCGCGGGGCGCCACAAACCGGTGAGCTCGGGATGGCCGTCGGCGGTACGCGGCGCGGGCGCCGTGAGATTCGGCTTGCCGTCCGCCGTGCGCGGCACGCCGGGCGTCTTCAAGTCGAGCCACTGTGACGCCGCCGGCGCGGCCGCCGCCAACAAAACCAATGTCGCGAGTCGCCGTTTCATGCCGCACCTCTCGAGGTTCGCGCAACGTTGACGCGATGGTAGCCCAACCCTACGCTCACGATCATAGGCAGGGAGGAGCGCCGTTCATGAAGTCTGTCCTCACCGGTTTCGTTGCCGCGGCGTCGATTCTCGTCACCCACCCCGCCGCGTCACACCACTCGTTCGCCGCCGAGTTCGACATCAACCGGCCCCTCAAGCTGACGGGCACCGTCACCCGCCTCGAGTGGACGAATCCGCACGCGTGGGTCTTCATGGACGCCAAGGACGCGAGCGGCAAAGTTCAGAGCTGGGCGGTCGAGCTCGTGGGCATCAACGACTTGCTGCGGCGCGGCTGGGGACGCGACCGAGTGAAGGAGGGCGACGTCATCAACGTCGACGGATTCGGCGCCAAGAACGGCACCAACACCGCCAACGCAGCCTCGGTCACGTTGGCGAGCTCGGGCGAGCTGCTCTGGGCCAGCGTTCCGCGGGACGAGCAGAAATAGATCGACCCGGGACCGCTGCTGCTCGCCGGCACGCACGCCCGGGGGCCAATCTCGAGCTTGACTCGCCGAAAGCGCTCGGCGTTAGACTCGGGGGCGTGACGCGCGTTGTTACCGACGTCGAACGGGAGATCCGAGCTCTAAGTCGGAACGACCAAGTGTGCGTGCTGCGCGCGCTGCTCGAAGAGCTGAGATCTCGTCCGGACGCCTTGTCGCCGCGCGCTCTGCGCTCGGAGATCGAAGCGGACTTGACGGCGACGAATGACCACGTCGCACGGCACGGGTCGTTCGCAGAAATGGCGCGCGAGCACTACGCCGAAACCCCACGGCCCAGAGACGCAATTGCTGAAAGCGCGCGCGGCGTGATCCGCTTCTTCTACTTCGCCCTTGCCTGCCAGACGGTGATGCAGGTGATCTTGTTGCACTTCTTCGCCACCCATATGCGCTGAGGAGGAGAGCGCCTAGCCGATGAGCAGTAAGAAGAACGATCTGCGTCGCGAGTACTCCGCGGATCTGACCGAGACCGCGCATTTCAGCTCGCCTTCGCACGATTCACGCCTTGCGGCCGCGCGCGGGCCGGGTCTAATCTTCAATCGCCTCTCGAACGAGCGATCCGCAGGACATGAACGCAACCATCGTCAAGCAGCAAGCACCCGCGCGGTTGTCGCCGGCGGAGTTGCGACGTCGTTGGCAGCAGATGCTCCACGATCCGATGCTCGCCGACGTCCCCGGCAAGATCGAGCTCACCGAGAAAGGCACGATCGAGTTGAGTCCGCCGAACACCCGGCACAGCATTCTCCAAGCGTTCGTCACGGGCGAGCTGCGGAGATTGCGGCCCAATGGCACCACGTTCACCGAGTGCGGCGTCGAGACGGAGATCGGCGTGCGTGTGCCGGACGTGGCGTGGGCATCGCCGGAGTTCATGAGCCGGTACGGGACCATGAGCCCGTTGCCGCGCGCGCCCGAGCTTTGCATCGAGGTGTTGTCGCCGACGAACACCGAGCCGGAGATGCAGCAGAAAATCGCGGCGTACCTCGCGGCCGGCGCACTCGAGGTGTGGCTCGTCAAAGAGGACGGTGCCGTCGAGATGCAGACCGAGCGCGGTCGCGTCGCGGCGAGCTCGCTCGGAATCGACCTGGGATCGCTGGCGCGCTGAGCTTCCCGGCCCGTCGTCGCCAATCACCTCGAATTGGCAAGAATCGCATCGTGCTGCATCCAGCGCATCGTTGGCATGGTGTTCCGCTCCCTGTCATGAGGCGCGAGCGTGGACTACGAGTGGGATCCACGAAAGGCTGCAGCCAACGAACGAAAGCACGGTGTCACCTTCGAGGAGGCCAGCGAGGTGTTTGCTGATGATCACTCATCAACGGTGCCCGATCCTGACAATTCTCTGGCCGAGCTACGCTATGTCATCTTCGGAAGAACACGTGCCGGCAGGGAGCTGGTCGTAGCGTTCACCGAGCGCGGTGCTACTATCCGTATCATCAATGCGAGGTTGATGACGCGCCGAGAGCGCTTAGCCTATGAGCAGTAAGAAGAACGAGCTGCGTCGCGAGTACTCCGCAGATCTGATCAAGTCAGGGGTCAGGGGCAAGTACGCCAAGCGCATTCGCAAGGAAGGCGCGAACATCGTCGTCATCGATCCGGACTTGACGGATGCTTTTCCGAACGCCAAGGCCGTCAACGATGCGCTGCGCGAGCTTCTCTCTCGGCGCGAGCGCGAAACGACCTGACGACTCGTTGCGGGTCCTGCGAATCGTCGACCCTCTCGTTCGCGAAGACCGTGCTCGTTATGTCGGCTCCACCGCCGGCGTGTCGAACGGCTCGTCCGCGCCGAACCGCAGCCGCATCGCATACGTGCGCAGCACCACCACGCCGTCGGCCGCCGGCGCCGCGTCGCGCAGCCGCGAAGGCCGCGCCGCAGACGGCCGCGAATAGCCGAAGCGCCGCTTCCTTCTCGCAGCCGCCGCAAACGAAACGCACTTGTCGCCGCCGCGCAGCGCGTTAGCCGGATCGTCCGGCAGCGTGGCCGGCCGCCCGACCATCGGCTCGCCCTCCGGGTCTGGGGGCGGGGATTTCGTCGGACCTGGGTGGTCGTCCGGCTGGTAAGGCATGCGAAGCTCCTTTGGCGCGTGCGGTCTCCGGTTCCTCGTCCCCATGGAGCCCAATGCAAAATTCGGTCCAACGGTGTGAGCTCACCACCACAACATCGTGAGGCAGCGCCGCGGTTGCGAAGTGGCGGCGAGTAACGGATTCTCTCGCGGTGCCCGAGTTCACCGATCCGCTGTCCCAAGCCGAGCTCGACCAGCTCGACGAATTCTTGCTCGAGCGCATCCCGGAGGGGGCAGCGACGGCGGACGACGACGAAGGTTTGATCGGAGTCTCCGAGCTCGACGGTTTCTTCACCGCGGTGGTGAGCGCGCCGGAGGTTCTGGTGCCGTCGCAGTGGTTGCCCGCCGTTTGGGGCGAGTTCGAGCCCACGTGGCAAGCGCCTGAGGACTTCGAGGCCGTGCTGTCGCTGTTCGTTCGGCACATGAACGACATCGCCGTTTGCCTGACCGAAGCCCCCGACGAGTTCGAGCCGATATATCTCGTGAGCAACGACGGCACACTCGTCGTCGATGAATGGTGCGAAGGGTACATGCGCGGTGTGACGCTCAGCCGCGACGATTGGGACGAGACGCCGGAGATCGGGGAGCTCATGTATCCGATGCTCGCGTTCACCCATCACACGGGTTGGCTCGCACACGACATCGCCGACCCCAAGGAGCGAGACAGCGTGCGCGACGCGATCGCGCCCAACGTCAGACACCTGCACGCGTACTGGTTCCGGCTGCGCAGCGCCGAGGTTGCTCCGGTAGCGCCGTTCCGCCGCGACCAGCCCCGCATAGGGCGCAACGATCCGTGCACCTGCGGCAGCGGCAAGAAGTACAAAAACTGCTGTGCGCAGTGAGGAAAAAGGAGAGCACCTGTCCGCCACCCCACCCGCGCGAGAAACCGGGCATCTGTCATGAGCGGCAGGTCGCTCGGGCTCGCGCGTCATCCGTCGGCACCGTGCAGCTTCGTGCGTGCGGTCGAAGTACGCGCCGACCGACCCGCCGCGCACCGGCTGTCGCTTCACTACAGTGTCGAAGGCAACCTCGACGAGCTGCAGTTGCCGCTGCCCCGCCGCTCCGCGCCCGCTGACGGCCTCTGGCAACACACCTGCTTCGAAGCGTTCGTGCAGCGCGGCGACACTCGCGCCTATCTGGAGCTCAACTTCTCGCCCTCCACCGAATGGGCGATCTACGCCTTCGACGACTACCGCCACGGCATGCAGCCCCGCGCCCCGCGCCGCCCGCCCGAGATCGTCACCCGCCGCATGGGCGACCGCTTCGAGCTGGAAGCGCGCGTCGACTTCGGGGGCCTGTTCACGGAACCGGCGCCGGGCGTCGCGCTACGCTTTGCCGTGGCGGCGGTGCTCGAAGACCGGCAAGGGCGACTGTCGTACTGGGCGCTCGTGCATCCGTCCGCCGAACGCCCGGACTTCCATCATCCGCAGTCGTTCACCATGGAACTGCCGCCGCACGGAGCGTCCGCATGAAGCTCGGCATCGACCGCCTCCTCGAGGACCCCGCGTTGCGCGCCGATCTTCGCGGCAAGCGCGTCGCGCTGCTCGCGCACCCGGCGTCGGTCACGGCCGACCTCACGCACTCGCTCGACGCGCTCGCGGCGCTGCGCGCCGTCGAGCTCACCGCCGCCTTCGGCCCCCAGCACGGCCTGCGCGGCGACAAGCAAGACAACATGGTCGAGTCGCCGACCTTCAACGACCCCGTCCACGGCATCCCGGTCTTCAGCCTCTACGGCGAAGTGCGACGCCCGACACGAGAGATGCTGAGCACCTTCGACGTTCTGCTCGTCGACCTCCAGGACTTGGGCTGCCGCATCTACACCTTCATTACTACGTTGCGCTACGTGCTCGAAGCCGCGGCCGAGCACGGTAAGTCCATCTGGATCCTCGACCGTCCGAACCCCGTCGGCCGTCCCGTCGAAGGACTGCGCTTGCGCGACGGCTGCGAGAGCTTCGTCGGCGCCGGCCCGTTGCCGATGCGGCACGGTTTGACGCTCGGCGAGCTCGCGCACTGGTTCGTGCGTACGCTGAAACTGAAAGTCGACTATCGCGTGATCGAGATGCGCGGCTGGCAACCCGGCGCGGCGCCGGGCTTCGGCTGGCCGCTCCACGAGCGCACCTGGGTCAACCCGAGCCCCAACGCGCCGAATCTCACGATGGCGCGCGCGTACCCCGGCACGGTGCTGCTCGAGGGCACCACGCTGTCGGAAGGCCGCGGCACCACGCGCCCGCTCGAGCTGTTCGGCGCGCCGGACGTCGACGCGCGCGCGTGGCTCGCCAAGATGCAGTCGCTCGCGCCCCACTGGCTGCAGGGCTGCCGCCTGCGCGTCTGCTGGTTCGAGCCCACGTTTCACAAGCACGCGGGCAAGCTGTGCGCCGGAATCCAGATCCACACCGACACGCCGGCGAGCTACGACCACGCGGCCTTCCGCCCGTGGCGCTTGCAGGCGCTCGCGTTCAAGGCGCTGCGCCGATTGCAGCCGGGCTATGCGCTGTGGCGCGACTTCCCTTACGAATACGTGCGCGATCGCCTCGCGATCGACGTGATCAACGGCAGCCCGCTGCTCCGCGAGTGGGTCGACGACGACGACGCAACGCCGGCCGATCTCGACGCGCTCGCGGCGGCGGACGAGAGCGCGTGGTTGCAGGAACGCGCGGCATTTCTCATCTATTCGGACCAGTAACACGGCAACGCGATTGCGGGCGCAACGGCCGGATTCGCTATTGACTCGCCGAAAGCGCGCGGCGTTAGACTCCGGCTCGGAAGGCATATCGCATGACCACCAAGCCGCTGAAAATCGGAGCCACCTACGACGACCTCGTCGAGGTCCCGGACAACTTCGTCGCTGAGATGTTCGACGGCGAGCTCTACGCCTCGCCGCGACCCGCGATGCCGCACACGCGTGCCGCCAGCAAGCTCCACGGCATGCTCGACGGCCCGTTCGACCGCCCCGGCGGGTGGTGGCTCCTCATCGAGCCGGAGCTTCACTTCCGCAACGACGTGCTCGTGCCGGACCTCGCTGGCTGGCGTCGCGAACGACTCGCCGCCCTTCCGGCAGACCCGTACATGACGCTCGCACCGGACTGGATCTGCGAAGTGCTGTCGCCGTCTACCGAGTCCCTCGACCGCGGCAAGAAGCTGCGCATCTACGCGCGCGAAGGCGTCGCCCACGCCTGGCTCTTGGATCCGCTGCGGCAAACACTCGAAGTGCTGCGGCTCGACGCCGGACGATGGATCGAGGCGGGGGCGCACCAAGGGCGCGCCGGCGTTCGCGCGGCCCCGTTCGACGCGATCGAGCTCGAGCTCGACGCGCTTTGGATCTGACGGCTCGGCAACGCAGCGACTGACGGGGTTGATGCCGCGCTCGAGTGCGATTCCGCACACGATTGCGTCGCCCACACACAATCGTTAGCCAACCGCACTAGTCTCGCAGTCGCCGCATAACGCGGCGGGATCCCGATAGTTCTGTACGAATCAAACGCTTGGCCCCGCACCGCGGGCGAGGCACGATCCTTGCTTAACCCGTCGCACCAAACCGAGAAAAAGTAATCAGCGATTTTTCTTCCGTGATAGGTCTGCGCCTGTGCCGTACATGTTCGCAATGACGCTCGAAGCCGCTATGACTAGCCGGTTGCCCTCTATAATGCGCGGGAATTTTCCTGGGAGACGATCATGGCGGCCGTGATATCGGCGGAAGGCGTAGGACACGTCTACAAGAACGGCACGGTCGCTCTCGACGACGTCAACCTCGAGATCGGCACGGGCCTGTTCGGCTTGCTCGGCTCGAACGGCGCGGGCAAGAGCACGCTGATGCGAACCATCTGCACGCTCCTGGTGCCCGGGCGCGGCCGCGTCACGGTCGGCGGCTTCGACGTGGTGAAAGACCGGCGCGCCGTGCGCGGCCTGCTCGGCTACTTGCCTCAGCACTTCAGCGCCTGGCGGCTGCAGACGGTCACCGAGGTGCTCGACGCGCTCGCGTCGTTCTCGGGGCTCACGGACCGCACCGTGCGAACGCGCCGGATCGGCGAGGTGCTGGAATCGGTCGGGCTCGCGGCCGTGGCTCACCGCAGGGTGAAGCAGCTGTCCGGCGGCATGACGCGGCGGCTCGGTGTGGCGCAGGCGCTCGTTCACGAGCCCAAGGTGCTCGTCGTCGACGAGCCCACCGTGGGTCTCGATCCCGAGGAACGCCTGCGGTTTCGGCAGCTCATGGCCGAGCTCGGGCGCGACCGCGCGATCGTGCTGTCCACTCACATCGTGGCCGATCTCGGCTCGGGGTGCTCCGATCTCGCGCTGCTCGATCGCGGCAAGGTCGCGTTTCGCGGCTCGCCGGCGGAGCTCGTCGAGCGCGCCGCCGGCAAGGTCGTCGAGATCACGGTGCCGGAGGCGGCCGAGGGCGGCCTCGTGAACAGCCTCGAGATCGTTTCGCGGCGGCCCGCTAACGGCCAAGTGACCGTGCGCGGCGTGGCCGACAAGGGCGCGGCGCCGGCCGGTGCGCGCGCGGTGGACGACGTCACTCTCGAGGAAGCTTATCTTGCGTTCATGGTGAGCCGGGGCCGTCGTGCGGACGAGCTCGCTATGAGCGATTCCACATAGACGCGAGCGGGTTGGGGCGGCAAAGCTAGGGGGCTTTGTCGGGGGGCGGAAAATGGTCAATCTGAGCAATATTTGGGCGGTCGCGCGCATGGAGCGCCGGCACACGCGGCGTCTCGCCCGCTACTGGGTGTTCTTGGCCGTCGCGTACCTGTTCGGCCTCGGCGGCTACCTCTATTACAGCGTGCTGCACGCACTGTTCTCGTCGCTGTCGGCGAGCGTGGGCATGATCGGGCCGCGTTATCTCATAAGCGCGATCGCGCTCTACTACTTGACGGGCTTCGTGCTCGGCATCGTCTTTCTCGGCTTCGACGTGCGTGCGCGCGACGTGCGCGAGGGCATCGTCGAAGTGCTCGACGCGAGACCGCTCACCAACTTCGAGCTCGTCGCGGGCCGCTTCGTCGCGTTGTTCCTCTCGGCCTGGATTCCGATCGTCGTGCTCGTTCTGCTGATCGAGGCTATCGGCTGGCTCCTGCCTTTGCTCGGCTCGCCCGTCGGGGCCACCATGGAGCCGCTGTCGCTCGTCACCTTCTCCGTCTTCATGGCGGTGCCCGGCCTCGCGTTCGCGATCGGGCTCGTGTTCGTGATCACGTTGCTCGTGCGTCACCGTCTGATCGCGGCGCTGCTCGCGGTCGCGGCGATCGTCGGCCTCTACTGGGCGATGTTCACCGTGCCTGGCACTCTCGCTCCGTATTTCGACTTCCTCGGCATGGGTCAGGCGGCGTTTCCGTCGGACTTCGTGCCGGGGTTCCTGTTGCCGGGCGGCTGGTTGCACCGCGCCGGCGTGCTCGCGATGGCCTTCGGTTTGGTCGGCATCGCGGCGGCCATCCATCCGCGGCTCGATGAGCGCAAGTCGTGGGTTCCCGCCGCGGGCTCGGCCGCGCTCATCGTCGCCGGAATCGCGGCGGTCGCGCTCGTCGTGCAAATGCGCCTGGCCGAGTCGGCGCGCATCGATCAATGGCGAGCGGCGCACGAGGCGCGCGTCGCGGAGCCTGCGGCCGATATCGTCTCGATCGACGGCACGGTGTCCATCGACCCCGGCCGCAACCTCGCGGCGGATCTCGTCGTGGAGCTGCAAGCGCCGGCGGAGCAGAGCTTGAGCCGCGTGCTGCTCACGCTGAATCCCGGCCTGCACGTGGACGAAGTCAGCACGGCAGACGGCGGCGCGCTCAAAGCCGACCAGGCCGACGGCCTGATCGACATCGCGCTCGGCCGCGCGCTCGCGCCCAGCGAGCGAACGTCGCTGCGATTGCGCTACGCCGGCCGGCCCGATACGAGCTTCGGCTATCTCGACAGCGCGCTGAAGCTCGAAACCATCTCGTCGTTCCAGGCGCAGGTGGGGATCCTGGGCTACCGGCGCGGCATCTTCGATCGGCGCTACGTGGCGCTCGTTCCCGGCATCCGCTGGTTGCCGGCCGCGGGCACGGACGTGGGCCGCGACGACCCGCGCAAGCGGCGCACCGACTATTTCCGCGTCGCGCTCGACGTGGAGCTGCCGTCCAAATGGCTCGCGGCGGGGCCGGGCAAGCGGCAGACGCTGCGCTCGCAGGGCGACCGCACGACGTTCCGCTTCGCACCGCAGCCCGCGGTGCCCGAGGTCGCGTTGATGGCGGCGGAGCTCAAGAGCTTCGCCACCGAGATCGACGGCATCACGTTCGAAGTGCTCGTGCGTCCCGATCACGACCGCAACTTCGCGGTGCTGGCGGAGGCGCGAGGGGAGATCGAGCAGTGGGTCGCGGACCGCCTCGAGGCCGCCCGCGACGCCGGGCTCGCGTATCCGTTCGACGGGTTCACGGCCGTCGAGGTCCCGAGCACGTTGCGCGGCTACACGGGCGGCTGGCGCCTCGATACGTCGCTCGCGCCGCCGGCCATGATGTTGCTGAAGGAGACGAGCTTTCCGACGGCGCGTTTCGACTTCGACGTGATCAAGGTCTTCGGCACGCGCAACTACGACCAGGAAGGCGGCAAGCCGCGAATCGACCGCGATCGAGTCGTGAATTTCTTCGCCAACGACCTGTCCGGCGGCAACCTCCTCGCCGGCGCCGCACGGTCGTTCTTCGTGCACCGGACGTCCGCCGCCGGGCCCGAGGCGATCGCGCTCGACTTCCTCGCCGAGGATCTCTCCACGCTGCTGGTGTCCGGCAAGCGCAGCTATTTCTCGGCCCACATGTTCACCAACATCAATCAGGCCGTCACGGCCGTCGTCAACAATCTGCAAGGCGCTACCGCGATCTCCGATGCCGTGATCAGGACCCAAACCGGACGCGGCGACGTCTGGAACCTGGCGCTCGCCACGCCGCTCGCCGAGATCGACCCGCGCGAGAATCCGGAACGCGCCATCGACACGCTCACGCTGAAAGGTGGGCGGCTCGCGGAGGTCATTCGCGACCGGCTCGGGCCGGACAAGATCGGCCAGCTGCTGGCGCGTCTGCTCGAGGGCCATGCCGGCGGCTCGTATTCGCTGGCCGATTTCGTCGCCGCCGGCGACGGCGTGTCTCCGGATCTCGGGCCGCTGATCAAGGATTGGATCGGTAGCACGGCGCTGCCGGGATTCGTAGTGCGCAGCGTGGAGCAATACCGGTTGCCCGACGACGAGAACGGCTCGAGCCGCTATCAGCTTCTCGTGCGGCTGGGGAACGAGGAGCCCGTGCTCGGGTTCGCGCGGGTTGCGTGGGCCGTGCCGGGGCGCGCGGTCCCGGGCGGCCCCGTGTTGGTGGCGACCGGCCAAAACCCCGCCGCGGCCGCGGCCGTGGCCAACGCGAACGCGGTGATCAGCCGCAGCGACGCGATCCGCTTCGAGGGGCACTCGGCGGCCGAGTTCGGGGTCGTGCTGTCGGTGCCGGCCACCAACGTGCGCGTGCTTCCTTATCTATCTCTCAATCGCGACGACTTCGTCGCGGGCGTCTTGCCGGCGGATCAGCCGCCGCTGCGCAACGTCGCGCCTTTCGAGGGCTCGCGGGTCATCCCGTTCGAGCTCGGCCGCGACACGCGCATCATCGTCGACGATCTCGACAAGGGGTTCGCGATCGTGAGCGACGCCGGCACCGACAATCTCAGGCTCGGCGGGCAGGGCGCCGCCGACGAGAATCTCGACGAGGGGCTGCCGGTCGCCACTTCGCAGTTTCCGAGCCGCTGGAGCCGCCGCGCGGGTCCGGCGGCGTACGGACGCTACCGGCACACGTTCGCGTCCGTCCGCGCGGGCGACGGCAAGACCCGCGCCGTGATGCCCGCGGCGATTCCCACGGCCGGCACGTGGGAGCTCGAGATTTTCCTGCCCGCGTTCAACATCGGGAATCACAAGCGTTGGAGTCTCGAGATCGTGAGCGCCAACGGCCGCGAGGCCGTGGAGTACAACGCGGCGGCGGCCAGCCAGGGTTGGAATTTGGTCGGCGAGTATCGGTTGCCGGCGGGAGAAGTCCGCGTCGAGCTCACCGATCGCGCGGAAAGCGGGATGATCATCGCGGACGCCGTGGCGTGGTCGCCGGTCCGCACGTTTGGGGCAGAGGCAACGACTGCAAAATGAAGAAGATCTTTGGGGACGGCTGGCGCAGGGTCGGCGGCTGTGGCGGTTTGCTCGCGGCGGTCTGGCTCGCCGCGTGCACGCCGGAGGGCGCGCAGCAGGAAGTGGAGTTCCGGGTGCCGGTGGCGGTGGAGGAGGTCGGCACTGCGACGCTCGAGAACCGCATCGTCACCACCGGCACGTTGCGCCCGCCCGAGGTCGTCACGCTGAGCGTGCTCGACAGCGGCGTGCTCGAGATCAACCGCGGGCCCGACGGCCACCGGCTCGCCGAAGGCGACACTGTGAAGGCGGGTAGCGAGATCGCGCGCATCATCGGCGAGGACGTGCGCATCACGGCGCGCGTGGCCGCGGCGCAGCGCGCGTTCGATGCCGCGAGTGCGGAGCTCCTGGCGAATCGCGAGATTTTCAAGCGCGGGCTCATCAATAGAACGACGCTCGACGCCACCGAGATGAAGTACGAGAACGCGAAGATCGATATCGAGCACTCGCGCCGCACCGAGGATCGCAATCGCATGGTCACGCCGATCGACGGCGTGGTGCTGAAGCTCGCTAGGGACTCGAGCTCGCAGCTGCTCGCGAACGGCCAGCTCGTGAGCATCGGCCAGGTGGTCGCGCAGATCGCGCCGCTCGATCCGTTGATCGCCGACGTCGACTTGATCGGCGACGACATCGCCCTCGTGCGCGTGGGGCTCGAAGCGCGCGCCCGCTACCACGCCTGGGGCGACACGTTGTTCCCGGGCAAGGTTTTGCGCCTCGCGCCGACGGTGGATCAGCGCACTCGTGCGTTGCGCGCCGAGGTCCAGATCGAGAACACCGGGCAACGCTTGCGGCCCGGCATGTTCGTGGAGGTCACGCTGGTCGGCGAGCGGCGCGAGAACGTGCCCGTGGTGCCGCGGGGCGCGGTCACGGAGCGCGGCGGCCGGCGCGTCGTCTTCGTGCTCGCGAGCCAGCGCGTGGTGATGCGCGAGGTGCAGATCGGCCTCGGCGACGATACCTTCCTCGAGATACGCCGCGGCGTGGAAGCCGGCGAACGCGTCGTGGTGCGCGGGCTCGAGACGCTGACGGACCAGATGCTCGTTCGCGTCACGAATCGTTAGCGCTCAAGCGCAACACCGGCACCATGGAAGCTCTAGCGCGAGTCGCAACCCGCCGGCCCGTCGCCGTCACGGTGCTCGCCGCGGTGGTGGTGGTGCTGGGCTTCGTCTCGTGGCGCGGCCTGCCGCTCGATCTCTTGCCCGACATCGAGAGCCCCACCGTGCTGATCTCGGTCTCCTCGGGCGAGCGGCCGGCCGTCGAGATGGAGCGGCTCTACGGCGAGAAGATCGAGCAACTGCTGTTCACGGTGCGGGGCTTACGCGCGATCAGCCAGATCGCGCGCTCGGGCGAGCTGATCTCGCGCGTCACCTTCGATTGGAACACCGACATCGACTTCGCGCTCGTCGAAGTCAACAAGGCGGTGGCGCCGATCGCGGCCGACCCCGACGTCAACGAGGTGCGCGTGCGGCGCTTCGACCCGCGGCAGCTGCCCGTGCTCGTGCTCGGGCTGGTCGCGGCCGATGGGCAGACCGATCTCGCTGACTTGAAGCGCCTCGCCGAGCGCCAGATCGGCCCCGCGCTCGAGCAGCTCGAAGGCGTCGCGGAGGTCCGGGTCACGGGCGGGCGCGACAAGCAGATCCAAGTGCGCCTCGAGCAGGCGCGGCTCGACGCCTACGGGCTCACGATCAACGACGTCAAGAACCGCATCGCCGCGGCGAATGTCGACGTCAACGCCGGCACGGTGGTCGAGGACAATCGCGTGCTGCTCGTGCGCGGGCTCTCGCGTTTCACGGGGCCGGAGGACGTGGCCGCCGCGGTCGTGCGCTATCAGGACACGGACTCCCAGGGCGTAGTGCCGGTCTATGTTTCCGATCTCGGCACGGTCGCGCTCGCCGACGCGGATTTCACTCACGTCGTGCGCGTGGACGGTGTGGAGGGCGTGGGTCTCTCGGTGTACAAGGAGGCGGGCGCGAACACCGTCGCCGTCTCGCGCGTCGTGCGCGGTGCGTTCGACAAGCTCGCGGCCGATCTTCCCGGCCTCAAGGTCACCACCGTCACCGACGAAGCCGCGCTCATCGAGGACGCGATCGGCGAGCTCGAGTCGTCCGCGCTCATCGGCATCGCGCTCGCGATCGGCGTGCTATTCGTGTTCTTGCGCAGCCTGGGGCCGATCGTGATCGTCGCGACTGCGATCCCCGTGTCGCTGCTCGCGACCGTGTTCGCGATGAGCTTTGCCGGCTACAGCTTGAATCTCTTGACGCTCGGCGGCCTCGCGCTCGGCGCCGGCACGCTCGTCGACAACGCCATCGTCGTGATGGAGAGCATCTTCAGGAAGCGCGCCGACGGCGAGCCGTCGCTCAAGGCCGCGGCCACCGGCACGGGCGCCGTCGCGAGCGCCATCGTCTCGAGCACGCTCGTGCACTGCGTCGTGTTCTTGCCGGTGGTGCTGATCCAAGGCATGGCCGCGCGGCTCGTCTCGGGCATCGCATTCACGGTCGTGTTGTCGACGCTCGTCTCGCTCGCCGTGGCCGTGTTCCTGATTCCCGCTCTCTCGGTTTGGTTCTTGCCGCGCGACGTCACGCGCGACGTGGATCCGGGCAGCGGGCGTGTCGAGGGGTGGGTCTATCGGCTCCTCGGCAGGCCGTGGAGCGTGCTCGGCGGCTCGGCGGTGTTGACGGTGGTCGCGGTGTTCGCGCTGCTGCGGCTCGGCTCGGAGCTGCTGCCGCCGGCCGATCCGCGGCAGTTCAGCATGCGCGTCGTCACACCGCCGGGGCAGAAGGTCGAGGCCACCACCGAGACGGTGGCGGTGATCGAGTCGATCTTGAAGCAAGCCGCGGGCGACGATCTCGAAGCGATGCTCTCGGAGGTCGGCCGGCTGCCGAACGACGACCGGCTGATCCGCGAGCAGCAAACCGAGGAGAACACCGCCGAGCTGCGGCTGCGTCTCGCGGCGGGCGGTCAGAGCGGCAACGCCGTCGTGCAGAGATCCCGGCCCGCGGTCGCGCAACTGTACGGCGCCGACGTTTCGTGGGAGGTGGGCAGCACCGCGCTCGCGAGCGCGCTCGGCACGGCCGGCCCGCCGATCGTCGTGGAGATCGCGGGCAACTCGATCGACGAGCTGCGGGACGCCGCGGAGCTCGTCCGCGCCCGCCTCGCGGAGCGGCCCGAGCTCTGGAACGTGCAGTCGTCGTTCGAGAACGCGTCGCCCGAGCTGCGGATTTCGTTGAAGCGCGCCGTCGCCGACGGCTTGGGCGTGGACTTGGATACGCTCGGCGCCGTGCTCGAGACTTCGCTCGACGGCCTGCGCGCGACCACGGTGACGATGGGCGACGAGGAGCGCGACGTCGTGCTGATGTTGCCGGCGGCGGATCCCGAGGCGCTGCTCAGGCTGCCGGTGCGCACGAGCGGCGGCCAGCACGTGGCCGTCGGCGACGTCGCCGAGATCGAAGAGGTGCCGGGCGCGCGCGAGATCTTCCGCCGCGACCAGCGCCGCATCGCGCAAGTCACGGCGCGCATCGCGCCGGACGTCGCGACTCCCGCGGCTCGCGAGGCCGCGGTCGCAGCGCTCGCGGCCGCCGATCTACCGCCGGGTCTCGACGCCCAGCTCTCGGGTGAAGAGAGCGAGCGCGTGCAGACCACGTCCGAGCTGCGCTGGGCGGCGGTGCTCGCGCTGGTGCTGGTCTTCATGGTGCTCGCGGGCACGTTCGAGTCGCTGCTGCAGCCGGTGACCGTGCTCTCCGCCATTCCGTTGAGCCTGATCGGCGTCGCGATCGCGCTCGTGCCCGTGGGTCAGCCCATCGGCGTGATGGCGATGATCGGCTTGGTCATGCTCGCCGGCGTGTCGGTCAACGACGCGATCCTGCTTGCGGACAAGGCGCAGCGGCTCATCCGCGAAGGCGTCGAGCGGCGCCGCGCGCTCGCTCAGGCCGCGTCGCAGCGGCTGCGCCCGATCGTGATGACTACGTGTACGACGGTGCTCGCGCTCGTGCCGCTCGCGATCGGCTCCGGCGAGGCCGCGCAGCTGCGCAGCCCGATGGCTCTCACCGTGATCGGCGGTCTCATCGTGGCCACCATCGGCTCCTTGAGCGTCACGCCGTGCCTGTACCTCGTGCTCGACCGCATGCGTCGGCCATTCGCGCGCAAAGCGGCTTAGGGCGGACGCGTGGCCGTCAACCCGTTCGCGTTGCCCGTCCGCCGCCCGACGGCGACGTCGATGGTGTTTCTCGCGCTCGTGATGCTCGGCACGTTCGCGTGGTATCGGATTCCGATCGAGCTCCTGCCGGCACTCTCCGGCGAGCAGCTCGCGGTGCAGTTCGGCCGCCAGGGCTCCGAGCCCGAGGTCGTGGAGCGCGAGATCCTGCTGCCGCTCGTCGCGCGCGTGGGCGCGCTGGCCGGGCTGAAGGAGACTTGGGGCGAGGTGAACGGCGCGCGCGGGCGGCTCACGCTCGAGTTCGAGCGCGGCACGAATCATCGCGTGCGCGAGCTCGAGCTGCGCAGCATCGCGGCCGAGCTGCAGCGCACGCAGCCCAGGGGCACGTTCATCAACGTGCAGTCGCAGGATTTCGGCGCACTCAGCCGCTTCGCGATGATCATCCAGGTGACGGGCGGCGACGACCAGAACGCGTTGCGCGACTTGGTCGAGGAGCGCATCGAGCCGCGCGTGGCCGCGATCGAGGGCGTGAGCCAAGTCTTGCCGACGGGCGGCTCGCCGCGTGAGGTGACGATCTGGATCGATCCGGACCGCTGCGCGGCGTTCGGCGTGCGGCCGGAGGTCGTCACGCGGATCCTGGGCCAGTCCGTGCGGCGGCTCAAATACCTCGGCGGCACGGAGCGCGACGGCCGCCGTTGGCAGGTGGTGCTCGACGGCCGGCCCGGCGGCGTCGCGTCGCTCGGCGAGATCCGTCTCGATCCCACGCGGCCCGTGCTGCTGCGGCACGTGGCCGACATCGAGATGGGCGTGGGGCGCGCCGAGCGCGGATTCCATATCAACGGCCGGCAGGCGACCGGGCTCATCGTTTTCCAGGAGGAAGGCGCGAATCTCGTGCAGCTCGGCCATGAGCTCCACGATCGCATCGACAGCCTGCGCGCAGAGCTCGGTCCCTACGGCATCGATTTCGAGATCGGCTTCGACGCCGCCGCAACGGTCGAGCAGCAGCTTGGCCGCTTGCAGGACCTCGCGCTCACCGGATTCTTGATCGCGTTGGTCGTGCTGTTCCTCTTTCTCCGCGACTTTCGCGCCGTGGCCGTCGTCGCCGTGGCCGTGCCCGTGAGCCTGCTCGTCGCGGGCGCGATGCTGTACCTCTGCGGATACACGCTGAATCTGATCACGATGCTCGGGTTGGCCGTGGGCATCGGCGCGCTCGTCGACAACAGCGTGGTCGTGTTCGAAGCCGTGCAGCGCGGCCTAGAGCGCGGGCTCGCTCCGGACACCGCCGCGATCTCCGCCGTGCAACGAACGATGCGCGCCATCGTCGCCGGCAGCACGACCCATGCCATCGTGTTTTTGCCGGCGATCTTCCTCGTCGACGACAGTCTCGTGCGCGGCGCGCTCGAGCTCGTCGCGGTGGCAATTATTTTCCCGTTGTTCGCGTCGCTGCTGGTCGCCATCGGTCTCGTGCCGCTGCTCGCCGAGAGGTTCGCCGCTCCGGCGGCGCTGGCGCGCCTGACGCGCGAGGCACAGCGCCGCCGCGAGTACGGGGGTACGCTGCCGCCGAAGCGCGCGCGAGCCCTGCTCACGGCGTTGCTCAAGTCGTCGCTGCGCCGGCCGACGCCGTGGATCGTGGCGATCACGGCGGCGATTCTGTTGACCGTGGTGATCGCGCTGCCGTGGGTCGCCGTGAGCAGCTTGGGTCAGCAGGCGCAGCAAGCGGATCAAGTCGCGCTCCAGGTCGAGCTCAGCGGCAGCTCGTCGCTCGCAGCCGCCGAGGCCGTGTTCACGCGCATCGAGCAGGCCGTGCTCGATCTCGACGGCATCAAGCTCGTGGAGGGCCAGTTCGAGGAGGGTGGCGGCACCCTCACCGTGCACTTCGACCCGGACGCGCGCGACGGGGCGACCCCCGGCCGCGTGCGCGTGGAGGTGCGGCGCGCGATCCAGGGCGTCCCGAACGTCGAGATCGGCGACGCGAATCTCGCCGCCGGTCAAGGCGGCGGCGGGGGAGGCGATCAAGGTGGCGGTGGCGGCGGCGGCGGCGGGGGCTTGGGCGCGCTGCTCGGCGGAGCGGCGGCGGAAATGCGCATCTCCGGGCCCGACATGGCCGTGATCCACCGTCTCGCGAGCGAGCTCCAGGATCGTCTCCGCGAGATACCGGAGATCGAGAACGTGACGATCTCGGGCCGCGGCGGTCAGGACGAGCTGCGCATCGAGCCGCTCCACGCCGCGCTCGCCGCCTATCGGCTGAATCCGGAGGAGGTGCTGAACGCGCTCAACGTCGTGCGGCGCGAGGGCGTGCGAATGCAGGTGGGCTTCACGCTGCCCGACGGCCGCGAGCTGCCGGTCACCGTGCGCAGGCCCGAGCAGCCCGAGTACCAGGTCTTGAGGTCCATCGAGGCCTTGACCATCGCCACGGATGAGGGAGCGCTCCCGCTCCGCGAGGTCACCAAGGGCACCCGGATGCCGGCCACGCCGATGATCGCGCACCACAACGGCCGGCGCGAGCTCTCGCTCAGCTACACCTTCGCGGCCGATGCGCCGTCGACAGGCCCCGACCGACTGCGCCTCGACGCGGCGGTGGAGGAGATCGCGCGCAGCGCGTACCGGCCGCCCGGCTACACGATCGAAGCGGCCGGCGCCGAACAGAGCACCGATTGGTTCAAGCTGCTCGTGCTGCCGATTCTGCTGCTGCTCTACGCGGTGCTCGCGATCTCGTTCGAATCGTTGACGCTGCCGCTGCTGGTGCTGATATCCGTGCCGCTCACGATCTTGGGTGCGACTTGGGCGCTCGTGCTTGCCGGCGTCGGCGCGGGCGTCTACGCGCTCGTCGGCGTGATCGCTTTGCTCGGGCTGACGGTGAACCCCGCGATCCTGCTCGTCGACCGGATGCAGCGCCGCTCGCTGGACGCGGGTGCCTCCGGCGGCTCGGCCGCGATCGCCGCCGTGAGAGAGCGCACGCGTCCGGTGCTCATGACGAGCTGCACGACGATCGCGGGCTTGTGGCCGCTCGCGCTCTCCACCGGCGGCCAGTACGAGATCTGGCCGCCGTTCGCGACGGTGGTGATGGGCGGGCTCGCCACGTCCACGCTGCTCACGCTGCTCGTGATTCCGGTGGGCTTCGTGCTGTTCGCGCGGCTCGACCGGACCTTCGGCCGTCTCGGGCCGTGGATCCTGATGGGCTGGGTGGCCGCGACGGCGGCCGTGATCGCGCCGCTCGTCGTCACCGGGCAATTGACGTCGATGACTTGGCAGATCGTGACGACGCTGCTCGTCGGCGGCGCGTTCCTGTGGCTCGCGCTCGCGGTGTTCCGCCGCGAGCCGCTTCTCACGTTCGATCCGAGCGGGCTTGCGATCGAGGCGCGTTCTCTCAAGAAGGTCTACGGTCTCCCGGGGCCGGTGAAGAAGGCCTGGAGGCTCGGCAGCGAGTTCGCGGCACTTCGGCGCTTTCGCACGCGGCAGGACTCGAGCGAGCGCGGCCTGGTGTTCGCATTGTTGCTCGTGGGCGCGCTCTACCTCGCGATCAATCTCGAGGGGACGGTTTGGCGGCTCCTGTTCTTCTATCTCTCCACCGCGTTCGCGGTGCGCGCGTTGATCGAATGGCGGAACGCGCTGCGGCCGTTCGACGCATCCACCCCGCCTTTAGGCGTAGCGCGCCGCGCGGCGTTCGACTCGGCGCTGCACGCGGCGGGCCCGTGGATCATGCTGGCGGCGCTGTTCACGAGCTACACGCTCCTCCCTCGGCTTGCCGGCGAGAGTGCGGAGATGGCGCCGGCCATCAGCGGCGTGCTGGCGGCGCTCACGCTGCTCGTGCAGCTCGGCCGCCGCACGGCGCGGCTTGCCGCCGCGAAGCGCCCGTCGGATCGCGACGGCGGCGGCCTCGTGGCGCGCGTGCGGGGCGCGTGGCGGCAGGTCTGTCTCGTCGTGTTCGGGCTCGACTTGCCGCGCGAGCAGGTCGAAGCACTCGCCACGACGAGCTTCGCCGCGAAGCAGGGAATGATCGGCATCCTGGGGCCGAACGGCGCGGGCAAGACCACGCTGCTGCGCATCCTCGCGGCCGTGCTCGATCCCACGGCCGGCGCGGTGCACTACAGCGGCCGCTTGAAACGCCGCGTCGGCGACTACGTGAGCCGTTGGGTCGGCTATCTGCCGCAAGAGTTCGGTTTGCCGGAGCACCTCACGGCGCAGGAGTACCTCGACTATTTCGCGCTGCTCTACGACGTGGGGAACGTGCTCGAACGCCGCGAGCGGGTGGACTCGCTGCTCACGGAGGTCGGCTTGAGCGAGCGCAAGCACGAGAAGATCGGCGGCTACTCCGGCGGCATGAAGCAGCGCGTCGCGGTGGCGCGCACGCTGCTGCGTCAACCGCCGATCATCATCGTCGACGAGCCCACCGTGGGCCTCGACCCGCGCGAGCGCATCCGCTTCCGCAATCTGCTGGCCAAGCTGGCGGAAGGACGCGTCGTGTTGTTCTCGACGCACGTGGTGGAAGACGTGGCCGTGTCGTGCCAACGCGTGATCGTCATGCGCAAGGGACGCATCGCTTACGACGGCGAGCCGGCCGAGCTCGCGTCGTTGGCGGAAGGGCGGACTTGGGAGATTCGGCTCGCCGCCGGCGAGCACGCCGAGCTGCCGAAGGACAGCAAGCTCGTCGATCAGGTGCCCGAGGCCGGCGGCGGCTCGCGCCTGCGGGTGCTGTGCGCAACGCAACCGCATCCGGCCGCGCGCTCCATCGCGCCGGTGATCGAGGACGGCTATTTGAAGCTCGTCAATTGGGGATTGGATTAGGGCATGCGTGAGGCCGCGCAACGGTTGGTCGACGGCGTGCAGCTGCTCAAGCTCTCGCTGCGCTGGCAGCTCGGCAGGCGCGCGTGGCTCGCGCCGGCGTTGGCCCTGGGCTGGCCGGCTTATCAGGCTGTGAGCGTTCTGGCCGGTTGGACCGACACGCGCTTCGCGGCCGTCGACGCCCAGAACTTCTTGATCGGCTTGCCCTTGATCGTGATCGCGATCGGGCTGGGCGTGCGCATCATCGCCGGGGAGATCGAGCAGCGCACGCTCGAAGTGACGTACACGGTGCCGGGCGGCGCGCGCCGCGTGTGGCTGTCGAAGCTGCTCGCGGCGGCGTTGGTGCTGCTCGTGGCCGGTGCGGCGCTCGCCGTCGTCACGGCGGCATTCTTCACGTCGTATCCGCTGCTGGCGCTGTACGGCGCGCTGCAGGGGGCCGTGTTCTACCTCGCGCTCGCGACGGGGCTCGGCGCGCTGCTCAGGAGCGAGATCACGGCCGCGCTCGTGACCGCGATGGTCCTGTTCTTCAACGGCTTCCTATCGGGCTTCGGGCAAGTGCAGCGGCGCTGGTCGCCGCTGTTCAATCCGTTGGGCGTCACCGACGAGAATTCCTCGGACCTCCTGGCCTGGACGATTCAGAACCGGATCGGCGTGGCGTTGCTGATCCTCGCGATCGTCGCGCTCTCGTGCGTGCGCGCGGAGCGGCGCGAGCAGCTGCTCAGAATCTGACGGCCCGCAATCAGCGGTACACCGGGCTGTTGCGCCCTACGTCGTCGCTATCTCGTCGGCAGCCACACCTGGACCGACCGGTCCGCGCTCAATGCCGGGTCGTTGCAATCGATAGCCGCGGCACGTGACAAGGTCGCCTGGGGACCGGTCACGAGCACCACCACGCGTTCGTCGCGGATTATATTCGTGATGTCGGGTTCGTCCTTCGTGGCCTCGATCAGCTTGGACTTGATGGTGTCGGCACGTCGGCGCGCGAGTGCGAGGTTGGAATCCATCCGGCGTCGCGCCGCTTCGCTCAAATTGATGCGGTCGGCGCTGCCAATCACGACGAGCCCGTCGGAGTTGCTGTGGGCGGGGCGGCCCTTCCAATCCTGAACGACTCCCGTGACCCAATCCTTCGCGGCGTCCTTGTGGTCAGGACATCCCGCGACACGGGTTTCGTACTCCCAGGCGCCGATGCCGAATGCGGGCGACAGATGCTTGTAGCGGACCCAGCCGAGCGGCGCCTGTACTTGCACCGAGCCTTCATTTGGTAACAGGACAAAGTTCTCCGTGCGATTGCCGGCGCCGAAGGCATTCGTCAACGCGAGCAACGTCAGCAACGACCAGCCGATGTACGCGAAGCTCGGCAAATAGCGCGTAGCGGCGTGGCCGAGAACGTGGGTCAAATCATGGGTCGGTACACCCGCGCGAGGAACGGCAAATTCGTCCAACGCAATTTTTTCTGCTCCGTCTCGCGGGTTCTTTAACTCCTCGAGCAGAGCGTGCCCCAAGAATGTCGAGACCGCCAATACGAAGGATACGACAGCGCCGGAGCAGGCGATTCCGGTCGACAGCGAATGTCTCGCGACCTCACCGATTCCACTCGCATTCAAGGCGGCGACGAATGCCGCGAGCAAGAACGCCTGTCCGGACATCAGCCAATTTGTGCGAGAAGCGATATCGGAGTATTCGTCGCTGATACGCGATTGCAGCCGATCGAGAATGTACGTAATCCGATCGAATCGTTTTTGCTTTTGTTCTGCGAACAATACCGTGGCTCGCGCAAGCGGACCGAGCGCATCGGGGATTGTGGGCGGCTTGTCGGCCGAGGCGACATACCGCCGGATGCTTTCTTCCAGCGCGGCTTTCACGCGTGTGCCCGCTTGCTCGTCGCTCGCTGCCTGCTTGAACGCGCCCCAGGCATCTTCGAGGGCCTTATCAGTTTGAGCTGGCGGAGGGAATATCTCGTGAAAACGCGTCTCCGTCATCAGGCGACGGTCGTTCTTTACGATTCGCTTTGCAAACGACTTGAACCAGAGTTCGTAGCCAATCGCCAACACCGTTGCGAGCAAGATCAGCGCCAGGACCCATGCGTTCGACAGCACGGACCGTCCTGCGACGGATCCGAGCAGGATCGGCACGAGCCACGCGAGCCACGGCGCAACGGCGAGAAACAAGACCCAGAGGTAGGCGGAGCGCCGACTCTCTTTTGTTGGACCAGCGTCCGTGACCATGAAGGATCTCCTCGCGATCGGCGTCCTCAGGCAGGGGTTGGAATCGGTCTTGCGCCACAGTATCCGTGAGGCGTCTGCTTTGCGACCCAGCCAGCGGTTCTTTTGGCCGCAGCATGCCGACGGCAAAACTCGCGACGAAGAATAGCAAACGTGGCGCGGATGCTGAACCTGCGGGCACGGCCGCAGGAGCAGTCGAGGCAGCGCGTCCCGGTAAGCGAGCAGAACTATCGCGGCGCGCGGCTGCGAATGCGCTCGAGCGCCTGTTCCAGCTTCTTGCCGTCGAGCAAGCCTGTGGGCAGGGACGAGACGCGCTTGAACCGCGTGCCGGGCGGGATGCCCTTCTCCTCGGCCACCCTCGCGGTCTGCGGAGGCAGGTTCTCCGGGTCGAGCTCCTCGATCTTGGTGTAGCGGGTGTCGCCCGCGATGGCACGAAACGCCTCGAGCAGCGCGATCGCGCGGGCGTCGTCGCGGGTTGCACTGAGCCCGAGCAGCTCGATGTAGTCGTCCGGCCACGTCAAGATCTTCGGATCTCCGGCGCAGCGCTCGAGCCTGGCGGCCACGGCGCCGGCGATGCGAGCGCGGCGCGCGGGCGTGATCCAGCCCGCCGCCCGCTCGAATGCCTGGAGCGCCGCCTTGCCGCGCTGCGTCTTCGCGAGCGCCTTGCGTTCGCGCGCGGTCCGCTCGACCAGGCATTCGCCGAGCAGCCGCGGCGCGCGTCGCGCAACCTGGTCTGCCGGGTCCTCGAGCGCGGCGAGCAGCAGCTCGATCGTGCCTTCGTCCATCCACCGGTCGAGCGACTGGCCGATCTCGCTGACGAGCATCTCGCGCCAGTGCGCCGACTCGAGCTCGCGCCAGCGCGCGGCCAGGTTAGCCACGCCGCCTTGCGCCACCAGCCGCGCGATCAGGAGCTGGAACGCGCCCTGCTCGTCACGGGTGTCGATCGAGGCGACGAGAGCAGCCGCTGCCGAAGGGTCGAGCAGGCGCAGCGCCGCCACTGCCTCGACCGCCCGTCGGAAATCGCCGCCGCGCAGCTGCTTGGGCAGATCGCGCATCGGGACGACTATACTGTAGCGTCTGCAACAGCGCTTCTGCCCGCGACGCGGGAACCAGGGAGAACCACGATGCGACTCATCGCTGCGCCGCTGCTGCTCGCGCTGCTGATCGCGGCCGCCGGCTCCGCCGCCGCCGACGAAGCGGCCACGCTGGTCGCCACTACCTACGACGACGGCGTCTCGTGCCCCGGCAACTGCGACGCGCACGTCGTGCTAAACAAGCAGCACAACGGTACGCGCAACGCATTCCGCCCCGCAGCGGGAGCCGACCCGCTCGCCAATCGGGCGAGCGCCGCGCGATTCCCGTGCGTGTCGGGCGAGCAATGCGTCGTGTGCTTCGCCGAGGCGAGCGATACCTGCATGGTGACGATGTATCGGGGCGAGGGTCCGCCGGCCGGCCGTGTCGACGCGACGCCGGCATTCATGAAGGAGCGCTGCGACAAGCCGGGTACGCCCGCGGCGATCGCGACGGAATGCGCGCGCCTCGCGCGCGACGCCGCCACGCTCGCCGCGCGCGTCAACTGCTTCGCGGAGCCGACGCACCAGCTCTGCCGCGTCAAGATGGAAGCCGCGGCCGCCGCGAAGGCCGCCGACCGGCCGGAGCTCGAGAAGTGCCGGTCGCTCGGGGTTAGGCGCTACAACGCGCAGCAGCCCGACGCGTCGCTGCACCGCAGCGTCCATAACGACTGTCCCTATTACGAGAACCAGCGGCTCACGAACTCGCACGGTGATTCGTTCCAGAAGCTAGCGCCGGGCGCCTGCCGTGACGGCTTCTTCGTCGGCCCCAGCGGCACCGATTGCTGCTCCGGCGAACCGCTCCAGGCCGCCGTCGACATCGGCGAGTGCCGGTCGTTCTATCCGCGGCGCTAGGCGACGGGGCTTGGGTTGTCGTGACCGCGGAGGTGCTCGATGTCTCGTGGAATCACGCGGCGCGACTTTCTCGACGGCGTAGCGCTCGCCGTCGCGGCGGGGCTCACGCCTGCGAAATTGTTCGCGCAGGCGGGCGCGGCCGCCTATCCGCCGGGGCTCGCGGGGTGGCGCGGCAGCACGCCGGCGGCTTACGAGATCGCGCACGGCGTGCGCGACGGCAAGCGCTATGCGATCGGCTCGCTGAAGGTGGAGGACACGTTCGATCTCGTCGTCGTGGGCGCCGGCATCAGCGGCCTCACCGCGGCGTATCTCTATCGGCAACGGCACCCGAGCGCGCGCGTCCTGATCCTCGAGAATCACGACGAATTCGGCGGGCACGCGCGCCGCAATGAATTCGAGGTCGACGGCCGGCGGCTGGTCGGCTACGGCGGCAGCGAAGCGATCCAGTCGCCGAAGTCCGAGTGGAGCGACGACGCTGCGGGACTGCTGAAGCAGATCGGCGTCGACGTCGACCGGTTCGAACGCGCGTTCGACCGCGGCCTCTACCCGGGGCTCGGTTTGTCGCGCGGCTTGTTCTTCGCGCGCGAAGCGTTCGGTGCCGACAAGCTCGTGACGGGCGATCCGATGCGAATGGTCGCGGATGACATCCCGCCGGACCGAATGAACGCGCGCTCCGTCGCGGCATTCGTCGCGGACTACCCGCTCTCCGACGAGCAGAAAGCGAAGCTCGTCGCGCTCTTCACGGACTCGCGCGACGTGCTGTCCGGCAAATCGCTCGACGCCAAGCAGGCGTATCTCGCGAAGATCAGCTATCGCGACTTCATCAAGAAGCACTGGGCGCTCGACGACGCGGCGGCCAATACCTTCCAGGGGCGCAGCAACGATTTCTTCGCGGTCGGCATCGACGGCGTGCCCGCGAGCGATGCGATGAGCACCGGTTACCCCGGCTTCCAGGGCCTCGGCATTGCGCGCAGCGAGGAGTCGCAGGCCGAGCTCGACGATCCGTACATCTATCACTTTCCCGACGGTAACGCGTCGATCGCGCGTCTGTTGGTGCGCAAGCTGATTCCGGCCGTCGCGCCGGGATCGACCATGGACGACATCGTCACCGCGCGCTTCGACTACGGCAAGCTCGACGACGCGAGCTCGCCCGTGCGTCTGCGGCTCGGCAGCACCGTGGGCACGCTCCGTAACCGGAGCTACGGCAAGGTCGACGTCGGCTACGTGCGCGACGGCGTACTGCACCGCGTGCAGGCGTCGCACGCGATTTACGCGGGCTACGGGATGATGCTGCCCTATATCTGCGCCGACCTCGGCGACGCGCAGAAGGCGGCGCTCGCGGCCGGCGTGAAGGCGCCGCTCGTCTACACGAACGTGGTCGTGCGCAACTGGCAGCCGTGGGTGAAGCTCGGCGTGCACGAGATCACCAACCCGATGGGGTTCTTCTCGCGCGTCAAGCTCGACTACCCCGTGAGCCTCGGCGACTACCGATTTCCTTCGAACCCGGACGAGCCGATGGTGCTGCACCTCGTGCACGTGCCGACGCTGCCGGCCGGTGCCGGCCTCGACCAGCGCACGGCTTGGCGCACCGCGCGTGCGCTGCTCTACACCAAAACGTTCGACGACTTCGAGCAGCGGATCCGTGACGAGCTCGGCCGCATGCTCGGCCCGGGCGGCTTCGACGCCTCCCGCGACATTCGCGCGATTACCGTCAACCGTTGGGGTCACGGCTACGCGTACGGGCAGAACTCGTTGTTCGACGAGGAGCGCGATCCGGCCGTGAACGTGGTCGCGCAGCGGAAGGTCGGGCGATTGAGCATCGCGGGCTCGGACGCGGCCTGGAGCGCGTACGCACACGCCGCGATCGACGAGGCGCACCGGGCCGTGGCGGAAACCGGGGGCTGATACGCGCCGTCCGTCCTTGCCATTCGCGCGTCACGGCCGATAATCGACGACACGCATCGTCGGCCGGCCGGCGTCTCCCAGTCGGCGGGGCCAAGCAGGGGGGTACCGTGGCCGCGCGTGTTTGTCTCATGTCCATCAAAAGCACAGCGATCAACGTCGCGGCCGCGCTCGTCGCCGCGTCCGCGCCCGTGCTGGCGCTCGCCCAAGCGCCCGCGGGTG
>Ga0137410_10000069_pt1 | contig 67738 bp, 57 predicted proteins | sample CZODoug1_16funga_FD_108878 | JGI IMG/M metagenome (GOLD analysis project Ga0137410, IMG submission 108878) | Vadose zone soil fungal communities from Angelo Coast Range Reserve, California, USA - CZODoug1_16fungal (Illumina Assembly) | ecosystem: Environmental > Terrestrial > Soil > Vadose zone... | reverse complement strand
TACCGCCACATCGCCGAGGCGCAGCGCCTCAGTCACACGGGCAGCTTCACCTTGGACTTCAGCCAGAACGAGCTCTTCTGGTCGGAGCAACTCTATCGGATCTTCGAATTAGATCCGTCCACCGCGATCACACTCGACTTCGTAAAAAGCTTTGTCCACCCGGCCGATGTATCCGCGTACGTGGCCGCTGTCGAGGGGGCCACCGGTGGGTTGGACATCGATTTTGCGTTCCGGATCATCACCGCGGGTAGCGTGGTGAAGCACCTTCGAGCTGTCGGGCATGGCATCGAGCACACAGGCGATAGACCGGTGTTCGTAGGTGCGGTTCAGGACGTTACCGAAAGTCGCTTCAACGAAGAGGCACTACGTCAAAGCGAGGCGTTTCTCTCCCAAGGCGAAGCGGTCAGCGAAACAGGGAGCTTTCTCTGGACACTGCATAACAACGAGATTCGTTGGTCGGATCAGCTCTATCGGATATTCGAGTTTGAGCCGCGCTCTCTCGTGACGCTCGAGCGTATTGCGACACGCGTTCACCCAGATGATCACCCGAACATGGCTGACATGGTTAAGCGGGCTCATGCGGGCCAGGACTCCGAATATGTCCACCGTGTGATATTGCCTGATGGCTCCGCCCTCTGGTTGCATTTCGTCGCCCGCTCCTTCCGCGACGGAGAGGGCAATCTGAGCTATATCGGTACAGTTCAAGACATCACCGAGCGCACGCTGGCGGAAGAAGCGCTCGACAAAGTGCGATCCGAGCTTGCTCATGCGGCGCGCGCGATGAGCCTCGGCGTGCTCACCGCGTCGATCGCGCACGAAGTCAATCAGCCGCTCACTTCGCTTGTCGCCAACGCCAGCACGTGCGTACGCGTACTCGGGGCGGCAGCTCCCGACATCGCAGTTGCCAGAACCATGGCGCAGCGAACCATTCGCGACGCTAACCGTGCGTCCGAGGTGATCCAGCGCCTGCGAGCCATGTTCTCGCGCAAGCAGTCTGCCACCGAAGCAGTCGATCTAAACGAGGCCGCTCGTGAAGTACTTGTCCTCTCCGCGAACGCCCTGCAAAACGCAAGGGTGGTATCGCGCGTCGACTTTGCCGAAGCATTGCCGAGGGTTCGCGGTGATCGCGTCCAGCTCCAGCAGGTCATTCTCAATCTGGTGCTCAACGCTACCGACGCAATGCGCGCGATCGACGACCGGCCGCGGCACTTGTCCATCAAGACGAGCCGTGAAGGACCCGGTGACATCGTTCTTTCCGTCCGGGACGAAGGAACTGGGCTCGAGCCGAAAAACGTTGAGCGACTGTTTGATGCATTTTTTACGACCAAGAGCGAAGGGATGGGGATAGGGTTGTCGATAAGTCGATCAATCATCCGCGACCACGCCGGACGTTTGTGGGCGTCATCCAACAGCGAGGGGCCGGGTGCCACGTTCTCATTTGCGATCCCTTGTGATCCTGCAGTGTCGGAAGAATCAAGTCGAAAGGGCCTCAATGGCGAAGCGTAGACTCGTTTCGGTGGTCGACGATGACGAATTCGTTCGCGAAGCCTTGCCCGACCTGTTGAGATCATTCGGCCTCGAGGCGCTGGCGTTTGCCTCCGCCGACGCGTTTCTCGCGTCCGAGAGTCTGCACCTGACGGGATGCCTCGTTCTCGATGTGACCATGCCGGGCATGTCCGGACCGGAGTTGCAGGTGGAGCTTGCTCGGCGTAAGCATGCCATCCCAATCGTTTTCATCTCAGCGAACGCAGACGATAGTCTAGGTGCAGAAGTGCTGCGACGAGGGGCGGTGGCCTATCTCAAGAAGCCCTTCACCGACACGGCGATGCTCGAGGCAATCAACGCCGCGCTGAAGCGTGGTTAAGGATTTGCGATGCAGGGGAAACGTTCCGCAGATCGTCAGAAACGTCCTGATGTATGTGCAGCGACTCCGACTGTGTTCGTTGTCGATGATGACGAATTCGTCCGCGAAGCACTGGAGACGCTAATCCAGGTAGCGGGCTGGCACCCGCTCACCTTTGCCTCCGCGGATTTGTTTCTTGCGTGCCCGGCTGCGCATGGTCCCAATTGTCTGGTGCTCGACGTCAATTTGCCGGGTCTGAACGGTCTGGAGCTTCAGTCGCGCATCGGCCGAGAGCGCGGCGACATGCCGATTATATTTATCACCGGCCACGGTGATGTGCCCACGTCCGTGAAGGCAATGAAGGCAGGTGCGGTCGAATTCCTCACCAAGCCATTCGGTGAAGACGTCTTGCGCGAGGCCATAGCCGCTGCGCTGGAACGCAGTCGCGCAGCGATCGGTGGGCAGGCGGAACTAAGAAGCCTTCGTGAGCGCTACGCCAGTCTGACCCCGCGCGAACGAGAGGTCATGGCCGGAGTCGTGTCCGGGCTTCTGAACAAACAAGTGGGCGGCGAGCTAGGTATCAGCGAGATTACGGTGAAGAAGCACCGCGGCCGCATGATGGAAAAGATGCGCGCCAGCTCCCTGCCCGAGCTCGTGACGATGGACGTCAAACTGAATGCTTCTGCAACAGCGCGTTAGGTAGATCAATCAGTTACGAAACACGAGGCAGTAATGCAGTTGCAGGCGGTTGGCAGTCGCAGCGCGCCCCTCGAGCTTATTCGCGTAGCTGCTCACGCCGACCTGCGGTATCGTCTATTCTACCGAGCCCAAACCCGAGGTCCGCCGATGAAAACCGCCTATGCCGTAGCGACATTCGTTTCGCTGGTCGCAGTGTTGCACGTGTCGCCCGCGCCGCAGTTCTCCGCGGTCGCGATTGCGTCTGCCGCCGAATCGTGCCCGGCCTTCCTGAACCAGGAGTACCGCAAGCTGCACTCCTCGGACAGCGTGAACCTCTGCACGCTCGTCGCGGGCAAGCCGATGCTGATCGTGAACACAGCGAGCCATTGCGGCTTCACGCCGCAGTTCAAAGGACTAGAAGAGGCTTACCAGAAATACAAGGCCCGGGGACTCGTGGTGGTCGGCTTCTCGTCGGATGACTTCAATCAGGAAGCGAAAGATGAGGCCGAAGCGGCCGAGATGTGCTTCATCAACTACGGCGTAAAGTTCACGATGCTCGCGCCGCAACACGTCAAGGGATCGGAGGCCAACGCGGTGTTCAAGGAGCTCGCGCGGCAGACCCAGGAGCCGCAGTGGAACTTCAACAAGTACCTCGTCACCGCCGACGGCATGGTTGCGCAGTACTTCGACAGCCGCGTGGCGCCCGATTCGAAACAATTCAACGAGGCGGTCGAAAAGCTGCTGAGGTAGGCAGCCCTACTGCGCGTGGCCGTCAGTCGCCGCCGCGAGCGACCCGCTGCCGCGACGAAACGTCGGCGGTCGCTGCGTCCGCCGCAGAATTCTCGAACGCGAATAAATCGCCGGGCTGGCAATCGAGTACCTCGCACAGCTTTGCGAGTGTGCTGAAGCGAATGGCCTTCGCCCTGCCCGTTTTCAACACCGAGAGATTCTGCGCGGTGATGCCGACGCGGTCGGCGAGCTCGTTCAGACGCATCTTGCGCCGCGCCAGCATCACATCGACGTTCACTATGATCGGCATGTGGATACTCAGATCGTGAGCTCGGCGTCGCGTTGAAGCGCGTCTGCATTATTTTTTTCGTACAGGCCAACGTCCATGATCCATGAGGCCAGCAGGACGAGTCCGGCCGAGGCGAAGGAAGTGAACAACTCCGAGGGCGACCCTAACCAGCGATCGAGATCGATTGGCACCGACGCGCCGATAAAACGGAGCGCGACGAGGAGCGCGGCGGGAAGCGCGATATCGAGCACGGCCAACAGTAGCCACAGAAGGCCGACACACCGGACGCGGCGCACATTCTCGGGCGTGTAGATCGCGCCGGCGGCAAGATTCCCGAACAGACGATAGAGCTGGTACACGACCGCAAGCCAGACGCCGATCCCCACGCCCAGGGTGAGAAGCGCAAACACTTTGAACTGCAGCGGGGTGGCCAGGGCCGTCAAGATGTCATATGGACCACCGTTGCCGCTGTCCGGTCCGGGGGCCTGGGTGCGCAAAATGATGAACGGCAAGACCACGACTCCGACCAAGCCAAGCCCGACGAGCGCCGCGCACACGAAGCGGGCGTTGCGACCGAACGCGCGAACCTTGCGAATCTTCGATTGAACATCGCCGACGCGGGGCAGTGCTGCAGCTGAAGCGTTCACGAGAGTGACTCCTTGAGTATGTGGCCGTGTCCCAGACCGGTGGCGAATCCTAGCGCCTCTCTATCACGCTTTGCAACATGTTTTTATCGTTTATCGATATTTTATGGCCGATTAGCAATGCCTCTGACCCCCTCTCCTTAATAATAGCCCGGCCACGTCCTTCGTAGCGCGGGAAGTCCACCACCCTCTTGCACCGTACCTAAGGTCACACCGTAGAGTGGCTTTGGAGTATCGACAATGAACGATATCGACAATGAACGAAGCGACTACGGAATGGCTCACCGCGGCGGAGTGCGCGAGGCGCACCGGACTCACGGTACGTGCACTGCGTGTCTATGAGAACTACGGGCTGATCAAGCCGGGGCGTTCCGCGGCTGGGTGGCGCCGCTACGGCGCCCAGGATCTGCTCAAGCTCAACGAAATCGGTCTGCTCAAAGTGCTTGGGTTGACCCTAAGTCAGATTCGCGATCTAACGCGGCGGCCATCGTCCCCCACGTTGCGTCAGCTATTGGAGCTGCAACTCGACACCTGGAAACATCGCCGCGCCGAAGCGGAACGTGGCCACGCCGTTGCCGAGGCTGCGCTAATGCAGCTGCAAGCGGGCCGCTCATTGTCTGTCGAGGAACTGTGCTCTCTCATTAGGAGTATCGAAATGACCGCATCTACCGCTGAGGCCCCGATTTCCGCTGCCGATGAGCAAGTCACACCAGACGCCTCAACGCTGGATCGCTATGTCGGCTATTACTTCCGCAACCGCGGACTAGGGGTGTCTACGATCACACGCAGGGACACCAAGCTGGTCCTGGAACCCATTGGTCAGCCAGCGCTGGAGCTCGAGCAAACCGGTGAAGCGGATTTTGCCCTCCCGAAGTTCGATCTCGTGCTGTGCTTCGAACAGATCGAAGAGGGTGCCGCGAAGCAGCTGGTGATCTGGTGGCGCGGCAACGCGCTTCGATTGGAAAGGACCGACCCGGAAACCGCCAAGGTCATCAAGCAGACCATCGCGGACCGCATCAAGCATCGGGTTCCTGCGCCGGGCAGCCAAGAGGCATTGCGCCAAATGCTCGACACGGGCAGAGCGGGCAACCCCAACTACGACCAGATGAGCCCGGAGTTTGCACAGGTCGCACGTGGGCAGCTGCGGGCTTGGCAAATTGTTGGCCAGTACTTTGGCGCGATCGTGTCGATCGAGTTCTTGCGCGTCAGCAATCAGGGCTGGGATATCTACAAAGTTCAGCATGAGAATGACGTTCAGCAGTACCGCATCGCCATGGGCGACGACGGCAAGGTCTACGGCTTTACCGAGGCAAGTGCTACAGCGGACAAACGCGCCTTGGTTTAAGAGATACAGCCTTGCGGGAACGACGCTAGATAAAAGCCTCGGACTTCCCACGGAATCTTCATCGCGAGATCCACGTCGGCTTCGGCCGCGCGAACGGTCGCGATCGATACCATCGTCTAATGGGCTCCCCGTCCTCCTTCTGGCGTAATCGAACCGGCAGACGGATGTCGCCCCGCGCCTCGACCACGGCAAGGTCGGCAGGGCCGCCAATAGGGAGGAAGGAAACCATGTCCCAGGCAGCCATCCTCGTCACCGGCGCCGCCGGCGGTGTCGGTTCGACCGCGCACACGGCCATCGCCACCCTGCTGGAACAAGGCCATCGCGTACGAGCCATGGTGCGCAAGTTGGACGTGCGGGCCGACAAGCTGCGTGATATGGGCGCCGAAGTCGTGGTCGCCGACATGCTCGACATCATCGCCGTGCGTGAGGCCATGCAAGGCTGCTCAAGGGTGTACTTCGCCATGTCGATTTCGCCCGCCTACCTGGAAGCGGCCGTCAATGTCGCGGTCACGGCGAAAAGCCTGGGCGTGAAAGCCTTCGTCAGTCTGGCGCAGATGACCTTGTCGCAGATGAGCGAGACGGAGACCACGAGCAGCCCGCAACAGAAGCAGGAGTGGCTTGCCGAGCAGACGCTGCGTTGGTCCGGACTGCCGGTGGTCTATCTGCGTCCAACCGCGTTCTTCGACGGCATGTTCCTGGTACAGGGTGCCAAAAGTATCCGCGACGACTCCGTCATCCGCCTGCCGTTCGCCGATGGCAAGACCTCGCTGATCGCCGGCGCCGACGTGGGGGCTGCCGCCGCCGCAGTGCTGGCCAACCCCGGACCGCATATCGGCAAGGTCTACGATTTAACCGGCCTCGAGTCGCTGACGATGGCCCAGTACGCGGAGGAGTTCAGCGGCGCTCTGGGTCGCACCATCCAGTACGTCGACGTGCCCCCCGAGATCTGGGAAGGCAAGCTCCAGGAGGCTCGACTGCCGGCGCACTTGACCGCACACCTGGTCACAATGGGCCAGCTGAATCGCGACAACCGCTACGACCGGATGACCGACTCCTTCCAGCGGTTGGTAGGCCGTGCGCCGATTTCCGCCGCCGAATTCGCCCGTCGCCACGCGGCCGCGTTCATGCCTAGTGATTCCCCGCAAGCCAATGAGGGACGTGCGCGTCATCCCCATGGTCGATAACGAACGACCGACGTCGCGGCGTTCCTTTGTTTTCCGTATGGGTGTCGGCGTCTTGGCAGCCAGCCTCCAGGGGCGCGTATTAGGAGAACGGAGAATGCCACGATCTGGATCTAACAGTGTCGGCGCAAACAGCCCGAGCACCCTTCTGCAATGGCGCACTTTTGTTACGCCGAGTATTCCCGTCGTGGCACCCGATATCGCGCCCGGTGAAACGACGCGACCGTGGCCGCCGATCTCTTCGACTCTGATCTACGGGTCGCGAGATGCTGTCCTGGTGGATTCTTTCATCACCCAGGCGCAGGCAGAGGCTCAGGCCGACTGGATCACCTCAACGGGAAAACACCTCACGACTATCTTTGCTACTCATGGCCACGGCGACCACTGCTTTGGGGCAAGCGTCCTCCTCGAACGTTTCCCTGAAGCGCGCTTTGTCGCTGCCCCGAGCGCCATTACGGCGATGCGGGAGCAGATGGCCCCGCAGTCTGTGGCGGCGTTCTGGGAACCGCGTTTCCCGAATCAGCTACCGACGCGTCTCGCGCTTGCGGAGGAGCTCAAGACCAACGTGATCGAGCTCGAGGGCGAAAAGCTGATGGTGATTCCGCTCGGGTTCACGGACTCAGCAGGAACGACATGCTTGCACGTACCTTCCCTTGGTCTGATTGCCGCCGGGGACGCCGCCTATAACGGCGTGCACCTGCATCTGTCCGAGTCTCCCGATGAGCAGAAGCGCAAACAGTGGATTGCTGCCGTCGACGAAATGCAGTCGCTGCATCCGCGGATCGTTGTCGCTGGCCACAAGAACATGAATCAGGATGACGATGGCGCGCGGGTTCTCGGATTGACCCGACGATATCTCCTGGATTTCGAAGAGCTCTTGACGAAGGCGGGCTAGTGCGAAGGAGCTCTACGATCAGATGGTGGCGCGATACCCGGACTGGCTCAACCGAGGTGCGCTTTGGAGCACCGTGAGCGCGAGGACGTATCGCCCTGGGCGATGACGGCAAGGTCTATCGCTTTAGCGAGGCAAGTGCTACGGCGGACAAACGCGCCTTGGTATAAGTCGCCTTTCCTCAAGATGTGCGAAGACGCATCCCCCGACTCCTTGATTTGTGCCCGGTAGGCGGTGATGCTTTCACGGACAGTTTTCCGGGGTTTTTTCGGTGCGTGGCGCCCTTTGCTGCTCGCACCTTTTGGGGGGCACAAATGATCAAGCGAGCTTTGGGATATGTGGTCGTGTTCGGGGGTCTGATCGCCGGTGCGTCGGTGCAGGCGCATCACTCCACCGCCGGCATCTACGATCCGGCGAAAGAGGTGACAATCAAGGGTGCGCTGGCCAAGCTCCAGTTCGTGAATCCGCACGGATCGATCACGGTCACGGTGAAGAATGCCGACGGCACCGCCACCGACTGGACCTTCACTACCGGCTCGGCCACGGCGCTCGCCACGCGCGGGATCACCAAGGTCGGCCCGAATGCGCTCAAGATCGGCGAAGAGGTGACCGTGACGGGCACCCCGGCGCGGAACGGGTCCCCGTTGGCAGGTCTCAAGACGCTCACGCGGGCCGACGGCACCGTCCTCGGTAACGAAGGCGGCTTCTAGTCGCGCTTGGAGGGGGGAATCACCATGGCTTCTCAAAAAAGAATGATGTGGACGCGTGTCGCCATCGTCGCGACGCTCGCGATCGGCGTGCCGTCTCTGTCGAGCGCTCAAACTCGAAACGCACCGACGGCAACGGCGGCCGGCGACCAAAACCCGCCGCAAAATCGCGGTGGCGGCGGCGGCGGCCGAGGCGGCCAGCCGACGTACACGCCTGCAGCCGACGCCAAGGATCTGAAGTCGGTGCTGTTCAACTGGGCTTGGTACACGGGCATGTTGCGGAGCACTGAGGAACGAGATCTCCTCATGACGCTCGTCTATCAGGGCAAGGGCACCATTCAAGTGGACGGCCAGCCCTGCAACGTGTCGATGTATCGATCCGACATCAGCTACCGGTCGTCCGGCGAGCGGATCCGGATCACCGGCACTCGGCCCAATGGCCAGAGCTGCTCCAGCATCGAAGTCCTCAGCGGAGCGTATACCTGGAACGAAGACATCCTGGGCGCCGAGCTCGTGCCGGGCAAAGGCAAAGCCACTCCGATGCCGGCAGCCGTAGAGGAGCGGATGATTCGCCTGTGGGCAAACCCGCAGGGTGCGTGGAAGGCCGCCATCGCCGGCACCGAGTACATAACGCCGCCCGACGTGGCGGGCAGACCGCAACAGGTACCCGCCGACGTGATGACGGCAGGTAAGACGTCGGTCAAATGGGACGGCAAAAAACCGGTGGTGACGTTCCCGATCCCGGGCGTTCCCACTGCGACCGCCACCGCCACACTCGACGCGAAGTTCATGCCCGCGAGCGTCGTGGTGAAAAACGGCGCGGACACGTACGAGTTCGCGTACGGCAACTATAAGGACTGGAACAATCCGCTGAATCCTGCCGAGGTGTTCTATACCGGCAAGATCACGGAGAAGAAGAACGGCAAGGTCGTCCGCGACATTACGACGACGGTGACGGAAACGGGACAGATGTATGTCGTGGTGCCCGTGCCGGCCAGCGTCAAGGCGGCGATCAAGCCGACGCATCAGCCTCTCAACTGGACGCTGACTGCCGCAGCGCCCGCCGCAGCGCCCGCGGCGAAGACTGCAGCGGTCGCCACGCCGCGCCGCGCCGATGGGAAGCCGGACCTGGCCGGGAATTGGGGTCGCGCGCCGAATCCAGTCGGGGGTAGTGGAAACCGCCGCTGTGGTCCGACGCAGGTGAAGGGCGGAGGAATCAATCCCGAGAACGGCTGCACCGGCGGGCAAGACAACTTCTGGGTGGAATACGAGTGGATCTCGCCCTCGCGGTTTGGGGTGTTGGGTCTTCCCATGTACAAACCCGAGTACTGGGACAAGATCCAGGAGCTCGATCAGTGGACGAACAAGAACGATCCAATCATGACGTGCAAGCCGATAGGAATCCCCCGGCACGGCACGCCCGGGCGGATCATCCAAACAGACTATGACGTCATCTTCTTCTATGGTGCGAACGCCGACTACGGTGGCGGCAACAACGAATACCGCGACATCCCCACGGATGCTCGCGCGCGCACCAAGGAGGCGGAGAACCTCGCAACGTTCTATGGGCAGAGCATAGGAAAGTGGGAAGGGGATACGCTCGTCATCGACTCCACCAATTTCGACGACGGGACGTGGTTGGGACGAGGGGGCTTCTTCCACTCCGGCAGCATGCATACCGTCGAGAAGCTCACTCGCGTCGGAAATGAGCTCCGCTACGACATGACGATCGAAGATCCAGAGTCGTTTATCGAGCCCTGGGTGATGCCGACCCGCGTCCTGCCACTGTCGCAGGGGCCTGGCGCCATCCGAGTCCAGGGAGAGCGCGCGAATTGCGAAGTGTACGAAGAGGGCAACGAAACGAGCCAGGTTCGGCACTAACCGCTGATCAAGAGCAGTAATGAAGGGGACAGGGGGCAGCCGCTCTCTGTCCCTTTTTTTTGGATGAAACGCCCCTGCTGTTGCAACGTGATGACGCGAGTCGCCGCGAATCGCGCGCGAGAACAGGAGCGGAAAGGCGTCGCATCGTCCCGCTGAACTGTCAATCCCTTGACTGAAGAGTCGCGACGCGTTCGTGCCGTTTATCGTCTTGCCGATTTGGTGGCGGGGACAGCTGAATAGCGTCTTCAATACGGAAGCAATCGTTGTGTGCGGATTGACATTCACGATGTTCCCAGTGATTGCGCGCCGATTGGCGCGACGGCAAGACGGCTGATCGTCGAACGCGCTCATTACCCTCCGGTGTGAGATCGCGGTGCGAGGTGAACTTCTCGTTCGTCGTGACCACGGCGCTGCCGCGCGCGGCACGGATCCGAATGCCGCGCTCGGGGCTAGGCTGGATCTCAAGGACGCGGCCGGACGGACGCCGCTAGACGTGGCGGTTGGCGTTCCGACGCCCGCTCCCGAGGGGCGCGGGGTTGGGCGCCGGCGGGCCACCGGGCGGGCCGGACTTTGCGCCCGTGCGCGCCGATGCGGCGACGATCGGGTTGCTGCGCGAGCCTGGGAGCCGTGCGGGTCGCGTGATTAGCCGCGCGGGATCGAAAATCGCCGGCAAGTAGGCTGGCCAATTGAAAGGTGACGTCCCGGCAGCGTGCGTAGCGCTCGCGATCTTCGCATTCGCAATGCGGAGGTCAATGGGCAATCCCGGCCGCCTCACCACGAGAGCACAGCCCCGCCTCATCCTGAGAGATTCCGAATTGAGTTTTCCGCAGTCCGAATTCTTCGTCCTGCGCCGAACGAGAACCTTGGCCGGACTGCAGGACTCCCGAGAGAGCCTCGCGAACCTGCGTCAAAGTGGCGTCAGTGACCTTTTCCGCCGGCAACAAGATCGCGATCGAGCTCCGGAGGCGCCTAACTCGAAACAGCGGTACTCCGTTCGAGGCTTTGACAACTTCGTCATGAGCTCTCGACCGCATTTTGCTTCGAGTAAGCGACATCGAACTCAACCGAGCGTATACGTGCTGCGCTGCCGGTCGAGGTGAGACCCCAGCAATTTCGCGGGCTAGCCGGAAGATCCTAGGCCGCCTTTCCGCATCGTCCAACGCGTCCAAGAGGGCGAGTCCCCATGACTCCCGGATCTCCGTGGGGTCGCCGAACGCGTCCAAGATCGCGGCCGGTAATCGGGCCATTCGCAACAATCTACACACCATCGACGGAGATACGTTGAGCGCGCGAGCAAGCTCGTCCTGGGATTCGAACTGGCTGCTTCGCAACCATTTGGAAAAGCTGAGACCACGCTCATACGGGCTGATATCGACCCGCTGGCGGTTCTCCGTATCCATCGCGACGATGGCTTCCCTGTCGGTCATTTCGCGCAGTTCAACCTTTAGAGGAACGTTGATGTGCCGAGCGGCGAATAGACGTCGCGCTCCGTACACGAGCTCTACGTCATGGTCTGGGTCGCCGATCAAGGGTCGGCCCAGGGCAGGTATCAATTGTCCCTGGCTTTGGAAGCTGGCGATCTCTTTCGCGCAAGACTTCTCGTCGACGTAATCTTCGATCCGATCATGCTGATCCCACATTCGGCACCGAAAAGGACTAATCAAAACAAACGACTTCATAGGATTATTCCCCTTGTCCATGACGTCGAGAGATGGGTCGCAAGATCGGAACGATCGCGCTCCTTATGCACCGAATATAAGATCTCACTTTGTCGATTATTAATTATGTGCGTAGCCATTCTACGTTTACACCACGAATTCTAGAACTGCAAGAGTCTGAAGGTCGGATGCGCAGCCGTTGGTTGGGGCAAATATCCTGCGCTAGCTAGCAGTAGCCGCAAGCGGGATGAGGCCGTAGTACTAGCCAAAGGGATGTCGTGATAAGACAACGTTCTATCGGGTGTCCCGGGGCAGGAGCGACTTCACCCGAAAAAACTTCGTGCGCTCAGTGAAGTGCGACGTTTCACTTCAAAAGCCGGCAGTGGCTCACGTATCGTTCGTGACGGTGACGCTAGTCGCGATTTTGGAAGTCGAAGCTTGGCGTTGCAGGGGGGAACATCAGCAATGGGAAACGGCCGGATACCCTTGTGCCAGATCGCTCTAAGCACTGCATGTCTAAGCCGGACGATAGACTGGTACCGGGACGTGCTCGGCCTTGTGCCTGCTGGTGACCGACGACATCGAGAAGGAGCGGAGTATGCGAAAGTCGTCGGCCTCCCGTACGTCTCCTTCGACGTCGCATGCGTGACCGATCGGAACGCGTTTTTCCAGCTGGAGATCTTCCAATTCCTGGACCCGGCGCCTCGAGTTCGCCCTTCTGACTGGCGCCCGTGTGACATCGGTTACTCGACGTTAGGCGTCTTCGCCACGGACTTCGACGAAATATTGGACCGGGCTTGGGCCGCGGGCAGCGTTTCGCGTTCGTCTGAATCGGAAGATCCGGGCTCTCGGTGTGCCTGGCTGCGCGGACCGGACGGTGTGCCCATCGCCTTGACGGACTACGACGTTTACCCGCAGGTCGGGCGGCTCGAGCGTCCTGCTTCGTCGGCTGTCCGATCCGTCGCGGTCTCAGTTCCGAGTCTCAAGAGCGCGCGGCGGTTCTGGGCGGACACGCTCGGTTTCCGCGTGATCCGACCAATCGAGCGGGCGCCCGCCCGCTCGGAACCTCCTGGCACGCCGCAGGGCGCTTCCAAGGACGTGCTCTTGCTCGATGCCGGAAGCGTCGTCCTCGAGATCGTGCAGTACAACCATCCGCAAGGGCGCGGCCGGCCTGTGAACCACCGAATCAGCGATGAGGGGATCCTCAACGTGGCGGTGGGAACGACGAATCGCCGCCAATTCGACTTGGCCTACACGCGCCTGGCGAACGCCGGCTATTCGACGAAGAGCGCGCCCTGGGCGCTTCCGGGAGTGGCCACTGTCGTGTACTTCGAAGACGATCAAGGATTCAGCCTCGAGTTGTTGCACGTTCAGGAGACCGCGTTGGAGAGGATGGGTTTCAGACGATCGCCGTCGAGAAGAATGAGCGCATCGACGTGACGACTTGATGCTCGATGAGCAGGGTTCTGTAGCAGGGGTTCACTCTACCGTTCTACGCGGGCTGCGCAGCGGGGATTTTTATGACCAGCGTTCAGGGGAAGGTCGCGTTCGTCACTGGTGGCGTAAGCGGCATAGGTTTCGGAATTGCGCGTAATCTCATTGCGGCTGGAGCGCGTGTCGCGGTGTCGTATCGGAATCGCGCGAAGCTCGATGATGCCGTGCGCTCGCTTTCGCCGGCGGAGCGCCGGATGTTCCACGGCGTCAATGTCGAGCTCACGGATCGAAGCTCCATCCGGTCGGCGGTGACCGAAGTCGAAGCCTCGCTCGGCCCCATTCACGTTCTCTGCAACAACGCTGGCGTCAACATGTTCGTGACCGCCGCCGAAGCTACAGCCGATGATTGGGAGTCGATCATGGCGGTGAACTTTCGAGCAGTTACCGACGCGCTCGAGATTGTTCTTCCTCGAATGAAGGCTCACGGCGAGGGAGGGCACATCCTGAACACCGGCTCGATGGCCTCGTTCATCGCGGTCCCGCACGCCGCTCCGTACACCGCCGCAAAGTTCGCGCTTCGCGGTCTCACGGAAGCGTTGTACTGGAACCTTCTGCCGGACGGCATCGGCGTGTCTCTTCTATGTCCCGGCCTGGTGAGGACAAACATTGTCGAAACGATGCTCGCCCGCAGCCGAGGAAGGGAGCATGGCGACCATCGTCTCGAGGAGAGAACAAAACGCCTGCGTGAGTTGAACGAGGCCGGAATGGATCCGATGGAAGTCGGAGCGAAGGCTGTGCGCGGCATAGAGAGCAATGCGCTCTATATCCTGACACACCCTGAATTTCGAGATGACCTCGAGGAAGTCCATCGGGCGATCGTCAACAGCCTCCCGGACGAGCCAGTCCCTGCGGCGCGGGTAGAGATCGAGCGCGCGAGGCGTGGGCTCAAGCATGCGGCTGGTACCGGGTCTGGTGCGTAACCGCGAAGGTTGGCGAGCAGGCCGCTCGCTTCCAGCGAAGCATCCGTATCCGCCCTTCGTTTGCTTGCGCGTCACATGTTCTGGTAAGCCTTACGCACGGTAAGGGTCCATCTACGGTGCCGAAGAAACACCGATGCCGCGGCGATAGCTGCTCGGCGCTCGGCTTCGCTCACCAACGAAGGAGAGGCAATGCGACGGCTCGGGGAAATTGGGGGATTGGCGCTCGTCGGCGCGTTGTTCGCTGCTTCCTTCGGATGCGATGCGGTTACCAACAAGGAGAAAACTACCGATTCAGCCGTGCTGAAGACTCGCGAAGCTACGGTGCTGCTCGCGGCTGGCTATGCGGGATCTTGGCCCACAGGGCTCGATCCCGCTACGAACCTTACCGCGCGCGCGAATTTGAGTCAGATGAATGCAGTCTTCGGCGGACTGTTTCAACTAGCAGTGGGCCCGAATGGCCACAGTGCCGCGATAGTGGGCGTTCTTGCATCTGGCTACGAGGTCGTCGACGAAGGGCGCACGATTCTCATTCAGCTGCGAGACGGCGTTGAGTTTTCCGACGGAACGCCGTTCGACGCCGAGGCTGTGCGTTTCAACATCGAACGAAACCTAACCTCACCGTGCACGTGCGCTCCAAACGAGTGGCCATGGGCGGCCAAGGAACGGGTAACGATCCCGAGCGAGCACACCGTGGCGTTGCACTTCAGCCGCCCCTACGGTGCAGCGATCAACGCGTTTCCCGCCGCAAATATCAATTGGATCGCCTCTCCCACTGCACTCAAGAAGATGGGCGAAGAGCAATTCCGAATCACGCCTGTCGGGGCCGGTCCGTTTCGCGTGGTAAGCAACGAGCTGAGCTCCACTCTGACGCTGGAGCGCAACCCCGATTACTGGGAGCGCGGACATCCCCAGCTCGATCGATTGGTGTTTAGGTCGATCGGCAGCGAGCAGGCGGCGATTCAGTCACTGCTTGCGGGTGATGCCGTGGCGTACGAGGGCATGACGTCGCCGGCGCTCATCGAACAGGCGGAGGGGACCGGGCGGATCGTCGTTACAAGGCAGCCGCCTACATCGCCGTACGTAGTGCAGTTGAATACGCTGCGGGCGCCGTTCAACGACAAACGCGCGCGCGAGGCCATTTACTATGCGACGGACGTGGATTCGATCCGAGAAGGCGTGTTCAAGAACTGGTACCCGACGAGCCAGTCGTTCACGGCGGACGGAGGGCTGTTTCACCACAGCGACACGCCGGGGTATCGCCGTTATGATCGCGCGCGCGCGCGCGACCTCGTTAACGAGCTCGGCGGAATGAAAGTCAAGCTAGGGACGCTCAAGTCCTACGTCTCGGAGCAGATCCTGGTTGCGCTCCAGACTCAATGGCAAGAAGCCGGCATCGAGGTTTCCATCGCCTCGTACGAGCTCCCTAACGTTATCCGGGAATTCCGATCGGGCGAGTGGGAAGCAATGCTGCAGACAGCGGGCTCGTTCGATCCCGAGGCGAGTGGCGGCGTGAGTTTTCGGTTCCGTTCCGACCAGCCGTATACCGGAGTCCACGATCCGGAGCTCGATCAGCTCCTCCTCGCCGCAGCCGGAACGTTCGACGCGGAGGAGAGGGATCGCCTCTACGCGCAAGCGAGCAAGCACATCAGCGATAACGCATATGCCCCGTTCTTGCTTGCTTTCGCACCCGCCCAGCTGACGGTGCGTGGATTGGTCGGACCCGGTCTCACGACGCGGATCCCACCGGTCATCGTCAATACCGGCGTTCTATGGCAGGACGTGAGGTTTGCCCAAGAGTGATCGACACAGTCCGTAGCTTGGCGAAGGTCGGAGCGCCCTTCGGACGGTCGGCGTTTTCCAATTCGCTTGGGCGGCATCTCCGATTCGGCGTCGGCAGAGTGGTCGCCGGGAGGCTGCTGAGCGGTCTGCTGGTGCTCATCGGTGTGTCGCTGATCACGTTCGCCGTGTTCAACGTGCTCCCCGGGAACGCAGCTCAGCAATTGCTCGGAGCCGACGCTACGAACGAGCAGGTCGCCCGCCTCGAAAGGGAATTGGAGCTGCACCGTCCCGCTTGGGAACGCTACTTCGACTGGACTCGTAGGGCCCTTGCGGGCGACTTGGGCCGCTCTTTCGCCAGCCGACAACCGGTTACCACTCTGCTCGCGCCGCGAGTTTCAGCCACTCTCGAGCTGGTCGCTTACGCTCTGGTGCTGGCCATCGGTTTCGCTGTGCCGATGGCACTTCTGGCGGCATACGAGCCGAACGGTCTTGCAGATCGATTGGGTGCGGTTGTGAGCACGGTCGCGCTCTCGGCACCGAACTACGTATTGGCACTGCTGCTCGTGCTGGTCTTCGCAGTCAAGCTGCGCTTGTTTCCATCGATCGGATTCGTGCCGCTCGATGAGCGTATAGGCGGCAATATTCAGTCACTCACACTACCTGCAATTGCGCTCGGTGTGCCTCTGTTCGGTCTGTACTGTAGGTTTTTGCGGAGCGATCTGCTCGAGCAGATGCGGAGTGAGGCATACATCGTGACCGCGGCGGCGAAAGGCATCGGGCGATGGCGCATTCTCGTGCGCCATGCGCTGCCCAACTCGCTGTTCGGTTTCCTCACGATAGTGGGGCTGCACATCGGCACGCTGATCGGCGGCGCCGTGATCATAGAGGAGATCTTCGCCATTCCGGGCGTGGGGAAGCTGCTGCTTCAGGCGGTGCAAATTAGAGACGTGCCGGTAGTGGAGGGTGTCGTTCTGTTCTTGTCCACGGCAGCCGTCACGGCGAGTCTTGTGGTCGACTTGTTGTATCTGCTCTTGGATCCCCGCGTTCGGTATGGTGGCTAACGTCGCCGAGCATTCGAAGCGATCCGCAGCACCTGACAGTGCTGGGGAGTGGAGTTGGCGGGGCTCGCTGGATCTCGTGATCCCCGCCGCAATTATCTCTCTTGTCTTGTTCGCATGTTTCCTACTGCCCCTGGCGTACTCGTTTCCAGAGCCCGTGGGGGGGCGGATACGAGACTCCAACCTGCCGGTTCTCTCTCCGGGGCACGTGCTGGGCACTGACCTCAATGGAAACGACATCTTGTCGCGGCTGCTACACGGCGGACAGGCGTCCCTCCGCATCGCCGTCACAGCAAACATTCTTGGATTGATCGTGGGAGGTGCGCTGGGCGCGGGGGCCGCGTATGCCAGAGGAATCCTCGATTCGATCGTCATGCGCCTGCTCGACGTGCTCATCGCTTTCCCGTCGCTCGTTCTGGTGCTGTCGATCGCTCAAACGCTCGGACCGAGCGAGCCCAACACGATAGCCGCGCTAATGTTCTTCAGCGTGCCCGCATTCGGTCGCGTCGCCCGCGCCGCCACGCTGCGCGTTCGGGAGCAGCCATTCATGGTGGCGGCTGCGTTGTCGGGGACCAGTAAGCTGCGAGCGCTGTTTCACCACATAGCGCCCAGCATTTTTCCCCAGCTGCTAGCGTTCGGGTTGCTCGGCGTGGGCATCGCTATCACGATCGAGGGCGCTCTGAGCTACCTCGGCCTCGGTGTTCCTCTTCCGCAGCCCAGCTGGGGGAACATGATCGCGGAAGGACAGCACTTTCTCCTGACGCGGCCCTTGTTCGTCTTGCTTCCGGGCTCGCTCCTGTTTGTCACCGCCTTGGCGTGCAACCTTCTCGGCGATGCGTTACGTGCGCGGTCGGGATCTGCATGAACGCACTCCTGGAAACCAGAAATCTTAGCGTGAGCTTTGGTCTCCATCGGCCGGCGGTCGACTCGCTCAGCTATCGTCTCGAGGCCGGACGCACGCTCGCCATCATCGGTGAATCCGGTGCCGGAAAGTCCGTGAGCTGCCTGGCCCTCGTCGGCCTTCTCCCCGGCAAGGCCGTCGTCAAGGGCTCAGTTCTGTTCGAAGGACGCGAGCTGCTCGGCCTCCCCGAACGCGAAATGCGCGGCTATCGCGGAAAGAGGATCGCGTTCGCGTTCCAGGACGCGGGTCGCGCGCTCAATCCGACAATGCGCGTTGGTGATCAGATCGCCGAAGCGGTGCGCGCCCACCACGCGATTGGCCGTCGGGCCGCCTTGTGCAGGGCAGCGGAGTTGCTGCACCAACTCAAGGTGTCCGCGCCGAACGCGCGGTGCTACGCCTATCCGCACGAATTGTCCGGAGGCATGCGACAGCGCGCGATCATCGCGATCGCGTTGGCGGGCGACCCGCAATTGCTGATCGCCGACGAGGCGACGAGGTCCCTGGACAGGCTTACTCAAATTCGACTGCTGACCCTGTTGAAGGACATCCAGCGGCAGACTCGGATGGCGATCATGCTCGTCAGCCACGACCTCGCATTAACCGCTCGCTTCGCCGACGAGACGCTCGTGATGTACTCCGGGCGGCCCGTCGAGCACGCTTCCAGCGTGCGTTTGTTCACAGACCCTCGAATGCCGTACACCAAGGCCCTGCTCCACTGCGCGTTGGACTTTGAGCCATGGAGGCCCGCCCGAGTTGCGGCCGTGGGCCAGTCGAGAACGCGCGCCGATGACACGGGCAGCTGCAATCTGGTCCGCTTTTGTTCGCATTCGGGCTCGCTCTGCCGGCAGGCCCGGCCACCATTGGAAGAAAAGGCGCCGGGTCACCGCTTGGCTTGCTGGTACCCGGACGGGCACGCAGATTCATGAGCGCGAAGGCAGACACCGTGGTGCTGGAAGCGCGAAACGTCTCCCAGCACTTCCGCTTCCGCGCCCATCCCGGCAGTAGAGCTAAGTGGCTCGAGGTTGTGTCCGGCGTGTCGTTCCGCCTCGAGCGCGGCGAGATTCTCGCGATCGTGGGCGAAAGCGGAGCGGGCAAGTCGACGCTCGCGCGCTCTCTGCTCCAGATGCCACGACCGACATCTGGTGCAGTTCTACTGCACGACTGCGACCTCACTCAGTTGCGCGGATCGCAGCTTCGCGAGAAGTGGCGGCACATTCAGATGATATTTCAGGACCCCGTGGGCTCCTTGGACCCGAAATGGCGCGTTTCGTCGATCGTCGAGGAGCCGCTCATCGGATATGGCCTCGGGCACGGCGCCGCTCGGAAGCGGCGAGTGGAGCAGGTTCTCGAGGCGGTCGGCCTGCCGGGGCCCGCTTACGCGCGTCGTCGCCGCGGCGAGCTTTCCGGCGGCGAATGCCAGCGCGTCGCGATAGCGCGCGCCCTTGCACCCGATCCCTCCGTGATCATCTGCGACGAAGCGCTCTCCTCGCTGGACGCGCTGAGCCAGGCAGAAATCCTCCATCTATTGGATGGGCTGCGCTCATCAGCTGGCATATCGTGCTTGTTCATCTCTCACGACTTGAACGTGGTGAAGCACATAAGCGATCGCGTAGCTGTGATGTACGGTGGCCAGCTCGTCGAGGTTGGTCCGGCCGACTCGCTTCATGGGGCGGCCGCGCATCCCTACACGTCGAGTCTTCTGGCTACGCTCGCTACCCCCGGCATCGGCGACGCGGCTGGCCCTGACGACGATGAGCCTGCGTCATCGACCGCGTCGCTGGGCGGCTGCCGTTTCCGAAGTCACTGCCCGAGGGCGCAAGACCGTTGTGCAGCGGAAACTCCTCGGCTCCAACCTGTCGAGAACGACCACTTCGTAGCCTGCCACTTCCCTCTCGCGATCGAATCGGTTTTGAGGCAGCCGAGCGCTATCTACGCCAAACAATCGATATCGGCATGAGGAACGCGCCGGGGCAGAGGCGGGACAAGCGGACATGAAGGACCTGGCCGGGAAAGTAGCATTCGTCACCGGGGGTGCGAGCGGCATCGGCCTCGGAATCGCCGACGCCTTCGTCGAGGCCGGCATGAAGGTGGTGCTCGCCGATCTGCGGCAGGATCGAATCGACGATGCGCTGGCTTGGTTCGAGGGGCGCGGTCACGGAGCGAGCGTCCACGGCGTTCAGGTCGACGTTACCGCGGTCGTCGCCATCTCGGAGACCATTCGCACTGAGCTCGCGCGGGAGGGCATCGGCGTGTCCGTCGTGTGCCCCGGACCCGTGCGAACGAACATTCGCGAGATCGTTCGTCCACCGCAGTTCGGAGTGGGGGAGGCGTTCCGGGCCTTCGAGCAGGCCGGAGGTACGTCTGTGACGTTTCCGAGCCAAATCGAACCAGCGCAAGTCGGCGCGCTCGTGCTCCAGGGCATCCGGAACGACGAGCTCTACGTCATCACGCACGGCGAGTGGCGCGGGATGGCGATAGCGCGGTATTCGGCGATCGTCGAAGCGATGCCGAAGGAGCTCGATCCTTCGATCGTGGAGATGCTCCGGCTGCGAACGCAAGCACTCGGTGCCGGGCGACGGGATGGCCGCGCGTCCGGAGACGCCGCACATTGCGAGCAGCGTTGAACGGAAGATTCGTCTCGACCAAGATCGTAGGAAGCGTCCCCCGAGGCCCCCCCAGTGAAAGCAATCTTCGGAATGCGATGAGCGCGGAACGTCGATCGAGCGGCGATGCATGCATCGACCCTTCTTTGCTCGAGCGCGTGGCGCCGCTGGTTCCTGCCATCCGCGAACGAGCGGCAGATGCCGAGTCGGAGCGTCGGATTCCCGCCGAGACCATACGAGCGCTCACTTCGACGGGATTGTTTCGCGCGCTCGTACCGCGTCGGTTCGGCGGTGACGGGCGCGAGCTGCTGACGGTTCATGAAGCGTTGATCGAGCTGGCCACAGGCTGCGGCTCGACGGCCTGGGTGGGCGCCCTGTTCGCGTTTCACGCGCTCATGGTTCGTTGGTTCGATGAGCGCGCACAGGAGGACATTTGGGGAGATACGCCCGATACGCTCGTCGCATCGTCGGTTGCGCCGCTCGGCAGAGCTGCTCGTGTGGGCGAGCAATTTCGGCTGGACGGGCAATGGCCGCTGAGCAGCGGCATCAATCACGCGAAATGGGTAATGGTCCTCGCGAACGAGGCCGCACCGTCGGAGCCCATTCGCAGCAGAGCGTGCCTGGTCCCGGTCGAAGACTGCGCGGTTCTGGACGATTGGCACGCTGCCGGCATGAAGGGGACGGGCAGCCATTCGATCATCATGCGAAGCGTAGTGGTCCCGGCGCACCGCACCGCGTCGATGGCCGCGGTAAACGAGGGCTCCGCGCCCGGAATGATCGGCGGATCGCCCCTGGCCAGGCGAACTTGGAGGCCCATCCTCAACTACTCCTTCTGCCCCGTGGCGATCGGGTGCGCGCTCGAGACGATCCGCCTATTTCGGGAATACACGTCTACCCGAAAAGCCGCAAATACCGGCGAGTTGTATCGAGACAAGGCGACAACCCTGATCCGCCTTGGAGAATCCGTCGGCGAGGTCGATCTCGCGCGTATGGTGCTGCGGCGGGATATGCGCGCCATCGAGGACTGCGACCAACTGCCGGCCGCGCACGTCGATTCCGTGATCGCGCGCGCCAGCTACGGATCCGCCCACATTGCCAAGCTCTGTAGCAGGGCAGTCGCCCGTCTGTTCCGCGGCAGCGGCGGACATGCCGTCTATGAGCGCAATCCGCTCCAACGCCTCTTCCGCGATACCCACACCATCACGCAACACGCGGGCTTGGATTTCGATGCGGCTAGAGAACAGTACGGAAGGACCCTAATTGAGAACCTCCACGTCGCAGTCGATTGACGCGTTGCGAGACGTCGCGACTCCTGATCGCGCCGTTTGGGACGCGTGGCTGTCGTCATATTGGCTGCCGGCAGTTACGGCCGCCGCCGAGTGCGGCGTCTTCGCAGCCCTCGACGAAAGTGAATCGAGCTTGGAAGGGGTGTCCGAGAGGCTGGGATTAGACCGGCGCGCGCTGCTTGCGGTGGCAAGAATGCTCGCATCGCTCGGCTTAGTCGCGCTCTCCGCCGACCAGGTGCGAGCCACGGACGTCTCGCGTGCGTATCTCGTCGGCACGAGCCCTTTTTCCATGCTACCCGCGCTCCGGCTAGGCTTGCACCGTTCGCTGCACGACCAACTCGTAGCGGCATTGCGCGGTGACACCGCCGCCTTTCAGGCGTCTCGCGCCAAGATGCCCGCAGAGGACTGGGCGCGAGGGGCGATCAACGCCGAGCGCGCGGCGTCCGTCGCCACTGTGATGCAGGCTCATTCTCTCCCCGCTGCGAACGCGCTCGCGCGGAGCGATTTGTTGGCGGGTGTTCGTCATCTTCTGGACGTGGGCGGAGGCTCCGGCTGTTACTCCATCGCCCTGGCGGAGCAACATCCCGAGTTTCACGCGACCGTTCTGGACCTGCCGGAGATGTGCGAGTATGCCGCGCGCTACATAGCAAACGCAGGATTGCAGAGCCGCATAGGCGTCTTTGCCGCCGACATGCTTCGAAGGGACTGGCCGATCGGGTATGAGGCGATTCTTCTGTGCAACGTCCTGCACGACTGGAGCTTCGAGACGTCGGCGGATCTCGTTTCACGCGCCTTCGCCGCGCTGCCCTCCGGTGGTCGGATCTTCGTACACGAGATGCTGCTCGACGACGATGGCGCGGGTCCGCCGACGACAGCCGCGTTCTCGCTCATGATGTTGCTGGCTACGTGGGGCCAGCAGTTCACTCGCGAGGAGCTCTATTCGCTCTTCCGGCAGGCCGGCTTTCGTGACTTTCGCACGACGCCGACGCATGGCTACTACTCGCTCGTCGAAGCGCGCCGGTCTTGAAATACCAATGCGTAGCCTAGCCCCGGAGCCGCGCCGTCCATCGCGTCGGCGGGGGACCACTTGTGATTGCATCGAGCAGTTGGTGTCGATCGCGCGCCCAACGCAGCAAAAAACCGGTGTAGCGTGGCGCCGTCTCTGCGCCGAGCCAGCCCGCGCGACGCCAGCTAACGTTCTCGACGTCGACGTTCTTCAAGTAGTCTCGCGCGCGCTGCTCGCTCCTCAATCGTGGTGCAGCGCAATCATCGGCTCGACGTGGGACGCTCGGCGAGCCGGAAGGTACGCGGCGAGCAACCCAACCGTCAGCATGATGGCGATCGCGGCAACGATCGTAACGGGATCGGTCGGCGCCAATCCAAAGAGGAGCGATGTCACGAAGCGGCCCGCTGCGACCACGACGCCGATTCCGCACAGCGCGCCGATCGCCACTACGACGAACGACTCGCCGAGGATCATCTTCAACACGCGGGCGCTCTGAGCGCCGAGTGCCATCCGGATGCCGATTTCATTCGTCCGGCAAGCGACGTTGTACGACATGAGCCCGAACAGACCGATCGACACCAGCACGAGCCCCAGCCCTCCGAACAGCGAGTACGTCATCGCAAACAATCGTTCCTGCGAGAACCGTCCTTCGACCAGCTCCGTCTGCGTGGTCATTCGAGCGATGGGGAGATTCGGATCCGTGCGCCGTACCGCTTCACGAACGGCGTTCTGCATCGCCACCGGATCGCCGGCAACGCGAAGCTCGAAGTTGGCGCTGTTGGTCGATTCGCGAGGGAAGGGTCGGTAGAGCGTCGGCGGAGCCGCGTCACGAATGCTCACGTACTTGGTGTCGGCAATCACGCCCACGATCTCGGCGTCGGCGTTCCTATCGATCGCAGACCCGTACCGTTTTCCCAGCGCGTCCTCGTCAGGGAAAAGCGCACGTGCCATGGCCTCGTTGATCAATCCCACCCGCGGAGCGTTCGGCAGCGCGTCGCGTGCCTCGATGCCGCGTCCGCGCAAGACTGGGATCTGCATGGTCTCCAGGAATTCCGGCGATACCACCATCAGTAGAGCGGAAAGCCCTGCATCGGCGGTGACGGGTGTGCCCTGAGCGAATATTCTTCCGCGATTGGTGTAGCCCTCGAGCAGCGCGAGTTGCGAATGGCTCACCGACCGCACGCCGGGCACGCGGCCCAATTCCTCGTGAAGCCGGTCATAGAGCGTGCCGACGCGAGCGGCGTCGTAGCCGTTCATTCGCGGCACGACATTGAAGATGACGAGGTTTTGCGTGTCGAAGCCGACTTCGACGCTGCGCAGATTCTCGAGGGTTTGCAGGAACAGGCCGGCCCCGATGAGAACGACCACCGAAAGCGCAACCTGCGCCGCGAGCAGAACCTTGCTCGACAACGTGCGCGAGCGCACGACGCTGCGGCTCGTTTCCTTCATCTGCGTCGAAACGTCCAAACGCGTCGCGCGCAACGCGGGGAATAGGCCGAATGCGATGCCTGTGACGAGGCAGAGCGCTGCTGCGAACGCAAACACCCGCCAGTCGAGCGGAGCATCTTTCCCAAACGGCAGCAGCGCACGGCTCCAGTAGCCCACCACCAGGCCGAGAGCTCCGCCGAGCATTGCGAGGAGCACACTCTCCGTGAGAAGGCGGCGCACCAAACGCCATCGCGACGCGCCCATCGCCAGACGCACGGCAACTTCTTTTTGGCGAACGGCGGCGCGAGACAACAAGAGGTTCGCCACGTTGGCGCAGACGATGACGAGCAGCAGGCCCACGACGACGCTCAAGATCGTCACGGACCGCTTGTCGCTCACGCCGACCTGATAGATACCGCGTGCCGCGGAAGCGACCTCGAGGTGCGGTATTGCCGTGCGGTTTTGATTGACCGCCCGACCTTTGTCCTCGGAGCTGAGCGCCTCGAAGTACGACGTCCATCCTTCGAGCGCCACTCCCTGGAAGGTGCCTTCGAGGTTGCCGCGAACCTGCTCGGCGATAACGCCCGGTTTCAGGCGCCCGAAGCTCTGCAACCACCAGTTCGCGCCGTCCTGGAGGCGCGGGCCGCTGATCTCGCGATCCATGGCGAGAGGCATCGTCAGGTCGGGCGCAGGGTTGGTGAGGTTCTGAATACCGGTGAACCCGGGCGGCGTGACCCCGACGATGACTGCCGTCAACGCGCCGAGCGTTACCGTTTTTCCGGGCACGTTTGGGTCGGCCCCGAAGCGCTTCCTCCAGTACGCATCGCTGATCACCGCCACCGGAGGCGCGGCGTCGTTGTCGTCGGCGGCGTTGAGTGTCCGGCCGAGCTGGGCATGAATGCCGAGGACTTCGAAGTAGTTGCCGGAGGCGAGATAGGCCGTCGCAAACTCTGCCTTGCCGTCATAGATGACGCTCGCATCGCCGGCGGGCGCGCCGGCGGCAATGTCTATCAACGTTTGATTGGCTGCGACGAGAGCCCGATAAGCGGGATACGAGATCGTTTCTTGGACGTCCTCGCCGGCGGCGTTCTTTGCCGTGTAGCCGTAGCCGCTCGAGCTGCGTTGCATGTCGTTCTTGCCGGCCCACGCCAATCGAACCAGCGAGTCCGGATTCGGGACTGGCACCGTGCGCAGCAGCAGGCCGTTGATGCCCGTGAACAAGGCCGTGTTGGCGCCGATGCCGAGGGCCAGCGTGAGCAGCACCACCGCGGTCCAACCCTTGGTCTGCAGCAGCGAGCGGATGGCTTGCGTGAGATCCTGGAACATCGCGGCTCTCCGGCTGGTGGATGGACTACGGCGAGGATCGCCGCGTAAAGCTACCACCGTTTCGCTCTTGACTCCCGCGAAGCGCGCGGCTTTAGACTCGGTGCAACCAAGCGGAGGTACACCATGTCCACGAAGCCGCTGAACACCGCAGCCACCTTAGCGTCGACGAGTGAGGCGCGCAGACTCAGCCGTTCGCGAACGCGGCTGTGCTCGACAAGTAGGAAGGCCGGCTCGCGAGCGCGATCGCCACGTTGGAGCAGATGCTCGCGATCATGTCGCCGGGCAAGCTGCTCGGCCGCCACCGGCGCGTCAAGCGCGCTCGATGGTCGCCTGTTTCCGAGCGTAGCCGCGCGCACTACGTCGACGGGCATCACATCCGCCACTGGATCGACGGCGGCGAGACGAGTCTCGAGAACACGACATTGCTCTGCACGCACCACCACACGCTGTTGCACGAGGGCGGCTTCACGATCGAGCGCGACGGGCGCGGCGCCCTCTCGTTTCGCCGGCCGGATGCCCGCGTGATGCCGCGCGGTGGATATCCCGTGGAGGACATGGTGGACGACGGCATCGGTGCTGAGGGCGCGGATCTCGACCGCGCCGTCGCGGAGGCACGGATGGGCGCAATCACGCAACCATCGGCTCGACACGCGACGCCCGGCGAGCCGGAAGGTACGCAGCGAGCAACCCAACCGTCAGCATGACGGCGATCGCACCAACGATCGATTGACGGCGGCCGCGCGTTTGCGAATACTTCGACCGCAGCGCGTGGCAGAACGCGCCCCGTCCGCGGAAAGGGCAACGCCCGTCTGCCAAGGCCGACAAGCATCGTGCAACCTCTTTTCAGCCTGACGAAGCGGACGCAGGCAATTGGAAAGGAGGTCATGTGTCCGCCGAACCGAACCGCGGTCAGCCCGTACCGCAACGCCTCAACCTCGACAATCAATCCAAACGCGCTCGCTCGTTGTTGAACGCTGCCCGCGCCCGCGACTCGCAGGCGCTGCAACGGTTGGCGGCTGCTCACCCGCGCCTGCGTGATTCGCCCGGTGACGGCGCTTCGCGGTGGTCGCTGCATCATGCGCAGCTCGCGATCGCACGTGAGCAGGGATTCGCGAGTTGGGCGAAGCTCAAAGCTCACATCGTCTCCTCGGCGTACCCTCTGATGCCGGCGCTCATCGAGGCGGCCGACCGTGCGCTCGAAACCGAATTCGCCGAGCCGTTGTTCCGCGACCCGCTCGCGCGTGCGCTCGCCGGCGAGGAGGGCATGTCGTTGCACGCAGGTTTGCGCACGACGACCTGGCCGCCCAATGCAGCCGGTCCTTCGCCCGAGCAATCGATTTTCACCCGTTTTTTCGACGATGCCTTGCTCGGCGCGGTCCGCAGGTTGTCGATCCGGCAAGTCGTCCTGCTCGGCGCGGCAATGGATACGCGCGCGTTCCGGTTGAGTTGGCCCGAAAAGCTCGTGCTGTTCGAGGTCGGGCACGCGGCCGTATTCCAGCGCAAGGAGGCCGTGCTGCGCGAGCTCGGAGCTCGACCCGGGTGCGAGCGACGCATCGTGCGGTCTGACCTCGGCGGCCCGTGGAAGCGGCTGTTGTTGGCCGCAGGATTCGCGCCGCATCGGCCTGCGGCGATTCTGATTCCCACAACCCTCGTCACTTTCGATCCGACGACCGTCGCGCGACTGTTCCGCGATTTGCGGCAGATCGCGTGCACCGGTAGTTGGGTCGCCATGCCGCTCGTCGGCATCGACACGATCGATTCGCCGTTCATGAAGCCGTTTCTCGACAAACAGGCGGCGCTGGGATGGCCGCCGTGGCGATTCGGCGTCCGCGATCCCGAAGCGTTTCTCGAGGGGCACGGTTGGGAGGCGGAGTGTGTCGTAGCCGGCGCGCCCGAGGTTAGCTACGGACGGTGGCGCTACGGCTACATACCGCGCACCAATCCGGACCGAGGAGTGCCGCGTTTGTATCTGGCCCAAGGAACGAGGGCCTCGACCGACGAGGGAAGCTCGAGATGATCACCGAGATCGACGATCAGGGAATCGACGGCGTGTTCACGGCGGCGGACAGCGAACGTCCGCTGCGCGGCGTGCTGGCGCTCGGCGGCTCCGACGCACGACGCCGCAACATCGTTGGACGTTGCCGTCCACTCGTTTGGAAGGCTCTGTTTTCGCGCTGATAGGACCGAACGGAACCGGCAAGACGACGACGACGGCGGAGATTCAGCGTTTCGTTGCAACGCGCGTGGAGCTTGCGACGACTCCGCTTCGTGGGCGACCCTAGCTCGCCCCACCGTCCGGCTCGAACCGATACCCGATATCCCGAATGGTGCGGATCAAGGTCGGCCGATGCCGATCCGTCTCGATCTTCGCCCGCAACGTCGCCACGCACCGATCGATGCTGCGCGGCGTGACGATCACCGACCGCCCCCAAACTGCATCCAGGATCCCGTCTCGCGCCAACGCACACCCAGGCCGCGTCGCGAAATGCTCGAGCAGGCGAAACTCCTTCGCGGTGAGCTCCACCCTTACGCCGCGGCGATGCAGCTTGCGCGCCCGCAGATCGAGCTCGCAATCGCCGAAGACGATCTTCTGCTCGTGCGTGCGCCGCTTGCGCCGCAGAAATCCACTTCGGGATCACGCCCGCGTTCGACAGCAGGTGATCGCGCGCGCCGCGAATCACATCGTCTATTTCTTGATGCCCTTTACCGCCGACGTCGCCGCGTCCGCGCCGATGTCTGTCGTGAACGCCCAGAAGAACGCAATCGCGAAGTCGCGGAGCGTGCCGACCCACTCGCCGGCGAAGAGCCAATAGCCGCCGATCACGATCATCGCGGCATAGATCGAATTCAGAACCCAGCCGGTCACCTCGAGCGAGCGCTGCGACGCGGCCGCGAGCACGGCCGTGGCTGCGGCTTCCGGCGGCGGCGCGGCCGCCACGGCCACGGCGACCGTGGGCACGTCGGGACTGGAAGCGGGGAGAAGTATCCCCAACCGGCTCGCAGCACGCGCGCGGCCCGGCAAGATCCGCCGCAACGCGGAGCCCGTCTCGCCGTCGTTTTCGCCGCGGGCCTCGAACGGGCTCCGCGGGACCGCGCCCCCCTGCGCGAGCTGCACCTGCGTAAGAGCGTCGACCTCTGCGACAGCGTCGCCAAAGTTGCCTTTGTCGACCTTCTCCTGCACCGTCGGTTTGCCGTTGTCGTCAACCTGCGCGAGCAGCACGCCCGCCAACGAGCCCACGACTTTCCGTGCCAAGGGCGCCAACGAATCGATGTTTGTGCCGCGGCGCCTATCCGTCTGCTCGAGCTTGCTGGCGAGCTCGAGCGCATCAGCCGTCCACTGCTCCCAACGCGGCCGCGCTCGCAGGGCCGCGCCGGCGAGCTGCTGTTCCCAGCCGCTGACTTGGGCGCGTAGGAGTGTTTGCGCGTGCTGCAACACGTTGTCGATGTAGGCGCCGGAGGTGTGCACGTACTCGAGCGCGGCGCGAAACGCGGGAATCATCTTGTCGCGCGGGGCCGGCTGGGTCGTTCGCTGTGGCGCCGCGCCGGGCTTCACGAGCGATCGCAACGTGCTAACACCGATTGGGTCCATCAGCGGCGTGAGCAATGCCACGACCTGGTCGTTGCCGACGAGCGAGAGGGCATAGCGGGCCACCTCGGCGTCCGCAACGCCGAGGAGCTTCACGAGCTCGTCGTCGAGCGTCTGTTCCTCGCTCGTGAAATCGTTCTCGTCGCGCGCGCGCAGCTTCTTGACGAGCTCGGTGCGCGCAGCCTCCATCGCAGTGTCGAGCGCCGGCGAAACGCGCCATGGCGCGCGCAGCAACGCGAGCGTGTCGGCGTAAGCCTGATCGTTGGCGGTGCGCTTCGTGCGCGCCGTGGACTGCGACTCGTCGAAGAGCTTTTGCGCGATCTCGGTCTTGCTCTTGACCTCGGGGACGTCGCCCGAGGATTCGATCTGCACGGCCTCGTTGGCCGCCGCACGCGCATCGGCGAGTTGTTTTCCTACGGGGCCGTCTTTCGTTCTCGCCTGCGCCGCCTCGATCAGCGTTAGCAGCGCGAACGTCTTCTGCTTCTCCCGGTTGAGATCCAGCCGGCCCTTGAGATACGAGCGCGTGACGAAGCCCAACATTAGGCCTAGCCCAAGGGCCACGAACAGCAACGGCGCCATCGCCCGAGTGCGGATCTCGAAGCTCATCGCGACTGGCGTCGCGAGCTGGTCGGCGTCGATCAGCAGCGTTCCCTTTGCGGTTCCCAGGGGGAAGGAGCCTTTGAGCGCATAGCTGGTGTCGTAGACCAGCGTCTGCTGAGGGGCGCTCGGGGTAATGTCCGCGATCGCGTCCTTCGCCTCGAGCGTGCCGGCGGGTTGGCCGCCGGCATCGAGATCGTTCCTCTGGCGCAGCGTAATCCCCGTCAACCACCCGCGGCCGGTGCTCTCGGCCAGCTTCGGCTGGTTCGCGGTCACCCACGCGTCGGCGACCCGGCATTCGCCGCGAAACACGAACGTGGGGCAATCGCGCCGGACAATGAGGGTCTGCGGCGTATCCAGTGTGGCGGCCGGGACCACGAGAAAGACGTCCCGCTCGACCTCTTCGGAGACTTCCGCGCTGTCCTTCTTGATCTTGTGAGTGGCAAGGATCGTGAGGGGATAAGGCTTCGCGCGGAGCTGGCCATTGTTGACGCGCACCACCACGCGCTTCACGCGGTCCGGCTTCGACTCGGTCTTGATCACCTGCGGTTTCAACATGAGCGCGGTATCGGCCGACGACACCGTGAGCTCGGTGAACGCTTCGTCTATGCCGACGTCGAAGCCGACCTCATAACCGTCCTTGGTCGGCACGAGGGTGAGCGAAGAGCCGGCGCTCGGAAGGCCCTTGTCGAGCGCGGCACCGGCGCCGGCGGCGAAGACAAGCAGTAAGACCGCGACAGCCGGTTGCAAGCGCGTACGGCGGAAAGTCATCTGGGCTCTCCGACAATGATCATGTATCTCACCGAGCCGAGGTCGCCCGGCCCGAACGACCAGCTTTCGACGCCGCTTCCTCGCAGGGCGCCGTCCGGCGCGACGATCGAGGCACGAACGTCAACCTGGCCGCGCGTGACGGACGACATGAGAACGCGGACCCGACAGGTCTCACGCAAACGGATCTGAACAGGGCCGGACGCGAACCTGTCGTGGGTGAACAACGCGGTGGGCCCGCCCGAGCTCTCCACCGACGCTTGCACGACAATGGCTTCCAACGGCTCCACGAGAAGCTCTAGGACGGAACCGATTGGCACGCGCGGGAACACTTTCGTCCGCGTGTTGCTCGAAGCGTCGCCGCCGGGTCTTTCGTTCTTCTCCGCCGTTTTCTTCGTTGTGACGCTTCGCTGCACGGATGCCGCCACCGCCGCGCGGTACACCGCGGTCGCCGCCCTGGCGACGAGCGCGCTCGCCTTTTCGTCGCCGAGCGCACGCAAGACGGCCCGCGTCACGCCGGGAGTTCCGTCGAACGCCTTCAGGGCTTCGGCGAGCGACGTCTCATCCTCGGGCATCTGCTTGCCTCCCCATGCACCGAGGAGGCTCAGCAGGAAGAAGCTGATCTGGTCGGCCACGAGCTCGAGACCGACCACCTCGAGGCCGTGCCGCAGGAGACCGAGGTTGCTCTCGCCGAGCTCGGCCACGAGCTCCCGCAGCAGCGCAGGGCTGCCGCGCAACTCGACCAGCACGGGCGGTGTGAGAAGCGCGTTCGTGCCCGCGGCGAGCTCCGCGCGTTCCCCGTCGTACGCCTCGCCGAGCAGCCGCCGGATGCGGATTCGCGCCGCGGCCAGGCGCAGCAACGAGGTGGTGCTCGTCGGCAAGTCCGTCAGAGCGCGGGCTGCCTCGAGCCGCGCGAGCGCCGCTTCGAGATTCCCCGCGCCCTCGTCGATCGCGGCGATGAGCAGATTGAGATCGAGCGCGAGCTCGTTGTGGCCCGCCGCGGCGGCGGCTGCAATACCGCGCACCGCGCACTCGCGCGCGGCTTGGTCGTCGCCGAGCAGCCGATGCGCTTCCGCTTCGATGCGATACAGGGGGCTGTCCGCTGAGCGTTCCGTGCGCGACGCGAACAGCTTCAAGACTTGGGCAGCACCGCCGGACTGAAGGTAACGCTGCGCATCCGCGGCCACGATCTGTTCCCAGTCCCGCAGCTCCGCCTTGGCCAACAGGCCGGGAGGAGGCGTGACGCCGAGCTTGCGCGACAACCACACCCGTCCGCCCGGCGGCACTTCTTCCAGCGCCGAACGCAACTGCTCGCGGAGGTCTTCCGTCCAGAGCTTGTCGAGCGCCGCACCGGGCTCGCCCAACCGCAGACGGTGGTAGATCTCCTCGGCGCGTGCGCGTACCCCCGTCTCACCGGCGTAGTACTTCACCGCGGCCTCGTCGATCTGCTTCACCGTCGCGGGGGGCACCTTTGCTAGCAGATCGGCGAGCATGATGCGACGCACGTCGGGCCGGTGACGGACGGCGTTCGGCCCATCGTCCTCGACCAGCGCCACTTCACGCGATAGGGCTTGGAAGAGCTCCTGTGCCGCGCCCGGAGTGTCGAGCTTCACGTCGCATGGAGCGGCCAGCACCTCGCGGATCACGTCGGGGGTGATGCGTCGAACGACGAGCCCGGGATAGGCGAGCTTCCTCACGAGCGGATCGTGAATGTGCGCGAGCACGCGCCCGTAGAGTTGCGCCTGAACCTTCTCCGAGCGCACGCGCAACAGTAGGAAGCTGCGTGTCTCGACGCCGCGCAGCTGGTCGATGCCCTGTTGATTGACCACCTGGGCTGCGAGCCGCAACGCCATCGGGCTGCCCCCTGCGATCGCGGCGATCTCGTCGAGATCCTTGTTGGCGGGCGTCGGTTTGCCGTCGCGCGCGAGCCAGAGCTGCAACAGGGCGCGAGCGCCGCTCGCGTCGAGCTCCGTCATCGCAAGCGCGGTGGACTTTACCTCTCGCGGCAGCACGCGGCCCGCGACGACGATCCGCAGCGACGGGATTCGCCGCTGCAAGCCCATGAGCAGGTGCCAGATGGCCTGGACGGCGTCGCCGCCGAGGAACTGCACCTCCTCGAACGTGTCGACGACGAGCAGCAGAGGCATCGGCGTCGACGACTGGAGATCGTTCGCCCACGCGGCGAGCTGTTCGACGTAGATATCGGTGGTGAAAACGGCCTTGTCCGCCTGCGCCGGGTCGAATCGTTTGTGCTCCGAGCGCAGTTGCGCGATCGTCTCTTGCAGCGCTCCGCTCGCGTTCGGGAACTGCGTGGCGAGCTGGATCGCGGCTTCCAACACCAGCGTCATCGGCCGCTGCGGATCCAGCGTGGCACGATCGATGTCGAGATAGGCGAAGGGCATGCGCAGCTCGGTGCTTGCCCGCACGTGGTCGAGCACGAACTTGGCGATGAGCGTCGATTTGCCGATGCCGCCCGGGCCGTGAACGAACAGCGGCACGCGCTCGGAGAGGGTCGCTGCTAGCGCGCTTGCGGCTCGCCGGCCCCGAGAAAACAACGAGCGGGCCTCGCGAGCGCCCACGAAGTCCTCGAGCCGCGCGAGCTCCGCCCCGCGGCCAACGAACACGGTGGCCAGCTTCTGCAGCGGCGCTAGGACGTCGGCGATCGGGATCGCCGCGCGCAGCTCCGTTTCGTCGGGCACGGGCAGGATGCCTTCGCACCACTCGCGTACCACCGCGAGCGCAGCGAGATCTTCGCGGGTCATATCGAGCAGGTTGAAGGGCTCGCGCCGCAGCACGCGCTCGAAAACGATCTGCAACGGATCGGTGCGATCGCGATCGGGATTCGCATCCACTGCACGCAGCAGATCGCCGCGCTCGGCGAGCCGCTTCAGCGCTTCACGCCGTATGTCGTCGCGCAGCCGCCAGCGCGCCGGGCGGTTCGGAATGCCGGCGCGCTCGCTGTCCTCGAGCAACGCGAGCCAGGCAGAAGGCTCGGGGGCGTGATCGAACGGCTGCAGATCCCGCGGCTCGAAGCTCGCGAGGACAGCCGCGGCGTTGCGATACGCCTCGCGCCAGTCGGGAACCGACTCCGGCGCCGAGTCGCTTTCGGTGAGCAGACGCTCGAGCAGGGCTGAAGTGAGATTGCTCATGGGAGGCGTCTCAGCAGCTCGACGGTCTCTTTCTTCACGCGGCTGCGCAGCTCGCCCATCGTGACCCCGGTGAACGGCGGTGCGAGCCCGTCCAGGATCTTTTGCCGTGTGGCGGCGATCTCGGCGTCTTGCACCGCTTTACCCACGGCCTTCGCTACCGCTTTGAGCCACTCCTCGATGTCGTTCTGGCTCAGCCAGCCGAGGTTTTCCTGGCGGATCAGATACTCGAAGGGCTGCTCGCCGTGCTGGCCGTAGCCGAGAACGACCACCGACAGCCCGGGCAGGTTGCCGCCCAGTACCTCGCCGATCACCGCTTCGACGAGCTCGATGATGAGGCTGTCCACGCCCGTGCGATCCAAGCCGTCGAACACGAGGCAGTGACGGTCTGCGACCGCGCCCCCCAACGGGAATCGCGCCACGAGCGCGGTCCCCAGCGCACCCGCCTGAGTCGAGCCCTGAGCGAAGCTATCCTTCAACAACGTGCGATCGAGGTTCAGGTATCCGGCAATCCGATCGATCATCGTGTTGACCGTCCACGAGCCCGGCGCGGCCGAAACGTCGATGCGATAGGACGTGACTCCGGCGCTCGTGGCCAGGTCGCGGATGCGCCACCAGGAATGCGACCGCCCCGTGGAGCGGTCGCCTCGCACGACGACGACGCCCTCTTTAGCGTTCACCCATATGTCGTTTAGATGACGAGTGAGCTCGGCGCGGTCGACGAAGGGTTGCGTCTGCGGGAAATAGGGAGCCAACGGGTCGGGAATCGCCGCTGCCGGCTGCGCCACTCCGACCTCCGCACGCTCCGCGGCTGCGAGAATCTCGCGTAGCTGTTCCTCGAGCGCGCCGTTTTCCCGGATGCAGCTTTCGACGAACCTCTTTATCCGTCTTTTCTTGACGGCGTACTCGACGACATCGAAGACCGCGTCCTTCTTGTTGAGATTGGACCGGACCACCTCCTCAGGGTCGACATCGAGCGCATATCGCACGAGGCGTCTGATGGTCCCGATGTCGAGCCCCCCGCTCACCACCGTCACGAGTATCTTCGTCTGCTCGCCGCTGAGGCTCACGGCGGATTCTCCTCCCAGAAGGACGGCAGGCCCGCTTGCTGCTTCAGCAGACCCAGGATTCGTCCGAGCGGCACCGCCTGGTTATAGGTCGCCGCGCGTCCGGGCGTGAAGTCCGGATCGCCGGCGTGATGGATCGCAACCAGCGCGAGATTGGCGTCGAAGCACGGCGAGCCCGACGAGCCTCCGAGAGTTCGCGCGTTGTGCCGCAAGCGTGTGCCGCCGGCCGTAAACGACAGCACCGAGCCGACGGCGAGCTGCAACCGCAAATTGCTCGGGTACTGGAGGACGAACAGCGGGTCGGTCGCGACGATCGCGGGCGGGGGCGCGAGCTTGAACCAACTGCGCGGCGGCGCATCCGGATCCTTGGAGCCGATCGGCAAACGACCGGCGCGCTCCGCGAGCCTCACGAGGGCGAAGTCCATCTCCTTCGCGTCCGGCTCCGCTCCGTTGACGATCTCGTCCTGTTTGCTGGGAGGGCTCTTGGCGACGTCCCACGTGTTTCCGGCAGCCAAACCGCAGCGCGTTTCGCCGATGAGCTCAGCGCCGCCCGGCAGCGCCTTGTAGTCGAAGCGGAACGTGACGTTGTCGCGCGACACCTCGCCGCGGTAGATCGGCGCCATCACGTGGTGGTTGGTCAACACCAGATCTTCGTGGACGAGCAAGCCGGTGCCGCCGCCTCCCGGAATTTCGACGCGGCACACCCACGTCTCGTACAGACTCAGGCGGTCGCGGAACAACGCGGGGTCCTGGAACACCGATCGTTGCGAGACGACGCGCTGCAACTCCAGCCGGTCGGCCGGAAGCACGACGTCGACGCCGGCCAGCTCGAAGATTTGGCGCAGCTCGGGCAGCGCGGGATTCAAGCCGCGAGCGCCCTCGACCAGCTTCTGGATCTGGTCGCGGCGGTCGGCGTATTCGACGATCTCGAAAACGGCGTCGGGCTTGGTCGAGCCGGCGGGCACGACGTCGTCGTAGTCGACGTCCAGCTTGAACCTCGTCAGCCTACGCAGCTCGTTTTGCGCGAATTTTTCGGAAAGCGCCTTGACGAGCGCCTCCGTCTGCTGGCCTGTGAGCTTCAAGTGAAAAAGCCCCACGTCATCGTCGTGGTCCTCGCTGACTTGCCGGCGACCGTTTCGGGTCGATGAGAGTTGGAGTTCGCTCGGCAGCGCCGATGATGAGACTCCTGCGCGCGCGCTTCAAGTCCCCCGCGGGCCGCAATCGTGGGTGATGAACGGCTTGTGTCAGGTACCTGACAGATCGTGTCGTCCGTCGGAATCCGATTGACCGTTCGCCGCTTTCACCCGAGTGCGCGGTTAGTAAAGTAGTTGACAGAAGTCGGGCGCGAAAGCGCTTAGCATGGACACCGCCGCGCGCTCTCGCCAACGAACTAGAACGACCGTAGCGGCACCGCGTAACCCCGTGCTGCGAGGTGTAGAAGTGAGCACTCACCCTGCGATGTGGTCGAGCGTGCTCGATCGCACGACGATCGGTCTGCGAGCGATTCGGCAACGCCTTTGCCCGCGAATGGCGGCGCCGGTGCTCACGCTCGCGCTCGTCGCCACCGCCGCTGCGCAAACACCTCTGCGCGTGGTGACGTTGGATCAGGATATTCGCTCGCGAGACGACACGCTCACGGTTTCCATCGTGAATGGGCCAGCGAGCGCCTCTCCCGCTACGATCAAGCTCTCGCGCAACGGGTCGGTGTACGAATTGCCAGCCGTCTACGCGCCGCCCGCGGCCGGCGCGTCGGCCGGCGTAGTCACGACCGCGCTCACGGGCCCGGATTCGAGCCTCCCGCTGGGAAAGTACCAGGTTGTGGCGGAGCTGGACGGCAGGCCCTACCCCGTGCCCGCGGCGAAGAAGCTCGAGATCGTTCCTCCGGGTAACCCCGAGGTGAGCCTCGCTCCGCTGAAGCCGCCGGCCACGGATCGCACCGAGGGTCTGTTTCTAAAGCGAACCAACGCCTCATCGACCGATCTGATCAAGCCCATCAAGAGCGTCGCCCTGGAGCTGCATGGGACCGGCTTTCAGACGGGGGACGCCGCCAAAGACAACGTCATCCTCGTCAATCGCTCGCCACAGAACGTGAAATGGGGCAGTTGCGCCGACGCGCCTCTCGGCGACTCCGAGGAAGGCGTGGCTCGCGAGCTAGTCGCCGAAGCGGTCAGCGCGACGACGTTGAGGCTCTGTCACGTTCCGGTGCCGCGGAACGGCGAGATCCAGGTGCAGATTGTGGTGGGAGATCGCGAGAGCGACCCCCAGAACTTTCTCGTATACCGCCTGAATACCCTGTGGGCAGCCGTGATCGCCGCGATCATCGCGGTCGCGCTCGCGTGCGTGCCGGTGGCCCTGCTGCATGCGCTTGTCCACGGCTACAGAATCAGCGAGCGCGTGGAGCTGAAGAAGAAGCTGCTGTTCCTCGATCCGGAGACGGATACCTACAGCCTCTCGAAGCTCCAGTTCTATCTCTGGACGGTGGCTGCTCTCTTCAGCTATTCCTATCTGCTCATCAGCCGCGTGTTCGTCCAGAACGCGATGTGGCCGGACGTTCCCGGCAACTTGCCGGGCATCATCGCGATCGCCGCCGGCACCACCGTTGGCGCGCAAGTCATTACCTCCGCGAAAGGCTCGAAGGGCGCCGGCGCGCCCGAGCCGAGCCTCGCGGACTTCATCACGAGCGGCGGCGTCGTTGCGGCGGATCGCGTGCAGATGCTGCTGTGGACGCTGTACGGCGTGGGAGCGTTCATCTTTGCCTCGGTCGCCACGGCGCCCGGAATCATCATCGCGCTGCCGTCTATTCCGGACAACCTGCTCTACCTCATGGGGCTGTCGTCGCTCGGCTATCTCGGCGGCAAGATGGCGCGCAAAGCGGGGCCCGTCATCAACGAAATCTCCGTCACCCCGTCCGATCCCGACGACGTGATCGCGGTCGCGGGCGGCGGGGCCCCGGAGCGGCCCGACCTGATGCCGGCCGTACTGGACGCGCGCGCCGTGCTCGCCCGTTTCCCCACGCCCGCGAACACGGCCGCGGCCGCCGTTGCGGCTTTGCAGAGAGCCGTGGATCAGGCGGCTGCGGCCCAGACGACGGCGGACTTGAACGTGCTCGTGCAAAACCTCGTAACGGAGCGCGCCAAGGCCGGCGAAGAGGCACGCAACGTCGCCAACGCGTACGCCGCCGAAGCCGATCCCGCGAAACAATCCGCGCTGGCTGCCGATGCCGCGGTCGCCCAGCAAGCCGCGGGGGCGCTGCAAGAGCTGTCTGCGCAGGTCACGCAAATCATCGCAGTGACCGCCGCATCGCCGATGATCGCGATGGACGCGCCTCAGACGATCCCCCGCACGATCACGCTGCGCGGAACGAATCTGTCCCCGGAGGCGCTGCTCGAGCTCGACAAGGTCGATCTGCCGTTCCGCATGTTGCTGAGCGCGGAGGGCAAGCACCAGCCGGACGTCGTCACGCGTGAAGAGAGCTCGCCGATGTTCGCTCGACTGCTCCGGCTGACCATCGAGCCGTCAGGGCTGAACGGCGCAGACCTCTTGCAATTCCACAAGTGGTTCGCCTCCACCGGTCAGCACACGCTGACCTTCACGAACCCCGACGGCCAGCGAGCGGAGCTGCCATTCACGCTTCCGCCGGGCGTCGCCCAAAAGTAGGGGGGGCATCATGAGCATCAGCGAGCTTCAACAAAAAACCGCGCGCGCGATCGTGAACGTCTTCGAGACCGGCAGGATTCGCGGCGACTATTCCGCCATCGCGGTGCTGAAGGGCGACAGCGGACATCTCTCCTACGGCCGCAGCCAGGCGACGCTGGGCTCCGGTTCTCTGTTCAAGCTGTTGACGCAATATTGCCAAGCGCCGAACGCGAAGTTCGCTCCGCTGCTGCAACCGTTCATGGCTCGCGTTCAGCAGAAGGACTTCACTCTCGATACCGACAGTCTGTTCCGCGACGCCCTGAAGCGGGCCGGCCGTGAGGACGCCTTGATGCGCAAGGCGCAGGACGATTTTTTCAACGCCGGCTACTTCACGCCGGCTTGCACGGCGGCGGAAAAGCTCGGCATCACCGAGGCGCTGAGCATTGCGGTGATCTACGACAGCCGCGTGCAGGGCGGCTGGGGAACGCTGAGCGCGCGGATGGGGCCCGTCGTCGACCAGCACCAATGGGTGAGCGAGTACATCGATACGCGCAACCGCTGGCTGCTCTCGCTCAACGATCCGCTGCCGAATACCGTGTACCGGATGAAGTCTTTCAGGGCGTTGATCGACGGTGCCAAGCCGAATTGGACGCTCGCGCTCCCGCTCGCCGTTCACGGCGTGGAGATCACCGAAGCCGCGCTCCAGGACGAAGACGCAGTGCAGCCGTCCGGCGCGCCCGCGCCGCGCCTGCTCACGCTCGTGACGCCGTATCTGCGAGGTCCCGACGTGCTCGCGGTGCAGACCAAGTTGCAAGCGAACGGACTACCGACCGGCACGCCCGACGGGGTCTATGGGCCCTTTACCGCGCAACTGGTAGCCAAGTGGCAGCGAGACAAGTCGATCAGCGAAACGGGCGTGGGCGACAAGACGCGCGCGTCTTTGGGGCTGTAAGCGCGGGCGGACCGGCGCCTGGCCCTACTCCTTGTCTTTGAATGTGTTGAAGATCACGCCGATGTGCGCGCCGAGCTTCGCATCGCTCTCACCCACGAACTCGGGGCGGTTGGAATAGACGAGACCAATCGGAATCGACAAGGCGCCGACCTTCTTTGTTACCGTCAGCGACGCCACGACGCGATCGTTGCGCGTCTGGTCGTCGCTCGCATCTTCGTACTTCGCTTGCAGGTCGATGCGCGTGTCGGCGCTCCCGTCCCGCATGCCGAAAAGACGACCGTAAGAGAGTGACGCGGTGACCTGGTGCGCGCCTTGTGCGGTGAATCTGAACGTCGATTGCGGCAACGCGAACGCGAAATCATCGACCTTCCGGTAGGCGAGCGAGAACGTGAGACGGTCGCCGTGCTCGAGCATGGCGCGGACGTTGGGTGCTTCGACATACTGTCGGATGGCCACACCGCAAGCGGCGAATGTCGCGCGCTCGACGTCGGTAGGGTTCGGCTTGTCGGCGCCCTCGCAGCGCCCGCTCCACTCCTTGTCGAACGAATTCATGTTGACGAGCCCGAGCTCGTACGTGAGCGCGAGCGTGGTCTCGTCGGGACCTACGAATTGCTCACGTGTGGCGTGGTGCAGCGTCACGTTCAACTGCGGCTGGTTGCTGATCAGTTTCGCGAAGTCGCTCATCCCGAGACGCGTGGCGTTTTCGCGCAGCCGTTGCTCGGTCGCGGCGGCCTCCTTTGCCATCGCTTCGGCGACGCGGATCGCCTGTGCGCGATCTTGAAGGTTCGCAATCGATCCGAACGTGGTCACGGGGAACGAGATGTTTGGACCGAAGGCGCCCTTTTGAACCAGTCCCGTGAGAGCGGTGAGCCTAGCTTGCCGCTCCTGCACGGTGTTGCGCGTCGCACTCTCCACGGCCGCCTCGAAGAGATGGTTGAAGCGCGTCCTGTGCTGCTCGAGACCGCGACCCATACGCTGACTCGCGAGCCCATACGTAAAGTTGACGGCGTAGGAGTCCGAAGTGTCGGTGGTGCCGCCGACCAAGGTCTCCGGATCGCTCGCCGGATCGAAGACCTCGAGCGCCGCCGCGAGCGGCTCGTATACTTGCGGGTGGCTGTCCAGCACAGCCTGAAGCTGGCCGTGGTCGGCGAGAGCCGGGATCAGGAAGTTCAAGTCGAGAACCAAGCCGTCGTTGTCGGCCGAGCCGTCATCTCCCACGAGACCGGCTACACGCAACAGCGGCAAGAAGTTCTTTACCGAGGACGCGACGTTCGTGGCGCCCTCTACCCCGGTCTCGACATTGTTGAGGGTTTCCCGCGCGACCCCTTTGTCGCCGACCGTCGGCGCCGGAAGGACGAATTTATCCCAGCACGTAATCAGGTTGTCCGACTCGTCGCAAAGCTGGGCGCGCGACGTCGACCACGTGCAGAGCAACGCGAGGAGCCAGAACGGCGCCCAGTTGACGGTTGTGTTGCGCATGGATCAGGGGGCGGTGATCGGCATCAGCGTAGCCACGAGACGCGGGCCGGCCGCCGTGACCGCGATCTCGCGGCAATAGCGAGGCCCGTGCTCGGTTCCGTCAGGCTTCACGATGCGCGCTTGCACACGCGCCGTATCCGCGGCAATGAAAGCCACGAATACCCGGACCTCATACCCGAGCGGGCTCGTGAGCAACTTGTGTTTGGTCGAGACGCGTATCTCCGCGTCCGACCACGATTCTTCCACGCCCGCGCTCGGCAAACACGTGGCGGTCGCGCTGAACTGGTCCTGCGCGGGGTCCGCGTGGCCGATGACTCTGAGCACGAGGAAGGAGCCGTTCGGGCAGGCCCCCCACCCACCCACTGCCGGATCGTTGCACTGCGCCTGCGGAAACGCTGTTTCATCGACGAGATTGGCCACCATGCGTCCTCGCTTTCTGGTTGTTCTTGATTCCGATCTATCGAGACGCCCGCCTAGCTTTCTTGGAAGCGTCCGCGCGATTCGACCAATCCGATTCTAGGCGCGGTTCCGACGGGAAAGTGTCCGAAAGTTGACGGAACTCGCTAGCGATTCACGGCACGGCGAGACCTTTCCCTGCGATCGTCGCGCTAAAGTGCTGATGCGCGGTGCCGAGGCGCACAAATGCTGCGTGGGAGAGGGCTCAGTTTGGGAGCTCGTTGAACCCCCGGCCGCTCAAGATCATCGGCACGCACTTCTCCGCCCGCGCGGTCCGCGTCTTCGCCTGCTTCGCGCCCGAGACATGAAAGATGTGCGCCGTCCTCCGGCCCGGCGTTAGGGCGTCGACCGCCGCCTTCAGCTCTGGAGCCGCATTCAGCCTGACTTGCAGCTCCTCGGGAACCACATACTCCGAAGCCTTTCTCAGCGGAACCTTCCGTCTCGACTCCTCGACCCGGATGGCTTCGTCGATGTAACGCCTCAGGGTGGGCCGCAGCGCCGAAATTTCTTTGGCAGAGGTGAACTTTATCCAGCGGCCCGCCTGGGTATGCTCTCCGATCTTTTCGAGGATGTGCTTCGGGTCCTTTAGCAAGGCGCCTTTGAAGAACGAGAGCGCGCACGCGTCCTTCAACGGGATGATGATCGCCACGTTCTTTTCCGGTAGGCGAAGCAGGGCTTGCCCCATTTCAATTCCTCGGCCAGGTCGCAGCCGAGTACGATCTTCCTCAGGTGCTCTATTTCCTTCTGCCACTTTTTCGCGTAGGGCGCCTTCATCGCGATCTCTACAGTATCTCCGCCAGAGCCTTCCCGGTATGCGAAGCCTTGCACGCCGCGATTTCCTCCGGCGTGCCGGTCGCGATTAGCTGTCCCCCGTTGTGCCCACCCTCCGGCCCGAGATCGATCACGTGATCCGCCGTCTTGATCACGTCGAGGTTGTGCTCGATCACCACCACCGAGTGACCGTTGTCGACCAGCCGGTTCAGGCTCACGAGCAGCCGATCGATGTCGGCGAAGTGCAAACCCGTGGTCGGCTCGTCGAGGATGTACAGGTTGTGCTTGCCGCGCTTGAGCTTGCCGAGCTCGCCGGCGAGCTTCACGCGCTGCGCTTCGCCGCCGGACAGGATCGTCGACGGGTGCCCGAGCTTGAGATACCCGAGCCCCAAGCTGTCGAGCACCGCGATTTTGCGCGCGATCGCCGGCTCGCTCGCAAAGAACGCCACGCCGTCCTCCACCGACAGATTGAGCACTTCGGCGATGCTTTTGCCCTGGTAGCGCACCTCGAGCGTGTCCTGGTTGTAGCGCGCTCCTTTGCAGGTGGGGCAGAGCACCTCCACGTCGGGCATGAACGACAGCTGCGTCGTGATCGTGCCCTCGCCACTGCACTCCTCGCAGCGGCCGCCCTTCACGTTGAAGCTGAACGTCGACGCGGTGAAGCCGCGCTGCTTCGCCTCGTCCGTTTCGGCGAATACCGAGCGAATCGCGTCGTAGAAGCCGATGTACGTCGCGGGATTGGACCGCGACGACCGGCCGATCGGCGATTGGTCGACGTCGATCACGTCGGTCAAGTGCTCGTGCCCTAGGAGCTCGTCGTGGGCGCCGGCGAACACCCGGCTGTCGTGGAACAGCGCATAGAGGCGCTTCTGCACGATGTCGTGAATCAGCGAGCTCTTCCCCGAGCCGGACGCGCCCGTGACGCACACGAATTGCTCGAGCGGAATCTCCACGTCGAGGTTCTTTAGATTGTTTTCACGCGCGCCGCGCACCACGAGCGACTTGCCGCTGAGCGGCCGACGCTGCGCGGGAAGGGCGATGCTCTTCCGGCCGCTCAAGTATTGGCCCGTGAGCGAGTCGCGGTGCTTGAGGATCTTGGTCAGGGGTCCCTCGGCGACGATTCGGCCGCCGTGCGTGCCCGGACCAGGGCCGATCTCGAGAATATGATCGGCCGCGCGAATGGTATCCGCGTCGTGCTCCACCACGATCACGGTGTTGCCGAGGTCGCGCAAACGTTGCAGAGTTTCGATCATCTTCACGTTGTCTTTGGGGTGCAGGCCGATGCTCGGCTCGTCGAGCACGTAGAGCATGCCCATGAGCCCCGAGCCGATCTGCGACGACAGGCGGATGCGTTGCGATTCGCCGCCGGACAGCGTCGCGGACCGGCGATTGAGGCTCAAGTAGTCGAGGCCGATCGCGATGAGCAGCTCGAGCCGAGTGCACACCTCGCGCAGGATCGTTTCCGCTATGGCGCTCTGCCGCTCGGTGGGCTTGATGCCTTTCAGATATCGCACCAGATCGGCGAAGTGCATCTCGCCCACCTCGTAGAGATTGCGGCCGTCGACGGTGACGAGCCGGCGAGTGCGTTTCAGCCGTGCGCCCGCGCACTCGGGGCAGTCGTACTCGACCATCACGCTCTTCAAGTACGCGTCCATGCCGGCGTTCGACGTGCCCTGCTTGCGGTACCGCCGATAGTGATGCTCGAGCTGATTCACCACGCCCTCGAACTTGATCTTCTTGCCGGCGTGTTGCTGGCCGAGCTTCGCTTTCGGCGGCACCACGACCTCGAAGTGCTGGCCCTTGGTGCCATGGAAGAGAATGTCGACGTGCTCGCGCGCGAGGTCCTGAAACGGCGCGTCGAGGCTGAACCCGTAGTGGGCGGCGAGGCTGTAGAGCATGCGGCCGCCCCAACTGTCGGGGCTGTTGCCGAGCGCGGCGTGGACGAACGCGCCGTCGTTCAAGGTGCGCCGCGGATCGGGCACGAGCAGCTGCGGATGCACGCGCATCGCGGTGCCGATGCCGGCGCAGGTGGGGCAGGCGCCCGCGGGGTCGTTGAACGTGAACTGATATGCCTGCATGTCGCCGGCGACGAGTCGATGGCGGGAGCAGCCGAAGCCGGCGTAGAACTTCTTGTGCGGAGGGCCGAGCGCCTTCGGCTTCACGATGTGAAAGCCGAGCACGCCGTCGCCGAGCTTCAGCCCGTGCTCGAGCGACGTGACGACTTGCCGATCGATGTCGGGGCCGACGACGAACGAATCCACCACGGCCTCGATCGTGTGCGGCTCGTTTTCGTCGAGCTCGAGGTGCTCGCCGAGGTCGCGCGGCTTGCCGTCGATCCGCGCGCGGCGATAGCCGTTCACGCGAATGAGCTCGAACAGGAACTCGTAGTCCTCGCCGTGGATCTTGTAGACCGGCGCCCGCACCTCGACCTCGGTGCCCTTCGGCAGCGACAGGATGTGCTCCATCATCTGGTGGGGCGTTCGGATCGCGAGCGGCTCGTCGCACATCGGGCAGTGCGGCGTGCCCATCGTGGCGAACATCATGCGTAGGTAATCGGAGATGTCGGTCATCGTGCCGACCGTGGAGCGCGGGTTGGAGCCGACGGTCTTCTGGTCGATCGACACGACCGGCGACAGGCCGTTGACGAAGTCGACGTCGGGCTTCTTGAGCTGGCCGACGAAGCGTTTCGCGAACGTCGACATCGACGCGAGCAGCCGCCGCTGGCCCTCGGCGTAGACGGTGTCGAAGGCGAGCGACGACTTGCCGGACCCGCTCACGCCGGTGACGACGATGAGCTTGTCGCGCGGGATCTCGACGTCGACGTTTTGCAGGTTGTTTTCGCGGGCGCCGCGAATCTCAATCGTCGTTCGCATCTGTCGAGGCGCCTCAGCGTGAGGCGTCTAGGAAATACGCGGGCTCTTCGACGCGCTCCGTGCTGCGCTTCGTGAGCTTGAACGGGGCCGAAACCTTCTCGAGCAACCCTTTGTGCTCGAGCCATTCGCACGCCGCCGCCAGGTGCCCCGGATGCACCTGCGAGAACGCGAAGTGATCGCTGATCTCGGACAACGCCACCACGCGGTTCTGCTCCTTTAGATAGTCGAGCAGGGGCTTGAGATACGCCGGGTAGTGCTCGTCGAGATACGCGTCGATGGCGTCGAGCGCGGCCGTGAGCACCTTGCGGTTTTTCGGCTTCGCGAGCACGTCGAGGTAGATCGTCTTGAACAGCTCCGGCGCTCCTTCGATCGCCCGGTAGATCACTTCCTCTTCCCACACCTCGCCGCGGCGAATGATCTCGGTGTGCGCCACGCTGTGCGCGGCCCCGATCGTATCCTGTGACGCGAGCGCAAGGTCGCCCTTCACCTCGAGACGCTTGCGCGCGTGGATGGCCGCGTGGATCGTCCACGTGGAGAAGGTCAAGAGCTCGCGCTCCTGGTCCTTCGTCGCGAGGCGGTTGGCCTTCGTGAACCAGCCGTCGATCGACTTGTCCTTGCTCGCCACGATGCGCCGCTCGGCGAAGAAGTTGTGCGAGAACGCCGTGCGCGACGCTCCTTCAACCATCATCTTGAAGCGGCTGCGCGGAATCACCTCCGCGTGAACGTTGACGCCGTTCTCGACGAGCACGCGAAAGACGCGTTCGTCGGTGCCGTCGCTCGGGATGCGCCGCGTGACGCCGTCGGCCTCGATGATCCACAGCGAGAGCCCATGTCGCGCCCAGATCGTTTCGGCCCGCAAGCTCCCCACTTCGACGACGGCGAGCACGTAGCGGTCCGCCATCACCCGCTCGACGAACTGGGCGAGGGCGGTTTCGAAGCGGACGAGTTTTTCTGTGGCGTTGGCGCGGGCCATGGGTGTCCCCTCATCGATGTGTGCAGTTCGAGGGCAATTCTATTCAGCATGCGTCCCGCGAATCTACGCGTAGCTCGGGGAACCGACGCGGACGCCCGCTCAAGCTCACCATTCTGCCCGTTTCTGCCGAATAGCTGGCTCGTTGTGCGCGGCGGCGGCGCGCAAGCTTTCCTATGGATGGAAGACACGGCCGATCTGCGCCCCGAGTTGTTCGAGCCTGTGCGCGGACGTCGCGCCCGGCGGCACCGCGAGACGGGCGAAATTTGGCAGTTGGACTTGCTGCATGGCGACCACTGGGAGGTGTATAAGACGCTCAAGGACTTCGAAATAGGCAACCGGGATCGCTCCGTCTGGTCCGACGGTCGCCCGAAAGACACTTTCCGATGACGACATCAGCGCGATCGAAAAGATCAAAGCCTCGTTCGGCGGAGCTGGCTCGGCGGCTGAACGCACTCACCGCGGGACTTACCGTGGCACGGGTCTTGAAGGCCGATGATCGCGAGCTCGTCATCGAATTCGCGGATGGAACGCGACTCTTCGTGAACGCCAAGCAACAGCTCGATATCTCAGTCACGTAAGTCATCCGCACCTTGGCTGCTACGGTGAGCGAATGGGGACGGTGCAGCTAGTTTCCTTCTGACGTCGCCGCCGTCCGCCCCAGTTCATCGCGTTGAGACAAAGCCCCGCCGCTGACCCGCCGCATTTCCCCTAACCGCCCCGAGGCTGAGGTCATTGCCCCTCGCGGGACTATTCCGCGATCGAATCGGAAGCAGTACGATTAGCGCCCGAAGGGGGACCGGCATGATCGACCGTCGATTCATCGCCTTAGCTGCGGCCGCAGCGTTCGTTCCTCTTTTCTTCAGAGCGCACCGTCAGCCCACCCATCGAGGAACCGATCCATGAGGTTGTCGTTCGTCGTCGGCTTGCTCCTGCTCGTCATCGGCTCTCTCGCGGCCGCCCAGCCGCCGCCGCTCGAAGCGTTTGCCGCGCTGCCGGCGATGCAGTCGCCGAGCATTTCCCCCGACGGCAAGCGGCTCGCGTTCATCGCGCAGGCGGAGGACAAGAGCTTCGTGTTCGTGTCCGACCTCGAGAAGTTGGCCGTGGGCGCGGCCGTGGACGTGTCGGTCATGAAGCCACGCAGCGTCGCTTGGTCGAACGACGACACGCTGCTGCTGCTCGCGAGCGAGACGGTCGGCTTCGTGAGGCGGCGGGTCGAGTCCCTAGCGCCCTACGGCATTGATCTCGCCGGTGATCTGAACATCCGCCAGTTGCTGCTCGCCAAGGCGCGCCGCGGCGGCGGCGCGACGCTTGGCGGCTACGTTTTCATTCAGGGGGCGCAACTCGTTGGCTACCAGCGCTCCGCCGGCCTCGTGCTGATGCCGCGGTTCGAGGCCGACGGGAGCCGCGTGCTGTACGCCGTCGATGCCAAGAACGACGGTCGCCATGTGGTCGACAAGGGCACGCGGTTCACGGCCGACTGGGTCGTCGATGAGACGGGTGCGCCGAAGTTCCGCCTCGAGTACACGCAGCAGCGCGACACGCTCACGATTCTTCGCCGCGGCAAGGATGGCTGGGAGACGGTCTCGATCGGCACGGTCGCAATCCCCGAGCTGTCGTTGGTGGGCCTGGACGCGGAGGACCGGTTGATCGTGATGCAGCGGGGGAACGACGGCGCGGGCCGTTTCGGCCTGTACGTCATGTCTGCGGAGACCGGCAAGATCGAAAGCCCGTTCTACGCGCACGCCAGCCTCGACGTGTCGGGTCCGCGCCTCGATCCGTACACGAATCGAGTTATCGGCGCCGAAGTAGGGGAAGGGGAAATCGTTTGGATCGACAACGAGGTGCGCGCGCGGCAGGCGGATCTAAACGACGTGTTCCGCGGCGAATCGCCGCACATCGTCTCGTGGTCGAAGGACCGCTCGCGCTGGATCGTGGGCACCGAGCGTCCCGATCACGCGCCGTCGTACTACCTGCTCGACACGAAGGCGAACACGGCGAAGCAGATCGCGAGCACGAACACGGCGCTCGATCGCGCCAAGCTGGCGCAACGGGCGCCGTACAGCTATCGCGCGCGCGACGGCGTCGAGATTCCCGCGTACTTGACGCGGCCGCTCGACGCGAAGGGACCGGTGCCGTTGGTGCTGCTACCTCACGGCGGGCCGGCCGCGCGCGACGTGGGCGGCTTCGACTGGCTGGCGCACGCGCTCGCCTCGCGCGGCTACGCCGTGCTGCAGCCGAACTTTCGCGGCTCCGGCGGCTTCGGCGAGAAGTGGGAGAAAGCCGGTCACGGCGAGTGGGGCATCGGCGTGATGCAGCACGACCTCACCGACGGCGTAGCCGCGGTGGTTGCCGCCGGCATCGCCGATCCCGAGCGCGTCTGCATCGTCGGCGCCAGCTACGGCGGCTACGCGGCGCTCGCCGGCGCCGCGTTTACACCGGAGCTCTACCGCTGCGCCGCCGCGATCGCCGGCGTCGCGGACTTGCGCGACATGCTCGGCTTCGAACGCAATACGGCCGGTGGGCTCAGCGCCACCGTGTCGTATTGGCGGCAAGCGATGGGCGTTACGGATACGGAGTCGCGGGTCGAGCAGCTGAATGCGGCGTCGCCGGCGCAGCACGCGGACCGCGTTCGAGCACCCGTGCTGCTGATCCACGGCCACGACGACACCGTCGTACCGATTACCCAAAGCCGCACGATGGAGCGCGCGCTTACCAACGCCGGCAAGAGCGTGCAGCTCGTCGAGCTCGAGGGCGAAGACCACTGGCTGTCGCGCCCCAAGACGCGCCTCGAGACGCTGCAAGCGCTCGACGCGTTCCTCGCCGAGCATCTCGCCAAGTAAAGGGGGGGGCGCCCGTATTGGACGCAGTAACCGACGCGACACCCGCGCCGTCTGCTGCATCAGTAGGGTAGGATTCCCGCGACGGTGCGCGGAATGTTGGGGCAAGAGACCTTGATGCGCTGGGCCCTCGCGATCGTCTCCGTCGGAGCCCTCTGGGCTGGCGCCGACGAGCCCGCGTCTGCTCAGCAACCGCAGGCCTGCCGGCGCGACGAACCTGCCTGCTTACAAAACCTGTACGCGTCGGAGTGCTCGCGACCCGCTTCGACCCTCGCGACCTGCCTCGTGGTTCTCCAACGACTCGAGACGGTGCGACGCCGCTCGAGGTCCCCCGACGTGGCGCTGCTGTTGGCCCAAACCCTGCGCACCGTAGCGCTGAAAGACCCGTCTCCTCGAGCCAAGGAGCGATACCTCGAGCGAGCCCGCGCCGCGTACAGGGACGTCGTGAAGACCGAGCCGTTCAACGCGTCGGGCTACTTGGGTCTCGCGGAGCTGGCAGAGACGGGTGAACAGCGGGTCGAATGGCTGCGAGGCGCCGTTCGCGCCGAGTACCGGCCCGCCGACATGGAGCGGCTCGCCGACGCGCTCGCCAAGGACATCGGCGGTCACACCGGCGATCTCGAATCCGCGCTCGTGCTCGAGGACGCGTATACGCTGGAAGCTACCGCGGCCGAAAAGTGGCGCTATGCCGCGCTGGCGTGGCAGCGGTACGGCGACGCCGCGGACCGTTATCCCTTGGCAGCGAGCGAGCGAACGCTGCAAAACGTCGTGACTCGGCTCAAGGCCGACATCGACTATCCGGTGCTGCAGCGGATCCTGCTCGAGCCCGCATCCCACTTGCCGTACCTGGCCGACGCGTTCGCAACCCTATGCGAGAAGAGCATCGCCGCGATCGTCACGCTCGACGAGTGCATGGCGGGGCTCGAGCTCGCGGTAGCGACGGCGGAAGGCTCGTCGGATCCCGGCACGCGACGCTGGATCGCAGAGGCGGTGCTCCGCGGGATGCGAACCATTGCGGGCGAGGTGCCGCCTCGATCGGCCGAGCACCAACTGAAGTTTCTGCGCTGGATCGACAGGCTGGTGGCGACGCGGCTCTCGCCGGTGGACGTGGAGGCGGACCTTCTCGAAGCGCGCGCCGATTTCACGGAAGACCTCTTCGAGAGAGCGCAGGCGCTGCTGTCGGCGATCGAGCTTTGCCCCAATCGCAGCGACCTTCGACTGAAGCTCGGCGCCACGTACGTGAATCTTCAGCTCTGGTTCGAAGCGCTCGAGCAGCTCCGGGTTGCGGACTATCTCGTGCTGCCCGAGGAGCACGAGGAGCACGCCCGCGTGGCGAAGCTCCTCGAGACGGCAAACAAAGCCTACGACGCGCGCTTCCTGCCGCCAGACGTGCCCGCTACCCCGGCTACCGGCCGCTGAGCCCACCCCACGGCGAGTTCAAGTGATACGGCGCGCTCGGGCCGATCATCTCGACGCGCCGGATCTTGCCGCTCTCGATCTTGAACGCCTCGGCGAGCAGGATGCTCGACGCGCGGCCCGCGAACGCCTTCATGTCGACGGTCTCACCGCTCGTGAGCTTGATCTCGCGGACCGTGCCGCCCATGTCGAACACGCCGTTGGTCCAGACGATGCCGCGCTCCTCGTCCACGAGCGGAAAGCGGCGGTGGTGCACGCTCGTGACGATGGCGAGATAGCCGCTCTCGAGCTGCTTCTTGCAGTCGAGCGCCATGTAGTTGAACCCGCCAGGCGTCGCGGTGCCGCCTGGATTGTTAGTGGTGCGCGCGCCGTTCTCGATGCGGTCGCAGTCGTCGGTGAACGGATAGAAGCCCTTGCCGTCGTTGCGCTGCACGCCTTCGAAGTACGCGTTCGCGACCTCGACGAGCTCGTGACGCGTGGATCGTTTCGCGGCGGGCACGGTCTCGAGCCACAAGGGCTCGGGTTTGCCGCGCGCGTCCATCGCGGCGATGTCGTTCGGCCCGCCGCCGCCGGGCCTGAAGTACGACGTCTCGATCTCGGTGATGCGGCCGAGCTCCACGCGCAGGCGCAGCGCCATCAGCAGCACCGTTGCGCCTTCGCGCATCGTTCCCATCCACGCCGCCTGGCTGGTGGCGGGATCCGCGAAGTAGTGCGCGTAGTTGCCGCGGCCGGCGGCGGTGTGCCAGAAGCCGTCGCCGACGGCGAGCGCCTGCTCGTTCTCCGTGTATTTGACGTCGGCCGATAGCGGGAGCGGCGCGGGATCGTGCGCGACCACCGCAGCGAGGTAACGGTCGACGAGCCCTTCGAGACAGGCGCGATCGCAGTTGGCCGGCACTCGCACCGGCGTCTGTGCCGCGGCTGCGAACGAGCCCGCCAAGCCGGCCATCGCCAGCAATGGCGCCAGCAGGGCCGGTAAGCGCAGGGCCGCATTTGAGCGAATCACGGCTGAATCCTCCTTCCTACTTGTCAAGCAGAGATACGGACGTTTAGCCTAGAATAATCGCCAATGAATTCATAGGAGCGTGTAACTTGTCCGTACTTGTCAACAGCGGGAACGCCTGATGGGCGCCCGTTCCGCGGCCGCCCTCGACGCCGCAGACGAGGCGCAGCTCCTCGAGGCGATCGACCGCTGGGTCGAGCGCGACCTCAAGCCCATCGTCAAAGAATACGACCACGCCGACCGGTACCCGGTGCATGTCGTCGAGCAGATGAAGGAGCTCGGGCTCTTCGGCGCCACGATCAGCCGCGACTACGGCGGCCTCGGTTTGCCCGCGACCACCTACGCGCAGCTCGTGATGAAGATCTCCGCGGTGTGGATGTCGATCACCGGGATCTTCAACTCGCACCTGATGCTCGCGCTCGCGATCGAGAAGTTCGGCACGCCGGCGCAGAAGTCGCAGTGGCTGCCGAAGCTCGCGTCGGGCGAGATCCGCGGCGGCCTCGCCTTGACCGAGCCCGACGCCGGCACGGACCTGCAAGGCATCCGCATGACGGCGCGCCGCAATGGTGACTACTACGTGATCGACGGCACCAAGACCTGGATCACCAACGGCATCGAAGGCTCGTGCGTCGCGCTGCTCGTGAAGACCGACCCGGCCGCCGAGCCGCGGCACAAGGGCATGAGCTTGTTCATCGCGCCGAAGGCGGCCGGCTTCAACGTGGGCAAAAAACTCGACAAGCTCGGCTACAAGTCGATCGACTCGGCCGAGCTCGTGTTCGACAATTATCGCGTGCCGGCCGATCACCTGATCGGCGGCGTCGAGGGCCAAGGCTTCTACCAGGTGACGGGCGGGCTCGAGCTCGGCCGCATCAACGTCGCGGCGCGCGGCGTCGGCATCGCCGAGGGCGCGCTCGCGTTGGCGACCGACTACGCGCAAACGCGCAAGACGTTCGGCAAGCCGATCTGCGAGCACCAGGCCATTCAGCTCAAGCTCGCCGAGATGGCCACGCGCGCGCGCGCGGCGCGGCTGCTCACGCTCGACGCGGCGGCCGCGTTCGACCGCGACGAGCGTTGCGACCTCGAGGCCGGCATGGCCAAGTACTTCGCGTCGGAGGCGGGGCTCGAGAACGCCATCGAGTCGATGCGCATCCACGGCGCGTACGGCTACTCGAAGGAGTACGACATCGAGCGGCTCTATCGCGACGCGCCGCTCACGGTGATCGGGGAAGGCACCAACGAGATCCAACGCGTGATCATCGCCAAGCAGTGGCTCAAGCGGAACCCGCCGCGATGACGCCGCTCAACGGTGTGCGAATCCTGAGCGCGGAGGCGTGGGGCGCCGGGCCCTACGGCACGCAGCTGCTCGCGGCGCTCGGCGCCGAGGTCATCAAGATCGAGAATCCCGCGGGCGGCGGCGACCCGGCGCGCTACGTGGGCCCGCATCGTCTCGGCGCGGCGGACAGCCAGTACTTCCAGGGGTGGAATACGAACAAGCGCAGCGTGGCGCTCGATCTCAAGTCCGACGCGGGGCAACGCGACTTCGCCGCGCTCGTCGCGACGGCCGACGCGGTGGTCAACAACTTGCGCGGCGATCAGCCCGCGAAGCTCGGCCTCGACTACGCGGCGCTCGGCAAGCTCAACCCGGCCGTCGTGTGTCTGCACATCTCGGCGTACGGGCGCGACAACGAGCGCGCGGCGTGGCCCGGCTACGATTTCCTGATGCAGGCGGAGGCTGGCCTCATGAGCTTGACGGGCGAGCCGTCCGGCCCGCCCGCGCGCTTCGGCCCGTCCATCATCGATTACATGACGGGGACCACGGCGATGGTCGGCCTGCTCGCCTGCCTGCTCGACGCGAAGCGCACCGGCAAGGGCTGCGACGTGGACGTGTCGCTATTCGACGTGGCGCTGCACCAGCTCGGCTACGCGGGCACGTGGTACTTGAACAGCGGCGAGGCCGTGTCGCGCATGGAGCGCAGCAGCCACTTCTCGATGGCACCCGTGCAGACGTTCCCCACGAGCGACGGCTGGATCCTGATCATGTGCATGAGCGACAAGTTCTGGCTCGCGATGCTCGACGTGCTGGGCGAGCGGCGGCTCGCGGCGGATTCGCGGTTCGCGGACGGCAACACGCGGCATCGTCACCGGCAAGCGCTCACGGCACTGCTCGATCCCGTGTTCCGGCAGGCCACTACCGCGGAATGGCTCGATCGGCTTTCGGGCGTGCTGCCCGTGGCGCCCGTGTACGACGTGGCCGAAGCGCTCTCGAGCACGTTCGCCGAAGCGTCCGGCATGATTCGCCGTGTGCCGCATCCCGAGAAGGCAGATTTCAAGGTGCTGACGAGCCCGATCAAAGTGAACGGCGAGCGCGCCGAGCTCGCGGTGTGTCCGCCGCTCGGCGCCGACAACGACGCGCTGCTCGGCGACGCGCCGCGCCGCTCGACCGGCGCGGCCGAATGAAGCTCGCGGGGCTGCGCGTCGTCGACCTCTCGGTGTTCCTGCCGGGACCGTATCTCACGCTCGCGCTCGCTGATCACGGCGCCGAGGTCATCAAGATCGAGCCGCCGGACGGCGACCCCGGCCGCAAGATCGGGCTCGCGGATGGCGATACGACCGTGTTCTTCCGCAACTTGAATCGCGGCAAGAAGAGCGTGGTGCTGAACTTGAAAGAGGCGCGTGACCGCGACGCGCTGCTCGAGCTCTGCACGACGGCCGACGTGTTCGTCGAGTCGTTTAGGCCCGGCGTGGTCGACCGGCTCGGCGTCGGCTACGAGCAGGTCGCGCGGGTGAATCCGGGGATCGTGTACTGCTCGATCAACGCGTTCGGCAACCGCGGGCCGTATCGCGATCGGCCCGCGCACGACCTCGCCGTCGAGGCCGTCACCGGCGTGCTCGGCATGACGCTCGGCGACGACGGCCGGCCGGCGTTGCCCGGAATTCCAATCGCCGACATCGCCGCGGCGCTGCACGGGTTGAGCGGAGTGCTGATGGCTTTGCTCAAGCGCCAGGCGACGGGCGAGGGCGACCACGTCGAGGTCGCGATGCACGACGCGCTGCTCGCCGCGTTGCCGAACATCGTCGCACCGGTGTTCGCCGAGAATCGCGACCCCGATCCGAAGGCGGAGCGGACTACCGGGGGCTCGGCGTTCTACCGGCTCTACGACACGCGCGACGGCCGGCAGATCGCGCTTGCGGGCCAGGAGCCGAAGTTCGTAGAACGGGTGCTCGGCGCGCTCGGCCGGCCCGATCTCGTGCCGCTCTGTGCGCGCGGGCCGGGGCGGCAGCAGCGCCCCGTGGCCGAGTGTCTCGAACGGTTCTTCGCAAGCAAGTCGCGGCAGGAGGCGCTCGATTGGCTCGCCGAGCTCGACGTGTGCTACGCGCCGGTGAACACGCTGCTCGAGGCGCTGGCGGATCCGAATGTGGCCGCGCGCGATCTGCTGCTGCGCGACGAGCAGGGTCGCCCGCACCTCGCGCCGCCGATTAGGTTCGCGGCGGATCCCGCGCGCCCGGTGTTGCGCGCGCCGCTGCTCGGCGAGCACACGGACGACGTGCTCGCAGGCCTCGCGGAGCCGTGGTGAAAAATAGGGACATGTTGCCTTTTTCGTCCGAGCGCGCCGAAGCTGGTGAGCGCTTCGCCGAAAAAGGCAACATGTCCCTATTTTTCGGCCGGGAGATGAGATGACGCACGGGTCCAAGAGCATCGGTCCGCGCCGCTCGCGCGAAAGCTTCGGGCGCTACTACGAGGAGTTTGAGGTCGGCGACGTGTACGAGCATCGGCCCGGCCGCACGATCTCGGAGGCGGACAACACGTGGTTCACGCTGCTCACGATGAATAGCCATCCGCTGCACTTCGACGCCGTCTACGCGGCGAAGACGGAGTTCGGCAAGCCGCTGGTCAATAGCTGCCTCACGCTGTCGATCGTCGTGGGCATGAGCGTCTCGGACGTGAGCTACAAGGCAATCGGCAACCTCGGCTGGACCGACATCAAGCTCACGGCGCCGGTGTTCGCCGGCGACACGCTCTACGCCGAATCGGAGGTGCTCACGAAGCGCGAGTCGCAGTCGCGGCCGACGCAGGGGATCGTGACCGTGCGCACGCGCGGCACCAAGCAGGACGGCACGGTGTTCATCACGTTCGATCGCACGATACTCGTGCCGAAGACGGGCCACGCCGTCGACGACGCGCCGTGACGCGTCGACCTGTCGCGCGGAACTGCGATGCTAGAATGCCGCGCATTCGCACCCGGAAGATCCTCGAACATGCCGCGACGTAGCGCCGCCGGTTCCGCGGATGGAGCTCGGCCGTCCTCGACGCCTCTCTACCGCCAGGTCGTGCAAGCGCTGAAGGCAGAGATCGTGAGCGGGGTCTACCCGGTGGACTCGCAGCTCCCGCCGGAAGGCATGCTGCAGCGGCGCTTCAAGGTGAGCCGCCACACGGTGCGCGAAGCGCTGCGCGAGCTCCGCGACGCGGGGCTCGTCGCGTCGCGCCAAGGGTTCGGCACGACCGTGCTCAGGCCCGGCGCGTCGCGGCCGTACGTGCACGAGGTCGCGTCGATCAACGACCTCATCGAGCTCGCGAACGCGACCAAGTACGACGTCAAGAGCAGCGAAGTTATCAGCGCCGATCGCGCGCTGGCCGAGCGGCTCGGCGTCGAGCCGGGCGGCAAATGGCTGCGGATCGAAGGTTTCCGCTACGCGCCGGACGACGCGCAGCCGGTCTGCTGGACCGAGGTCTACGTGCACGGCGACTTCGCCGGCGTCGAGCGCCTGGTCGGGCGGCGGCCGGGACCGATCTATCTCTGGATCGAGGATCTCTACGGCGAGAGCGTCGCGGAGGTCGAGCAGTCGGTGAGCTCGCGCGCCGTGCCCGATGCGATCGCGGCAAGGCTCGGCGTCGTGTCCGGCGCGACCGTCATCGAGGTGGAGCGCCGCTATCGCTTGTCGTCCGGAGTAGTCGCGGAGGTCGCGTCGAATCTCTATCGCGCCGACGGCTTTAAGCTCACGATGACGTTGCGGCGGTCGAAGCCCTAGGACGTTCCATCAGCTGCGCCGCAGCCGTTTGCTAGACGGAGCTCGCCTGTTTCAGCAGTTCCGTGCGCTTCCTTTCGAGGAGCTGCGCGACGTTCTGCGCCATCTTGCGCTGCATTTCGATCGCGAGGCGCAGCGCGCGGGCTTGCGCATGGTATCGATCCCATTCCCACGGCCAAAATGGGTTTCCCCTGAGCCAGTTGAGCAAGGCTTGCCACGGACTCGTGCTCTGCGAGGCCATTTTTTTGAGCTGCTCCCGTAGCTTCTCGAGCTGGTCCTTCTGCTTCTGGAGTTGCGCCTTGAGCTGTGCCGTCTTCGCGGCCTTAACCGCCGCGTCTTCCGCCGCGCGGTCGGCGCTCCAACGCGCGACGAGACCGGTGAGGAACTGCGTGTTCACGGACGAATTGACGACGGCTGCCGCCACTTCGGAGGGAGTCAAAGACCGGTTGGTCGAAATCCGCACGGTGCTTGCCGACACCGTGGCCTGCCGCAGGCTTGCTTGCGAGGCCGGCAGGTCGAGCTTCAGTAGCCTCTGCCGATCGACGATGCTGCTCAACGGCAAACCGAGTGCGACTTCGATCGCACCCGTTTCCGAAACGCCTTTCGACTTCAACATGTGCACCAGGTTCATGGATGCTCTCCACGACTCCAAGGACGTAGTCGACTTGGCGTCCCGCCTTCGTGTTCTTCTTCTTCTTCTTCTTCTTGGGCGTGCCGAAGAAGCATGGTGCCGTCCGGGACTGGCACTCGAGACTCTGCCGCAAACCCGCGCGCGCGGCAAGTCGGAATTGTCGCGCCTGGGATGAGCCCGACTATGAGGCGTTCGGCTCGGCGGGCGGTCTAGGGGGCGGTGTCCCTGCGGCCGGCACCCGGGCGTGACCCGCTCCCGCCGGCCGGGCCCGAGAAGCACCCGGCACCACTTCCTCGGGAGCTCAGCGCCGCATCTGCAGCCGCGCCCCGCCGAAGAAGCCGTCGACGCTGTCGAGGTCGACGATCAACGGCACGCCCTTGCGCTCCGGATCGCGGCTGCGCTCGATCTCGTGCGCCTGCTCGTAGACGCGGCGGCGTGCGTCCGCGCCGGCGTCGACGCGCGCGCGACCGCGGAACGTCATGAAGCCGCGCGCGTTCGGGTCGAAGTTGCCGTAGATCAGCGCGACCGCGGGGTTCTTGCGCGTGGCCGCGAGGATTCCGCCCTCCGGGTTGCGGACCCAGATCGCGAGCTGCGTGTCGCTGTAGGCCTGGGTGCTGCCGCGGTACGACAGCTGCGGCGCGCCGCGCTCGTCGACGTAGGCGATTGTGACGGGCTTGCCGGTCTCGAACGCCGTGTTCACGGCGCGCTGCATGTCGGCCGTCAGCTTGAGCTCGGTGAGGGTAGGGGGTGGTGTGCTCATGGGCTCGCCCTTTTTGTGGTCTGCTCGAATGTGACCGGCGGATAAGTTACTCTTATTCGGTATCCGAAGTGTAGCGCGCCGGTGCGCACACCAGGGGAGTAACAGCAATGACCGAGCCAGCCACCGCGCGGCCCCGACGCCCGAGCGCGCCCGCCGCCGTCTGCGCGTTCGTCGGGCTGGTCGCGGCCGCGGCCGCGCACGGCGCGACGTTGTTCGATGCAGTGCAGAGCGGCGACCTCGCCCAAGTGCGCGCGGCGCTGGCGCAGGGCGCGGACGCGAACGCGCGCGACGTCGACGGCGCCACGCCGCTGCTCTACGCCGCGCATCTCGCCAACGTCGACATCGTCCGCGCGCTGGTCGCGGCGCACGCGGACGCGAACGCCGCGAACCGCTACGGCGTCGCGCCGCTCCACGAAGCGGCCCAGACCGCCGATCCAGATTTGATTCGTGCATTGCTCGACGCAGGCGCCGAGGCCGACCGCGCGTTGCCCGAGGGCGAGACGCCGTTGATGCTCGCGTCGCGCACCAGCGGCGTGGCCGCCGTGAAGCTCCTGATCGAGCACGGCGCGAACGTGAACGTGGTGGAGCGCTGGCAGGGCCAGACGCCGCTGATGTACGCGGCCGCGCACGACCGCGGCGGCGTGGCCGCGGCGTTGATCGCGGCCGGTGCGGACAAGAACGCGAAGACGCCACGCAACGACTTGCCGGCGCGGCTGCCGGCGGCGCGGTTCAACGTGGAATTCCCGCTCGGCGGCATGACGCCGGTGCTGCTCGCGGCGCGGCAGGGCTCGGCCGACGCGCTGCGCGTGCTGATCCAAGCCGGCGCCGATCTCGAGACGCGCACGCCGGAAGGTTTCTCGGCGCTGGTGCTCGCGCTCCACAATTTTCACTACGACGCGGCCAAGCTCCTGATCGACGCAGGCGCGAGCCCGAAGGGCGGGGCGCTCTACGCGGTCGTGAACGCGCGCAACTTCGTGCCACTGATCGGGCCGCACCAGCACCCGACCGGCAAGGTCACCGAGCTCGAGCTGCTTGCCGCGATGCTCGCGCACGGGGCGGACGTCTTAGACCGGCCGCCGCAGCCGCTTCCCGATCGCGATCCCGGCTTCGGCCAGATCCCGACCAAGCCTGTCGACACGGCGCTGATCCGTGCGGCGCGCTCCGCCGACGTCGAGGCGATGAAGCTCCTGATCGGCGTCGGCGCCGATCCTAAGCTGCCTGAGCCCGACGGTTTCACCACGGTGCTCGCAGTCACGAGCGGCCCCGAGATCCCGCCGCTCGTCACGGTCGACCGAGAGCGGCCCGCCGAGCCCGAGGCGGTGGCCGCGCTCGCGTTCCTGGTCGAGCACGGCGTGGATGTGAACGCGGGCGACCGGATGGCCGGTGCCACCGCGCTGCACACGGCCGCGAAGCGCGGCTACGTCGAGGTCGTACGCTTCCTCGCCGCGCACGGCGCGGACTTGAACGCCGCCGATCGCGGCGGCCGCACCCCGCTCGACTACGCGCTCGGGCGCTCGCCCGCGATGTTCGGCGCGCCGCCGGAGAGCCCGGCCGCCGCGGCGGCGCTGCGCGAGCTCGGCGCGCGCGAAGGCACGCCGCGGACCGCGCCGCCCTCGGCCACGGCCGCGCGATGAGCCTACGACCCGGGCATACAGCGGCGGCCGCCGCGCTCGCGGTAGCGTTTACAGCAATGGTGGTCGCGGCCGGCTGCGCGCGATCGCCCGAGCAGACGGCCGCCGAGCAGCGCGCCGTCCTAGATCGCTACTGCGCCGAATGTCACAGCGCCGCGGAGCGCGAGGCCGATCTCGTGCTCGAGAACGCGGACCTCTTGCACCCGGAAGCGCACGCGGCCGTCTGGGAGAAGGTGATCCACAAGCTCGACGTCGGTCTCATGCCGCCGCCCGGCGAGCCGCGCCCCGACCGGCAAGCCGCGCTCGGCGTGGCCCGCTACCTCGCGACCAAGCTCGACGCCGCGGCCGCCGCAGCGCCGAAGCCGGGCCGCCAGCCGCTGCACCGATTGAATCGCGCCGAGTACGGCAACGCGATTCGCGACTTGCTCGGCTTCAGCATCGACGTCGAGTCGCTGTTGCCCGCGGACAGCTCGAGTCACGGGTTCGACAACGTGTCCGACGTGCTCAAAAGCTCGCCGTTGTTGCTCGAGCGTTATCTCACGCTCGGCATGCTGGTGGCCGCGACGGCGGTCGGCGACACGACGATCGCGCCGCGCGCTGTGCACTACGCGCCGCGTCCCGACCTCTCGCAGAACCGCTGGATCGAAGGACTGCCGCTCGGCACGCGCGGCGGGCTCGCGGTCGATCACTACTTCCCGGTGGACGGCACGTACGAGCTGCGTCCCGAGCTCTGGGAGGCCGCCGCGAGCACCGTGCGCGGGCTCGAGGGTTTCAAGACCCCGTTCGAGTACGAGATGCTGCTCGACGGCGTGCCAGTGCACCGCGCGACGCTCGGCGGCGTGGAGGACGACGCGTTGTCGAATCGCGATCAGGGGAGCGCGACGGCGTCGGCGCAGGAGCGCATCCGCGTGCGGCTGCCGGTGACGGCCGGGCTGCACAAGCTCGGCTTCACGTTCGTGATGAAGAGCTTTGCGATCGAGCAGCGCGTGCTCCAGCCGTTCGAGAGCGACCTGCCGGCCGGCAACGACGCCTATGGCTGGCCGCGCATCGCGCAGGTGCTGGTCACGGGGCCGTTCGAGGCGACGGGTCCCGGCGACACGCCGGTGAGGCGCGCCATCTTCACGTGCCGGCCTTCGGCGGCCGTCGCGCACGTGGATTGCGCGGAGCAGATCTTGGGACGTCTCGCGCGTCGCGCCTACAGCCGCTCCGTCACCGAGACCGAGCTCAAGATGCTGCTCGATTTCTACGAGCGGGGCAGCGCCGGCGGCCGCGACTTCGAGCGCGGCATCGAGCTCGCGCTCGCGCGCATGTTGAGCGGCCCGGAGTTCCTGTTCCGCGGCACGGGGTCGCAATATGCTCCGTGCAATTGCGTCACTCCCGCCATCCCTGGCGGTCGTCGGTCGGCCGGCGCGCCGGGCTCGGTACACGCCGTCGGCGACGTGACGCTCGCGTCGCGGCTCGCGCTGTTCCTCTGGAGCAGCATCCCCGACGACGAGCTCCTCGAGGCGGCGATCGCCGGTAAGCTGGCCGACCCGCGAGCGCTTGAGGCGCAAGTGCGGCGCATGCTCGCCGACCCGCGCGCCGAGGCGCTGGTGGCGAACTTCGCCGAGCAGTGGCTCCAGCTCCGCAACATCGCCGCGAAGACGCCCGACCTGCTCGAGTTCCCCGACTGGGACGACAACTTGCGCAAGGACCTGCTGCGCGAGACGCACCTGCTGCTGCGTCACGTGATGCTCGACGACGCGAGCGTGCTCGACCTCGTCGGCGCCGACTACTCGTTCTTGAACGAGCGGCTCGCGCAGCACTACGGCATCGACGGCGTGTTCGGCGACGCGTTCCGCCGCGTGCCGATCGCCGACCCGAATCGCCGCGGGCTGCTCGGCCACGGCAGCATCCTGTTCGAGACCTCGGTGGCGACGCGCACGTCGCCCGTGTTCCGCGGCAAGTGGATCATGACCAACGTCTACGACGCGCCGCCGATACCGCCGCCGCCGAACGTGCCGTCGCTCGACGACAGCGCGCCCGCTAACACGCCGCGCTCGGTGCGCGAGCGGCTCGAGCGGCACCGCGAGGACCCGGTGTGCGCCGGCTGCCACCTCACGATGGACCCGCCGGGCTTCGCGCTCGAGAACTTCGACGCGGTGGGCCGGTGGCGCGACGCGGACGCGGGCCGCCCGGTCGACGCCACCGGGAAACTCGCGGACGGCACCGAAGTCGCGGGTCCGGCGGCGTTGCGCGACGCGATCCTGAGTCGCCCCGATCTCTTCGTCGGCACGGTGACGAAGAAGCTCGTGACTTACGCGCTCGCGCGCGGCGTCGAGCCCGAGGACATGCCGGCGGTGCGCGCGATCGTGCGCGCGGCCGCCAAGGACGACTATCGCTTCAGCGCGCTCGTGCTCGGCATCGTGCAGAGCGTGCCGTTCCGTATGACCGGCGAGCCACCGGAGACGGTGGCCGCGAATAGATAGGGACATGTTGCCTTTTTCGGCGTGATCCGTGCGCCGAGCTGAGGCAATACCGAAAAGGCAACATGTCCCCAGTTGTGTCCCCAGTGTGTTTGGGAGGACGACGATGTTCGTAACGAAGAAGCACATCTCGCGGCGCGCGGTTTTGCGCGGCGCGGTCGGCTTGACGGTGGGGCTGCCGTTGCTCGACGCGATGGTCCCGGCCGCGCGGGCGGCGCCGCCGCCGCAGCTGCGCTTCGGCGCGGTGTACGTGCCGAACGGCGTGCGGCCGGAGATCTGGACGCCGCCGCTTGGGCCGAACCTCACGCTGCCGCCGCTGCTCGCGCGGTTCGAGCCGGTGCGCGATCGCGTGAACATCGTGACGGGCCTGTGCTCGTCGCCGCAGTCGGAGCATCACAGCGCCACGTCGTTGTGGCTGCATGGCGGGTTCCTGCGCAAGACCGAAGGCGCCGACGTGCGCAACGTGCAGACGTTCGATCAGCACGTCGCCGACGCGATCGGGCAGGACACGGCGCTGCCGTCGCTCGAGCTCGGCATCGAGGATATGAGCGGCTCGCCGGGGTCCTGCGCGTTCGGCTTCAGCTGTATATATATGAATACGCTGTCCTGGCGCACGCCCACGGCGCCGCTGCCGATGGAGCTGAATCCGCAGACCGTGTTCGAGCGGCTGTTCGGCGACAGCGGCACGCAGGAGCAGCGCGCTGCGCGCTGGCGGGAGAAGGCGAGCGTGCTCGACTCGGTGCTCGCCGCGGCGCGTAGCTTGAACGCGGAGCTCGGGCCCGAGGACCGCGTCACGATCGACGAGTACCTCGACAACGTGCGCGAGGTGGAGCGCCGCATCCAGCTTGCGGAGCGGCAGATCGATTCCGGCATCGACCTGCCGGCCGCGCCCACCGGCGTGCCGTCGTCGTATGAGGAGCACGTGAAGCTCATGTACGACCTGGTCGCGCTCGCGTTCCGCGCCGACGTGACGCGCGTGTTCACGTTCATGAAAGGCGTCGAGGCGAGCCCGATCAATTACCCGCAGATCGGCGTGCCCGAGTCGCACCACATCGTCTCGCACCACGAGAACAAGCCCGAGGCGCAGCAGAAGTATGCGAAGATCAACGCGTACCACTTGGGTCTACTCGCGGACTTCGTCGAGCGGCTGCGCGCCACGCGCGACGGCGACGGCTCGCTGCTCGACCACTCGTTGCTCCTCTACGGCAGCGGCATGGGCAACGGCAACGTGCACGATCACCGCAAGCTGCCGATCATGCTGGCGGGCGGCGCCGCGGGCCGCTTGCAGGGCGGGCGGCACATCGCGAATCCGGATCCGACGCCGATGGCGAACTTGATCGCGAGCTTGGGCGACGTCGCGGGCGTGGAGCTCGACGGGCTCGAGAACGCGACGGGCCGCGTCGCGCTCTAGCTAGTCGGTCACGGTCGGCTCGACGCTCGGTCGTAGCTGAACGAGCTTGAAGGAGTTTCTAGGAATGTTTCCGCGGAAACATTCTTCGAGCGCTCGCGCGCGAGATGTTCAGCGTGGTGTCAAGCGTGAAGTGTGCGCGGTCGGTGACGCGCTGCAATCAGCGCCCCGGCGCCAAGCATCAGTAGGCTCACTGTTCCGGGACTGCTGACGGGTTGCGGCGCATTCGAGCTCCACGCGCCCGCGGTGGACGCGCCCCAATGGGTGTTTTGGACTTCACCCACGTCGAACACGGCAAGAGCGAGGTCCGGCTCCGGCAAGGCGATCGACGAGAACACCGCGGCTGCCGACAGAAAGCTGAACGTCATGCTCCAACCGATGATCTGGCCGTTGGCGTCGGTGGACACTTGTCCGTTGCTGAGCATCTGCCCGCCATTGGTGGATGACGCCACGATCGGACCGCCGCCGCGTGCGTCAAAGCTTTCGACGGCAATGGTGCAGCCGGAAGGACATACGGTGAGGCCCGACGCGTTCACGGGCAGCACGCTCGCGAGCCCCAGCGTCAAGCTCATGTGATTGCCTAACTGGCTGGCATTGCTGGGGGAAGCTTGGTCGATCGGCGCCCCGGTGTACGTGTAGATGACGGCCGCCGTAGCCGAACCGGTAGCAGCGAGCAGACAAACAATCGCAACCAAGACTCTTTGCATGGTAGCCGCGCCTCCAATCATGATGTTCCAGACCTGCGACTGGCGTCGCATGCATCAACCGCACCCAGCGTTCAATAACTCCGTCTTTCAATGAGTTGCGTATTCGCGCTCGGGACATTGAGCGCACGGCTGTAAAGGACGCCGACAGCGGCCGACGCGGGTCAACGGGCCGTCTGAATCGGCTATCCGTTACCATGAGCGCTCCGACCGATGGGAGCAAAGTTGCGCAAGCATCGGATGCCGACCGGCGCCGTGGGGTTCATGTCGATCCACGCGGGCCTCACTCACTTTCGGACCTAGCGGATCGCGCTCATGGCCGCCGCAGAAACTACCGCGCTTCGCCCGGAGTGGCTCCAGCCGTCCGACGCGTACGCGTGGGCCGCGCTCGCGAGGAACACGTTGCCGGTCTTCCTGTTACTCGGACTCGCGCCCGCGTTACGCGTGGCGTGGCCGCTCGCGCCGTGGTTGCTCACGCCGGTTCTCGGGCTTTTTCTCTACCGCGTCTCGATCGTGATGCACGACTGCGGGCACCGCACGTTGTTCCGCAACCCGCGCGGCAACGACCGCGTCGGCCGAGTGCTCGGCGCACTCACGGGTATCGACTATCACAACTTCGGTAGGCTCCACTGGCGGCATCACCGCGTTTACGGCGAAGCGGGTGATCCGCAGGCGTTCCACTATCACGAGTTGCGCGCCTTGACGCCGACGCGTTACGTGCTGCACTTGCTGCGTCCGCTCGCCGGCCTGAATCTGCGCTATGTTCTCGGCGAGAGCGCATTGAGCCCGAAGAATCTGCGCCACGCATTCGCGAGCGGCGCTATCGTTACGCTGCTCTGTGTGCAGGCGGCGGTTCTCGTTCTGGTCACGGGCGGCGGCGCGTTCCTCGAGCTCGCCGCGTTGCCGTTCATCTCGGCCGCGACGTTCGGCCTGTTTTTCAGCCAACTGCGCGGAATCGCCGAGCACGCGACGCTGGAAACGCCGGAAGCTGGCCACGTGCGAACGCACGCGCCGCATTGGCTCGACCGGCTGCTGCTCTACGATCTGCATTTCAACTATCACTTCGAGCATCACGCACATCCGCAGATTCCGAGTTGCCACCTGCCGGCGGTGCACGCCGAAATGGCCCCCGGAACCGGGGTGCGGCACGGCATGCTGCGAACGCTCGTCGAGCTTGCGCGCGTGCTCGAGGCGCGCGTCCGTGGCTAAGGTCAAGGTGTACTACAACAGCGCGTGTCCCGTCTGCAACGCGGGCATCGCGGGACAACGGCAACGGATGTCGAGCTGCTCGACCGACGTCGATTGGATCGACATTCACAATCGGCCGGACGCCGTGTGCGAGATCGGTGCCGAGCAAGAGTTCGTGCGCGAGCGGCTGCACGTGGTCGACGAGCAAGGCACGCTGCATGTCGGCGCAGACGCATTCGCCGCGTTGTGGACGCGCACGCCCGGGCAGAGGGTGCTCGGCCGAATGATCGGCTGGCCGGTGCTGCGCGCGCTCGGCCGCTGGCTGTACAACGGATTCGCGGCGCTGTTGTATGCGTGGAACAAAGCGCACGGGCGCTGGTGACCTGCGCGCGCGCTATTGTCGATATCCCGGCTTGCAGTCGTACGGCTCGGGATCGCGGCGGCTCCGGACGAACACCTCGGTTTGCGTGACCGGCTGCTTGAAGTACGCGGGATCGTCGATGACCCAGGTGATCTCGAGCTCGCCGGTTGCGCTCACGGCGAGCCGCTCCGTGAGCTTCAGGTCCTGCGTGTGCAGCACGCCGTAGCGCGGCTCGAGCGTTGCGGCGGTGAAGTGGTCCGTCGTTACGACGAGCGCTGCGCCTTCGAACCGCCCGATCGACCACCCCATCGTGCCGCGCGGCGCGTCGGCCGGCGCCGCCGCGCTCAGGTGCACGACGCGCCGGCTGTCCATGAAGCGATGCTCGATCACGACGGCGTCTTGCCCGCGCGCGATCTCGAACGGCTCGTTGACGTTGACCCAAAAGCGCACGGGGCTCGCGGGGTCGCAATAGATCGCCGGGTCGTCCTTGATCGGGTCGAAGGCCGCGCGTGCGCGCTCGCCGGCTTCGGTCAGCGCGCCTCGATAGTCGGACACGGCGAAGCGCTTCATCGTCCAGACGCCCACGATCGACGCCGCGTCGGCCGGAATGTCCGCGCCCGCGGCGACCGTGGGGCCGAACAACGCGGTGCTCTCGAGCGTGCTGCCGTCGGCGAAGTGGGCGACGCGGAACGCGCAGCCGGTTGCGTTGTGGCGCGCAGCGACGCCGTCGATCGTGATCGGCGCGCCGGGCTTGAACGACTGCGCGCTCAAACCGTTGCGGGACAGCACGGTGCGCGACGCGAGCTCGCAGGTCCAGGTCTCCGTCACACCGGCGCCGTTGACGACGTCGACATACACGAACGAGTGCGGATTGATGAACTCGAAGCGCGCGACCTTGCCTTCGAGCCTCACTGGCCTCGATACGTCGTAGTGCGGGGCCACACCGTGATGTGCAAAGCACGGTGTGCAAACGAGCAGAGCCAAGAATCCGGTGCGCATGGCGTTCACGTCCGGCAGCATCGTGCGTTCCCCCCGGGCTCGCGGATACCCGCAGGCTGGATTCTCGGATCGATCGGCACCAGAGGCAAGCAGCAATGCAGTGCCCGCGATCGATGTCGACCACTTTCCAGCACGGTGATGTCGCGGAACACCGACCCGCGCGGCGAGTCGTGTCTGCCATCGCAGACAATTGTCGCAGAGAGATGAGATTCGTTACCCTGCTTAACAGTCGTCCCGACAGAAGCGCGAAGCCACGTCGATGAGGAAGCCGGTAGCAAATCCGGAATAGCAGCAGACGAACGCGCGAGCACGCGAGCTTACGAGGTGATGGCGTAAGGCTCGTTGCAAGGACGCAGGGGGAATTCGAAGCGGTCTCCGCATCGAATCGGCGGCGAGTCTATGGAAGGAGAACGCGATGAGATCGCGATGGCTGCTCTTTGTCTGTCTGTTTCCCACGATCGGCTTCTCACAGACCCTGGTTTCCCAAGACATCGGCGCGGTGGCCGCGGCGGGGTCCACCGGCGTGGCCAACGGCGTGTACACGGTGCGCGCGTCGGGTGCGGATATTTGGGGCCACGCCGACGAGTTCCGATTCGTCTATGCCCCGCTGAGTGGCGACGGCGAGGTCACCGCGAGAGTTGACAGCCTTGCCGCCGCGGCCCCGTGGAGCAAGGCCGGCGTCATGATTCGCGAGACGCTCGCCGCCAATTCGCGCTATGCGTATGCCATGGTCACGGGCTCCAACGGCGCGAGCCTTCAGTATCGACAAACGGCGGGCGGCGCTGCCGCTTCTCCAGGCATCGCCGATCGGGCCGCGCACGCGCCGTACTGGCTGCGGTTGCGCCGGGCCGGCAACGTGTTCACCGCGTTCAGCTCGACGAACGGCAGCACGTGGACACAGCGCGGCAGCATCACCGTCGCGATGGGGACCTCGATGTACCTCGGGCTCGCGGTGACGAGCCATCGCGACGGCGCAATCGCGACGGCGAGCTTCTCGAGCGTGACCGTTGGCGGCGTGCAACCGCCACCGCCGCCACCGCCGCCGCCGCCGCCGCCGAGCACGGGATCGGCGCTCCTCACGTGGGTCGCGCCGACGACCTACACGGACGGCGCGCCGCTCACCGGCCGCCTCGTCGGCTTCAAGGTGCGTTGGGGCACTCAACCGGGCATGTACTCGTCGCAGCTCGCCATCAACAACCCCGCCACGACGAGCTGGACGCTCGACAATCTCACGGGCCCACGCACGTGGTACTTCGTCGTGACCGCGCTCGATGTCGGCGAGTTGGAGAGCGCATTCTCCAACGAGGCGAGCAAGACTCTCCCCTAGGAGACCGTGACGCCGCGGTCCGGCGGGCGGCGGT
>Ga0137410_10000065_pt1 | contig 70113 bp, 63 predicted proteins | sample CZODoug1_16funga_FD_108878 | JGI IMG/M metagenome (GOLD analysis project Ga0137410, IMG submission 108878) | Vadose zone soil fungal communities from Angelo Coast Range Reserve, California, USA - CZODoug1_16fungal (Illumina Assembly) | ecosystem: Environmental > Terrestrial > Soil > Vadose zone... | reverse complement strand
TCTGCAAAGCGTGCAAGCCTACATCAGCCCGCCGATCGCATCGTGTTTCGTGCTCGGCATTCTCTGGACGCGCCTCAACGGCACCGGCGCCATCTCGTCGCTGCTGACCGGATTCGTCCTCGGCGCTTTTCGATTTGTCGCGGAGTTAATGGCCGCGCAGGGAACCGAACTGACCGGCGTCACCGCCTGGCTGGTTAAGATGAACTTTCTGCATTACGCGATCTTCATGTTCATCGTGTGCTCGATCGTGCTGGTGGCCGTCAGCCTGATGACTCCCGCTCCCGACCGCCGCAAACTCGCCGGCCTGACCTTCGCCACCGTCGACGACAAGATGGACACCATCCCGTTACACGGCATCGCCCGCAAACCCGCCCCGGAGACGACGCGCGAGCGCATGGTGAATATTGTGTTCAGCGTGGCGCTGGTGGCGACCGTGGTGGGGCTGTGGATCTACTTCCGATAGGTCGGAGGGTTTCATAGAGACAAAACCTGAATAACCCACTCCCGCGTCCGTTTCGTTGCGGGGAGCGGTTTTTTTGTGTTTTCTCAAGGTTTTTGGGGGATTTACTACCTGATAACTGGGTACCCTCCCCCTTCCCCCTCGGTCTTTTGGAATCATTGGTTTAGGCCGTGATCGCCGCGCAAAATCTTGATGTCAAAGAGCTTACAGCTAAAATCTAGAGCCCATTGGGCTTAGTCGCACCTCACCAGAGCGAGACGAGAGCTATAGTGGCTTCAGTATTTTTAGCTTTCGGGTGAGGGTTGTCAATGAAATTTGGCCGATTCAGGGAAATCCTGTGGGGAGAAGAAGACCCAAGAACAAATCCCCAGGGAGATGGGGAGGCCGTTTACACAAGCTCGAAGGCAGAAAGCCGGACTGCTTTTTGGTCAAACGTCAATGTGCGCGTGCACCCTGCCAGCGCTCCAAGCTCTGCGATCAGCGCGTCCGCAAACGATCCCCGCCCCTGTTTCAGCGCAATCATTGCAGTAAAGACTTCCTGCTCGTTTTCAATCGTGAGAACCTCGACCTGCAGCAAGCGTTCGATGGCAGTGGCGATTTCCTGAGCGGTTAAGCCATACGCGCGGTCCAGAACCCATACGGTCTCGACCATGGCCACAACGCTAACAAACCCCGAATTCCTCCGTGTCAAGCGGCGCTCAAAAATCTCCGTGGCCTTGGCGGACTGCACGGGGTCGTCCTGAGTGAGATAGCGTATCAGGATGTTGGTATCAAGACCGATCATCGTCGTCAATTATCGGCGCCGCCGTGGTTCTCCACTGCTGGCACCCTCCGCGGCTGCTACCGCCATTTGCTGGATCGTCACCGGCCGCGCCCTTCTTGATTGGGATTGGGATTTCAGCATGCCCCGGACCGCCGAAGCTGGAAGTTTCGGCAGCAGGACCACGCTGCCATCGGGATGTACGAAGAATTTGACCCGATCCCCTGGCTTCAGCCCGAGATGCTCACGAACAAATTTCGGGATCGTGGCCTGTCCCTTGACCGTGATTGCCGATTCCATATGCCTCCATTACATATTGTAAAATGTAATACCATATGGCCCGGATGTCAAACGGAGCCCAGAATGGCCGCCGCTCGGCTGACCTTGCTGGTCTACTCCAGCGGCGGTACTCTTGCGCAATGCGACCGCTTCGGTATTCCATCAACGTCACATTGGACGGGTGCTGCGATCATCGTGCAATCACACCGGACGAAGATTTGCATCGCCACGCGGTCGAGAACCTAGACCAGGCCGATGCCCTCCTCTTTGGCCGGGTGACTTACGAAATGATGGAGGCAGCGTTCCGGCCGCCGGCGCGGACGGGAGCGAGGCCTGATTGGATGGAACCCTTCGCCCGGACGATCGACGCGGCAAAGAAGTACGTCGTGTCGAGCACCCTTGATGCCGACCGGGTCGATTGGAACGCGGAGCTCGTGCGCGGAGATCCAGGGAAGGCCGTTCAGCAGCTCAAGCGCGAGCCGGGTAAGGGACTGCTCGTGGGAGGCGTGAAGCTCCCGCTGGCGTTAGCGGAGATGGGATTGATCGATGAGTACGAGTTCGTGGTGCACCCCAGGCTAGCGGGCCACGGGCCGACGTTGTTCGCGGGGCTATCGAAGCATGTCGACTTGAGGCTCGTGAACCGGCTGGAGTTTGGCTCGGGGGCGGTGGCGATGCGGTATGAGCCAAGAAGATAGCCATTGGGCTTGTGAGCTCGAGTCGGCCGCATCATCGAGCAAGGGAAAGCAGCTCTAACGCCCCACACAACGAAAACCGCGTTGTGTGGGCCACCCGTCCCTTCGCTCTTATCGAGAGCCACCTGCCCATCGCAGCCCACCCGTGAAACCGCCACGGGTGGGGCATCCAGCGCGGAATCAGATTGATTTGGATTCCCGACTTCAGATCACGCTCTTCTTAAGCTCAGTCTCAACCGCAAGCGCCTTTCCCTCAAAGCCTTCTTTGAGTGCCAGGATCGTGCTCGCGATAATGTCCGGTCTCCCGGTCTCAAGTGCTCGACTCAATTCGTCGACACGCCCGTTGAGCATGGCCCCTAAATTCTGCTGAATTATTCGCCACTGCTTGGTGTTATCCACGATAGCGGTTGCAATCGCCCGAAGCTCACCATAATCCCCTCGCCGAATAGCCGCTTCAGCTCGTGCCAACTGGCGCTTTTGGACATCCAGATACTTTTGAATGCTATGCTTACGACCCTCCTCGAAGCCCGCCTTAAAGCCAGATTTCTTGACTATGTCTGCTGCCCAGACACTCCCTATCACGCCAATTATGGCGGCGGCAATTATAGCCGCACTCGGTTCATGGCCAGGTTCAACCATACAGCTCGAAAGCGCAAGTGTAACGGAGATCAAAAGGGCAAGAACTACAGGTCGTACGCGGAATCTCCACTCGGGACGTGAAGGCATTGGCCACCGCCCTTTCTGGTAATCTGCAGAATTGTACGCTCAAACCAGCGGTTTGATTGCTCGGGCGGGTCAGCGGGTAACACAGGCTTTTGGTCTTTGCGGGCATTACCAATGTAGTGGGGTGCTGCCCCGCCTGTGGCATTCAGAAAAAGACCAGTTATTTCGTCAGCGGGTGGCCACTTCTACAACATCATAAAGAATTGGACTTTTCAGTGCTCCGAACTATGATGACTGGCAGGTCCTTACGATGAAAATCCGACCGCCGGCCGCATGAAAGAGACCACTCTAGTGTCGACTGCCCTGCGGCCCACTTCTCGCACAGGACGCTAGAAATGGGGCACCCAGTTTGTTTTTTCCCCATCGAGTAACTAAGCCAGTTATACTTCCCGCCGGGGATGTGGGCCTCCCGCCTTTCCTGCAGCAACTAAAATCATGTCGAATTCATCTCTTTGTCTTCGCTCCATCCAAAATGCCTTTCTCCCAATCCATCAAACTTGATTTGGGTGTCCCACCCATCTTGATATGCTCTGTGTCGGCGAATTTATATGCAACTTGGAACATTTCAAGAGTCTCGCCTTGACGAAAGGTCTCGCGCGCCCTAATTGTGGCTGTGACCCAGGCAAGGATGTCTGCCGCAAGCAATTGAACTACAGATTTTCTACTCTCATAGAAAACTCCCACGGGGATGAACCATTGCTCTAAACCATTTTGGTCAAATTGTGGCCTATTGCTTGCCGCGCCAAAGAAGACTTTGGCGATCTCGTCTTTTTCTTTCTTGGAAGTTAGATCGAACACAAATTTCATTGGAGTATCGATTCCCTGCGCGGCTCTCCATTTAGACAATTCACCTCCACACCTCTGCACGGCGTAGGTAAAATGCTCATCTCCTATGGGCTCTCCAGCAACAACGCGCGCTGGGGAGTTTTTGACGTGCTCTTCATAGTCCTGCTTGGTATGCGCAATTCCGACCCCATATTCCACATGATCCACCACTGCTCCCAGAAGGTGATCCAGCACATTCCGTCTTTTCTTGGTGGTCCAACGACGCCAGGGATGCTCTGCAAGCGCGGTTTTGCCATCAATACATTGCCTACACGGTTTTTCTTGTTTGCAAGCCGCGAATTCAGTCATGTGGAAGTGTTTGAATCCGGCATTGACGGAGATATTTCTCCATCGGCGCTCGAATGCCGACCATTTCTCGACCGTGGAGACGCAGAAGGCAGCAGCCGCTATCCGAGATCTACCGTCAGTTCCACTGTCATCTACATAGACAATTTGGGGATCAACCATCGCGAGTCTCCAACCGGTTTTCTCTAGCGTGTTGAGAGTTATACTTTCCTCGTTTCAGATGTGGCCACCCATCCCGCTCCATGATTCTGGAATTTCTGTCGATTGCCGATCAAGATCGGGCGTTACGTTCTTTTCGTAAGCTCGCCGGGCACGACATTCGCCGCTGGGCGCTCACGGGAGGAGTCGCCATTGAGATTCACGGCGTGCGTCTGCGAGGCGAGCCCTCGATCCGGGGCCTAAATGACCTAGACTTCATTACCGACTCCTTCGATTTTATCCCCGAGACCCTGGCTAATGATTTCCTGTTCCGGCATATCCATCCGTTTGATACGCCGGGCAAAACCATGCTGCAATTCGTCGATCCAGACAGCGCATTGCGTATGGACCTTTTCCGCGCATGTGGGGCGACAATGACAAGGACTGTTCGATTGGATCTACCGTCTGGCGCGATCCAACTCGTCTCCCTCGAAGACCTGGCGGCGAGAACGGCGAGGTTAGTGCTGGGCCTTGCAGAAGGCATTCCCGTATTGTCCAAACACGCGAGAGATTTTTTGCGTTTGATAGACCTGGTCGAGCCGGCAGAAGTGGAAGCGGTCTGGCAGGATCACAGAAAGCCGGATCACCCGCTTACCTTTGAGGAGACTAACGCCTTACTTCATTATTTGATCCCGAACCATCAGGAACTGCTTGTCACTGCCGAGTACTCGAAAGACACTGAAGCAGTTTGCCCCCGTTGTTCGCCCACGGCCACATTTGAGTTGGCGAACCCAAACATGATCCTGTCCTTGTTGGGGTATTGCTGATCGTTACGAAACGGCACCATTTCAGCTTCTTCGCTAGACGCAGTCGAGGGGAACCCAGACAAAGCAGGAAATCTGTACGGCTGAGTCATTCACTGGCCTTGAACTTTGCGACGATTGCCGTGATGTCGTCCTGCTGTTCCTGAGAGCCGAAGCGCCGAACCCCGTCCACGATTGCAGCCAGCAAAGCCTGGCACGACAATTCTCGATGTTGCCGCAGCGCTTCAATCAGTAGGCGCTCGCCAAATTCTTCCCCTCGATCGTTACTGGCTTCGGTGACGCCGTCCGTGTAGAGAGCAAGCACGTCGCCGGGAAAGAGTTCTTGCTCCTGTATGGAACAATCCCATTCCTTGAAGAGCCCGAGCAGCATGCTGGTCGACGCAAGCTGCTCAATGCTGCCGTCGCTTCTCAACAAAAGGCCCGACAGATGTCCGCAATTGGCGTAGCGCAGTCGCCGCGTCGCGTCGTCGTAGTCGGCAAACAGAAGCGAGGCGTAAGCGCTGTCATGGGTGTTCTCATAGAACAGGCGATTGACGGACCTTAGCAATGCTTCAGGATGATCGAAGGCCAGCGCCGACTGGCTCCGCAGGCTGGCCTGCAAATTCGCCATCAGCAGAGCGGCGGCAATTCCCTTGCCGGAAACGTCGCCGATGATCAGCCCCAGCCGCTGCGGCCCGATATTCAGAAAGTCGAAATAGTCCCCTCCCACCTGCCGCGCCTGAAGGCAAATGCCTGCGTACTCCACGGTCTTCAACTCCGGCTGAATCTGAGGAAACAAGCGCGCCTGCACCTGCCTGGCGATTTCCAGTTCCTGGGCGACGCGGCGTTCGGCTTCGAGTTTTTCCGTGTGCTCTTGCCGGCGCAACTCCAGGCTTCGCCTCACCTCATCGAACCCTTCCAGTCCAAACGCATTTCCGTCCGGATCTTCGAACCGGGTATAGGTCCCACCCCACCCCGGCGTTTCTGGCGCAAATGAGAACCGAACCCCGCGTTCACTCCATTCTTTGTAGGTAGCCTGAACATCTTCCGTCATGAAAAGAACCCAGCGGTAGCCGCCAATCAGCTTGTATTCGGGGCGGTCGGGCTTGGGCTCAACGAGCGCAAGATTGGCGTTGCCGTCGGGAGGCGCCACTTCAATCCAACGTACGCCGGTGGGCAGGCACTGTTCGGTGATCAGTTCGAAGCCCAGTTTTTGCAGGTAGAACTGCTTACTTATTTCCAGGTCGCGGACGAACACGACGATGTCCTGTATGCACAGGTAGGGATCGTCGCGGTCCGGGCGAAGGACGCTTCGGTTCGTCCACGAGAGAGGTGCGTTGCTGGCCATCGGCGTGATTATAGTGCGCAGCCAAACACTCAGAAGATGTTTTGGGGGCTAGAACGAATCGCGGCGGGGAACCATCAATTGCTGTAAACGCGATTACACTCAACGACGTCGATTAAGGGTTTTGATTGCAGCCTTGCTGCTGGATCCCCTACTCTATCTACGAAGATTTTCGTTGACACTACGAACGTCTTCGTAGTACCTTCCTTCCCATGAAGCAATCACCGCCGCAAAAGCCCACCGCTTCGGAGCTGGAAATCCTGCGCGTGCTGTGGACGCGTGGCCCTTCGACGGTGCGCGAAGTGCACGACGCCCTGGGCGAGAAGAAGGCTACCGGATACACCAGCGTGCTGAAGTTTCTCCAGATTATGACGGCGAAAGGGACGGTGCGGCGAAACGAAACCCAGCGCGCGCACGTCTATGAGGCATGCCTGCCCGCCGAGCAGACCAAGCGGCAACTGGCGAGCGACATGTTACAGCGGGTTTTTGAAGGGTCGGCGAGCCAGCTCATGATGCACGCGCTCGCGGGCACGAAGACCTCGCGCGAAGAGATCGAAGAACTACGCCGCCTGCTGAACGAACATGAAAGGACCCGCCGATCATGATGACGACGACCTCAAACTGGCTTTCTCCGGAAGTTATGCGGCCCGCGGGATGGGCGTTGTTGCATTTTCTGTGGCAAGGGACAGCGTTGGCGGCGCTGGCCACGGTTGCGATGGCGCCCTTCCGCAAGGCGTCGGCGCGGTATGTGGTGGCGGTCGGTGTTCTAATGCTGATGTTGGCCGCGCCGATCGCGACGTTCTTCTATTACCGCAGCGTGGAATCCATTCCGACTTGGACACCTTCAGCACCGGCAGCGGCATTTCAGAACGTTGCAGCGTGGAAGTCTGTAGCGCCTGCGGCCGTGGTCTCACAGCGTACCGCCCCCGACCTATTCCCAATCCTCGTGCAATTTTGGCTGGTCGGCGTTGCGCTCTTCAGCTTGCGCAGCGCCGGAGGATTTCTTCTACTTGAACGGATGCGCCGCCGGCAGTCGGTCCCAGTCAGCGCGCAGTTGCGAGAAATTTGTATTGAGTTGCAGCGGCGTCTCGGGCTGACGCGCGCCATCCGCTACGCACAATGCCAATGGCTGGAAGCGCCGGCTGTTATCGGATGGTTCCGTCCCATCGTATTCCTGCCGATCACGGCTTTGACCGGCCTGTCTGAAGAACAACTTCAATCCGTCATCACGCACGAATTGGCTCACATCCAGCGCCTGGATTCGTTCGTCAACGCGTTTCAGGTAGTGGTTGAGACTTTGCTGTTCTATCACCCGGCGGTGTGGTGGTTGAACAAGCGTATTCGGCTCGAACGCGAACACTGCTGCGACGACGCGGCGATTGCTCTTTGCGGAAACGCCGTCGAGTATGCTCGCGCTCTTACGCTGATGGAAGAATGGCGAGTTGCGCCGGCGATGGCGATGGCAGCCAACCGCGGCCCTCTATCGGCGCGCATCACACGGTTGTTGGGGATCGGCAATTTGCGTTCGGGAATTCGCGGCATCGGCCTGACATCGAGTGCGCTCTGCCTGACGGTTGCGCTGCTGGCCGGCAATGCGATCTTCGGGATCGCCCACAAAGCGAGTGCACAATCGACTCCCGTAGTCCCAGCGTCGCCTGTCACGCCCGCTACCGCGCCCCGACCCGCAACCAGAACTTCGCCGGTTGCCAAGCCTTCTCCCGTGGTAGCGCCGGCGGCTCCGGTGGAACCTGTCGTGGCTGGATCGTATATCGACGGACTGAAAGCGGTCGGCCTCGGTCAAATCGACGTGGATGAACTCATCGCTCTGAAAATCCAGGGTGTCACTCCGGAGTATGTGCGTGGTATTCAGGAACAGGGTTTTCATCCGGGGGTCGACGAAATTATCGGGATGAAGGTGCAAGGTGTGACCCCGGAATACGTTCACGATCTGCGCGCCGCCGGCGTGACCCTCTCCGCTGACGAAATCATCGGCATGAAAGTGCAGGGCGTCGATGCAAATTATGTCCGCGAAATTCAAGCAGCGGGCCTCAAGCCGGATACGGACGAACTGATCGGGATGAAAGTGCAGGGGGTCACTCCGGAATACGTCCGTGGCCTAAAGGAACAAGGAGTCGAAACCAGCGCGGACGAGATCATCGGCATGAAGGTGCAGGGAGTGACTCCGGAGTACGTCCGGGAAATTCGCGCCCTCGGGCTGAAGCCAACCTCCGACGAGATCATCGGCATGCGCGTTCAAGGAGTAACGCCGGAATACATCAAGGCCTTGCAGGCGACTGGATTGAAATTCGACGTCGACGAACTGATTGGCGCCAAGGTGCAGGGCATTACTCCCGAGTTTGTTGAAAATGCCCGCAAGCACGGCTTCCAGAATCTGACTCTGGAGAAGCTGATTCAGCTGAGACATCTGGGCGTGATGGATAAAGAAGGCGAAATTTAGAGGAGAGCGATCATGAGACTCTGGCGGACTCTGGCATTCCTGGTATTCTGCCTGTGCATCATCTTCGGAATTGTTGCGAAGGGTTCGAACGGTTCGAGCAGCCCGCGCACCGGCGATTGGACCGTGAGCATTTCCAATGAAGCGGGAAAGGTTGAGTTCTCGCTGATCGAGCATCACCACGGCGGAAACTCCAGCCACGAATCGGACTGGCCGGCCAGCGCCTTCCTGGGCGTGGACTTCTCCAAACCCGGACGCCAGGAGGTGCACTTCGTCATCACTCGCGACGCTGGCAAGATCGACTGCGAAGGCTACCTCAAGGACGGTGAAGGCGCCGGCATCTTTCACTTCGAGCCCAATCCGGACTACGCCCGGCAGATGCAGTCGATCGGCTTTCCCGTGGACGACGAAAAACAGTACGCCATGGCGGTGCAGGACGTGAGCCTGGAGTTCGCGCGTCAGATGAAAGGCGAACACCTCAGCGACCTAGACACCGACAAGCTGATCGCTTTCCGAATCTTCAAAGTCGATAAGGAATTTATCGCCGACCTGCGCTCCGCGGGGCTGAACATTTCCGACAGCGACAAACTGGTCGCCTTCCGCATCCACGGCGTGACTCCCCAGATGATTCGCGCCCTGCGCGCCGCCGGTTACTCTCCCGACGAAGACACACTCATTGCGATGAGAATCCACGGAGCAACCCCGGAGTGGGTCGAGGAATTGAAGAAACGTGGTTACGACCACGTGGACCTCGAAAAGCTGATTGCCTTTCGAATCCACGGCGTCTCGCCCGACTTCATCGGCAAATTACAGGGCCTGGGCTATCAGCATCCGGATCCCGATGAACTGATCGCCATGCGCATCCACAACGTGACGCCGGAGTACATCGCACAAATGCGTTCGCGCGGCATGCAACACCTGACCGTCGATGAACTGGTCAGCATGCGGATTCACGGGATCGACTGACTGTGGGTCCGACACTCTTGTCCGACGCCGTTGGTGCTGCTTCTGCCGTCTGACTCCGATTCCTCGTGTGTTTCGAGCAAAAATCAAAGGCAAAATCAACGGCGTCGGACAAGAGTGTCCGACCCACATACCCTATTTCCCCCGATTGCCTTCCCTCTGCCCCAGGACTACCATCTCTAAGGCTGATCCCGCCATTCCATTTTTGTGAGAGCGCAGATCTCAAGGAGGACCCATGGCAGTCGCAACTTCTCCCATCCAGATTGATTCCCGCGTCGCCGACTTCATCGACAAGCCCCGCAAGATGCTGATTGACGGCAAGTGGGTGACTTCCATTTCCGGCAAGACTTTTCCAACCTACAATCCCGCGACCGGAGAAGTCCTGGCCCAGGTCGCCGAAGGCGATAAGCAGGACGTTGACGCCGCCGTCAAAGCGGCACGCAAGGCCTTTGAAAGCGGTCCCTGGTCGCGCATGACGGCAACCCAACGTAGCAAACTCATCTGGAAGCTGGGCGATCTGCTGGAAGCGAATGTCGAACAGTTTGCGATGCTCGAAACACTCGACAATGGCAAGCCGCTCGCCGTTGCCCGCGCCGCCGATGTCCCGCTGGCCGCCGACCTTTTCCGCTACATGGCGGGATGGGCAAACAAGCTGGAAGGAACGACGATTCCGCTTTCCGTCCCTTACACACCGAAAGCCAGATACCTGGCGTATACGCTGCGCGAGCCGGTGGGCGTGATCGCGCAGATTATCCCGTGGAATTTCCCGTTACTCATGGCCGCTTGGAAGCTGGGACCGGCGCTGGCCGCGGGAAACACAGTTGTCCTTAAGCCGGCCGAGCAAACCCCTCTCACCGCGCTTCTTCTGGGCGAACTGATTATGGAAGCGGGCTTTCCGGACGGTGTCGTCAACATCGTCCCCGGATACGGCGAAACCGCTGGCGCTGCCCTGGCCGCACATGACGACGTGGACAAAGTCGCATTTACTGGATCCACCGAAGTCGGCAAACTGATCGTGCATGCCGCTGCCGGCAATCTGAAGAAAGTGTCGCTCGAACTGGGCGGCAAGTCTCCCAACGTAGTCTTCAAAGACGCCGATCTGCCCGCTGCCATCGCCGGTTCGGCCAGCGCCATCTTCTTCAATCACGGACAGTGCTGTTGTGCCGGATCGCGCCTCTTCGTCGAACGTCCAGCCTTCGATCAGGTAGTCGAAGGAGTCGCCGCGCAGGCCAAGAAGATCAAGGTCGGCTCGGGACTCGATCCCGAGACCAGCATGGGTCCGCTAGTTTCCGATGAACAGCTAAGGCGGGTGTGCAACTATCTGGAGATCGGAATGTCCGAGGGTGCCCGTGCCGTGACCGGTGGAAAACAGCTCGGTGACAAAGGATACTTCGTCGAGCCCACCGTGCTGGTCGACACCAAGGACGATATGAGAGTCGTCCAGGAAGAAATCTTCGGGCCGGTCGTGGCGGCCATTCCGTTCGACGATCCCGAAGAACTCACGCAGCGCGCCAACGACAGCGTATACGGTCTGGCCGCTGGCATCTGGACGAATGACATCACCAAAGCCCACCGGACCGCAGCAGCGCTCCGCGCCGGCACCGTCTGGATCAACTGCTACAACATCTTCGACGCCGCGCTGCCCTTCGGCGGCTATAAGCAGTCGGGCTGGGGGCGCGAGATGGGCAAGGATGTACTGGAGATGTATACGCAAACGAAGGCGGTGTGTACGCGGATCTAGCAACGCCTCCCACAGGATGCATTCTCGAAAGTTCAGTTATGAATTACACGGCGGCCTTCCGGCCGCCGTTTTTTCTTGGTTGCCGTGAGAACTTGCGCTACTATTCGTTCGCACGGCCCCTTTGGCTGCCCTGGTAGTCGTAATCTATCTTCCCCTTCCCGTGGCCCGTGTTTCTTATGTGGCCCCGCATTTCGTCGAGGGTGGGTCCATCCGGAGCGAGTTCATGAGAGAGCGGCAGTCGCACTCATTACTTTGCCGACATTTTCTTCTGAGTGCGTGTTATTCGGTCGTATGGTTCGCCACCCTTGGGCGGGCACACGGACAGGAGTTCCAACCAGGATGCACGCTGCTTCCGTTTGCGCGAATTGCCGAGCGCCGCCCTATCGATAGTTCGTGCGGAGTCTCGGGAGCAGGCACAGTACCTTCCATGAATCTTCAAGATCGCGCTAAGAACAATTTTTGCGCGTCAGGAACGCCCGTAACAATCACCCAAGCGACGTTTGCGGAACTGCAGAATGCGGTCGATCAAAGAAACGTCCATTATGGTTCGGCAGGTACTCTGCCCGCGGATCGCTCGATACTAAGGAACGTTTATACCAAGGATGGCGGCGAGAAACTGGGAGAGGGCACGCTGGTACGCTTTGCCGCTTTCGTCCTTAAGGCCCATTATTCGAATGTTGCGATGGGAGAGGCGGTGAACTGCCGTCTGCGCGGGGCGGATAATAACGACATCAATGTGAGCCTGGGGCAAACACCCGATGACGATGCGTGTAACAGCATTACGGCGGAGATCAGCCCACACTTTCGCCCTTCGGCTTGGAACGAATTCATCGCCATGAATCTCCGCAACAACCCGGTTCGAGTTACCGGACCGCTATTTTTCGATGCCAGTCATCGACCGTGCTCTGCGGGTAGACGTCCCATGCCGCAGCGCTTTTCGGTCTGGGAAATCCATCCTGTGTACGCGTTGGACGTGTGCAGAAATTCTACGTTGGCAGCATGCCCTGCGGGCGATGACTCAGCCTGGACTCCTCTGGATCAGTGGTTCAAGACGGATAGTCAGCCTGCGAAGATAACCGTGCTTTCGAGAGTCGCCGCGGTTGCGCCCGGACGCGAAGCCAGTTTCCAAGTGACATTGCGCGATGCTAACAATCTCCCGTCTCCCGCGGCCAAGGATATGCAGATTGTCGTGGAAGTGCTCAGTCCCTCGGGCGCGGTTGTGGAGAAACAGGAATTGCTGATTAAGCGCGGGCAGCCGGCCGCAGACATCAGCTTACGGATAAACCAAGAAGGCATAATTCAGATTCGAGCGAGAAATCGGGAACTCCTCGACGGTACCGCCTTCATCATGGTGACGTCGGGGCTGGAAGAAAAACCGCGCGCCAGTCATGCACAAGAACGACTACTAACGGCCGAATATGTGATCGGATCCGGAATTCGAGTTCCTTCGGATAACAGCCTGTTCAAAAGAGCCGCGTTATTGCAGACGCTGGGGTCAGCTGCGGTCCGAGCGCAACTGGTCTTCGGTTCGAGGACCTATCTTGCCGATGGGAAAGATTCAGCGAAAATTGAAGGCTGGCTTCATCAACCTGCGGAACAAGATATCGAGCTATTTCTTTCCACCGACCTCGGTGTTATGGGCCCCATCGATCCTGAACATCCCGGACCACCCACATTGGTCATTCCAAAAGGCGGAATGAGCGGATCGGTCTTTCTAAAATCCACCACTGTGGGACTAGCCCACGTTCGCTTCATGGGCCCGCAAAGTGTGGACGTTGAAGATCCTCGGATACTGGAAATCCGCTTCGGAGAACCGATTACCAAGTTGGAGCTCGATCCCAGTCCTCCCACCATTTCCCTGGTGGAAACCTCGAGCCTTGTTGTCGCCCTTACCGACGATGTGTCGAAGAAACATCGCACCGAGACTGACCGAAGAGTGCATTTTCTGCTCAGGCCGCAAGCCGCTCAGACCGGGCGCGGGGAATTCGATCATGAGGAGTCGGTTATTAGTGCCGGTAATCCTGATGGCAAGATAGTCTTCTTTCCCTACTGGCCAGGTACGATCACCGTGGTAGCTTCTGTAGATAATCTCCCTGATGCTTCCGCTTCACTCGAGGTGTCATGGCCGCTGTGGCATTTGGTTTTAACAGCACTGGGCGGACTCGTCGGCGGGATGTTTGCGTACTGGGTACGAAAGGGCTCCCATTGGTGGAGAGTCCCGATGGGTGCTATCACTGGTTTCATTCTTTATTGGGCCATACTCTTCATTCTCCGAACGCAGATTACTCACGCTTCCGTCCTCAACCCCTTAAGCGCTTTCGGCTTCGCAGCGGTTGGCGGCTGGCTAGGAACGGAAGTCTTCTCTCTTGTCCTTCGGATCCCTGGATTGAAAGTCGAACCGGGTTAGAGGTCGCCGCCGCTCGGAGGAGGTTGGAGGCGCGGGTGAGAATCGAACTCACGATAGAGGTTTTGCAGACCTCGGCCTTACCACTTGGCTACCGCGCCGGAACTAGCTTGTGAATACATTTGAACGACTACCACAGAGATACTCGTTCTCTAGTTGTTAGACATTACTAGGCTCGTAGAACACCTTCTCGAACGCAGCAAGAGCATCCTCGTTGGTATCGAAAAGTTCGCTCGGCTCTCCGACGCACGCGCCGTCCTTTACCCGCTTGAACTGCCATCCAGGCTTCACATCGACCGAGCGTTCGGTCCAGATGCGGCCGACGACTTGGCCGACTTCAAACACGTCGAACATCACGTCCGTTTTCGCGTTGTTTACGCTTGTGGCGACATTTGAGCACATCTTGAGATTCGCAGTCATGGTCTTCTAACCTCTTCGTGTTTTGCCAGTATCCGATAGCAGTCAAACAAAAAGCCCGCGCAGGCTGCGGGGCTCCGAAAACTGGAGCGGGAGACGGGATTTGAACCCGCGACTTCGACCTTGGCAAGGTCGCACTCTACCGCTGAGTTACTCCCGCTCGAATCTTATGAGTATAAATGACCGGCCAATTGGGAGCAAACGAGGTGGAAGAGCGGCCACTTTTCCACGGCAATGCATATATTCGTGAGTTTTCCGCAACCTCTGAAGTCGTGCTCTTCTCAACATCGTCTCTGTGGCAAGAACTCGTGTGGCGGAAACTAGCTGGCAGCAGAGTGTTCCGGCGTAGACGGGGCGTGCTCTTTATGTCCGGAGCGGTGTTCTTTTTGGGCGACGCGAAGATCGGCGTGCAGGGCATCGAGTACGTCGGTGGGTAGTTCAGTTCCCCACTCGTCCATTGCCTGCTCGTCCCAGTGGCCGTTGAGGCGGATGGTGGAATCGGTCATTTCTTCGGGGAAGGCCAGACGGTAGGTGCCTTCGCGGCTGAGTACGTCGCCGATCTGGCGGCCGGAGTGCATTTCGTAGACGCGTCGCGTGGAGTTGCCGCCGCTATTTGTGAATACGATCAGCACTTCGCCTTCCTCGCCGTAGTCGGGACGATAGAACCAAGCTTGCGGGGCATCGGACTTCGGGCGAGCACGTTTTCGCGCGTGGACTGTCGATCCGACGGGTTCCGACTTCAGTTCGTTGGCGGGATCGAAATATAGAATTCTCTGGCAGGATTCACAGACAATAAGCTGTTCGCCATTACGGACTTCGTTGTAGGTCTGGGGCCGCAACATGACCTGGCACCCCACGCATTTGTGGTCCCGGACTTCGGCCAGTCCGCTGCCGCGGAACTTCGTCACGCGCTCGTAGTGGCGCAGCAGGTCGTCGGCGACGCCCGTTCGCAGACCATCGCGTTTAGCGTTCCACTCGGTTAACTTGGCTTGGTCGGCAGCGGTGATCTTGCGGGCTTCTTCTGTCTCTTTTTCTATTTCCGCGGTTTCAGCTTTCAGTTCTACTTCGGCTTCCTTGACTTCGCGCTCCCTAGCGTCGACGTTCACCATCACGTCGAGGATGCGATCTTCATTGAGGCGGATTTCCTGCTCGGCAAACTGGATCTCGTGCAGCAGCGCTTTGTACTGGTCGTTGGTCTTTACCGCCAGCGACTGGTCGCGATACTTGGAGATTTTGCCTTGCAGATCCTGGATGGCGGATTCGAACTTCTTGCGATTGGTTTCGTCGGCCTTGGCGGCGGTGCGGGCTTTTTCGAGTTGGGCTTTGGTTCCGGCGAGCTTGGATTCGATTACGGCCACGCGTTTGGGGAGCGCGGCGATTTCTTCCTGAAGTTTGCGGATTTCTTTGTCCGCGACCTGTAGCTGCAGCAATTTTTCTATGTCAGGAAGCATCGGTCAGAAGAGGCATCTGTATTGATTCTAGCACGTGAAATGCGCGATCCTAAGGACGCAATTCAATACCGGGCGAAACCACCCCATACAGCCGGTAAGAGCCTGAGTGGCGGTCGGATAGCATTCATTGCACTTGCTCTCGCTCAGGGGGCAGCGGCAGAAGAATATCTTCGAGGGCAGGCTTTGGGCTTTTTCGCGCTGCCCTGTGATACATCTGTTATTTGGATCTTCACACCTACATCTTTCTCTTCGTCGCGGGCGCATTGGGTGGTGCGCTCAATGCCGTCGCGGGCGGCGGGAGTTTCATCGCGTTTCCGGCGCTCATGTTCGCAGGGGTCCCTCCGATTGCGGCGAACGCTACGAACACGGTGGCGTTGTGGGTCGGAGTCACGGCCAGTTCGGGCGCTTACCGCAAGCATCTCGATATTTCGCGGCGCGTGATGATCCCGCTCGCGATCACAAGTGTGGTTGGAGGAATTGCAGGAGCCTTTCTTCTCTTGAGGACTCCCGCTCACACTTTCCTGCGCGTCCTGCCCTGGCTCATGCTGGGGGCAACGTTGTTATTTGTTTTCGGGGGCGGCCTGGCTCGCGGGTCGAAGAGCGGACTGGCGCACGATGCCTCCATCCAGGCCCTCGTGGTCGCGGCGCTCTTTGAACTGGTGGTTGCAGTCTACGGAGGTTATTTCGGGGGCGGCGTCGGAATCGTTAATCTGGCGATGCTGGCAGCCTTGGGCATGACCGACATTCACGCGATGAATGCTCTGAAAGTTGTGCTGGGCGGGATCATCAATGGCATGGCGGTGGTGACGTTCGCAGTGAAGGGCGCGATCGTGTGGAAGCCTGGGCTGATCATGATCGCGGGCGCGATCGTTGGAGGATATTTTGGGGCGCACTACGCGCAAAAGCTGCCGCAAGCGTGGATTCGGGCGTTCGTGATCGCCGTGGGGACGGGGATGACGGTGTACTTCTTCTGGAGCGCTTATGGATAAGATCCCGTGGTGTAAAGGAGGTTCGTATCAGGGCATGCCTTCAGGCATGCCGCTAATCGCATAGGCCGATGGCCGAACTGGCGGCGAGAGCGGGACGCCGGCGCTACGGGGACGAGTGCCTTTGGTAATCTGCCGCGCAACCTGCCGATCATGCGATATTGCCAGAGGATATGTCCCCGTCAAAGGCTCACAACGGTCAGCGGAATTCACGGGTCAAGCTCGGCGGTTCGGTGCTGGCGCTGGTATTGCTGGAAAATGGACGCCACATTCGCGCCCGCATGAATCAGCTTTCCGTGAATGGCGGTTTGCTGTCGCTGGAGCAGCCGCTGGATGAGGGGATCAAGGTAACGGCGCTGTTTCACGTGGGTACGACCAGCGTCCGCACGCGCGCGGAAATGCTGTTTCCGATGTGGGCTACCAAGGGCTGCTTTCAGCCCATCCGCTTCCTGGAATTTCCCGAGAAAGAACGCGTTCTGCTGTCGAAAGAACTGGACGCGATGGTGCGCGCCGGCGCGCCCGAAGAAGACGACGAATAGTACGTGTGGGTCGGACACTCCTGTCCGACGCCCTTGACCTTGATCTTTTTGATCTGCGTCCGCTACCCCGCAGCCGCCAGTATTTGCGCCAGGGGATAGTTCTTGAGCTCGCCGATTCTTTCCAGCGTGATGTCCGGCTTGGGGTACTGCGCGACCAGCTTTTGATCGAGCGCGTAGTGACCCTGGCGGGGAAATACTGTGGTGACGCGCTTGCCCCAATGTTGCTTGATCGCTGTCAGCAGGCGGACTTTGTCGTCCACCATCACGTAGTGCTCGGCCGGATACTTCGCTTCGACGTCTTCCAGTTCCTGTTCTTTGTGGACGTAGATCAACACGTGGCCGTCAAAGGCGTCGTAGAGGCCGGAGCGGTCGACTTTGCGGGGCTGGAAGACGACGTCGCCATCGCTCAGGATGGCTGCTCCGCCTAACTGTTTCGCGTATTCGACGGCGTCGAGCGATTCAGGATACAGGCGATTCGCAAACGGATAATTGATCATGAAATAGGAAACTTCCAGCAGCCTTGGCTCCCGCGGCTGCTCTACGCGATAGCGCTGGAGTGCACCGAGATAGTCGGCATAGCCGAGTTCCGCGCGCAGCTTCTCGAACAGGTCCCAATAGCGTTGCCCGGAGGCTTCGCCTACTTTTGCCTTGAGATGGCGCTTGAGATCGGCGGACACGTGGTCGTTGTCGATCAAGGTATTGTCCACGTCGAACAGGAACACCGTGCTGCGGTTGTCGTCAGTTTTCACAGAGTCTCCACAAGGAAATGGCCCTTATCTTGCCAGAAAGTCATGTTTAGCGGTGCTGACTGTCGATCTTCTACTACGGACAGGGGCTGTGGAAAAGATTCTCGTCGCAGACCTTGTACAAATGACACTGCTGTAGTAAAAAAGCGCCGCAGACAAAATTGCGTAGGCTACACGACTAACATTCATCGTCAATCGGGGCAGACTCTGATCCTGTCCCACGCGCACGGAGCCCAACGAATGGAACACATCGACCCAGTTGAGAAGAAACGATTTGAGATCCGAGCCAGCCGACCCTGTGAGTTTTGCAAGGAGTTGGACCCGCAATTTCCTCATCGCCACCCGCTGGATCAGGTAGTGAGCGCCAGCCGGAAAAGTACCGCCTCGGCCCATCTGACCGAAGATGGCTATGTTCGTCATCGCATCGTAGAGTTGACCCGGTTGGCTTCTCGCGCGGCGCGCAACGTGGCCTGACGTCAGGTCTCGCGCGGACTCGCGTGTTACGCGGCGGGAGCCGCGGCAAGCCGCGTCTCTACTCGTCGTTTCTTCGAGTTAGTAGGGAGTTGAAATATCCGTCGCCAGGGACTCTAATATAGGCAGAGAGGTTCCTATGCTGGCGCGCCTTCGCTCCTTTTTCCTTCTTTTTGCTGGCTTGGCTCTGGTCGCCGGTTCAGCTTCGCTCTACGGACAAATCCATGGCGTTCCCGCTTCGGTGACTTCCCTGGGATTTGGTGGAAGCACTTCGATGACCCCGGGAGTCGCGGCCAGCGTGACTTCGCTCGGGCCGAATGGTTTCGGCGGCGGCCATGGGCGTTTTGGCGGCAGCCCGGGGCGTTTCGTCAACTGCTGCTCGAATGGGTTTTTTCAGAATGGCTTACGATCGCCAATTTTAGGCCGGGGGCGTCATTCCCGCCGCAATTTCTTCGCGGGGTCGGTTCCGTTTTACAGCGTTCCGTACACCCAGGTGTTGGTAGTGCAGCCAGGTGACGACCAAGGTTACGACGAAGATTACGACGGCGGGCCGACAATCTTCGACCGGCGCGGTTCATTTACAAGGCGGACTCGGGTCGTTGCGGTGGAAGCGGAACCGGTGCCATCCCAGCCAGTCGTAGCAGCCGAGCCCCCAACGCCGGTTGTGGCGCAACCCAGCACGGTGCTGGTATTCCGGGATGGACATCAGGCAGAGTTGCAGAACTATGCCATCGTCGGCGACACGATCTTCGATCTGGCAGACAATCGATCGCACAAAATTCAACTCGCGGATCTCGATCTGCCAGCAACGCGCAAAGCCAATGACGCGCGCGGCGTCGATTTTCAGGTGCCGGGCAATCCGGGCCAGTAGAGTCCAGCGCTACCCCAGCGAGCATTGGTATAGACGTGGCTTGACGCGGCTCCCGTAGCACAGGATCATGGCCGCGCAACGGAGACGCGGCAAGCCGCGTCTCTACCATTGGACTTTTCAACCACCGACAATTCCAGTCTTTTAGCGCCCGCTCGCCACATGTCTTCGGTTTAACATTGATCCATGTCCAAGAAGCCAGCTGCGGCTAATTCGGATGTGCAGTTGTCCGTCCAAGTGTCGGCGCGGGGGGTGGCTCGATTGAAGGGCGGGCACGTCTGGGTCTACCGATCAGATGTGGTCGCGGCGGCAGGAGTGCCCGCAGGTGCGCTGGTCCACGTGATTGACGCGCGCGGGAAATTTCTGGGGACAGCGCTCTACAGTAATTCGTCGCAGATTGCGCTGCGTATGATTTCGCATGACCCGGTGGCCGACTTGCCGGCTCTGGTCCGGGAGCGCATTCGGGCGGCGATTTCCTATCGGGAGCGGATCGTCGCGGACAGTAATGCCTATCGCGTAGTCTTTAGCGAAGCGGACTTCTTGCCCGGGCTGATCGTCGACCGCTACGACGATGTGATCTCGGTACAGATTCTGACGCAGGCGATGGATGCAGAACCGGTACGGTCTGCGGTGGTCGAAACGCTGGCCGAAGAATTGAAACCGGCGGGGATCGTGGAACGCGTGGACGCCCGGATCCGTAAGCTCGAGCAATTGCGAGTGCGGAAGTCGGGGCTGCTGTACGGAGAGAAAAGCTCCACCGTCATCACGATGTACTCCGCAGAGACGAACGGCCGGCCTGTTAATGGCTCGGGCGTGCGCTTTCACTACGACGGGTTTGAAGGGCAGAAGACCGGAGCATTCCTCGATCAGCGGGAGAACTATGCGGCGGCGGCGCAATATGCGCATGGCGAGGCGCTCGACGTTTTCTGTTATCAGGGCGGGTTTGCGTTGCACCTCGCGAAGAAATGTTCGAGCGTGACGGGGGTGGACAGTTCCCGTCCTGCGCTCGAGATGGCGGAGAAAAATGCGGCCTTAAATGGACGGGAAGTGGAGTGGATCGAAGGGAATGCTTTCGATCTGCTGAAGGACTATGCGTCGGCAAAACAGCAATATGACACGATCGTGCTCGATCCTCCGGCGTTCGCCAAGAGCAAGCACGACCTTGAAAACGCCATGCGGGGCTACAAGGAACTCAACCTGCGCGCTCTGAAGATGTTGACGCCGGGAGGCGTGCTGGTGACGTGCTCATGCTCGTTCCACGTGAGTTCGCAGAACTTCGTGGAAATGGTGGCGGAGGCGGCACAGGACGCACATCGTTCGGCTCGCATTCTGGAGACCCGTGGCCAGGCGAAGGACCATCCGATCTTGCTGGGCGTGCCGGAAACCGGCTACTTAAAGTGCATGATTGTGTCCGTAAGCTAAAGAAAATAAGAACAATAATGTAGTTGACAGTAACGCGCTCATATTTTATGCTTCTTTTTGTGATACATACACATCTAACGGAGCTGTAGAAGCTCCCAAATACTTTCAAAAGCAGGAGGATTTTGGTTATGACATTTGTTACCCGTTGGGATCCGTTCCGTGAGTTCGTATCGCTTCAGGACCGCGTCAACCGTCTGTTCCGGGAGTCGCAAGCTGGGGTTGGCGGGGAAGAAGCGCTGGCCACCAGTACGTTCGCTCCGCCGGTCGACGTTTACGAGGACGAGCACAACATCACTCTGAAGATCGAAGTGCCCGGAATTGACGAGAAGGACATCGACATCCGAATCGAAAACAACACTCTGACCGTCCATGGCGAGCGCAAGTTCGAGAAGGACGAGAAAGAGGAGAATTATCGCCGCGTCGAGAGCCGCTACGGCAGCTTTACTCGCACCTTTACCTTGCCCACCACCGTGGACTCCGAGAAAGTCGAAGCCAACTACGACAAGGGCGTGTTGAAGGTCAAGCTGGCGAAGAAGGCGGAAGCTAAGCCAAAGCAGATCAAGGTCAATGTCGGCAGCGAGAAGACGCTCGAAGGCAAGGGGCCGAGCAAAGCCGCGTAAGGCGGCGCGAACCACTTAGAGACAGCCGCCCTCGGCTGTCCAGCCGGGCGAAGCCCGGGGCTGTAAACTCGGCGGGAGGCGGCAGGATCAGCGCCTCCCGTTTCATTTTGCAATAATTAAGCTAGGCTCAACGCCTGGCAGGAGTTGAAGTCATGGCAATTCGTTGGGACAAATTCACAGTGAAGGCGCAGGAAGCGGTGCAGCGCGGGAATGAACTCGCGTCCGAGCACGGCAATCCTGAACTGCTGCCGGTACACCTGCTGGCGGCGTTGATTGAGGACAAGGAAGGCATCGTTACGCCGGTGCTGGAGAAGATCGGCATTGGGCCGCAAGGCGCGCTGAGCGATATCTACCAGGAGATCGAGAAGCTGCCGAAGGTGTCGGGAGCGGCTGCGCAGCCGACGATGTCGTCGCAGGTCAACCAACTGCTTGATCGCGCATTCAAAGAGGCGGACACGTTTAAGGACGAGTACGTCTCGACCGAACATCTGTTGCTCGCCGCGACCGCGCTGAAGCGCGATCCGGCACAAGAGTTGCTGGCGCGGCATGGTGCGACACACGACGCGATTCTCAAAGCGCTGCAAGCGGTACGCGGATCGCAGAAAGTTACCGACCAGAATCCTGAGGCGAAGTATCAGGCTTTGGAGCGCTATGCGAAAGACCTGACGGAACTGGCGCGGCGCGGGAAGCTCGATCCCGTGATTGGGCGAAACGAGGAGATTCGGCGCGTGGTGCAGGTGCTGTCGCGGCGGACGAAGAATAATCCGGTGTTGATCGGCGAACCGGGCGTGGGTAAAACGGCGATCGTCGAAGGACTGGCGCAGAGAATTATCTCCGGCGATGTGCCCGAGGCGTTGAAGAACAAACGCGTCGTCGGGCTCGACCTTGGCGCCATGGTGGCCGGGGCGAAATATCGCGGCGAGTTTGAAGACCGGCTGAAGGCCGTGCTCAAAGAAATTGAAGACTCGAACGGACAGATCATCCTGTTCATCGACGAGTTGCATACGCTGGTCGGCGCGGGCGCGTCCGAAGGCGCGATGGACGCTTCGAACATGCTGAAGCCGGCGCTGGCGCGGGGCGATCTGCGCGCGATTGGCGCTACCACTCTGAACGAATACCGCAAGTACATCGAAAAAGACGCGGCGCTCGAGCGGCGCTTCCAGCAGGTATTCGTGGGCGAGCCGACGGTTGAGGACACGATCGCGATCCTGCGTGGACTCAAAGAGAAGTACGAAGTCCATCACGGAGTGCGGATCAAGGATTCGGCGATTGTGGCGGCGGCTACTTTATCGCATCGCTACATCTCCGACCGTTTTCTCCCGGACAAAGCGATCGATCTGGTGGATGAAGCGGCGGCTTCATTGCGTATCGAAATCGATTCCATGCCGACTGTGATCGATCAGCTGGAGCGCCACGCGATGCAGCTCGAAATCGAGAAGCAGGCGTTGAAGAGAGAAGATGACGCGAATTCGAAGGAGCGGCTGGCGGTCGTAGAAAAAGAACTGGCGGGGATTCGTGAGCAGTCGAATGCGCTGAAGGCGAAGTGGAAACAAGAGAAAGAGCTGATCGGGCGCGTCCGCGGGCTGAAGGAAAAGCTGGAGCAGCTCAAGGCCGAAGAGGTGGCGGAAGAACGCAAAGGGAATCTGGAGCGAGTGGCGCAGATTCGCTATGGACTAATCCGGCAGACCGAGGAGGAAATCCAGAAACTCACAGCGCAGATGGAAGGCAAGTCCAGCCGCATGCTGAAAGAGGAAGTTGACGAAGAAGACATCGCGCGCATCGTTTCGAAGTGGACCGGGATTCCCGTGTCGAAGATGCTGGAAGGCGAAGTCAAGAAGTTGATCAGTATGGAAGACCGGCTGCGGCATCGGGTCGTAGGGCAGGATGCGGCGCTGGAACGGGTCGCGAATGCGATCCGGCGCTCACGGGCAGGATTGAGCGATCCCAAACGTCCGATTGGATCGTTTATTTTCCTGGGCCCCACAGGTGTCGGAAAAACGGAACTGGCGCGGGCCTTGGCTGAATTTTTGTTTGACGATGAGCATGCGCTGCTGCGGATCGACATGTCGGAGTACATGGAGAAGCATGCCGTGTCGCGGCTGATCGGGGCGCCTCCGGGATATGTCGGATATGACGAGGGTGGACAGCTGACGGAGCAAGTGCGGCGGCGTCCATATGCGGTGGTGTTGTTCGATGAAATTGAAAAGGCGCATCCGGATGTGTTCAACGTGCTGCTCCAGATCATGGACGACGGCCGCCTCACCGACGGCAAAGGCCGCACCGTGGATTTCAAGAACACGGTGATCATCATGACCTCGAACCTGGGGTCAGCGTATTTGCAGGCGGAGAGCGTGATGTCCGCCGAGGCATTTGATCGCGCTGGCAAACTTGTCCTGGACGCTCTGCACGGGCACTTCAAGCCGGAGTTTTTAAACCGGGTGGACGACATCATCATTTTCCGTCCGCTGGGCAAGGAGCAGCTGGTAAAGATTGTCGACCTGCGGCTGGAAGATCTGCGGCGGTTGTTGGCGGAGCGCAAGATATCTTTGGAGCTGACGGATGCGGCCAAGGAATTACTCTTCACGGAGGGATACGATCCGAATTTTGGAGCGCGTCCGCTGAAGAGGGCGATTCAGAAGCTGGTGCAGGATCCGCTGGCGCTGAAGATTCTCGATGGCGAAGTGTTGCATGGGGATCACGTGGTCGTGGACGCGGATAAGAAGGCTGGGAAGATGGTGTTTGCGGTTAGTGAGAGGGTGGGGGAAAAGGCGGGGGCGGGAGCGAAGAAGTAAGTCCGTCTGCGCGGATCAACGCGGTTCATTTCGACGAGGGCGGCCAGCTGGTCGCCCTTTTTATTGGGGGATGATCCGCGGCACTTTGAATTGCTCCGCAATGTGCCCCTGCGACAGATACCACGCGACCATCACGCGGATGATGATGCCGAGTCCGCCGAGAGTCAGTCCCTTGAGTTGTACCGCCACCACTGCGGCTGAGACCGACGGAACCAGCATAACGATCCCGGCGCACGCGGCGAGAATCGCGGCGTGGCGCATGATGTTATTGAGACGAATCAGGCCCCAGGCGATTGCGCCTCCGGCGACGGCGATTAGCGCGAACATGTACGGTCCGGCTAGTTCGAGACCGAAGAGCAGAGGGGCGCCTGCGGTCATAGAGATTGCGCCCGGACGGACTAGCATGACGACCGCGAGGATTGCCAGATAGGTTCCGCACAAAGCGAACAATGCCGCGATGGCGCGGATTCCGTCGGGACGCGGATTGGGCGGGTCGGTCACTAAAATTTGGGCCGCTTATGAGATGTGCAGGAACGCCGCAGGTTTCAAGGTAGGAACGTAGTCCTGGCGGCGTCGGTATCCCGCAGATCCCTCGCTTCGCTCGGGATGACAGATCCAAATATTTTCTGGCCAATCCATCAGGCTTTCCTTCAGCGATCCTTTCTTCATCCTTAAATGTTCAGCTTGCTCGGCGTCCTGGGTCAGATGTAATGTACCCGATCAACTTTCTTTTCGGGGGATTGAATGAAGCTCAATCGTTGTCTGATGGCATTGGTGTTGTCTCTGTGTCTTGCTGGACTCTGCTGGGCGCAACTACCCGCGCCGATGAAGACTGTTGTGATCCACGCCGGGCGGTTGCTCGACGTGAAGACGGGCAAGACGCTCACCGGCCAGACGATTGTGATCCAGGGGGACAAGATCATGAGCGTAGGCGCAATCGGCGACCAGAGACTTCCCGCGGACGCAACGGTGATTGACCTACCCAACGCCGCGATTCTCCCCGGACTGATCGACGCCCACACCCACATCACGTTCAATCCGAATTTTGGTTACTCGCGGCTGGCGATCTCGGTGCCGCGCGAGGCGCTGACTGGGGCGCGCAATGCCAAAGTCACACTGGAAGCGGGTTTCACCACGATCCGCAACGTGGGCGCCAGCGGTTATGCCGACGTCGCTCTGCGTGATGCGGTCAATGCCGGGGACGTTCCTGGCCCGCGCATGCTGGTGAGCGGTCCGGCGCTGAGCATCACGGGCGGACACTGCGACAACAACATGCTGCCGTTTGAATACCACGCTACCGACGGCGGTGTGGCCGATGGTGTCGAAGCGGTCCAGCACAAGACACGCGAGATCATCAAGTACGGCGCGGACCTGATCAAAGTCTGCGCGACCGGCGGCGTGCTCTCGCATGGAGACAATCCGCAGGCTTCGCAGTACACACTGGAAGAAATGAAAGCGATTGTCGCCGACGCGCATCGGTTAGGGCGCAAAGTTGCGGCCCATGCGCATGGCGCGGAGGGGATCCGGTGGGCGTCGATGGCGGGCGTGGATTCGATTGAGCATGGGTCGTATATCGACGACGCTGCCATTGCCGAGATGAAGAAGAACGGGACGTATCTGGTGCCGACGCTCTATTTGATGGATTGGTTCTACGAAAACGCGGAGAAGATCGGCACGCCAGCGGAGTTGATTGCCAAAGGAAAAGAAGTGATGCCCGCGGCTCGGAAGAATGTCGCGCGCGCGTTCGCGGCAGGAGTGAAAGTTGGTTTCGGAACGGATGCCGCCGTCTATCCGCATGGGTTAAACGCGCATGAATTCGCAGTGATAGTGAAGCTGGGGCTAACGCCGTTGCAGGCGATCCAATCGGCGACGATCAATGATGCCGATTTGCTGGGATGGTCCGACAAGGTTGGGACGATTGAGCCGGGCAAATGGGCAGACATTATCGCGGTGGACGGCGATCCGCTGGCGGATGTGACGACGCTGGAGCGGGTGAAGTTTGTGATGAAGGGGGGCGAGGTGGTGAAGAACGAGTATCGGAAGTAATGCGACCTTCTGCAAAAGCTGGTTCGTTGACGCAGATCCCAAGCGCAGCCTAGCATGGGCCAGGAAAGGAGTGACTTGTGATCGGCCAAGTTCTCGGTCATTGCCGTGTTCTAGCGAAGATCGGGGAAGGAGGGATGGGGGTTGTCTATCGCGCGTACGACGAAGTGTTGCACCGTGATGTGGCCTTGAAAGTCGTCAAGAAGGATGCTCGTTTTGATTCATCGGCAAGCCCGAGTTTGCTCCAGGAAGCGCGAGCTTCTTCTTCTCTTGCTCATCCCAACATCTGCACCATCCACCAGGTTGGCGAGACGGACGGCGAACTTTACATCGTGATGGAACTGGTCGAGGGCAAGTCCCTGCGCACCCTGAGCGAGGGCGCCGGGCTGCCGCCAGAGTCCGTCATGCGATATGGAGTTCAGATCGCCAGTGCACTCGCCCGCGCACATGACCGGGGTGTCGTTCATCGAGATCTGAAGTCGGCGAATGTTGTCGTCACTTCTGACGGTCTGGCCAAAGTCCTCGACTTCGGGTTAGCCAAACAGGTAGGGAGCAGCCTATTCGAAGGCCCTACGCGGTCCTTTGCATCCGTCCAGGACGCATCCAGCGTAAGCGGAACTTTGCCGTACGTGGCGCCCGAGATCCTGCGTGGCGACGCGGCGGACTATCGCAGTGATCTGTGGGCGCTTGGAGTTGTGCTCTATGAATTGGCTTCCGGGTGCCTGCCATTTGAGGGACGCACTGGCTTTGAGATCAGTTCGGCCATCCTGCGCGAACTCCCGAAGCCGCTCGGCCCTCCGGTACCCCCCGGACTATGGGCTATTATCCAGCGCTGCCTGGCCAAAGAGCCGACGCAGCGTTATCAACGTGCGGGTGAAGTGCAGGCAGCTCTGGAGGCGGTTCAGTCTGGGGCGATCGTCTCGCCTGATGCCGGCGCCAATCAGAGTCCACCCAAGACTTCGATCCTCCACAGTGTGCGACACGTTCATGTCAGGAAGGGAGACTTTCTTTTGTTGGTGGGAACGACAAAAGGAGCATTCATCCTCCGCTCGAACGCTCAGCGCAGCCGTTGGGATCTTGGTGGTCCGTATTTCCATGGGCACAGTGTTTATGCGATGGCCTACGATGGCCGCGGCGGCCGGCACCGCATATGGGCTTCGACGCAGAGTTATTGGGGCACACTCCTGCGATCCAGCGACGATTTTGGGAAGAGCTGGACGAATCCGCAGCAGGCCACCATTCGATTTCCATCGGATACCGGCGTTTCCCTGAAGAACATCTGGCAAATAACTCTGGGCCGCGCCGAGGACCCCGACGTACTGTATTGCGGCGTAGAACCCGCCGCGCTTTTCGAAACTCGCGACGCAGGTGAAACGTGGTCGTTAGTGCGCGGTCTATTCGATCATCCGCATCGTCCGCGCTGGATGCCCGGCAACGGAGGCTTGGCGTTACACACCATTGTGCTCGACCCCGCCAATGACCAGCGCATGTACGTGGCAATCTCATCTGGCGGCGTTTACCGCACCGACGATGCCGGACGAACCTGGACCGCGCAAAACCGGGGTGTTCGCGCTATGTTCATGCCCGACAAGTATCCCGAGTTCGGGCAATGCGTGCACAAGATCGCGATGCATCCTGGCCTCCCCGAGCGCCTCTTCCTGCAAAATCATTGGGGATTGTATCGCTCCGACAACTGTGCCGAAAATTGGATTGACGTTGCCAATGGAGTGCCGTCGGATTTTGGTTTTGCCATGGTTACGCATCCCAGAAATCCCAACTGCGTGTATATCGTTCCAGTTGAGTCTGATGAGTTTCGCTGCGCGTGCGACGGTCGACTGCGGGTTTATCGAACCCGCAACGCGGGTGCCTCTTGGGAACCTCTCTCGCGCGGCTTACCCCAAAAGCGCGCTTACGAAACGGTGCTGCGCGACGGCATGGCGGTGTAGGGCACGAGCCTTTGGTGACCCACATTGTCGAGGGTGCCGCAACCGTCGGTGTCGGCGGGGGCAGATCCTCCGTTGGTGTTCAAGCGTTGGATGAAGGTAGTCTGGGTCATGAATTTACCGCCAGCTGGCCCCTTTTGCGACCCGATTGACTGAAGTAAGAGGCAGCTAATCGCGCCAGCGTGCGGGCAACTCGCGTCAGAGCCGGCAGGGATCGCATTCGCATGCAGCACCTGTGCCCACACTACGCTGCTATCAAAGGAACTCTGCCACGTCGCGCTCCCGAAGGGTATCGGGTTTGGGGCGAACTCGTTGGGGTTGGTATCGGGACTCTGGAAGTGGGTGATGATCTGGACGTCCTGCCCGAAGAAATTCGTAAAGAGAGTGGCTTCGGGGCGGGCACCGTTAACGGTCCAGGAAGCGCCTGCGCCCTTTGGCAGGCACACGTAGCCTTGAGTACCCACGCCGCGGCCCAACAAAAATGCAGAGTTTCCCGCCGGTGGCGTAATGATGGGGGGAGTAGGTGGGGGCGTGATTCTCTGCGCCGCTGCGTGGTTGACTGTGCCGAATGCACATCCGAGCACGAGCGCGGCGACGAACAGGTTCCGTACTCGCGCAGTCTTTTTTGATTGCTGACTAAGGTTGCAGCTCATTTATTTGTTCTCCAATTCTATGTGTTATTTCAAGTGTCAAAAACGGTTGAAGTTGTTAGGACACACAACTACTCACAGGCTATTCACCGCGCTACTGCATGCGGATCAGGATGGCCTTACATGTGTCGAGTCGTTAGTGTCTGGTGTCTGATCTCCGAGCGTTCCGTTTCACGGGCTTCAATCACACCCCATGGAAATCTTGAATCCGGTTCGCTCCGAGATGCTTTGCTGTGTCTTGCTGACTACTCAAGGACCGCGGCATGTTCGTGAAGACTGTCTTCAGTGCGTCTGATCAGTGCGTCTGAAAGCTTTGATTTCAGTGCCGGTAGAATGGATGCGCGGACCGTGTCACTTGTTTGTCAAAAGATGTTTACAACTGGTGAAGAATGGATCCAGAGGAATCCCCGGATTCAGGCGCACCTTCTGAATCGACGAGGCAGAAGCATGGCTTGTGTCACCGCAATCGCTGGCCGAACACAAACCGCCGGATGGGAGCTAGCGATAGGTACCGGGAAAGTTTCATGGTGGCTGATGAAATCCGGCGTCTACTCATTGAACTGCAATCTCCTAATAGCAATTCCTTTAGAATTCTTCTCGGTATCCGCAGAGATACTTTGTTGCGCAATGACGGTTATACTTTCTAGTGCGAATGACGGAGTTGTTTGTGATGCGAAGTCGCGTTTTCCTTACATTTACTCTTCTTTGCGCGATCCAGCTGTTCGCGTCCGATCACAAGAAATTGAGCGATGCCGAAAGTAGCGGTTTTCTCGGCCCGGTCAAGTCGGTTTCAACAGATACGGAAACCGTAAATTCCCCGCCAATTGTGCGGCATTCATGGTTGGAATTTGGTTCGGTTTTTTGCAGAGTCTGCGTGTTTGACGAGAAGGGCAGCCGGGTCATGCAGGGCCAGGACTGGGGCTCGGGGTTCATGGGCGAAAGGACCCGGTCTATCTCCGACGAAAGCGGCCACATTCGCGAACAGATTGTCGAAAACGAGAAGGGGGAAATTGTCCGCCGCGTCTCGTTCGGTCCCTCCGGGATGACCGAGATTAGGACATATCGACAAGCGGGACCGCCATTCATAAATAGGTTCCAATATGACGAAAACGGTCAAATGAAAGAGGCTGCATCAATTGACGAAAGCGGTACGACGACCGGGGTTTCGAGATTTCGTCGCGACGCGGACGGCCACATCAGCGAAGCGTGGAACTTTGCGGGCAGCAACAATAAGTTCCTTAGCCACAACACCGATATCGTCGATCCAGATAGTGGGGCGCGACGTTTCACTCAGTTCAATGAAGACATGACCGTCCGGCTAACCTACACTGCAAAAGATTATGAGGTTGTGAGCTACTGGCAACAGCCGAATGACGATCCGGACTCAGGCCCTGCGCTCTCCTTTGCCCCAGATGCAAAACATCGATCTTGGCAGTGGTACCACCCTGACGGAAGTTTCGAGAAAACGACTAAGGAATTCGTCGATGACACAAGACCTGATCCCAAACACGAGGAATTCTACGATGGGGATGGCCGACTCCAAGTGACCGTAGACTATGATTATGAATTCGACAACTACAAGAACTGGACAAAGCGCACAGTATGGGCTTGGACACCGGAACTGGGCGCTCGACAAGTGATCAAGATTGATCGTCGAACGCTTGTGTACTGGCCGAAGTAGTCGTTGTCCAAGCCTGGCCCTTACTCATCGAACCGCGGTTTCACTTCTGCAATTCCTTTAGAATTCTCGGTAGTGTCCATCCAATTTCAAATTGACGCGACTTGTGATCGAGCGCGCACCGGCAAACTCACCACTCCTCACGGCGAGATCGAGACTCCTGTCTTCATGCCGGTGGGTACGCTCGCGTCCGTCAAGGGCGTGCCGCAGGATGTGCTGGAAGAACTCGGCGTCCAGATTCTGCTCGGCAATACCTATCACCTCTACCTGCGGCCGGGCGTCGACACGGTGCGGCGGATGGGTGGGCTGCATGGGTTCATGTCATGGGATCGGGCGATCCTTACGGACTCGGGCGGGTTTCAGGTTTTCAGTTTGAATGAGCTGCGCAAGGTCAGTGAAGAAGGCGTGACGTTTCGGTCGCATCTGGACGGGTCTTCGCACTTTTTCAGTCCGGAGAGTGCGATGGCGGCGCAGATCGGGTTGGGTGCGGACATCATCATGGCATTTGATGAGTGCACGGAGTATCCGGCCGAGCGGGAACGAGCGCGGGCTTCGATGGAGATGACACTGCGGTGGGCGGAGCGGAGTAAGAAGTATTTTGAGGAGCATAAGGGGGAAGTACCGTGGAGCGGCAACGCCCACGTAGGGACAGCCGCCCCCGGCTGTCCAGACGCGCGGAGCGTGGCTGCTCCCGTGAGCGAGCTTGCGGTGCCAAGATCTGCGGAGCTTCGCTCCGCTGGACAGCCGGGGGCGGCTGTCCCTACGCGGGCGGATCAAACACAGGCTCTCTTCGGTATCGTGCAGGGTGGGATGGATCGGGAACTCCGGCGGGAGTCGGCTTTGCGGACTGTGGAGATGGACTTTCCCGGTTATGCCATCGGCGGCTTAAGCGTCGGCGAGCCGCGGGAGCTTACGCGAGAGATCATCGAATCGACGCTGGAGCACCTGCCTGCGGACAAGCCGCGCTACGTCATGGGCGTCGGCACTCCGGAGGAGATTGTTTTGTATGCGCAGATGGGTGTGGACATGATGGATTGCGTCCTGCCCACGCGGGCGGCGCGGCACGGGCTGCTGTTTACTTCGGAGGGGAAGGTTTCGATTAAGCAGTCTCGCTATGCTCAGGACGAAGGGCCGCTCGATCCAAATTGCGGCTGCCGGGTTTGCTCGCGGTACTCGCGGGCCTATTTGCGGCATCTTTATGCATCCAACGAGTTGCTGGGGCAAGTCCTGAATACGGTCCACAATGTAAGCTACTACCTTGACACCATGCGGGCCGTCCGGCATGCTATTCAACTTGGGGAAAGGGCCCGTTTTCTTTCTGAGCGGTTGGGGCCGAAACCGTAGCCCTCCTCCCCGGTCCAAGCCTGATTGAAGGGTATTCGGCCTAAGACGAAGAGAAATCCCGCAGTTCAGCAGCGATAGAAGCAAGATTGTGCCGAGTTTTCCTCGGCCGCCCCAACGAGGGTGCTTCAGACTGCCACGGCTCGGGGAAGGTTTTCGCGGTAAGTTCGTTTCAGGGGATCAACTTGGCTGGCAACGCAATTTTAGTGAATGGGACCAGTGGATTGGCGGTGTGGTTGCAGGTTCCGGGTGGATCGAGCCTGCTGACAATCGCTCCGCTGCTGTTCATCTTCGCCATTTTTTACTTCCTGCTGATCATGCCGCAGCAGCGGCGGCAGAAGAAGTGGCAGGCAATGTTAGGCGAACTCAAAACGGGCGACAAGATCACCACCAGTGGCGGTCTGCGTGGGACAATCATGAGCCTGAAGGATGACTCGGTCATCCTACGAGTGCCTCCGGACAATCTGAAGCTGGAAGTCAGCCGAGGGTCGGTGGTTTCGGTGACTACGGCGGAAGAAGGAAAGTAGTTAGCCCGCAGCTCGAAGCGGTTTCGGTTTTTTATATGAATAAGACTCTTCTCTGGAAACTGGTCATCATCCTCGCGATCCTGGTGGTGTTTACGCTGGGGATCTTTGGGCCCCCGTGGAACTGGTCGGGACACAGTGCATTGGCATTGGTCACAGATCGCATTCACCTTGGCCTTGATTTGAAGGGCGGGACGCACCTGATTCTTCAGGTGCAAGTGAACGATGCCGTCAATGTGGACTCCGACAACTCAATGGCGCGTCTGAAGGAAGACATGCGGACGCACAAGATTAATTATGTCGAGATCAGCAAGCCCGACCCAGTGGGCCATCCGGACATGATCGTGATCAAGGGGGTCGCGCCAGAGCAACGATCGGATTTGCAAACTATCGTCGCCGACCGGTTGCCGGAGTACAACGTAACCTCCGGGGCGGAAAATTCTTACATCATAACGATGAAGACGCAGAGTCTGGCCGATCTTAAGAATCGCGCGGTTGCCCAGGCCATCGAGACCATCCGCAACCGGATTGACTCGTTGGGTGTGAACGAGCCGGTCATTCAGGAACACGGGCTCGGGGCATATCAAATTTTGGTGCAGTTGCCGGGAGTGGACGATCCCGCGCGGGTGAAAGAGATCATGCAGTCCACCGCGATGCTTGAAATCAAGCAGTCGCTGGGCGGGCCCTATTCGAGCCAGCAGCAGGCGTTACAGGAACATAATGGAGTGCTGCCTCCGGATGCTGTGCTGATGCAGGGCCGGAGCATTGGGCGCAGCGACGACACGGGCGAAGTCTGGTATCTGATTTCCAGGGCTTCGGCTGTGACTGGAAGCGATCTTCGGACGGCGGAATCGAGCCGCGACGAGAACGGTCAGCCAGCGGTTCGCTTTGTGCTGACTGGCGAGGGTGGACGCAAATTCTATGCCTTCACCTCCGCTCATGTAGGCGACAACCTGGCGGTGGTGCTCGATAACCGAGTGCAGGAAGTGGCGGTCATTCGAGACGCAATTCGCGACAACGGTGTAATCAACGGCCGGTTTACCGAGCAGCAAACGCGCGATCTGTCGATGGTGCTCCGTTCGGGCGCGCTGCCAGCCAGTATCAAATATCTTGAAGAGCGCACAGTGGGGCCGTCGCTGGGAGCGGATTCAATCCGCTCGGGCGTTCAAGCGGCCGTCGTCGGCATGGCAGCGGTGCTGGTGTTCATGCTGATCTACTACCGCGGAGCGGGCATTAACGCTGACATCGCGCTCATCCTGAACCTGATCATCCTGCTGGGATTCATGGGCTACTTCGGGGCGGTGCTCACACTGCCGGGAATTGCAGGTGTGATCCTGACGGTGGGTATGGGTGTTGATTCAAACGTCCTGATTTTTGAACGTATTCGGGAAGAACTGCGGAACGGGAAGACACCACCCTCGGCGGTGGAGCAGGGATTCAGTCATGCTTGGATCACGATCGTGGATACGCACGTGACCACAATCGTGTCGGCGGCGATCCTGTTTATCTTTGGAACGGGACCGGTACGAGGGTTTGCCACTACGCTGGTGTTTGGTCTGGCGGCGAATCTGTTTACCGCGGTGTTTGTTTCGCGTGCGATTTTTGATTGGATTTTGAGCCGGAAACAGCGCGGCGAGGCGTTGAGTATTTAGAACAGCTTCTAGCTTCTGGCCACTAGCTACTAGCAAGCCGGTTCGCTAGTAGCCAGCAGCCAGTAGCCGGCAGCGTGAATCTGAGGCTGAACTTGGAATTATTTCGCAATACAAACATCGATTTTCTTGGCAAGAAGTGGTACTTTCTCGCTTTTTCGCTAGTATTCAGTCTGGCGGGGTTGTTCTCCATGGTGTTTTGGCATGGAATCCCGCTGGGAGTGGACTTTCGCGGCGGCACGCTGGTGTATGTGAAGTACGCGCATCGGCCGGATCCCGCTGGCATCCACGCGGAACTGGTTCGGGCCGGACTGAAAAACGCTCGCGTACAGGCATATGACAAGCCGGAATACAACGAAGTCCTGATTGCCCTCGACATTCAGGAAACCAGCGAACAGTCTCTCGATAAGGGCAAGATCCAGATTATTCAGGCCTTGCAGAGCAACGCCCCGGCGGGAAAACAGGATCTGAATAACGCCAGTTCTTTGACAATCATGGATCATCTGCTGAAGAATGACCCGCTGCAGGCAGGGGCGGACGCCAATCAGCGCTATGGCGTCATAACGCAAGCCATCGTAGGCTATCGCGACAAGCAGAAGGGCGGCGTGCTGAGTTCGCTGGACGAGTTGAAGGGCACAGTGGATGCGGCTGTGGTTGGGTCGCTTCAGGAAGGGTTTTTCGTTTCCGATTTTGGAGTGCGGAACGTGGAAATCGTCGGGCCGCAAGTGGGCAAACAGCTCCAGAAGCAGGCCTTCCTGGCAACTGCGTATTCGCTGGCCGGAATGCTGATCTACCTGGGCTTCCGGTTCGAGTGGATTTACGGTGTGGCGGCGGTGCTAACGGTGTTTCACGACACTCTGATCACGGTGGGGGCGTTTTCGCTGCTGAACTGGGAGATTTCGCTGACGGTGATCGCGGCGATCCTGACCCTGATTGGATACTCGAATAACGACACGATTGTCGTATTCGATCGGATCCGCGAAAACATCAAGCTGTTGCGGCGGGAGCCGCTGGCGGACATCGTCAACAAGAGCATTAATCAAACTTTAAGCCGAACTATCTTGACAGCGGGCCTGACTTTCCTTACCGTGCTTGCTCTGTTCCTGTTCGGTGGCGAAGTGCTGCGTGGGTTCAGTTTTGCGCTGGTGATCGGCATTCTGATTGGCACGTATTCGTCGATCGCAATTGCGGCGCCGATTCTGGTCGCCTACCAGGACTGGCGTCAAGACCGCGGTAAGCGGCCGGTCGCCATACCGGCTAGAACGGCCACCCGGCAGGATGGACCGAAGGAAAAAGTGAAGGCGTAAAACGGTGTTATGTGTCGTACAATCAGGGACCTGCCCGGAGAGGCAGACCTGGCAGACAGCGGGAGCAAACGGGATGCAGGTGGTGTCTAAGGTTACGTAGGGTCTGGTGTAGGAGAAGCCTATGTTTGAAGATAGCCTTATTGAATCGGGAAACAAGCTCAAGACCAAGCGGCTGTTCACCTCGATTGTCTCGTTCTTCGGCCAGTTTCTGCTGGTGGGAATAGCGATCCTGGTCCCTTTGATTTACACCGATGCGTTGCCCAAAACGCAGCTGATGACATTCCTGGTTGCGCCTCCGCCTCCACCACCGCCCCCGCCTCCGCCGGCGGCCGCGCCCATTAAGGTGGTCAAGGTTCAGAGCGATCTGGTCAACGGCCAGCTGCGCACGCCCACCAAGATTCCTCAGAAAGTTCAGATGATCAAGGAAGAGGAAGCTCCTCCGGTCATGGGTACAGGCGTGATGGGCGGCGTTCCGGGCGGCGTCCCGGGCGGTTCGATGGGAGGCGTGATCGGGGGGATGATCAACTCCACTGCGGCCATCCCGAAAGTGGCGACACCACAACGGGTTCGCGTGTCGACGGGCGTGGCAACCGGCCTTCTGATCAAGAAGGTGCAACCGAATTATCCACCTCTGGCGCGGCAGGCTCGCATCCAAGGGCAGGTCGTGCTTCAGGCGGAAATCAACAAAGAAGGCGCAATTCAGAACCTGCAACTGATCAGCGGACACCCCATGCTGGCGCCCGCGGCAATTGAAGCGGTAAAACAGTGGCGCTATAAGCCGTATCTACTCAACGGCGAGCCGGTGGCAGTGGACACGCAGGTGGTAGTGAACTTCACTCTGTCCGGAGGCTAGACCCCGGCGGAGTGTTGGCAGTCGGCCCTCCCCGTCCGACGTTGTTCCCATCGACGGGAAAGCCAGGGTGGTTTCCTTCACCCGGAGGGCGCTCTGCCCACGGATTTTCATGGCAGCAAAGAGGTATCAGATTTGGCTCTGACCGGCGTTCTGGCAGTGAGTGGAGCGTCGCGGCGGAGCGGCTGATCCCGCGTATGCGGGTGCAGCGACGAGAGACAAGTTCAGACGAGGTCCGAGGAGGAAAAGCAACTCATGTTAGTAAACCTGGCAGGTGTCGCACTCTGCAATACGCACATTTTCGCCGCCATGCTCTTTGACGAGGGCTCGGTCGGTTGGGACCCGATTTCGCTATGGCACCAAATGGGGTATCTGGCGAAGGCCGTGGTCATCATTCTGTTCATCATGTCGGGCTGGTCGATCGGAGTCATGATCGATCGCTGGATGGCTTTCAACGCCGCCCGCAACCAGTCGCGCTCGTTTGCTCCAGCCGTTGCGGGAGCTCTGCGTGAAGGCAAGATTGACGAAGCGATCAAGGTCGCTGAGCGCAACAAGAAGAGCCACCTGGCGAAGGTCGTTACGGCCGGCTTGATGGAATTCAAGGCCCACCAGGACAGCCCCGGCGAGATTCCCGGCGAAACCATCGAAGCTTCGAAGCGCGCATTGGAGCGCACGGAAGCGATCGTCCACGCGGAACTGAAGCGCGGACTCGGTGGGCTGGCGACGATCGGCTCGACCGCTCCCTTCGTGGGACTGTTCGGCACGGTGGTCGGCATTCTGAACGCCTTTAATGGCATGGCCAAGAACCAGGCAACCGGTTTGACGGCGGTCGCGGGCGGCATTTCGGAAGCGCTGGTTACGACCGCTGTCGGCCTGTTCGTGGCGATTCCGGCCGTCATGATGTTCAACTATTTGACCGGTCGCGTGGAAGCGTTCGACGTCGAGATGGATAACTCGTCGAGCGAACTGATTGATTACTTCCTGAAGCGCCGAAGCATGCGCCGGACCTAAGGGCCGCGGTTTGCACCCATGAGTTGCTAAAGCTCGACTGGACGGGCGTCTCGCCTGTCCAGCCGGGCCGGATGCCCGGCTCTTGATCGAGCAAGTTTGGGGGCAAGCAATCTCCAGGTTGCGCTACGGCAGGGAACAGTAGGAGGCAGAATTCAATGGCATTAGCAACGCGAAACGAAGGGGCCAACGTCACCTCTGACATCAACGTCACACCGATGGTGGACGTGATGCTAGTTCTGCTGATCATCTTCATGGTGGTCACGCCCATGTTGCAGAAAAACGTCTCCGTGGAAATGGCCAAAGTCAACAATCCCACGGATATGCACGACGCCGACAAGGAAGACGCGCTGGAGATTGCCATCACTCGCGACGGCAAAGTCTTCTTCGGTAAGGAGCCCGTGAAGCCGGACGCTCTGACGCAGATGATCAAAGACAAGTTGGCGAACCGGACCGACAAAACGGTCTTTCTCAAGTCCGACATGCGGGCGAAATTCGGCTGGGTAGTCGAAGTCGTCGACAATGTGCGCGCCGCTGGTGTGGACCAACTAGGCCTTTTGACCGAGCAGCAAAAGAAGCCCGGAGCCCTGACCCCGCCGCCGGTTCCATCGACGCCAACGGGTGGGCAATAGCGCGCAGAAGCAAGTAGAGGAGATCGATTATGAGTATGGTAGTTGGCTCCAAGAGCGGTCCGAGCGCGGCTATGAACGTCACGCCGCTGATTGACGTGTTGCTGGTGCTGCTGATCATTTTCATGGTGATTACGCCGGTAATTTCCAAGGGTTTGGAGGCGTTGGTGCCGCAACCGCCACCCAAGGACCAGAAACAGCCGCCGCCGTCCGATCGCACCATCGTGGTCCAGTTGATTGATCGTGGTCCGGGACAGGATCCGGGGTTGAAGATCAATCAGGACGAAGTCACTTGGGAAAGCCTTCAGGGCCGCCTGTCGGATATCTTCAAGACGCGCGCAGAAAAGGTCATGTTTGTGAAAGGGGACGACAATATTCCTTTCGCGAATGTGGCCAGTGTGATCGATATCGCGCACTCATCGGGCGTCGATAAAGTCGGCCTGATCACGGCCAAGATTGAAGCGGGCAATTAGAATATTCGCCAAGGGATTCAAGCGGACAGCAGGCGCGAACCAATCCCGGTTTGCGCTTTGTCTTTCCGCGTTTTGCCCCAGGTTATTCGACTCCGTGGCAAGGGAGATTCACAACGCTAATGAAAAATACCGCAAAGATGCTGGTGGTACTGGCCGCCGGTCTGTTGCTGATGCTGGGCACCGGATGTACCAAGTTAAAGGCCCGCGATCAGCTCAACAAAGGCGTGCAGGCTTTCAAGAACAACAAGTTTGAGCAGGCGATCGATCACTTCCAGAAGGCCGTGACCCTCGATCCCTCACTCATCAACGCGCGGCTCTATCTGGCGACCGCGTATGCCCAAGGGTATGTCGGAGGCGTGGACACTCCGGAAAATATCCGCATGGCGGAGCAGGCCATCGATCAATATAAGCAGGTGCTGGAAGCCGATCCCAAGAATATCAACAGCGCGAAGGGGATCGCCTACCTCTACATGCAGATGAAGAAATTCGACCTGGCCAAAGATTTCTACAAGAAGGCTTCCGAACTCGATCCTAACGATCCGGAGCCGTATTATTCGATCGCCGTGCTCGACTGGACGCAAAGCTATACGACGCGCCAGGAAGCACGCGCCAAAGAAGGTATGAAGCCGGAAGATTCGCTGGCCGCCAAGGACAAGAAACTTTGCGCCACAATCCGGGAGAAGAACACCGCCAACGTCAAGGAAGGTATGGACAACCTAACCAAGGCGATCCAGCTTCGTCCGGACTATGAGGACGCCATGGCCTACCTGAACCTGATGTACCGGGAACGCGCCGACATCCAGTGTGACGACCCGGCAGCCCGCACCGCCGATTTGAAGACCGCGGACGACTGGCAAGACAAAACCATGGCCACCCGGAAAGCCAAGGCCGAAAAACAGCCCGGCGGTGGCGCGATCGTCTTGGATGAGAATAAGTAGTTCCTTGCATTTCTGAGAATCAAGGCCCCCGCTTCCGCGCTGGGGCCTTTTCAGTTTGTGGATTTGCTGACGGATCCGAAGCCGAGATTCCAATTTTGGCTGCGCCAACCGATGCAAATGCATGCACAGTCGTTCACGTCATCACTGACGAAGAGGTTGAACCATTGACCAATCGTATTCCTGCCCAAGAAATAGGTCTTCACTGTGGTCCAACTGTTCCAGCGTCAAACCGTCGCTGACGATACCATGCAAAATTGGACCGATGTAGCTCGGTTCGACGACGGCCGCAGTGTCCAACGTCATACGGTCTTCCATTGAGGGACAATGTGGGACAATGGCACAGAGGCAACTTTGTAACCTATTGAAAAATATACATGGAAGCGTTTGTCGTCCGGTGATGGTCCCGGTCTTCAAAACCGGCGGGCGGCATCCTCCGATGTCGCCGGTGCGTTCGACTCGCACACGCTTCCGCCATTTTTCAACAACTTGCAGACCACGAAAATCACTCGAGTCGATTTGGAGTGTTCCACCCTGACGATCCGGAGAATTGGTTCCAGGAAGCGTCCGTATTTATTCAGGGTCACTTCATCATTTGAGGCAGCTGCGGTTTCTACCGCCCGCGCTGTCGCGGGTGTCACGATTTCAAGCCGGCCGACAAAAACGCGCGTAATATTTCCCGGTGCGGGACTAATCGTTAGTGGCAAAACCTTCTCGATGAATCCGCGCGGCACTATGTAGATTAAGCGGCTACCCTCTTCGAACCAGGAGTCCCGCCAAGTCTCCACCATGGCATGAGCTTCGTCCGGATAGAGACCCTGATTCACGAGAATGCCTTCCAGATCGGCGCAGAGAGAATCCACGCTACCGGTCAGCGCCGGAGGGTCTAACACCGCTTTATCCGTTAGCGCGCGCGTCAAACGATACCCTACTCGTTCTCCCCGGCGCTCGAAAAGAATGATGGCTGGAATCTCGTCTTGGTTGAGATTCTTGACCACCAGTTCGCCGCCCGCGTTCTGCTCGGCGGAAAGCGGCAATGGAGCGGCTGAAACTCCCCTATAGAAAAGGAACTTCTCTTGCTGATCGCCCGCATTGGTCTTGACGAGCAGCGGTGCGGAAGAGGTCTCGCGCGCAGCGTAGTAGCGATTCGACGGAACTTCGCGCGGGAACTCGCCACTCCGATTCGGAGAGACGGCGACGCCATTCCACGTAATACTTCCATCTGTCTGTAACTGACTTAAGTTTGCATTGTTCAGGGTCCCACTGGGTTGAACATGGGTCGTATGGGGATACCACTCTGTGATAATTCCTTTGGAGAATGCCACCCTCACTGCTACGTTCACATCGCGGGGAGAATAAAAATACAGTACTGGCGTCTCCATACGAATTGTGCCGCGGAGCCCAATTTTGAGATTTGCATTGGTGAGGTGCTCCACAAATCCGGGCAGGTCAGTGGATCCGCTGAAGGGCGTCCATTCGACGGCCTGGCCATGGTTGCCCGCAATCGATGTAAACGTCCCCCACTCGTGAACCGTCAGGTCAGGGGAAGCGTGCTGTTCGTCCGCGAGGAGCCAGCCAGCGAAGCAGAAGGCCAACAGCCCGAGCACCAGCAAGCGAGGGCGCCAAGATCCGATTTTAGTTCCCGAGAAAAACTTCTCTATCTGCGTATTCATTTCTTAAACCCTCCGGCAGTCGCGTTGGTCAGCAGCTCGGAAATCGTTTGACGGTTGAAGTTGGAGGCCAGATTCTGAGTCAGAAGAGGATCGTTCTTCGCGCCCGCTATCGCTTTCTGCACGTGCTCTCGGTGATCGCTTTCCGGCCCCGCGAGCGTGATGAGAGCAGCCGCGAATTCCATCTCTGGATCTTGCCCCCGCAGGCTGAGGGCTTTCTCGACCCAGGAATATCCGTCAAACCCACTCGCTGGATTCGGTTCATCTTTGCCGATCCATTGCTTGTAGGCCTCGGCAAGATAGCCGACATCAAACCACGCCAGAGCCTCGGACTGACCGGCGGCATCGGAATTGGCCGCACGCGCGTGAAGTCGGGTCAGCAATTCTTTGGCCCCGGGTGGGTCCTGGCGAGCGTAGAGCGTGGCTCGGCGAAGGGTCTCCATTCGCACCAACACGGGAGTGTTCGAATCGAGGATTGCTAGAGTGTCTCTAGTGAGGTTCTTGAGGTCATAGCTCCCACTCCCTTTCTTGTAGTTCAAATCGACCCAGGGCAGCGATCTCGCTCGTCCGATTTCGATGGGATGACAGATAAGCGGCGGTCCGGCTTGTGCGAAGGTTGTAAGCCCGACCAGAATTGCCACGATGCTGATTGTCGCGTGTGGAAATACGCGTGAATTCATATTCCGAGTCTCCTTGTTTCGGTGGTTTCACCCCACGTTTAAAGAGACGCAAGCAGAGGTCGGACTGTTAACAAGGAATGCGAAATATCGGGTGAGAAGGGGAAGTGGGGAAGTGATGATTACGAGGTCCACTCAGTTCCAGCTTACTTTTCGCGAACCGGCGTGGACGCTCCAGCCCAAGAACGCTCCCAATGGCGCCAAACCGAGATGTCGTCAAACCCGAGTTCGTTCCACCACAGATCAAGCATCGGTCGATCGAGATGCAAGATTCCTTCTTTAGTGACGCCGGCAGGAGGAGGAGCAAATTTTCCCAAACGATCGAAGACAAGGACTCGCTGTCCCTCATCGACACGCGTCAGCAGGTGCCACAGCGTGAGTGCGTCGCGTTTGCGAGACTCGCCGAGGACGATCGCCAGATCACTGGCGCGTTGATCCGGTGTGCTGTCCTCAAAATCGAATCTCGCTAAAGCGGCGCGGAACCTCGTGGACGCATCTTCGAAGTACGGTGTGCCGGGGCCGACTCGTGGCTTGGTCGCGCAAGCGGCGCCGGCGGGAATGAAGGACTCGTGGCCGTTCAGCTTAAATCCGACCCACCCAAGCGATGTGCGCACGAGCCCCGCACCAGAATCGTCCACCTGCAAGGTATAGGCACAACCCAGGTCCACGGTCACAGCCGATGGCGTGTCGACCACGAATTGGCCTGGGACCGCCCAAATGTAGGCATGAATGGTTCCGCGATCAAGAGCAATGCGCTTCAGACCTGTATCCATGGTCAGCAGACGCAGGCGTGTGCTCGCCTCCACTTCGATCTGGCCGACATCTTCAGATCGAAGACTGGCCCGCGACTGATGGTCGGTTTCAAGTATTTGTCCGACGCCAAGACGGCTAGTTTCTTTCTCGCTGATGACGTTTGGTCCGATGCGAGGTGTTCCTGCCACGCTGGACACATCCCAACCTGCCACTATAACTGGGACCGTCTTTCTTCCGTTCACCAGAAACGCCACTACAGCGATAGCGACCACGGCAGCAGCTGTCGTTGCCAGAACGGGAACCAGTCGCATCCGGCCAGGAATGAATGCCCATCGTCTATCCGGGGCAATCGCAGGAAATACGGGGGCGGGACGCTTGTGTTGAAACCTCCCAAGTAACGCTTCCAGTCTCTGGATTTCAGGATCGGGTTCGCCAGACCCATCCCACAAATAGTCGTCTCCCCTTGCCAGAGGTTTGTTTTCTGTTTGGTTGTTTCCGGTATCCATGATTACGGTGTCTCCTGTTCGGGCGCATTGCTGCTTGGGTTCGGGTTCAGTTTTGCGCGGAGTTGCTGCATGCCACGATGCAAATTCACTCGAACCGACCCATGAGTCATCCCGGTGCGTGCCGCAATCTCAGGACCGGTCATGCCCTCCACAAGGCGCAGAATCAATGTCTCCCTGTAGGCGTCAGGCAGGCTCCTGACCGCTTCGAGAATCTCGGTGGCCGCGCCTTCATGATCTCCGCCAGTATTTCCGCCTGCAATATAGTTGTCGGATGTGTCATCCGTCAGTTGATCCTCTGGGACCGAATGCCTGTGGTAGTCATTTGCCAGATTGCGGGCGATCGCGGCCAGCCACGCTCCAAAGCTTCCGGTTCCCCGCAGCGTTGACAGGCGCCGTAGCGCCATCATGAAGACATCCTGAACCAAGTCATCCACTTCGGTTAGCGGCACCTTGGCGAGCAGAACCCCGTGTACCATGCGAGCGTACCGATGGTAGAGGCGCCCGAATGCCGCCCGATCCCGTCGCGTGCCGCACCGACCCACATCGCGTCTTCGGAGACTTCGGGAGTGGACTCCTCCCTCACAGGCCCGCTTTCCATCCCTCGTGCGAGCACAACCCGATCTTCTGGCCTTGAGGCCATGCGCACAAAATCCCCACGAAATCATAGACGTTCGGAGGACAAGAAGTGTTAACAATAGGCCAGTTCGCCCGCCTTCATCCAGACGACAGTGCAAACTTGACGGAAAGGTAGACGAATCGAGCGCCCATCACTATGCGCGGTTTTTCAGGGCCAGTTGCCGCCGGGCTTTTGCCCAGCGAGCATACGTGTGCTTCAGTGACTAGATCGCCTCAGTGATTTTTGGCGGACTCGACTTCCGTGAGAACCTTTTCGCCTTCTCATCACATCTTCAACGATTATGCTTCGTGCCTCCGCTTCGGCAGCGGCAACCATGGCCTTGATCACGGACATATCCAGTATTTCTGTTGGCACGTCAGCGGACCACATCACCACCAAGAGAAATGAGCAGAGGGCTTCCAGACGTAAGATGGCGTCAGTCGCTTGTCGTTGGTAGACTTTTTTCACCACTCTGAGCTGACTCTGCGATGAAACTGATTCGAATTGGCGAAGTTGGGCGGGAACGCCCGGGTGTGCTTCTGGAGGATGGGACGCGGCTTGACGTTTCCGGATTCGGTACGGACTACGACGAAGCGTTTTTTGCGAACGAGGGATTGTCCAAACTTCGGAGTTGGCTAGCCCGGCATGGTGCTTCCGCGCCGCGCGTTTCCGCTGCTATGCGCCTGGGACCGCCCATTTGTCGTCCCAGCAAGATTGTGTGCATCGGACTGAATTTCAGCGATCACGCGGAAGAGAGCAGGATGGAGATTCCGAAGGAACCGGTGATTTTCTTCAAGGCAACGTCGTCACTGGTCGGACCCAACGATCCGTTGGTGATCCCTAAGAATGCAACGAAAGTGGATTGGGAAGTAGAGCTCGCGATCGTCATCGAGAAAAAAACGTCGTATGTGAGCCGGGAAAACGCTATGGATCATGTTGGAGGCTTTGTCCTGCACAACGACTATTCCGAGCGCAGCTTTCAACTGGAACGAGGAGGGCAGTGGGTGAAGGGAAAGAGCGCTGACTCGTTCGCCCCTCTTGGCCCGTTCCTGGCGACGAGAGACGAAATCCCCGATTTCAATCGGCTAGGCATGTGGCTGAAGGTGAATGGCCAATTCCGGCAGCGCGGATCGACCTCCACGATGATCTGTGACGTGCCGGGGTTGGTGGCTTACGTGAGCGAGTTTATGACGTTGTTGCCCGGAGATGTCATCAGCACTGGAACACCTGCTGGCGTCGGTTTGGGCATGAAGCCGCCGCAGTATTTGAAAGCCGGGGATGTGGTCGAATTAGGAATTGACGGCTTAGGTGAATCGCGGCAGCACGTCGTCGCGTACCAAGAGGCAGAACTCTGAGGCTGCTGATGTATCAATTCGAGAGTCGATTTAATGACGATTCATATTGACGCTCATCAGCACTTTTGGCGGTACGATCCGCAGGATTATGCGTGGATCGACGACGCGATGGCCTTACTTCGTCGCGACTTTCTGCCTGCCGAGCTCAAGCCTCAGATGGAGCAGAATGGATTTCAGGGAAGCATTCTGGTGCAAGCTCGACAAACCCTGGAGGAGACACGATGGCTGCTGGAGTTGGCTGAAGACAATCCCTTCATTTTCGGAGTGGTTGGCTGGGTCGATCTGCGTTCGCCGCGCTTGCGCGCGGATCTGGAATCGTTTGCAGGAAAGTCGAAGCTGGTTGGAATCCGGCACATTGTGCAGAGCGAGCCGGATGACTTTCTACGGGCACCGGACTTTTTACGCGGCATTTCGGCGCTGGAAGAATTCGATCTGCCGTATGACCTCTTGATTTACACTAAGCAACTTCCATCGGCGGTAGAGTTGGTAAGGCGATTTCCGCGGCAGCGTTTTGTCCTGGATCATCTGGCAAAACCGCCGATTAAGAGTGGAGCTGTCGACCTCTGGGCGCGAGGAGTGCGTGCGTTGGCGTTATGCCCGAACGTCTATGCCAAGCTGTCGGGCCTGGTAACCGAAGCGGACTGGCGATCATGGAAAACGGAGGATTTCCGGGCGTATCTCGACGTGGCTTTCGAATGCTGGGGGCCTCGTCGGTTGATGATTGGATCGGATTGGCCGGTCTGCACAGTGGCGGGTTCGTATGCGCGGATTATGAACCTGGTGAAAGATTCATTGAGCCACTACTCGGCAGAAGAACGCGAGGCGGTTCTGGGCGGGAATGCTATAAATTTCTGGCGGTTGAATCCCTGATAGAGTGGTTCCGAATTTTCACGCTGCTGGGAAAATCGGCTCCGTGTTCGTAAACGGTTACGACGAAAAAACAGTATTGCTTCCAATGCCAAACAAGGTATTAAGACTCGATTCCAGAGACAACGTGCTGATCGCGCTCGCCGACCTGCGCAAGGGCGAGCAGATTTCGTTTAACTCCCAGACTTACACACTGGAATCTGCTGTTCCTGCGAAACACAAGTTTACTACCGACGATCTTGCGGCTGGCGCAGGCGTGAAGATGTACGGAGTGCTCGTGGGGAAGACGGTGGAACCGATCCGTCGGGGCGCGCTTCTGACCACCAGAAACATCCATCACGAGGTTGCGGAATTTCATGAGTCGGCGGGCGAATACCGGTGGACGCCACCGGACGTTTCAAACTGGAAACAGCGGGAGTTTCTCGGCTACCGGCGAGCCGACGGACAAGTAGGATCGCGCAACTACTGGATCGTGGTGCCGCTGGTGTTTTGCGAAAACCGGAACATTGCAGTTCTAAAGCAGGCATTCGAAGAAGAACTGGGTTTTGCAACCCCGCATGCCTACCGCGGTCAGGTGGCTGAATTGGCGCGGCTCTATCAAAGCGGTCGCAGCCATGAGATCAAGGCTCGCTCTTTTACAAATCAGACTGCAAGCCCGCAACCTTCGCGGGTCTTTGAGAATGTGGATGGCGTCCGGTTTCTGCTTCATGAAGGAGGTTGTGGCGGAACGCGGGAAGATTCGACCAATCTATGCGGGCTCATAGCGGGTTACATTCATCATCCGAACGTCGCCGGAGCAACGGTGCTCAGTCTTGGTTGCCAGCATGCGCAGATCGGAATTCTGCGCGAAGAATTGCGAAAGCGGAATCCGAATTTCAGTAAGCCCCTGGTGATCGTGGAGCAGCAGAAGAGCGGCACGGAATCCGCGATGCTGACGGCGGCGATTCGGGAAACGTTCCTGGGCCTGATGGAAGCCAATGAGTGCCGGCGTTCTAGCGCGTCGCTTTCCCATCTGTGCCTGGGTTTGAAGTGCGGAGGCTCCGACGGTTTTTCCGGACTTTCCGCGAACCCAGCGATCGGGCACACTTCGGATCTTCTGGTCACGCTGGGCGGGAAGAGTATTCTTTCGGAATTTCCGGAATTGTGTGGCGTTGAACAGGAACTGATCAACCGCAGCCGGCGCAAGGAAGTGGCGGACCGGTTTATTCATCTGATGAAAAGCTATGACGCACGAGCCCGAGCGGTTGGCTCCGGTTTCGAAATGAATCCCAGTCCGGGAAATATGCGCGACGGATTATTGACGGATGCGATGAAATCCGCGGGCGCCGCGAAAAAAGGCGGCAATTCGCCGGTGGCTGCGGTGCTGGACTATCCGGAGTACGCGACGGAAGCGGGACTGAATTTGCAGTGCACGCCGGGAAACGATGTGGAATGCGTGACAGCGCAGGTGGCCGCCGGGGCGAATGTGGTGCTGTTCACCACCGGCTTGGGGACACCAACGGGGAATCCGATTGCGCCGGTCGTGAAGCTCTCCACGAATTCGGGCCTGGCCCAGCGCATGCAAGACATCATCGACATCGATACGGGAGGAATCATTTCCGGAGAAAGAACTATCGAGCAGATGGGCGAGGAAGTCCTCGAGTTCGTGATCCAGGTGGCGAGCGGAGAAGTCCGCACCAAGGCGGAAGGAAAGGGCCAGGAAGATTTTATTCCGTGGAAACGAGGTGTTTCCCTCTGAACAGTGTCAGCAGCGGCCCCAACAATTTTCGGCTGAATGGCAAGGTGGCCATCGTTACCGGCGGTGGCAGCGGCATTGGACAGGCGATTGCCTTGCGCTTTGCAGACAATGGAGCGTCGGTTCGAATTGTGGACATCAACCCGAAGGCGGCCCAGGCAACTGCGCAATTGATCGCGGATGCGGGCGGACAAGCGAGCATCCACGTTTGCGACGTGACAGACCAACGCCAAGTGCGGGAGACGTTCCAGCAAATTTTTGCCCGGGAGAAAATCGCGATCCTCGTAAACAACGCGGGTGTCTCGCACATCGGGACGGTGGAAAGCACGACGGAAGAGGATTTTGACCGGATCTTTCGAGTCAATGTGAAGGGTATCTACAACGGCATCCACGCTTGCATCGCACACATGAAGGAGAATCGGGTAGGCGTGATCCTCAACATGGCTTCCATCGCGGGTTCGGCGGCACTCGCCGACCGCTTTGCGTACTCAATGAGTAAGGGCGCTGTGATCGCGATGACCTATTCCGTTGCCAAGGACTATCTCCCGTACAACATTCGATGCAATTGTATTTCACCAGCGCGGGTGCACACACCGTTTGTTGATGATTACCTGCGAAAGACCTATCCCGGGCGCGAGCAAGAGATGTACCAGCGCCTGGCGAACTCGCAACCAGTTGGAAGAATGGGTCGACCCGAGGAAGTGGCTGCGCTGGCGCTGTTTCTTTGCTCGGACGAAGCATCCTTCATCACGGGCGTCGATTATCCACTCGACGGAGGCTTCTTCAACCTGCGCGGCTAACGTATGGATCTGCAATTAAAAGGGAAAGTGGTTCTGGTGACGGGAGGCGCGAAGGGAATCGGCTCAGCGATTGTTCGTGCCTGCGCGACCGAGGGAGCGATTCCCGTCTTTGTGGATCGCGATGCGGACTCGGGCAAACAATTGGAGTCGACGTTGCGAGGCTCCGGCGCGGAGTGCGACTTCATTGAAGGAGATGTCACGGCCCCACAAATTTGCAGCACGACCGTGGAGCAGACGCTCAGGAAATTTGGCCGGCTCGACGCACTCGTCAACAACGTCGGTGTTAACGACAACGTCGGGCTTGAGAGCGGCACGCCCGACAAATTTGTTGCGTCGCTGAAACTGAATCTGGTGCATTACTACGCCATGGCGCACCATGCCTTACCTGCCCTCAAAAAAACGCGAGGCGCGATCGTAAACATCAGCTCAAAGACCGCGGTGACGGGACAGGGTGGAACGTCCGGCTACGTGGCCTCCAAAGGTGCCATTCTGGGACTCACGCGGGAGTGGGCGGCGGAACTGCTCCCGCTCGGAATTCGGGTTAACGCCGTCGTGCCGGCGGAAGTCATGACGCCTCTCTATCGGCAATGGGTGTCCGGGTTCCCGGATCCCGAAGCTAAGCTGGCAACCATCATTTCAAAGATTCCTCTGGGGAAGCGCATGACCAAGCCAGAGGAGATTGCCGACATGGTTGTGTTCCTCCTTTCAGAGAGGGCCAGTCACATCACGGGGCAGCACATATTTGTGGACGGCGGGTACACACATCTGGACCGAGCGCTGACATAACGGAGACGGCGAATGACAAGTTCCGCACTCGCGGCCGCGCAAAAGAGCGACACCGTTCCAGTAACGGAGCGCCGTTTTCTTGTGCCTTTCATTCTCATCACCAGCCTTTTTTTTCTGTGGGCCTTTGGCGTCAATCTCAACGACATCCTAATTCCACACCTGAAGAAAGCTTTCGGATTAAACGACTTTCAGTCGTCGTTCATTCAAGTCGCGTTTTTTGGTGGTTATTTCCTGGCGGCTTTTCCAGCCGGGCGGGTGATGGAAAAAATTGGATACAAAAAAGGAATTCTTGCGGGCCTGTTCTTGTGTGCCGTGGGCGCAGTGCTTTTTGTTCCAGCGGCTTCTTTGCGGATCTATAACTTCTTTCTTTTTGCGCTGTTTGTGATGGCGTGCGGTCAGAGCTTTCTAGAAGTCGCCGCGAATCCCTACGTCACGATCCTCGGGCCGGCAGCCAGCGCGGAGCGGCGGCTGAACTTTGCACAGTCGTTCAATGCCGTCGGCGCAGTCCTTTCTCCGATTCTGGGGCGGGCCTATATTCTTAGCGGCGTCGAGTACTCTCCGGCACAGATTGCTGCCATGAGTGCGGCGCAACTCGAAGCATTTCGCGCGTCGGAGGCCGGCACGGTGAAAATTCCATACTTGATGATCGCCGCGCTGTTTGTGGTTGTCGCTGTCCTCATTCAACTCGCCCATCTGCCGGAGGTGAAAGAAGCCGCTGCCGAAGGGGAAGGTGCAGGCTCGGCTGCGACTTCAGGGAGCGTGCTTTCTCATACGCATCTCTTGAAGGGCGTTGTCGCTCAGTTTGTTTACGTGGGCGCCCAGGTCGGAGTGGCAAGCTTTGTCATTCGTTATGCGCAGTTCGTGGTTCCCGGAACGCCGGCGAAAACGGCCGCGCTCTATCTGTTACTCCACCAGATTGGATTCATGGGTGGACGATTCATCGGCTCGGCGATGATGAAGAAGGTCGCCGCTCCGCGATTGTTGTCTCTTTTCGCAGCGGCTTCTCTGGCTTGCGCCAGTGTTGCCCTGCTGGCGTCCGGCCCGATCGCGGTGTGGGCGGTGGTGTTGATCGGATTCTTCCACTCCATTATGTTTCCAACCATCTTTGCGCTCAGCATCAGAAATCTCGGCGCGCACACTAAGCGGGGTTCGTCCCTTCTGGTAATGGCGATTGTTGGCGGAGCATTTTTCCCGGCGATCATGGGGCGCATTTCGGACGCGTCCAGCATTCAAACGGCGTTCGTCGTGCCGCTGCTGTGCTACCTATTCATTCTTTACTTTGGATTCTCGGGATACAAACCCGCCGCGACGCCCGGGACGAGGGTCTCCGGAGACCATGAGGCCGCATTGGCATGAACCGACGCTACTGCCTGACCCTGGATTTGAAGGACGACCCAAACTTGATCGCGGAGTACAAGCGATACCACGAGAAGATCTGGCCAGAGATTACCCGGAGCATCAGGGACGCAGGCATTCGCGGCCTGGAAATCTATCTCCGCGGCACGCGAATGTTTATGGTTCTTGAAGTCGATGAGAGTTTTTCGTTCGAAGCCAAGGGGGCCGCCGACCGCAAGAATCCGAAGGTTCAGGAATGGGAGAACCTGATGTGGAAGTTTCAGAAGCCATTGCCCGACGCACAACCGGGCGAGAAGTGGCTGTTGATGGAAAGGATATTCTCCCTGGAAAGCTGATCGGGAACTGCCGGAACTATGGCTCCTTCTAAAGACTCATCGGTTCGTGCCGTCAATATTGCGGACTTGCGGCGTCTCGCCGAGAAGCGGCTGCCGAAAGTGGTCTTCGACTATCTCGACGGCGGCGCCGACGATGAAGTAACTCTGCGCGCGAACCGCGACGCATTCGAGAGCATAACGTTTCGGCCCCATCATGCAGTCGATGTGTCGCAATGCGATATGCGTACGACTGTATTGGGTTTCGATCTGGCGTTTCCCGCGATCCTTGCTCCGGTCGGATACAGCCGGCTGATGCACCGCGACGGGGAGGTTGGCGCTGCTGCCGCGGCCGGCGCAGCGGGCACTGCCTATATTCTGTCGACGATCTCCGGACACCGCCTCGAAGATGTTAAAGCTGCCTCCAACGGGCCGGTATGGTATCAGCTCTACCTGCTCGGAGGCCGAGAAGCTGCCGAGGCGGCGATGCAACGGGCACGGAATGCGGGCTTCTCCGCTTTGGTCGTAACCATTGACACACCGGTAGCTGGACTTCGTGAGAGGGACTCTCGCAACGGCATGAAAGAACTACTAAGCGGTAGTGTGCTAGCTAAAATTCCATTCCTGCCGCAATTGTTAGAGCACCCTCGATGGCTCACCAGTTTCTTCCTTGACGGCGGCCTCCCCGCGCTTCCGAACATCGTCATCAAGGGGCAGGGAGCGATGCCGTTGCTCGATGTGGGTGCGGCTTTGGCGAGAGCGGCTGTGACGTGGGAAGACTTTCGCTGGATCCGTGAATCTTGGCAAGGCTCAATCGTAGTCAAAGGAGTCCTCACTGGAGACGATGCCCTGCGAGCGGTCGATCATGGAGCGGCAGCCGTGGTGGTGTCGAATCATGGCGGACGCCAACTGGACTACGCGCCTGCCTCGTTGACGACTCTGCCTGAAGTGGTAGCCGCTATAGCCGGTCAGGCTGAAGTATTGATGGACGGCGGCGTTCGTCGCGGCAGCGACATTGTCAAAGCAATCTGCCTGGGCGCTCGTGCCGTCTTAATCGGCCGTGCATATGCCTATGGACTGGCCGCCGCAGGCGAGGCTGGCGTTGCGCGGGCGTTGCAAATACTCAGCGCGGATGTCGAACGTACCCTTAAGCTGCTGGGATGTGCATCCATTGGCACATTGGATCGATCCTACGTTGAAGTCTCAGCTGGTTGAGGCTTTCAGAGTGACAAACCGGCGGTTAGCGACCCCGAAGTTATCGTATTGAGTTTACGTTTGTACTGACTCGACTTGCACCCGCTTCCGCCAACTTACAGACTACGAAATCTAGGGATGCTGGCCGCTGCGAATCGGACCAACGGTTTGGTCGTGAAGCAGGTAGTTCGAAGCAACGTTGCGAAACGCAGCCAACTGTTTCGTTCGAGTGATTTCGTCCCAACCCAATTCTGAAACCATCAACTCCGAAACAGACGGGGCCATCTCGAGGGCGGCGCGCGCATTCAAGAACAATGCACGCGTGCGCCTGGCAAGGATGTCTTCTATGGTCCGGGCCATCTCCTGTCGTACCGCCCAGACCACTTCCGCCTTCACGTAGGGCAGCGCTGTGTGCAGCGGTTCGCCGAGGCGAGGGTCAGTCTCGATTAGTCTGCGAATCTCGTGTGCGTCCGAACCATAGACTGCCAGCGGGCCGAATTGTTTCGCCGTGTCGTGGAAACCGTGGATGTGCAGGTGGTGCGTCACGCATGGTTTTTCCTGCAACTGCGCGAGGGTTGCGGCCTGATCGACGCAGTCCTCAGCCATACGGCGGTACGTCGTCCACTTTCCGCCGCAGATGGTGACCAGACCGGAGCGATCAATGTGAATGACGTGATCGCGTGACAATGCCGCAGTGCTGGCTACACCGGTAGCGCGTACCAGTGGTCGAATGCCGGCGAACACGCTCAGCACATCATCACGGGTAGGTGCTTTCGCCAGGTACTGGCCAGCGGTCGCTAGAATGAATTCGATTTCGTGCTCCATCGCGACCGGTTCGAGCATTGCAGTTGGGATCGGGGTGTCGGTGGTTCCTACCAGTGTGTGACCGTGCCATGGAATCGCGAACAACACGCGGCCATCGCTGGTATGCGGAACCATGACTGCGCTTTCACCCTGTAGGAAAGTTGAATCGAAGACAAGGTGAATGCCCTGGCTGGGAACGATCATCGGCGTGGCGGCTGGCTCGGCCTTAAGCCGAAGCCGGTCGGTGAAAGCGCCGGTGGCGTTGATCACAACCCTCGCGGAGGCCCGAAATTCGTTCCCGGTTTCGACATCACGTGCGGTGATACCGTCCACATATCCCTGCGAGTCTTTCGTCAATCCTGTGACTTCGACGTAGTTCAGCAATGTCGCTCCCTGCTCGAAAGCGGTTGCGACCATGTGGATGAGCAGACGGGCGTCGTCGAATTGTCCATCGTAGTAAACTGCGCCGCCGCGCAGGCCCTCAGTCTTGAGGGTGGGAAGGTGTTCGAGCGTCTCTTCTCTGGAAAGAATGCGTGAGGTGCCGAACCCGTATTTACCGGCGAGCAGTTGATATAGCTTCAGGCCGAGACCGTAGAATGGCGCCTCCCACCAGTCGTAGTTCGGCACGACGAAAGCAAGATCGTGCACCAGGTGGGGCGCGTTCCGGAGAAGCAGACCTCGTTCTTTTAGCGCTTCCATGACCAGCCCAATATTGCCCTGCTCCAGATAGCGCACGCCGCCGTGCGCCAGTTTGGTGCTGCGACTGGAGGTGCCTTTGCCGAAGTCGCTCTGTTCCAACAGCAGCACGTCGTAACCTCGAGTTGCGGCATCGATGGCTACGCCTACGCCGGTGGCTCCGCCGCCCACGACGATCATGTCCCAGGGTTTGCGGTGGGCTTCGATGCGGCGCCACATGTCGGTTCGATTCATGCGTGTAGTTTACGGAGTGGGCGGATCTAAGAAGGGATCCCTCATCACTGGATCCCCGCTACCTTAATAATTGCTGCGCCGATCCCGCCAGCGATCAGCGGACCTAAGATCGGCACGAACGCGTATCCCCAGTCTGAATTTCCTTTATCGCTGATCGGCAGAATAGCGTGGGCGACGCGCGGACCAAAGTCGCGAGCCGGATTCATTGCGTATCCAGTAGGGCCGCCAAGACTCAGGCCGATTGCCCACACGAGGACTCCCCACAACCACGGGCCGAATCCTGCCGGAAGACCGGTGGATGAAACGGCTTTGCTCCCGAAGCTGAAGCCGACAACTATCAGGCAAGTGGTGGCGATTACTTCGGTCAGAAGGTTGGCGGGGAGACTGCGGATTGCTGGCGACGTACAGAAAATCGCCAGCTTCGCCGCCGGATCGGGCGTCACTCTCCAGTGCGGCAGGTAGGTCATCCATACCAGGCTGGCGCCCGTGAATGCGCCCAGGACTTGCCCGGTCCAGAAAATGCCGACGTTCGACCAGTTTCCCGACAGAAGTGCCATGGTCAATGTGATCGCCGGATTGATATGGGCGCCGGGGCTACCGAAAGCGATGGCTGTGAATATACCCGCGACGACGGCCAGTCCCCATGCGGTTGCGATGACGATCCAACCCGAATTCTCTCCTTTTGATTTCTTCAAGAGAACATTGGCAACGACGCCATCGCCCAGCAAGATCAGCACCAGCGTGCCCATGAATTCACCTAGAAATGGTCCATGCATTCGGGTGGATCTCCTTGAAGTATCGCGATACGTAGCATAAGTGTGCGTGAGAATTCAGTTATTCTGGCCGAGCAAAATTTCAGAGACATCGATTCCATTCGGTCCCGGAGGGACCACCGACAATAGCCCACCAGTTCACTGGTGGGATCACCAACAAAAATGGGCTCTAGTGCCGGAGGCACGACTGAAACCGGTCCGCAATTCAGCGTTCTCAGTCGTCCCTCCGGACTTGAGTCGTTGTCTCCACCTTTCCCAGCGCTGAAGCGCTGGGCTAATGTCGGTCGCCCCTCCGGGGCTCGGATTTGCGCTCTTGTTACGATTCCACCCAGTCGAATGATCGCGTCACTGCCTTTTTCCAGAAGTGATAAAGCCGCTCGCGAGATTCCTGGTCCATCTTGGGCTCCCATCGTCGATCAACTGCCCAATTGGCGACCAGTTCGTCGGTATCCTGGAAGAAGCCGACTGCCAATCCAGCGGCATAAGCCGCTCCCAAAGCAGTGGCCTCCTGCACCATCGGACGAACCACTGGCTTGGCGAGAATGTCGGACTGAAATTGCATCAGGAAATCGTTCATTACCATTCCTCCGTCGGTGCGGAGCACATCGAGTGCAATGCCGGAGTCCTTCGCGATAGCGTCGAACACTTCGCGGACCTGGAACGCGGTCGCTTCCAACACGGCCCGGGCTATATGTCCTTTGTTCACGTAGCGAGTTAAGCCGGCGATTACTCCGCGCGCGTCGTCCTTCCAATACGGAGCGTACAAGCCGGAGAAGGCGGGAACGAAATAAATGCCGCCGTTGTCAGTTACAGTTCGGGCGAGCGCCTCGATGTCAGAACTCTTTTCGATGAGTCCGAGATTATCGCGGAGCCATTGCACCAGGGCCCCCGTAATCGCGATGCTCCCTTCCAGCGCATAGTGGGCCGGTTTCGTGCCGAACTTATAGGCCAGCGTAGTCAGCAGGCCGAACTTCGAGAGCACTGCCTTTTCCCCGGTATTCATCAGCATGAAGCATCCGGTGCCGTAAGTGTTCTTGGCTTCTCCTGGCTTGAAACAGGCTTGGCCGACCAGAGCTGCTTGCTGGTCGCCGAGATCGCCGGCGATCGCAACGCCGGCTATGGCCGGCAGTTTCGCGGTCCCATACACTTCGCTGCTCGAGACAATCTTAGGCAGCATCCGGATTGGAATGCTGAAGTCTTTTAATATCTCCGAATCCCACTCGAGCGTGTTGAGATTCATGAGCTGGGTGCGGCTGGCATTGGTTACATCGGTGACGTGGACACCGCCGAGCGGCCCGCCCGTCAGATGCCAGATCAGAAAAGTATCGATATTGCCAAACAGCAGATCGCCGGCTTCGGCTTGTGCACGTGCGCCCGCAACTTCTTCAAGAATCCAGCGAATCTTGAGGCCACTGAAATAAGTAGCGAGGGGAAGGCCGGTTTTAGCGCGGTAGCGATCTTGTCCGTGACCGGCAGCGAACTCGCTCACGGTGGAAGCAACGCGTGTGTCCTGCCAGACGATCGCGTTGTATACGGGCTTGCCACTTTGCTTGTGCCAGACGACTGTAGTTTCCCGTTGGTTGGTAATCCCGATCGCGGCCAGATCTTCGGGATGCAGCCCGCGCGCCTGCATTGCTTCCTGGATGACCTCAGTAGTGCGCCCCCAGATTTCCTCCGGATCATGTTCCACCCATCCCGGCCTGGGATAGATCTGCTCATGCTCCCTTTGAGCTGTGCTCACGATGCGTCCGGAACGATCGAACACAATGAAGCGCGAGCTTGTCGTCCCCTGATCAATGGCGCCAATGTAGTTAGGCATCATGATTCTCCTGCATGCCAAGCGGCGGTTTGTACTAGCGGGTCTCCTTGAGGTGAGAACTTTGGATATTAGCCCCTTGCGAGGTTGCCGGTATAGGAAATTGGGGACGATGCCGCCGCTGCGTTTGCCAAGATGCGCTTCCGCCAATCGTTCTGGTGTGATTTACTCTGGATGCCTGCAAAATCGCCAAACACGGAAGTGCTTAGAGTGAAGGAGCCGCATTATGGCCAGAAGTTGTCAGAGAATCGCATACGCTCTCCCCTGTCTGATAACAGTTCTGGTGATCGTTGGGTGTGGTGGCAGCTCGGGTTCCAGCGGTGGGACTAACTTTTCGGTCAGCGTGACTCCTAAGCATGCGGCGGTGGTTGCGACTACGCAAACCGCGCAGTTTACCGCCACGGGCGATCCACAGAATCGTGTGACTTGGAGTGTAGACGGCACGGACGGCGGGAGCGCGGCCGTCGGTACGATCAGTGCTTCGGGTCTCTATGCTCCCCCTGTCGGCGCGGGTACGCACATCGTCCGGGCCACCAGCATGTCCGATCCCACCAAGAGCGCTTCGGCGACGATTGCAGTTACAGACCTGGCCGGCGTCGTGACTTATCACAATAACCCGGCCCGCGACGGCACTAACGTGCAGGAGTATGCCCTGACCACGGCGACCGTGAGCAGCGCCACCTTCGGGAAGCTGTTCTCCTGCTCGGTCGATGGTGCCGCTTACACCCAGCCACTGTGGCTGCCCAGCTTGAATTTTGGCGGGCAGACCCGGAACGCGATCTTCGTCGCTACGCAGCATGACACCGCGTACTCGCTGGACGCGGACAAAAGTCCGTGTTCGCAGTTATGGCATGTCAACCTGCTGGATGCCGCTCACGGAGGCGGAGCCGCCGAATTCCCCGTGCCGACTGGAGATGTCGGGAACGGATTCCAAGATATTCAGCCCGAGATCGGCGTGACAGGCACTCCGGTCGTTGACCAGGCCTCCGGGACGCTGTATCTCGTCAGCAAATCCGAAGGACCGGTAGGCAGCTTCCATCAGCGGTTGCATGCGCTCGACTTGATTAGCGGCGCGGAGAAATTTGGTGGACCGGTTGATATCGCGGCGTCTGTTGCGGGTACCGGAGATGGCTCGTCGGGTGGCGTTTTGCCCTTTGATCCGCAAAACCAGCACCAGAGGAGCGCGCTGGCCCTCGTAAATGGCGTGGTGTATATCGCGTGGGCATCGCACGAAGACCGCGATCCCTATCACGGCTGGTTGATGGCGTATGACGCGACCAGTCTGGCGCAGTTGGCAGTTTTCAATGCCGATCCCAACGGCTCGCGCGGCGGAATCTGGATGGCGGGCGGCGCTCCGGCTGTGGACGCCTTTGGCAATCTTTATATGTCGACCGGGAACGGCACTTTCGACGGGAACCTGGGCGTACCGCCGAATAACGACTTCGGGGACACGGTGATGAGGATCGGAACGTCGTCCGGGCTTTCGTTGGACGATTGGTTCACTCCCTTCAATCAGAACTTCTTGAACGGACAGGACCTCGATGTCGCCTCCAGCGGGATGCTCGTCCTGCCCGACCAGACTTCGGGACCACCCCATCTGCTGGTGGCGGCCGGCAAGGAAGGCCGGCTCTATCTTCTGGACCGTGACGCGATGGGCAACTACTGTGGCACCTGCAATATCAACGACACCAATATCCTGCAAAGTTTTCTGGCGACATTTGCTTTCTTCGGCACTCCTACGTTCTGGCAGAACAACTTGTACCTCGGCGGCACAGGCGACAATGTAAGGCTCTTTCCTTTCGATTCGGCCAGCGGGCTATTCGCCACCAGCGCTTCTTCGTATTCCGCAACCAGCTATGACTTTCCGGGGCCGACTCCCTCCCTGTCCTCGCAAGGCGCAGCCGACGGCGTGCTCTGGGCAATCGATTCCAGCCGCTACGGCTTCCCGAGTGGTTTCGGTTTGGGCCCGGCCATTCTGCACGCCTATGACGCCACCAACCTCGGCACCGAGCTATGGAATAGTTCGCAAGCCGCCAATAGCCGCGACACCGCCGGGAATGCTGTGAAGTTTACCGTGCCCACCGTGGCCAACGGGAAGGTCTATATTGGCACTCGGACGGAGATCGACGTTTACGGCCTACTTCCCAATTGAGGACGGTCGGCTGGTTCGGAGCCTGAAATGTTGAGCTCAATTGAAACATTCCTGTAACAATTTACGTTTAGCCTTTTGGTTACATCGCTCAGCTCATTCGAATTTCGGGTTAGGCTAAGAGGGACTATGAGAGTCCGCCAGCACTGGCTTGGTCTCCTTTCGCTTTTTCTCTGCATTCCGCTCGCCACGATTCTTAGCTGCAAGTCCCCGAACAAGACCTCGGACAGTGAGCCTCAGTTCGGGACTTCCGCCGATCGCGTCGATCTTCTCTTTACCTACGGTTCCGAAAAAGAGAAGTGGATTAACGACGTCACCGAAACTTTCAATCGCGGCGATCACAAGACTGCCGGGGGTAAGCGGATCTATGTCAAGGCCGTGCCGCTGGGTTCCGGAGAAGCGATTGACGAAGTGCTCTCCGGCCGCCGCCAGCCGGACATCATCAGTCCAGCTTCAGCGGCATTCATCAAGCTGGGCAACGCTCAATCACAGGGTAAGACTGGCAAAGATCTCATCGCCAGCACCGACAACCTGGTGCTGTCGCCGGTGGTGATCGCGATGTGGAAGCCGATGGCGGAAGCGATCGGCTGGGGCAAGAAGCCGATCGGCTGGGCCGATATTCTTACGCTGGCTCGTGGACAGAAGGGCTGGGAGGCCTACGGTTATCCTCAGTGGGGCCGCTTCAAATTCGGCCACACGCATCCGCAATTCAGCAACAGCGGACTGATCTCGCTCTTTGCGGAGGTCTACGCGGGCTCGGGCAAGACGTCCGGGCTTACGGTCGACGATTTGAGCAAGCCGCGTGTCGCCGATTTCCTGTCGGGCATCGAGAAGTCGGTCGTGCACTACGGCAGTTCCACGGGATTTTTCGGGCGTCAGATGTTCTCCAACGGGCCGCAGTATCTTTCGGCAGCCGTCCTCTACGAGAACATGGTGATCGAGTCCTACTCGCAACAAGTGCCATTTCCAGTGGTTGCGATTTATCCCAAGGAAGGCACGTTCTGGAGCGACCATCCAATCGGCATTGTCGAGCGCGATTGGGTTACTCCGGAGCATCGCGAAGCTGCGAAGACTTACATTCAGTACCTGCTCCAGCGTCCGCAACAGGAGCGCGCCATCACCTACGGATTCCGCCCGGGGTCGGTCGACGTCCCGCTTGCTTCGCCGATCGACACAACTCACGGCGTCGACCCGCAGGAGCCGAAGACAACGCTGGAAGTCCCATCCGTGCCGGTGATTGATGCCATCCTGAATCTGTGGCAGCAGAAGAAGAAGCCGGCGAACGTGGTGCTGGTGCTCGATACTTCGGGCAGCATGAACGACGATGGCAAGATCCAGAGCGCGCGAGAAGGCGCGAAGCAGTTGGTCAATCTGCTGTCCGACAACGACCGCTTGTCATTGCTGCCGTTCAACAGCAAGATGACTTGGGCCGTCCAGAATGTTCCCATCAAGACGGGCCGCGATCAGTTGAACCGGACAATCGACTCTCTCTTCGCCCAGGACGGGACCAAGCTGTACGACTCGATCGATGCCGGCTATCAATACCTGCTTACGCAGTCTGGCGACGCTGATAGCATTCTGTCGGTGGTTGTGTTGACCGACGGCGAGGACACGGAAAGCACGACTCCGCTGGCCACGCTGATGCCGCGCATCCAGTACGATGGCGAGAAGCAGAAGATTCACGTGTTCACGATTGCCTACGGGAAGGATGCCAAGAAGTCCATCCTCGACAACATCGCGCAATCCACGCAGGCCAAGAGCTACGCAGGAACTCCACAGAACATCGTGGAGGTATTTAAAGATATCTCGACTTTCTTCTGAGGTGTGGACAGCCAGCTATGGCAATCGATGGTTCTTCCGATGGTCCGAAACTCACGGGATTGGGCCGCGTTTTCATTTTCCTCTTCATCCTCTCCTGCATTGGTGGAGCTTACTACCTGTTCGTCGGCAAGAAATCATTTCAACAGACGACCGACAAAGCCACGTCCCTGCTTGGGGGTGGTCCTCCGGTTGAAATCGGCATCGCCTACGGTACCGAGAAACAGCGCTGGCTGGAATGGGCGGTTGGGGAATTTGCCAAGACTTCCGATGGCCGCCACATCAAGGTCAACCTTATTCCGATGGGCTCGCTGGAGGGCGCGCGCGCCGTGGTTTCCGGCGACCAGCGCATAAACGTGTGGTCTCCCGCCAGCGCGCTCTACAAAGATATTTTCGTCCAGGAATGGCAGGTCAAGTACAGCGGCGATCCCATTCTCAAGGAGGAGCCGCTTGCTCTGAGCCCGATGGTCTTCGTGGTCTGGGACGAGCGCTACCAGGCTTTCATTCAGAAGTACAAAGTAATGTCGCTCGAGACCATCAACCAGGCGCTCAAGGCAAAGGGTGGATGGGACGAGATCGCCCATAAGCCGGAATGGGGCCTCTTCAAGTTTGGACACACGCACCCGAATCAATCGAACTCTGGCCTGATGACCATCGTTGTTGCCGCGTATACCTACCATCACAAGACCAACAATCTCGGCCTCAAAGACGTGCTCGACGTGAATTTTCAGAATTGGCTCGGCGATCTGGAGCGCGGAGCCAGCGGCTTTTCCAATAGCACCGGCAACATGATGAAAGAGATGGTGCTGAAAGGTCCGTCTTCTTACGACGCGCTGATGGTGTATGAGAGCGTTGCTATCGATTATCTGAAGAACGCCGAAGGCCGCTGGGGGCAACTCCGCGTCGTTTATCCGGAGTACAACGCCTGGAACGATAATCCTTATTACATTATCAATGCGCCGTGGAGCACGTCCGACCAGCGCAAGGCCGCCGACACGTTTCTCGCATTTCTGTTGACAGAACCGATTCAGCGGGAATCGCTCAAGCATGGCTTTCGTCCAGCGAACACGAACGTCGCGATCAAATTTGCCGATAGCCCGTTCGAGATGTTCGCAGCCAACGGCGTCCAGGTCGACTTGCAAAAGATTTGTGAGATTCCCAGGGCCGAAGTAGTGAATAATCTGTTGGCAAGCTGGCAAAGAGCGCAAGGCAGCCGCTAGCAGCCAAAGACCGCTTTTCGGGAGAGCACGACTTTAGTCGTGCCGCAAGAGTACCGGAATCAGCGCGGCTTTAGCCGCCAGGAGTGGTCCACAAGATAACCGGGAAGGCCGAAAAAGCTTACCTCGGGCGCTAAAGCGTGAGTACATGTGGAAGACTTTTCGGCACGACTGAAGTCGTGCCCTCCCGAAACCTGCTTAACAGCAGAGTTTTTAGGGTTGTTGATTGATGCCGTAAAATTGCCTACTTACACCGGCCCCTCGAGGGGCTGAAGGGGCGTGCGCAATGTGGCAACGGATGTCCAACCTGGTTCGCGGTTTCTTCAGCCTCTTCATCTCCGGGCTCGAACGCCAGAATCCTGAAGCCTTGCTCGAAGTCGAGCAGGAGAACCTTCGCAAGCAGATCGGTCAGTACAACCAAGGCCTCGCCACCCATGCCGGACTTTGCGAGCGTCTCATTTCCCAGGTCCGTCAACTGGAGAATGAGCAGAAAGATCTGCGCGCCAAAGCCACGGCCAACCTGCGTGCGGGCAACCGCGACGCGGCCGCGCAATACGCGCTTCGCCTCCAGACCATTGAGCGCGAGCTCGACGAAAACCGCTCCCAGCTGGAGCAAGCCGAAAAAATGTACAAAGACCTGGTCAAAGCGCGCGACGTTGCGATCACCGCGGCGCGCAACAAGATCGAGGCGCTCAAGTCCGGCATCAGCGATCTGAAGATGAAGCGCGCTCTCGCGGAGTTGACCGAGATGGCGTCCGGCATGATCACGACCATTGGCGGCTCCGGAGAAACTCTCGACCGTCTGAGCACAATCGTCGAAGAAGAGCGCTCGAAGGCAGCTGGGCGCGTTCGCGTCGCCCGCGACACCCTCGATACCTCTGGCGTCCAGATCAAGGAAGCTGAGCAAAAAGCGCTCGCCGATCAGGCCCTCGCCGACTTTGCCGCTAAAGAGGGAATCGCGCTGGAGCCTGCGGCGCCGGCTGCGACCGACTCTTCTTCTCAGGGCGCAAGCAAGAGCATGGGACCAGCCGGGATGGAGAAAGCCTGACCGCGAGCGCAGCCCGGGACCGCTAACGAGTGTTTCGATACCTCAAGTCCGCTTTCTTGGTCGGCGTGGACGTGCCACCTCTGGGTCGTCTTCCGGTAAACGTGCTAGGCGCGTCCGCCTTCCTGATTCTCGGTTTTGCCGAGCCTGCGTTCTGGTTTCTCGGGATGGCAGTCGAAGCGGGGATTCTTACCACGCTTGCGTTTAATCCTCGCTTTCAAAAATACGTAGACGGTCAATCGCTTCAGTTGACCCAGGAAGACGCCGAGCAAAAACGCCAGTCGTTAGTCAATGTCCTCGATCCGCAAGCCCGCAAGCGTCTTTCCGCGCTCAGTGAAAAGTGCGCCCAGGTCTTGAACGTATACAGCACTCAGCAAACCGAAGGATACATTGTCGAAAGCAACGAGCAGGCGCTGAAAACTCTGCAATGGGTGTATCTCAAGCTGCTCGTGGCGCGGCATCATCTGGAAACTCCCGCCAGTCATGCCCCGGAAGATGTCCTGGAGGCCAAGGTCAAGGAACTGGAGAGAGACTTGCAAGACCCATCTGAAACCGACACGCTCCGGCAGTCCAAAAGCGCGACGGTTGAAATCCTCAAGAAACGCCTCGCCAACCTGCGTCGTCGGGAGCAAACGCAGGAAGAAATCGAAAGTGATCTGACGCGAATTGAGAATCAGGTCGATCTGATTCTGGAGAACGTCACGATCCAAGGCAAACCCACAACAATTTCTACTGACATTGAACTGGCCAGTGATCTCCTCGGCGGCTCGGTGTTTGGCGAGGATGAGTCCGCCGTGTCTGCGCTGGAGCATGTCTACGTTCCGCACAAGGGCAGCGCGCAAAAGGAGACGGCCTGATGGGAACCCCAGCTACTCCTGCCACGCCTCCAACTGCGCCATCAGATCCGACTCGCCGCCCCGGCTTGCCATCTTGGGCGCTCGAGGCCATCCAGCTTTACGAAAGCGACGCCGCCAACCAGTTCATTGTCTATGGCAACGTGAATGACCAGTTCGTCATTCCAACTCCCAAGCCGCATCTCGGCACTCTTACGGAGTTTCTGCTCGAAGTGCTCCTGCCACGGTTCGACGTCGTGCTCAGCTTCGACATTGGCAATGGGATCCGTGTCGAAAAAGGCGGAGAGATCTTCTCCAAGTGGCCGCAACTTCAGCAGGACCCTAATCTTCCCAAGTCTCCCCGCGCCGCCATTGAAACCCTGACGCATTATTTCCGTTATGTCGCCAACCTGGCGCGGCTGAACCGTGACCGCGTCCAGGTCGGATGCATTCTGAAAAGCACCAACCTGCTCGCGCCCGCGCTTCAGGGAGGCGTCGACTACGACCTGAACGCCCTCGCCAGCCTGATTCGCGACTGGTCCAGCGAGACTCTGCTCGCCGGACACGCGCTCGCTGCGTTTCTGATCACCGAGAACCTGAACGATCTGAATCCGCTGATCGTCAACAACCCGCGCGCCGCAAGGATCAAAGTATCGTTGCCTTCACCCGAAGAACTGGCACAAGCGCTCGACTTCCTCAGTCCGAGCTACACTTGTTCGCTGCGAGAGTATTCCGGCAAACTGCCGAACATGGCGCAGCAACTCGCGGGCTCGACGCTGGGCGCGATCGAGACTCTGCTCAAGACGCGGGAGCATGCCCGGCAATGTCTGCTGCCCGCCGACTTGATCAAACTGAAGAAGCAGCTCGTTGAAAACGACTGCAATGGCCTGATCGAATTCGTGGAATCCACTCGCTCGCTCGACGACTTATATGGACAGGAAAAGGTCAAAGCCTGGCTCCGTCAGGACATCGCTCTCTGGCGCGACAGCGATGTGGCCGCGCTCCCCAAAGGCTACCTGCTCTGCGGTCCAGTCGGAACCGGCAAGACATACATGGTGGAATGTCTGGCGGGCGAGGCCGGCGTTCCGGTCGTGAAGCTCAAGAACTTTCGCGACAAATGGGTAGGCAGCACCGAAGGCAATCTGGAGCGCATCTTCCGGCTGCTACAGGCGCTGGGCCGCTGTTACGTTTTCATTGATGAAGCCGATCAGGCCATCGGACGCCGCGACGCTTCCACGGGCGACTCCGGACTCTCAGGCCGCGTCTATTCCATGCTCGCCGAAGAGATGGGCAACAGCAGCAGCCGTGGCAAGCTGATCTGGATCCTCGCCTCCAGCCGCCCCGACTTGATCGAAGTTGATCTCAAGCGCCCCGGCCGCGTCGATGTGAAGATTCCTTTGTTTCCGACTACCACGCCGCGCGAAAGTTTCGATCTGATTCGCATGCTCTGCTCCAAGCGCGGCCTGGCCATCGACGATCGCGAATTCTCTCCACTCGAATCGATTCTGCCGACTCTGCTCACGCCCGGCGCCGCTGAAACACTTGCGGTGAAAGTCTATCGAACCTCACGCACGGGCGGATTGCAGCCCGCAGAAGCGCTGCGTGCGTCGCTCACCGATTACCAGAATCCCGTCTCTCTCGAAACCATGGAATTTCAGATTCGGCTGGCGACGCGCGAAGCGAGCGATCTGGAGTTTGTGCCCGCGCTGTTCCGCGAGGAGACGGCAAAGCAACCGAAGTCGCCCACATCCGGCTAGCGACTGCCGTTCGCTACTTCGGCACGACAGCCACTGGACCAGGCAGGTGCATAGTTGTTTTTGACTGTGCTCCGACTATCAGTCGCTGCCCGTCACGGCCGTAGTGAGCGAGAACTGCGGGCTTGGCCCAATCGAGATCCCAACCGTCTTCAATGGCAATGACGGTGTAAGAGCCGGGACTCACATTGAAGAGCGTAAAACTCCCGTCGAGATCCGTCTGGTCCCGGCGAAAACGATCAAGGTTCGCTTCCGGGTCCTTTGGGATCAAAACCACCATCGCGCCGGCAAAACCTTTTCCATCGCGCCTGGCGAATCCGTCTACCGTGACCGAGCCTCCCGTCAGCGAGAGCGAGATTGCAAGATCTGCTCCTGCCGGCACGGTTAACGTCCGTCCCAGAGTTGATCCTCCATCCCACGCCATTCGCGCAACGGAATACGCTTCGTTCTGCGAACCTGCCAGCACGTCGTATTTGCCGGGGATGACATCCGTGAAGTTGGCTTCTCCCGTCTCATCCACGGCGGAAGTTGTCGCCATGCCTTTGCTGTTGCGCAGTCCGATCTGGATTTGCTGCGGGAGTGCCGCTGCGCCCACCACTTCGACCTTGATTTTCACCCGGCTGGTCGAGTTGCCCGAGGTGCCATCTAGTTCCTGACTGCTGGTGAGATTGGTCGCAGTCGGCTCTTTGAGTTGACCGTTCGAGTCAGGCGTGCGAACCACATAACGGCCGGCCGCAATGCCCGTGACTTCGTAAACGCCCGGGGAAACGCTTTTGACGCCGCCGACTTCCATCTCTTCCACTCCATCGAATACGGGCTTTTGTATCCGGGGAAAAGCCACGTTCCCGTTTTCAGCGGCATGAAAGAGCAGATGAAGGGCGGGAGCGGGATTCAGATGAATGTCCGCTTCCAGGCGATCGCCACCCCGGACCGGGATAGGCGTTGCCTCATCGGCTTCGGTGGTATCGCCGTAAAACGTGAGCGGATAAGCGACATCGAGAGCCGTGTCCACCTCGACTGGAGCCTCGGGCGAACCTTCGGCAGCGGAAACTGGATTCACCGCATACCACGGTGTCGCTTTGGCGGAAACAAAGTAAGTACCTTCGTCGAGAGGTGTTACTTCGTACTTACCCTGGTCGTCGGTGGAGGCGCCGCGAAATCGCGATATCCGGCTCACCCCTGAGAAACGGTTTTCCCGGTACACCATGATCTGCGCCTGCCGCACTGGCTCTCCGAATTCGTCGAGGACTTTTCCCGCGAGCACGGCGTTGGGCGACAGACGCAGGGTAAGGTTCTCGGCGTCAACGCCGACGGCGCCGGTCACAATGGCCGTCGAGAACTGGTCGTGCTGATTGTAAGCGGCGGTGATGAAGCCGCGTTTCGCTCCCTGCAAGGCGAACTTTCCGGCCGGAACGTGGAACTCAAAACGTCCATCTTCGGAACTGATCGCAACCTGCACGTTCTCACGAATCTTGGCGTCCATGATGGTCACGCGGGTACGCGCCAGAGGAGCCCCGCCGAGCGCATTCACAACCCTTCCCGCGATTCGCCAGGGACCGCTTGGAATCCGCCCTCGTTCCGGGCCGTCATTCTGGGCAAAGAGGTTCGAGAAATTGCCCAGGAGCCCGCCGATTGCGAGTGCCACCACTAGTGTCGGATTGCGAAAGCGCAGCATGGTTGTTCGCTCGGTTATTCGTTTAAGGAGATTAATTGCAATCGCACGTGTTCTTTTTGCCCACCGGCAATTCTCACTGCTGGACCCTTGGTCTCGTAGGCGCGTGCGGCCTCTGGATTCCGGTACTCGATGTCGGACTGCGGTCGATCGAAAGCGAGTACGCGGTATGCGCCTGGGGCGAGTGGCGGCGAATTGAAGCTGCCATCCGCGGACACCCACGCCTCCGAGTACTGGCCACCACCATCCGCGAGTGGAAGGAAGTAGATGTGTGCCGCAGGAGGAGGCATGGCCACAGGTCCAGAAAATGAGGAGCCTCCACCATTTGTTGCAAGAGGATTCAGCGAAGGCGCGGGTGGTGTGATGCCCTCCACGGTGCCGTCGATCTCCGCCGTATCGTCGCGCATAGTGATTTCAATCGGAGATGTAGAGCCGCCTGCGGGAACGACCAGCGGTTCATAGCGTAAGTCGATGTTTCCCGATCGAACCGAAGCGACGTAACCGCGCGAGGTAATGACGCGAACCCAGTATCGACCGGGCCGGGTGCTCTCGATGGCGAGCGCTTCATCGCCCGGACCGGTGGGGCTCCTCAGTGAAGCGGCTCCGCCCCGTTCAGAATCGTCGGCGGGCTCCAGGATGACGTTCAAATAGCGCCGCGGCCCTCGGAGCGTGACGGAGCGCCGGCCGCTGTTGAGCGTGATCGTCCCCGTGTTATCTGCGGAAGTAAACTCCTCCTTCACATCGACTCTGATCGGAGAATTCGGCGCAAGGGTCATGGCAGGTCCACGGACCGCAGCCCCGTTGACGGCGATGGTGAGCGACCCCGTTCCTGTGTTCTGCCCGGCACTGTAACCGGCAGCTTCGATCGTGTAGCTCCCGTCTGGCAGCATGCCTTCGATCACTTGGTCGCGATTGTTGTAGCCCAAAGAGAAGCCGGGGCCTTTGTGCCCAGCAGCAGAAACGCTGACGTTGATTCCGGTGTCTGAAGGCACGTTAGCGACTGGTATGCGGACACGGTAGTAAGGTTTCTTGGTCAGGGAAAGGTTGGCCACGCCAGTCATGCCCGCCGATACGTAAATGGTGCCAGCGGAATCGAAGTCGGGTGCGTTCTGGCCGTAAACGGGTGGATATCCGTACTGCGGCCCCTGCGGATCGAAGGATGCCGGATCGCGATCGAGCAGTTCGCGGGTAAGCAACTTATAAATACCGGCGGGAAGGTCGGCAAAACGAAACTCGCCATCCGACCGGGACTGAGTACCCCCGGCAGGAAACCAGCGTGCCGTGCCGTCCTGCACCTGACGACGGTAGATTTGCAGAAAAATACTGTCGGGCGCATCCGAATTTGGCAGAGTAACCTTGCCCACGATTACGGCCTCAGGCACCAGCATGATGGTGAGCGGTTGGTCGGACGAGGGCAACCCTTGTGACGAGTTGTCCGTCAAGAACCCCGGCTTGCGAGCGAACAAGGCGGTGGGACGGTAGTCAATCGCGGCGGCCGCGTTGTCGGTGCCAGCGGCGGCCCGCGGAAGAGTGAATTCGAAGCGGCCTTCCTCGTCGGTCATGGTCGCGAACCGGTTGTCGGGCGAGGAAACCAGCGCACGATAGATCGGTTGGCGCGTGACGCTGTTGACCACCGCGCCGCGGATGTGTTCGGCCGTCTCCGTGGTTGAGTCCTGCGCCGATGCCGGGCGAGCAGTGAGGGTTGCGGCTACAAACAATGCAGCGAGTGTAAATATCCGGCAAAGTCGAACACACTCGATCCCGGGTCGAAACCGGGCGCGGTCAGAGCAGGCGAGGGGTCGTTCCAGATACTTCACAAATAGCTACTCCACTCTCCCTATTGTGATGCAAGATTCGGAAAAATAGAAACCGCCAAGTCACGGGTCCGGTCGAATCAAACGCGCTATACTCACGCCCAGAACCCGATGGCCAACATACTATACGGAGTCAACGGCGAGGGCGCGGGCCACTCCACGCGCGCCAAGGAAGTGATTTCTCATCTCCAACTGAAGGGGCATAGAGTTCACGTCGTTTCGTTTGACCGGGGTTTCACCAATCTCAGGCGCGATTTTGAGGTTACGGAAATCCACGGCTGGCGTCTTGCCTACGTAAATAACCAGGTGCGTTACCGGCGCACGATTGCCAAAAACCTGCTCGGAGCGCGGAAGACTGCGGCCAGTGCGGCGCAACTGAAAAAGCTCAGCGAAGAATGGAAGATCGAACTGGTCATCACCGACTTTGAACCGCTGTGCTGTCACGAAGGGCATCGCAGACGTGTCCCGGTGATCTCGATTGACAATCAGCACTGCATGACCAACATTGACGTTTCGTTTCCTCGCGAACATCGTGCCGATGCCGCCGCCACCCGGATGGTCGTGCGAATGATGGTGCCGCACGCTGATGCTTACCTCGTCACCTCATTCTTCAGCGCGAAGGTCAAGCGTCGCAACACGTTCCTGTTTCCCCCTATCCTCCGCGAGAGTGTTCTACGAGCCAAGCCCAGTGCTGGAGAGCAGGTGCTAGTTTATGTGACTTCACCGGCACCGGCCCTCGCGAAGCTTCTTGCATCCGTGCGTTGCCGGTTCGTCGCCTACGGATTTGGCCGCGAAGGGCAGGACGGAAATGTCTTGTACAAAAAGGCAAGTCTCGATGGGTTCCTGGAAGACTTGATCAGCGCCAAGGCAATCGTCGCTAACGCCGGCTTCTCGCTTGTCACCGAGGCCCTTCACCTGGCCAAGCCCTATCTCGCGGTTCCGGTTGAGCATCAGTTTGAGCAAGTCTTCAACGCTTACTGGCTCGAAAAGGCCGGCTACGGCGCGTATTGGGAAGAATTGAACCGGGAGAGAGTGGAATCGTTCCTTTACAATCTGCCTCATTACCGCGAGAACCTCAAGGCCTATCCGCGCCAGGGGAACCAGGCGTTGCTGACCAAACTCGACGGTCTCATCGCGGAGTACGCGTCATCCGGACGCGCGGCGGATACAGGCCGGTCACAACCATGAGCGCCGACGATGTCAATCCCCAACCAGACCTTGAGCCCGTCACGAAGCCTACGCTTTTCGAAGAGGCCATCGTTCTTTTGAGCCTTGCACTGGCTGTGCTCTCCCTCCTTTTCTTCACCTGGATTGCCGACAGCGTAGAGGACAATCGCACCCAGAATTTCGATCTCAGCGTGCGCACAGCGGTTCACCGGTATGCATCTCCCGAATTGACCAGGGTCATGACTGCGGTTTCCTTTCTGGGCGGCAATGGACTCATAGCGGCTGCGGTCGTCGCGCTGGTTTTGTTCTTGTTGTTCCGTCGGCGCCGGGCGGCGTTGTGGCTGGTTGTTACCCTGGCGGGTGCACTGGTTCTCGACCTCACGCTGAAATACGGGTTTCACCGGGCTCGCCCTACGCCCTTCTTCGGCCCCGTGCCACGCACACCCAGTTTCCCCAGTG